>Ga0116193_1003428_pt1 | contig 11456 bp, 10 predicted proteins | sample AD_UKC115_MetaG_FD_89892 | JGI IMG/M metagenome (GOLD analysis project Ga0116193, IMG submission 89892) | Active sludge microbial communities of municipal wastewater-treating anaerobic digesters from Hong Kong - AD_UKC115_MetaG | ecosystem: Engineered > Bioreactor > Anaerobic > Digestate...
AAAATATATCACTCAGATTACTTAATTGTTAATTGCAGTTATCAAAAAATAAAAAAAGTCTATCTTTGGTAATTGACATCCCCACTTACATTTGATATAATAATCAACGATGATCGGTGCTATGATTAAGAGAATTAATGCATGCTCATCGATTCACCAGTGTTTTAAACAACTTTTTGATTTCAAATTTATGTAAAATAGCATGGACGTTATGTGCTATTTATTTTTCAACCACTATCATTTTTAGTTAATCTTTGTGATATAATTAAGATGATTTCAACAATATTTCTTTGAACAAGCATTCATATTTATGCGTTCAACATCGATTTCTCAATTTATTAAATTCATTGAACGATTTTCATACTTGCACTCTCTAATATACTTGAGGTTAGTTAATTGCCAGTAATTATAACTTGTGGGGGTACTATTAAATGTACAAAGCAGTAGTACATTTGTTGGACATCTTTCTCATATCTGCTATGAATACCTTCTTGCTGAGATTTCCTATATGGATCTCGCTCATTGCGTCGTTGATAATATACCTTGGATTGTACTCGTTCAGAGTATACGACAAAGACACGATGAAAAGCTATACAGAATCGCTAATAAGAACCCTCCTTGGCACGATAATAGGATTCGTTGGAGTGCTTATTCTTTACTTTTTCCTCGATAATTTCTTCAATAGACATTTCTTCTCCACAAACCTACTATTCACAATTTTCCTCTTGCCAATATTGCATAAGGTGGAATATAATACATATGAAAAATATCTGCCTGTAAGAAACTACATTGTCATAGGCAGAAGGGATGAGATTGGTCACATAATGGACGAAATATCAGAAAAGTCCATGAACAAAATGCGATTCGTCCAGTACATAAACCCAAGTCCAGTGACACTTGAAAAGGCTGTATCAGAAGGCAAAAGTGCAAAAGAGCAGGCTGCCAAAATCCATGGCATCGTTGTTGCAGACCCAGAACTTGAAAAAATAGTCAAGCCACAGATAGAACGATACAAATCAGAAGGACTGGAGATACAATACTTACCAAACGTTGCAGAGAAATATCTCAAGAGAGTGCCGATAGAAGTAGCACAGAAATTCAAAGAGTATTACGATGTCGTATTCCAGAACGTTCAATCATCACCATCACAGAGGATTTTAGATGGAATTGCAGCTACAGTATTGTTGATCGTGTCTTCTCCATTCATGTTTATCATAGGTCTGTGCATACTCATAGAAGATGGAAAACCTATTGTATTCAAACAGAAAAGGGTTGGCAAAAACGGCCAGGTATTCATAATGAACAAATTCAGGTCATTAAGACAAGCAGAGATAAATCCGAACAACCCAAATGAAGATATAGAAAAACGCGTGCTAAAAACTGGCAGAGTGATAAGGAAATTTAGAATAGACGAACTTCCACAAGTGTTCAATATATTGAAAGGTGAGATGTCAGTAGTTGGCCCAAGACCAGAGATGGTAGAATTCCACCAGCTTATGTCAAACCAAATACCTCTCTACAACTACAGATTGAAACTCAACCCAGGCATAACAGGATGGGCACAGATAAATTACAAACACACATCCACACTTGAAGATTACATAAAGAAAACAGAGTACGACTTATACTACATAAAGAACAGAAGCGTTTTTCTTGATTTTCAAATAATGTTAAAAACACTCGAAACTATGATAGGGATGCGAGGCGCAAGGTGATTGGTCTCAACGATCTAGAAAATGATATGCTATCGAAGATAAGTAATTCAAAAAAGAGAATTCTAATTATTTCTCAGTATTTTTATCCAGAGCAGTTCAGGATCAATGATATTTGTGTTGAGTTGAAGAAAAGAGGTTATGATGTCAAGGTAGTAACAGGAATACCAAACTATCCGCAAGGGAAGTTTTACAGCGGATATGGTTTTTTTAAGAAAACAAAAGAACAATACAATGGGATTCCTATAACGAGAATTCCGATCATTCCTAGAGGGAAGAATTATTTTACATTATCGATGAATTATATATCTTTCATAGTTTCAGGCTTCTTTTGGCAGCTATTTTCACGACTGGAAGCAGATCATGTATTTTGTTTTGGAACGTCACCAGTAACTCAAGCAATACCAGGAATTTGGTTTTCGAAAAAGAGAAGAATCCCATGTTATTTGTATTTACAGGATCTCTGGCCACAAAGTTTTGAATACATTACTGGAGTGAAGAACAAGACAATTTTGAATATCGTTGGAAAAATATCCGACTATGTTTATAAGAACTGTACTGCTATTTTTGTGCCATCTAGAGGATTTGTTACTGCACTGGTGGAAAGAAATGTCCCGGAGACGAAAATAGTTTATTGGCCACAGTATGCTGAAGATTTTTTCAAACCACTCAAGAAAGTAGATGTCCCAGAAATTCCACCAGACTCCTTTAACGTAGTTTTTACGGGGAATATAGGGGTAGCACAAGGGTTAGCTATCCTTCCTAAGGCGGCTAGGATTATTAAGAATTTGAGACCTAATGCAAACGTGAGATTTGTAATAGTTGGTGACGGAAGAGAAAGGCAAAATTTAATAGAATTGACAGAAAAACTGGGAATAAATGATATGTTTGTTTTTTTGCCACACCAACCGGCGTTTAAAATTCCTGAGATAATCTCAGCTTGTGATGTGGCATTTTTAAGCCTAAAAGATGACCCAATCTTCCAAATGACAATACCAGCAAAACTTCAAACGTATTTGGCTTGTGGCATGCCGATTGTTGGTGCAATTGGCGGAGAGGCAGCAGAGATAATTAAGGAAGCAAATGCCGGTATCTGTTCCGCTCCAGACGATGAGCTCGCACTTGCACAAAATATATTAAAGTTATACGATATGGATAAGGATGAACTCTATCAGTTTGGAGTAAATGCGAGAATATATTATGAAAACAACTTTGAAAAAAATAAGCTATTTGGCCTACTAGAAAACTATCTTCGAAATTAATGATATCTGAGGAGGCTCTTCGAATGGATCTAAACATCTTTAAAAACAAAGTCCTATTGGTTACTGGTGGCACAGGTACTTTTGGTAACGCAGTTGTGAGAAGATTTCTGAATACTGATATAAAAGAAATAAGGGTTTTTTCCAGGGATGAAAAGAAACAAGATGATATGAGAAAGTTTTACAAGAACGATAAATTGAAATTTTACATAGGTGATGTGAGGGACATACAGAGTGTTAGGAATGTCATGCATGGTGTGGACTATATCTTCCATGCAGCGGCGTTAAAACAGGTACCTTCGTGTGAGTTTTTCCCATTAGAAGCGGTTAAGACGAACGTACTTGGTGCAGAGAACGTACTTACCGCTGCTATAGAATTTGGCGTGAAAAAGGTTGTATGCCTTTCAACTGACAAGGCTGTTTATCCCATCAATGCAATGGGACTATCCAAAGCAATGATGGAAAAGATATTCATAGCAAAATCACGAACTGTTGATCCGGATAGAACACTCATTTGTGGGACGCGATATGGAAACGTCATGGCTTCAAGAGGTTCCGTCATTCCACTTTTCATCCAGCAAATCAAAAGTGGTAAGCCACTGACCGTTACCAATCCCGACATGACAAGATTTCTCATGAGCATAGAAGAAGCTGTTGACTTGGTGCTGTATGCCTTTGAGAACGGTAGACCAGGGGATATATTTGTCAAGAAGTCTCCAGCTTCAACCATAGGAAACCTTGCGCAAGCAGTCAAGGAAATATTTGAAGCAGGCAACGAGATAAGAATAATAGGAACACGGCATGGAGAAAAGATGCACGAAACACTTTTAACGAAGGAAGAACACCTTGTCGCAGAGGATTTGGGTGATTTCTTCAGAATTCCAGCTGACACGAGAGATCTTAACTATGAAAAATATTTTGAAGAAGGTACGCTTGACCTTTCAAGGTACGTTGACTACAGATCAGATAACACAGTGATACTCAATCTCGATCAAACGAAAGAGAAGTTGCTCTCTCTCGAGTATGTTCAGAAGGAACTTGAGGATTACCAAAATGGTGGGACAAAGCCCATTGCAAGTGAAGGATTCTAAACCATAGGAAGGTTGATTCAATGAAAATATTAGTAACTGGTGCTAAGGGGTTTGTTGGTAAGAATTTGATAGCGGAATTAAAAAACTGTGGATACAGAGATATCTACGAATATGATGTGGATAGTTCGATAGAAGAGCTGGACAATTACGCAAGGGATTGCGAATTCGTTTTCCACTTAGCTGGTGTCAACAGGCCCGAAAATCCCGAAGACTTTATGAAAGGTAACTATGGTTTTACTCTCCAGCTATTGGAAAAACTCAGAGTTAACAAGAATAAAAGCCCAGTATTATTAAGTTCTTCTATTCAAGCTGAGCTCGATAATCCTTATGGAAGAAGCAAAAAAGCCGGAGAAGACTTGCTCTTGAAGTACTCAAGCGAAAATAATGTGACTGTATACATATATAGACTGCCCAATCTTTTTGGTAAGTGGAGCAGACCAAATTACAACAGTGTGGTAGCTACATTTTGCTACAACATAGCCAGGGATTTGGAGATCAAAATAAATGATCCAAATGCTGAAATGACGTTGGCCTACATCGACGACGTCATAGAGGAATTTAAAAGAGCGTTAAATGGCCAACCAACGAGGGTTGGACTTTATTGTTATGTACCAATCACGTACAAGACCACTGTGGGTAAATTAGCAGAGACTATAATGAGTTTCAAAGAGACAAGGAGAAATCTGAGTATTCCAGATATGTCTGATCCATTTACCAAAAAGCTTTACAGCACTTATCTAAGCTACTTACCTGAAGACGGATTCAGTTATGGACTCAGAATGAATATCGATGATCGTGGTTCGTTCACCGAATTTATCAAAACAATAGACAGGGGACAATTTTCGGTCAACGTCATCAAACCAGGGATTACAAAAGGGAATCACTGGCATCATACAAAAAATGAAAAATTCTTGGTTGTATATGGAAAAGGAGTTATAAGGTTCAGGAAAATAGATTCCAAAGATGTGATAGAATATAGAGTAAGCGGTGACAAATTAGAAGTGGTTGACATACCGCCGGGATATACGCACAACATTCAGAACCTTGGAGATACAGATATGATCGTTGTAATGTGGGCAAATGAACCATACGACCCGCAAAGACCAGATACTTATTATTTGGAGGTTTGAAAAGTGGATAAGCTTAAAGTCATGACAGTTGTCGGAACAAGGCCTGAAATAATAAGATTATCCCAAGTGATAAAGAAATTGGATAGTTCAGAGGCAATAGAGCATTGTTTAGTTCATACAGGCCAAAATTATGACTATGAACTCAATGAGATCTTTTTCAAAGATTTGGAACTGAGAAAGCCGGATTATTTCTTAGGAGCAGCTACCGGGAATGCCATCGAAACTGTTGGCAATATTTTGACGAAAATCGATCCCATATTGGAAGAAGTCAAACCAGATGCATTCTTGGTGTTAGGAGACACAAACAGTTGCTTGGCAGCATATGCGGCAAAGAGAAGACATATTCCAGTTTTCCACATGGAAGCAGGGAACAGATGCTTTGATCAGAGAGTCCCAGAAGAATTGAACAGGAGAATTGTCGATCAAATTGCAGACATAAATCTTGTCTACAGTGACTTAGCAAGAGAACATCTCATAAGGGAAGGATTTCCTTCAGATAGAGTTATAAAAACAGGAAGTCCAATGTATGAAGTGATACAGAACAAAGCGAATGAAATTCAGCAATCGAAAATTCTTGATCAACTTGGGTTAAGGCAAAACGGGTATTTCGTTGTCTCAGCCCATAGGGAAGAAAACATAAACTCTGAAAGCAATTTTTTGAGTTTGATTGACAGTTTAAATTCAATAGCTGAAATCTATAAATTGCCAATAATCTTTAGCACGCATCCGCGAACAAGGAAAATGATTGAGGCAAAAAATATACAGCTGAACCCGTTAATTAGAACTGAGAAACCATTTGGATTTATTGATTACATAAAGTTACAAATGAATGCGAAAGCAGTACTAAGTGACAGTGGAACAATAAGTGAAGAAACATCCATTCTAAAACTGAAGGCTCTCAATATTCGTGAAGCACACGAAAGACCAGAAGCGATGGAAGAAGCAACTGTTATGATGGTTGGACTGAAGAAAGAAAGGATACTTCAAGGACTAAAAATATTAGAAACACAAAACAAAGAAACAATAAGACCTGTCAACGATTATTTTGTACCAAATGTATCTGAAAAGGTTTTGAGAATAATAATTTCATATACAGACTATGTCAACAGAATTGTTTGGGGGAAACATTAAGATGAAAGTGCTACAAATTAACACAACTTGTGGACGTGGTAGTACTGGTCGAATTGCGGTTGATATCCATAAATTGCTTTTAGAACAAGGGCATGAGAGCGTTATTGCGTATGGAAGAGGTGAACCTCTAAATTGTGATAATACTATAAGAATTGGAAATAAAATAGATTTTTACAATCATGCTTTAAAAACAAGACTGCTTGATAGGCATGGTTTTGGTTCAAAAAAGGCTACTGAAGATTTCGTCGATGAAATAAAAAATTATAATCCCGATATAATACATCTTCATAATATACATGGTTATTATTTAAACATAGAAATTTTATTCAATTTCCTAAAGGAGTTCAACAAGCCAGTTGTATGGACGCTCCATGATTGTTGGGCATTTACAGGACATTGCTCATATTTTGATTATGCAAACTGTTATAAATGGGAAACGCATTGCCAAAAATGCCCAGAAAGAAAAAGTTATCCTAAAAGCATATTTATAGATAATTCGTACAACAACTATGAGAAAAAGAGGAAGTTGTTTACGAGTCTTGATAAATTAACTTTAGTTACTCCATCAGAATGGTTAGCTAAATTAGTAAAACGATCTTTTTTAAAAGAATATCCCGTGAAAGTTATAAACAATGGCATAGACTTAAATGTTTTTAAACCAACACCAAGTGACTTTAGAAAAAAATACAATTTAGAAAATAAGTTTATCATCTTAGGAGTTGCTAACAAATGGGAGAAAAGAAAAGGATTCGAGTATTTTATTGAACTATCGAAACAAATTTCGGAAGACGAAATTATCGTCCTTGTGGGATTGTCGAAAAAGCAAGTAAGGGCCTTACCAGCAAATATCATAGGAATCGAGAGAACGAATAGCATCACAGAGCTAGCTGAAATATACTCAGTAGCAGATGTATTTGTGAATCCTACATTGGAAGAAAATTATCCAACGGTAAATCTCGAAGCTCAGGCATGTGGAACATACGCACTAACATTTGATTCTGGTGGGGCAAGAGAGACAATACTGAGTGAGAGTACTGGCAAATGTTTGACACAGAAGAAACCTGACGAAATACTATATTCTTTAAGAACAATCGAAACAAATGGTCTAGCTAAGACGTTCAAATTAAAGGCCTACAACGAGAATGGATTTATGAAATTTGACAAAGCCTTGATGATTGGAAGTTATCTAAGCCTATATGATGAAGTACTTGAGAGGTGCAATAATGCAACCAAATGCTTACATTAATTCAGATAACTGGAATCAATATCAGAATAATTCTGGAAGATTTACCTTACGCTTATCGCAATTGCTGCTTTATCTAGTGACCGCTACTATCACAACTCTTCTAACTCTTTCTGAACCAACAGTTTGGTCTAATAAACTTGTGGCCGGTTGGTTGGTTTGCATATCGGTTCTTTTAGTTCTAAAAACGCGCAATAACTTACCGATGTTTATTTTGTCAGCATTTATAGCATATGTGAATTACAGCATTGCAGTTGGAGAATTCTTTACTACGGTAGTGACTAGCTGTCCACTAACCGAAGTCACGGATCCAACAAATTACGGAATTGCAATCCGTTGTGTTCTGCTTTTTACGACGATCCTGTTTCTTTTCTATAAGGCATCATTTCATCCTGTTTCTGATCAATACAGCGAATTCTTGGCACGCAACGACGTTGCTTTTTATGCTCTGATCGTAGTCTTGCTTTATTTCTTTTTCACGGGAGTCAATGACATTGGGCGTATTTCTTATACGGTTGCTATAACACCTGCATACGAATATTCTCGGGTTTTTTTCCTTTTCGCATTTTACTTTTCAGGAAAGAGCAAGTTCAACAGATCTATCTTATTATTGTTGACTGGCATGTACATTTTGCAAGATCTGTACTATGGAGGAAGAGTTACCTCTCTTCAACTCTTAATATTTTTAGTTTTAACATACTTTAGAGATTATATGACCCCTTTAAGGGTTACTGTTTTAGGTGTAATCGGGCTTTTTTTATTCGCTTGGGTTGGAGCTTATAGATCATCTTACTCTCTCTCCGTGCCACTGTCGTTAATAATCACAGTAATTTTTGGATCGCTGTTCGTTTTTGATACAGCTACATATAGTTTTTATGCATCTGCAACACATGTTGCAACAGCGAATATTATTGGATATGATAATAAAATGCGTTCCTTTGCTCAGTTTCTAATATCTATCTTCACCGGAGCTTCCAGCAACAAACTTGCAGACGCGACAAGTTTTTCGAATCAATACTTTAGAAACGTTGGTGGAGGGATAATTGCTACACATTTTTATTTTTGGGGCTCGTGGTTGCTAGTAATTTTAGCTTCATTTGCCATAGTATGGATAATAAATAAAACATCTGGAAGCAATTCTCCTTACTCAAAATTGATCTTTTTGTCAATAGTGATCTCAACACCTAGATGGTATCTGTATGGTCCTCTAGTTTTTTTTAGAGGAGCTATATTTGTACCAAGCGTATTGTATTTTATTCTTTCTCTTATCAGACTTATGACTGTCAATGTATCAGGAAATAGTATAACTAAAAATAAGTAGAGTGTTCTAAAGTTTGGCAAAAACTGTCAACTATGCTGGCAGACATGTAATTATGCTGGGCAAAGGAATGGAACACAAAATAATCTAAAATTCATATTCACCCCATGAATGATTTGGATGAAAAGTGAGAGAGTGATAAAATTCATCTTAGAGGGGCGAGACGTATGTACAACAGAAAAGTGTATGATCCTGAATTCAAACTCAATGTTGTCAAAGAGTATCTCAACGGTGATAATTCTCAAGCTCAGATTTGCGAGGAATATTCAATCTCTCCCAGTAGCCGAAGTACAAAAAACACACAAAACATGCAAAGACGCATACGTACCGATGATAGATGTAATGGACGTGAGAGACAGAGCAATAGTTGGGACACATTTGGGACAGAAGAGCAAATCGAAGAACTTCATAGAATGCATAGACAGAGGGATAAAATACAGGGAAGCAGATACAAAGGGACTAACGATAAGGACAGACAATGGTCCACAATTCAATTCGAATGTGACAAAAGCATGCATTTCTTCTTTTATCAAGAGATAAGGTCGTATCATTAGGATACAAACACCGAACGAATATGATGAATAGTCAAGAGGAATAGAATGCGAAAAAGGTGCAATAAACAGGGTTGTAGTTGTGAAAAAATAAGACTCTCTTAATTATTCTACAAAATCAGGAGGGTTGACCGAGAAGCATACATGGAAGAAATGTACGTACAACTGAATGAATAGGAAAAAAACAACTAATATTAATTATGAACTTATCGTAGATAGGACACCTAGGATAGATGAAAGAAAAGAGCTTAGGTTTGTTGAAAGAATGAAGAGAGAAGGACTTGTGACAAGATTTGCAGAGATACTGTTGAGAACGATTGTGAGAATGTCCGTCTTTGTAGAACTCAAAAGAACCGCAGTAAGGGCATCTGATCATTGGGTATCGCTTCCTTGTGGGTGATATCATTTTTACGATTCAACAATATTATTGCACAGTTTCATAAAATTTGGTTAACATTATATTCCAAAAACAGTGAGTTGACCGGACAAGAATAAAAACGGTGAGGAGGGAAAGACAAGATGAAGAAACTTGTTATGGTGTCCCCATGGTTATGGGCTCATGGAGATAAAATAGGTATGCCAACGATATACTATACGGCTACAGGATTTGTGAAGAAGGGATATGAGACCCACTTAGTTGTCGGATCAAATGAGGAGGAGAACGAGTTTCTCTATGATGGTTTAACTATTCACCATTTCAAAGTCAACGTTCCAAATGGAATGTTTAATTCTTTTCATTCAATATTTGAGAATCAATATAATAAATTTGAATTTCAAAAAATCAAGAGCTTATGGCAAAGAAAGCTAGTTTCTTTTCTTGAAGAAACCACATTAATTAAGAACGCTGATTTGCTTTATTTAATATCTCCTATGAGCTGTGTTATAGCAGATAAATTTAGAGAAATAAAACAGGTATGGCGATTCATGGGTGTAAATATTATGCCATCTCAAAAGGGTAAAATCTTGATAGATTCTATCAAAAGTCATCCAGCTGAGTATCTATCATTTAAGAAATTATCTAAGATATCAAGTAGATGTAACCCGATCATAGTGATAACTGATGATGGAACAAGAGGAGACAAATTAATTGAAGCTATGAGAATGAGGTACGCAGACTTGCTTTTTCTAAAAAACGGTGTTGAGGACTTTAGGAAGACTTCAGTCAAATCTGAAAATCTCTTGAAAGACAAGTATTTTCATATATACGATCATCTTTCGGAGCTCAAATCTCAAGGTAAAAAAATCGTAATCTCTACAAATAGATTTGCTGAATGGAAAAGGAATGACTTAGTTTTAGAAACTCTCAAGAATTTAGCTATTGGAAGGAGAAGGCGGGATTTAGTGTTCCTTTTTATTGGAGGAGGGCCACAACTTGATTCTATTCAAGAAATGGCAAAATCTACTGTTGGTGATATGGCTGTTTTTCTTGGACCAGTTGAAAGACATACTATGAGTCTTTGGTTTGGGTTATCAGACATATACATATCAATGATGGACCTAAGCCAATTGGGTAACTCAACATTTGAGGCTTGCCTTTATGGTCTCGCACCCGTACTGAGGGACAATGGAGAGACACCAGCTTTTTTTGATAGATCATCAGCTATGCTTGTCAAAGATACCGATGAAGCAGCTAATGCCATAGAGTATTTAGTTGAAAATCCAGACATTAGATTTTCTATTGGACTTGGAGCAAGAAATTTGATCCTTCAAAAGTTAGGTACGTGGGAGGATAGGATTGAAAAGGAGATTATTCAAATTGAGAAATACATATAGGAGGATATGTAAATGGCAATTTTATCCTTGGTCGGTGCACGTCCACAAATAATAAAGGAAGCGATAATTTGCAAGGAGCTAAAGAAAGCCGGGATTGATGAGATTTTAGTCAATTCAGGCCAACATTATGATAGGAATATGTCAGATGTATTCTTTGAGACGTTAGATATAAAGGTGCCTGATTACAATCTTGGTGTTGGTTCCGGTCTTCATGGTGAGATGACTGGCAAAATCATGATCGAATTTGA
>Ga0116193_1003429_pt1 | contig 11454 bp, 8 predicted proteins | sample AD_UKC115_MetaG_FD_89892 | JGI IMG/M metagenome (GOLD analysis project Ga0116193, IMG submission 89892) | Active sludge microbial communities of municipal wastewater-treating anaerobic digesters from Hong Kong - AD_UKC115_MetaG | ecosystem: Engineered > Bioreactor > Anaerobic > Digestate | place...
CCGCGACGCGGATGCTGCCTTCCTCGCCCTTGCCCGCCTTGCGGCGCGCATCCGGGGTTTCCAGGCCATGCGCGATCGCGTTGCGGAGCATGTGCTCCAGCGGCGCGGTCATGCGCTCCAGCACGTTGCGGTCGAGTTCGCCCTGCGCGCCCTCCAGCTTGAGCTGGGCCTGCTTGCCGGTTTCGCCCGCGGCCTGGCGGATCACGCGGCGCAGGCGCGGCACCAGCGCGTCGAACGGCACCATGCGCGTGCGCATGAGGCCTTCCTGCAGTTCCGAACTGACCCGCGACTGCTGCAGCAGCAGGGTTTCGTACTGGCGGGTCAGGTCTTCCATCGAGCCGTGCAGGGCCTGCAAGTCGGCCGCCGATTCGGCGAGGCCGCGCGAGAGCTGCTGCAGGGTGCTGAAACGGTCGAGCTCGAGCGGATCGAACGACTCCTCGCCCTCGTCGCCGGCGCGCTGGTAGCGGGCGATGATCTGCGCTTCGGTTTCCGCGTCGAGGCGGCGCAACTGGTCGCGCAGGCGGATGTTGGTCTGTTCCATTTCCGCGGCGGTGCCGCGGAACGCGCCCAGCTGCTGCTCCAGGCGCGAACGGTAGATCGCCACTTCGCCCGCGTAGTTCACCAGGCGGTCGAGCAGGTCGGCGCGGATGCGCACCTGTTCCTGCGGCGCGCGCACGCCGATGTCCTCGTCGTCGCCGAAGCCCTCGGCCACGATCGGCGCCGACAGCGGCTTGAGCTCGATTTTCTCGGCCGGCTTCGGCACGAAGCGCAGGCCGTCGTCCGCGGCTTCCGCGGCCACCGGCAGCGGCGCTTCCGCACGCGCGTTGAACTCGTCGATCAGGCCGACCGGCATGCCCACCGCACGCCGTGCGGCGACGCGGGTGATCATCCCGTGCAGGCGGTCGAAGCCGCGTTCCAGCAGCGGCACGCCGTCCTTGCCGAGCTCGGCGCGGTTGGCGACCACCGCTTCCAGCAGGGTTTCCATGGCGTGGCCGAGTTCGCCCACCGGCATGATGCCGGCCATGCGCGCACCGCCCTTGAGGGTGTGCAGGTCGCGTTGCAGGCCGACCATCGTCTCGCGGTCTTCCGATGCGCTGCGCAGCTGCGCCAGCAGGCCATCGGAATGGTCGAGCAGGTCGCCGCCTTCCTCGACGAAGATGTCGACCAGCTCGGCGTCCAGCCCGTCCATGTCGAGCGCTTCGTCCGGATCCTCGGCCGAGGTCGCGCTGGCCAGCAAGGCGGCCAATGCCGCCTGCTCGCGCGCCTTGGCGGCGGCCGCGGCTTCCGCGGCGCGGCGTTCGGCCTCGAGGCGTTCCGCTTCCGCCTTGGCGGCGGCGAGGCGCACGGCTTCGACACGCTCCGCTTCGGCGCGGGCGGCGGCGATGCGTTCGGCTTCCAGGCGGTCTGCTTCCGCGCGTTCGGCGGCAAGCCGCTCGGCTTCGAGGCGTTCCGCTTCGGCCTGCTCCGCGGCAAGCCGCGCGGCTTCTGCTTCCTCGGCGGCGATGCGTTCCGCTTCCAGGCGTTCGGCCTCGGCCTGTTCCGCGGCAATGCGCGCGGCCTCGGCTTCCTCGGCGGCGATGCGTTCCGCTTCCAGCCGTTCCGCTTCCAGCCTTGCCGCTTCTTCCGCGGCAAGGCGCTCGGCCTCCTGGCGCTCCGCTTCGGCGCGCTCGGCGGCGATGCGCTCCGCTTCCAGGCGTTCGGCTTCCGCGCGTTCCGCCGCGATCCGCGCGGCTTCGGCCCGCTCGGCCTCGGCGGCGGCATCGGCGAGCCGCTCGGCTGCCAGGCGCTCGGCCGCAACGCGTTCGGCTTCGGCGCGCTCCGCGGCGAGGCGTTCGGCTTCCAGGCGCGTGACTTCCTCGTCGGCAAGGCGCGCAGCTTCCTGCCTGGCCATTTCCTCTTCGGCGAGGCGCTCGGTTTCCTGGCGCGCCGCCTCCTCCGCGGCAAGCCGCTCGGCTTCGGCCCGTTCGGCGGCAAGGCGCTCGGCTTCCGCTTGTTCCGCTGCCAGCCGTTCGGCTTCCGCCTGTTCGGCGGCAAGGCGCTCCGCTTCCTGGCGGGCCTCCTCTTCTTCGGCGGCCAGGCGTTCGGCCTCGAGCTGGGCCGGGCTGACGAAGGGCAGGCTGATTTCCGGCTGGGCGTCGCGCAGGCCGGCCACGGTGGCGGCCAACGCGGCATACAACGGCACCTGCGCCGGGGTCTGCTGCAGCGCCAGGGTGGAGGCGCGCACGGCGTCGGCAACCGCCCCGATCGCGGCGACGCCATCGGCATCGGCCGGCACGCCGGCGGCGAGCAGGCGCTTCACGTAGCCCTCCGCGGGCGAGGTGAAGGCCGTCACCGACGGCACCTCGGTCATCGCGAAGGCGCCATTGAGGGTGTGGATGGCGCGCAGCAGGCCATCGTTGACACTGCCGTCGCCGGCATTGGCCTGCGCCAGCCAGGCATCGACGGTTTCCAGGTGGCCGCCGACTTCGGCGCCGAGGATGTCGAGCAGGACCGGATCGACCTGCACCGCCACGGTATCCGCGGCGGGTGCCGGGGCCGGGGCTTCCTCGACCGCCGGCGCTTCGGCCTCGGCCGGGGCGGCATCGCCCGCGGCGCCGAGCAACACGTCTTCGCCCGCGGCGAGGCGATCGGCGACCGCCTGCATCGCCGCCAGGTCGACGCTGACCGCGGCTTCGCCGCTCAACGCCGCATGCAGCTGCGGCAGGACCTCGCGCACCTGGCCGACGAAGGCGACCACCGCGTGGCTGGCCGGCCGCTTGCCGTCGCGCACCTGGTTCAGCATGTTCTCGACGTGCCAGCTGAAATCGCCGAGGGTGCGGGCACCGACCAGGCGGCCGCTGCCCTTGAGGGTGTGGAACACGCGGCGGATCGGCAGCATCCGATCCATGTCCTCGGGCTGCAGGCGCCAGGCGGGCAGCAGCGCGTCGAGGTTGGCGATCTCTTCCTGGAATTCCTCCAGGAAGATCTCGCGGATCTCGTCGTCGATTTCCTCGCCGGCGTTGTCGAAGCCGGCCACCAGCGCAGGCGCGCCGGCCTGGACCGCGACCACCACGGGTTCGGCCACCGCCGCTTCGACCGGCGCCGCCGGTTCGGCGACCTCGGCCACATCGGCCACTTCGGCAACGGCCTCTTCGGCCTCAGCTTGCGCCGCGCCTTCGACTTCCGCCGCATCCGGCAACGGCCAGTAGCCGAGCAGTTCCAGGCTGCCGCGGGTCTTTTCGAGCAGGTCGAGGCGCTGGCCGAGCGGGTCGCGCAGCGACTCCAGGTAGTACTCCATGCCGGCCAGCGCATCCGCCAGCGTATCCAGCTGGCGGCCGCCCGGAACCAGCTTCCTGCCGATCAGCTCGACATGGCTGTAGCGGCGCAGCGCCTCCAGGTATCCGGCGGGTTCCGGCAGCTGCAGCACGCGCATCGCGCCGCCGACCTCGCCCAGCAGGCGCGGCACCGATTCGAGCGCGGCGTGGTCCCAGTCGGTTTCGACGAAGGCCACGAAGGCATTGCGCACCTCGGCGAAATTGGCCGCTGCTTCGCGCGCCAGCACGCCCATCACCTTGCGCGACTCCTGGGTCAGCAGGTCGTCGCCGCCGACCGCATCGCCCTGGCCGAGCCGGGTGACCTGGTCGTCCAGCGAATGGTCGATGTAGATCAGCGCACTGGCGACTTCCAGCAGCTCGCTTTCGCTCGGCGGGCGCGCGCCGCTGGCGATGCCCTGCAGCACGCTGCGCTGCTCCTGGATCACGCCCTCGGCCGACTTCAGGCCGATCATGCCCAGGGTGTCGCCGATGCGATCCAGCGCCTCCGCCTGCGGTTGCAGCTCGGCCGGGTTGCTCAGGCCGGCGCGCAGATGCAGGTCCAGCGCATCCTTGACCCGCAGCAGGTCTTCCTTCAACGCCGCGGAGACGGTGTCCAGCAGGGCGCGGTTGCGTCCGGCCAGGCTGCCGCGCGCATGTTCCAGTTCGGCCTCGGTGGGCTCTTGCAGCAGGCTGGGCAACGCATCCTGGCTGAGCGCGGCTTCGCCGCGCGCCGAGCGCAAGTCGTTGAGCAGCGGCAGCAGCACGATCGGGATGTCGCGGTGCCCGCCCTGCAGGCGTTCCAGGTAATCCGGCAACTGCACCACGCCGCGCATCAGCGCCGCGCACGCCTCGTCGCGGTTGGCGGTGGTGCCGCCGCGCAACGCGCCCGCCAGTTGCTCCATCTCGTCGGCGACCATCGCCGGCGCATGCAGTTCCAGCATCCGCAAGGTGCCCTGCACCTGGTGCAGGTAGCCGGCGCATGCGCGCATGCGCTCGCCGTCGTCGGGCGATTCGGCGAAGGCCTCGATCTCGAGCCGCGCCTGGCGCAGGGTCTCGTCGATCTCGGGCTTCACCCAGCCGAGCGCGGTGTGGTCGATGGCATCCCGCAACGCCGTGGTCATCGCGACGCTCCGGTAAGGCCCCGCACGCATGCGGGGCTGGCCTGGACAGTGCTGTTCATCCCAACCTCGACGTCAGCGATCAGGCCGGCAACTTGAAGTCGGCGACCGAACGGCGCAGGTCGGCGGCGAGCTGGGCGAGGTTGCCGACCGACTCCGCGGTCTGGCTGGCGCCCTGCGAGGTCTGCGCGGTGATCGACTGGATGGTGTTCATGGTCTGGGTGATGCCGGTCGCCGCGGTGGACTGCTGCTGCGCCGCGGTGGAGATGCCCTGAATCAACCCGGACAGGTCCGCCGACACCTTTTCGATCTCGCCCAGCGCGGTACCCGCGTCCTCGGCGAGGCGCGCACCCGCGACCACTTCCGAGGTCGTCTGTTCCATCGACGACACCGCTTCGTTGGTATCGGCCTGAATGGTCTGCACCAGCGATTCGATTCGCTTGGTCGCGCTGGAGGAGCGTTCCGCGAGGCGCTGCACTTCGTCGGCCACCACCGCGAACCCGCGGCCCGCTTCACCGGCCGAGGCCGCCTGGATCGCCGCATTCAGCGCCAGGATGTTGGTCTGTTCGGAAATGTCGTTGATCAGTTCCACGATCGAGCCGATTTCCTGCGAGCTTTCGCCCAGTCGCTTGATGCGCTTGGAGGTTTCCTGGATCTGGTCGCGGATGCTGTCCATGCCGGCGATCGTCTGCCGCACCACGCCCGCGCCGTTGGTCGCGATCTGCACCGAGCGCTGCGCCACTTCCGCGGATTCCGCGGAGTTGCGCGACACCTGGTTGATGCTCGCCGCGATTTCGTTGATGCGGTCGGAGGCGGAGTTGATCTCCTGCGCCTGGTGTTCCGCCGCTTCCGCGAGGTGCATGGCGGTGGCCTGGGTTTCCTGCGCGCTGGACGCGACCTGCACCGAGGTGTCGTTGATCGTCGCCACCAGGGTACGCAGCTGTTCCACCGCGAAGTTGATCGAGTCCGCGATCGCGCCGGTCATGTCCTCGGTCACGGTCGCCTTCACGGTCAGGTCGCCTTCCGCGAGCGAACCCATTTCGTCCAGCAGGCGCATGATCGCCTCCTGGTTGCGGTCGTTCAGTTCCTTGGTGGTCTGGTAGCGGGCGCGTTGCGCGCGGCCCAGGGCCCACAACAGGCCGGCGATCGAGAACAGCGCCAGCGCACCGGACAGGATGCTGACCCAGACGCCGCCGACGATGCTGGTGTCCTTCAGCGAGCCGAACGAGGTGAACGCGGCGAACAGGCTTTCGCTGTCGGTCAGCAGCTTGTCGGAACCGGTGGCGAGCGCGGTGGCCGAGGTCTGCGCGCCGATCAGGTTCTTGGAGCTGGCGACGATCGCGTCGAGGTCCTTCTTCATGCCGGTCCACAGCGTGGCGGCCTGGTTGAGCGGACCCACCGCGCCGGCGGCGGTCACCTTGGCGATGTCGCCGCCGCCGTTGCGCAGCGCGTTCATCGACCGGTCGAACACCGCCGAGTCGCGGCCCAGCGCATCCGCGGCGACCTGCGCGCCGGAACCGCCGGCACGCAATTCGGCGATGCGGCGCGCCATCGCGGCCGAGGTCACCACCTGCTGCAGCGCGGTGAACACCTGGCCGGAACCGGCGCCGCCCGACGCCAGGCCGCGCACCACTTCGTTCAACTGCGCCTGCAGCTGCGGCACCTTGCCGGTGAAGCTGTCCGCGTGGCCGGCCAGGCCCAGCACCGCCGCCTGCGAGGCCATGACTTCCTCGGAGCGCTTGGCCAACGGGGTCCAGGTATTGGTCACGGTGCGGATCGGGCCGGACACGCCGGCGGCGTCGCCGAAGCGGTCGTTGAGGGTCTTGATGTCCTCGTCGACCTCGGCCTTGGTGTCCTTGAACGCGGTGAATGCCTCCGCGTTGCCTTCCACCGCCTCCCGGCTCTGGTTGGCGAGACGCTGCGAATTGAGCTGCAACCGCGAGGCCGAGGTGCTGGCGCCGCCGAGGCGCGAGGCCTTGGTGGTGGCATACAGGGTATTGCCGGCGAACACGACCAGCGACCCGATCAGCAGCGCGATCCACGCGTTGGTGCTGAGGTTGCGACCCTTGCCGGCGACGTTATCCATCATAGTGCTCATGTTGCGACCTCGGCTTGCGTACGTATTCGATTGGTGTGTTTGGCCGCGTATCAGGCGGCGGCTTGGCGGAATTCGGGGGTACGGGCCAGGCGCTCGAGGCTGAACACGCCCCAGTCCTGGTCGTTGATGCGGTAGGCGCGGTCGACGAAGTGCGCGTAGCGGCCATCGGCCACCGGCGCGGCATCGACCCCCTGGGCGTCGATGAAGCTGCGCTGGCCGTACATCTCGTCGATGGTGATGGCGACGTCGCCGCCCTGCTGGCGCACCACCAGCACGCGCTGGCCTTCGTGCAGCACGGTGCGCTCGCCTTCCAGGAACTGCTTGAGGTCGACCACCGGCAGCAGGGTGCCGCGCACGTTGGCCACGCCCAGCATCCACGGCTGCGAACCCGGCACCGAGGTCAGCGCCGGCAGCGACATGATTTCCACCACCTCGTCGAAGCCGGAGGCCAATCGGTGCGAACCCACGCGATACGCCACGCCGCGCCACAGGCCCGGGGCATCCAGCTGCTCCGGCAGGCCGGCGACGTGGGCCAGGCTGCGTTGCTCGTAATCGGCCAGCACCAGGAACGGCGAACGCCGGTCGCGCGCCTTCTGCCTGGGCTGGCGCAGCGGCTTGGCCGGTTTCGCCGGCGCGGCCTCTGCCGCCGGAGCGGCTTCGACCGCCGCCTCGACCGCCGCGGCCGCGACCGTTTCGGCCGTTTCGATGACGGCCGCGGGGGCCTCTTCCTCGATCGCGGCAACCGGGGTCTCGGCCTCGGCCACCGGTACGGCGACCGCTGCCGCCTGCTGCGGCTTGCCGCCCTTGCCCTTGTTCTTGCCGCGCTTGCTCATCTTCAGTGTCCGACCAGTGCTTTGATCCGCTCGATCAGGTCGCTTTCGCGCGGCGGCTTGACGATGTAGTCCTTGGCGCCCTGGCGCAGGCCCCACATCTTGTCGGTTTCGAGGTTCTTGGTGCTGACGATCAGCACCGGGATATGGCTGGTGTCGGCATCGCGCGACAACGCGCGGGTGGCCTGGAAGCCGTTCATGCCGGGCAGCACCACGTCCATCAGCACCAGGTCGGGCTTGTCGCGCTTGCAACTGGCGATGCCGTCCTCGGCGTTGCCCGAGGTGGTGACCTGGTGCCCGTTGCGTTCCAGCAACTGGGCCATGACCGCGGCCTCGGTCGGTGAATCCTCGATCAGCAGTATGCGTGCCATGCGTGCCTTACCCCCCGGTCAGGCGTTGACGTACGTTCGGATCGCGCCCAGCAGTTCTTCGCGGGTGAATGGCTTGGTCAGGTACTGCTCGGAACCGACGATACGGCCACGGGCCTTGTCGAATAAACCATCTTTCGACGAAAGCATGATGACCGGCACGGATTTGAAGGTCTGGTTGTTCTTGATCAGCGCGCAGGTCTGATATCCGTCGAGGCGCGGCATCATGATGTCGACGAAGATGATCTGCGGATTGTGGTCGGCGATCTTGGCCAGTGCCTCGAAGCCATCGGTCGCCGTGACCACCTCGCAACCCTCGCGCGAAAGCAGGGTCTCCGCCGTGCGGCGGATGGTCTTGGAGTCGTCGATGACCATCACCCTCAATCCCTTGAGGCTGACGTCCTGGGCGTCCTGCGTCATGCGTTCCCCTTGAGCCGCTGATCGCCGCCACGGAATTCGTCGCGGCGCGGACTGCCTATATCCCAGTCCGTGGACGACGTGTCAAGCGCCGCAATGCGTCACATCGGTGGAGGGACGGGGCGCCCTGCTAACATCGCGGCAGCCTTTCCCGGACGTGCCGATGCCCCCCGCTGCGCCCCTCGACGTCGTGGTCGTGATGGATCCGATCCAATCCATCAAGATCGCCAAGGATTCAAGTTTCGCGATGCTGCTCGAAGCCCAACGGCGCGGCCATCGCCTGCACTACCTGCGCCCCGGCGGACTGTCGGTCCGCGACGGGCGGGCCGCCGCGCGGGTAGTGACGCTGCGCGTCACCGACGACCCGGGCCACTGGTTCGATCTGGGATCGGCATCACAGCTCGAGTTCGGGCCGGGCCAGGCCGTGCTGATGCGCAAGGATCCCCCGGTCGATGCCGACTACCTGCACGACACCCAGATCCTCGGCCTCGCCCAGGCCCAGGGCGCGCTGGTGGTCAACGACCCGCAGGGCCTGCGCGACTTCAACGAGAAGCTGGCCGCCCTGCTGTTCCCGCAGTGCTGCCCGCCGACCCTGGTCAGCCGCGACGCCGCCGCGCTCAAGGCCTTCGTCAACGAACATGGCGAAGCGGTGCTGAAGCCGCTCGACGGCATGGGCGGGCGTTCGATCTTCCGCGCCCGCGCCGGCGAGGCCAACCTCAACGTGATCCTGGAAACCCTGACCGAGGGCGGCCGCCACCTGGCGATGGCCCAGCGCTACCTGCCGCAGATCGTGGATGGCGACAAGCGCATCCTGCTGGTCGATGGCGAACCGGTCGACTACTGCCTGGCGCGGATCCCGCAGGGCGACGAATTCCGCGGCAACCTGGCCGCCGGCGGCCGCGGCGAAGGCCGCCCGCTGAGCGAACGCGACCGCTGGATCGCGGCGCAGGTCGGCCCGGAGATGAAGCGCCGCGGCATGCTGTTCGTCGGCCTCGACGTGATCGGCGACTACCTGACCGAAGTGAACGTGACCAGCCCGACCTGCATCCGCGAACTCGACGCGCAGTTCGGCCTGAACATCGCCGGCACCCTGTTCGACCGCATCGAAGCCAGGCTGGCCGGCTCCGAACCGGCGCGCTGATGTCCGAAGCCGCCGCCCCGCCCATGCCCGCGCCGCCGGTCATCGGCGAATCGACGCGGCTGGGCGCCACCCTGGTGCTGTCCGTGCTGCTGCACGCGATGCTGATCCTAGGCCTTGGCTTCGCGGTGGAGGACGCCGCGCCGGTGATGCCGACGCTGGACGTGATCCTCACCCAGACCAAGTCCGCGCTCACCCCGAAGCAGGCCGACTTCCTGGCCCAGGCCGCCAACCAGGGCGGCGGCGAGCACGACAAGTCCACCCGCCCCACCGCGCCGCAGGCCGGCCCGCTGCCGCAGCCGGAGGACGGGCTGGCACCGCGCCCGTTGCGCGCACAGACGCCGGCGCCCAGCCCGCCGCCGGACCCGCGGGTGATCGCCTCGACCAATGCCCGCGACAGCGTGCCGACCCCGCAAGCCCGCCAGGAGATCGAGGTCAATCCGCTACCGCCCGGCCAGGAAAAGATCGACCGCGACATCGAGATGGCCCGGCTCGCCGCCGAGATCCAGTTGCGCTCGCAGCAGTACGCCAAGCGCCCCAAGCGCAAGTTCGTCTCCGCCAGCACCAAGGAATACGCGTGGGCGGAGTACCTGCGCGGCTGGGTCGACCGGGTGGAACGGGTGGGCAACCTCAATTACCCGGACGAGGCGCGCCGCCGCCGCATCGGCGGCCTGGTGGTGATCAGCGTCGCGGTGCGCCGCGACGGCAGCGTGGAGAGCACGCGCATCATCCAGTCCAGCCACGTGCCGATGCTGGACAACGCCGCGCTGCGCATCGTCAAGCTGGCGGAACCGTTCGCGCCGTTGCCGAAGTCGCAGGACGATCCCGACATCCTGCACGTCACCCGCACCTGGCAATTCCTGCCGGGCGGCGAGCTGGTCGACCAGTGATCCGCAGGCGCCAGGCCTCGAGCCCCGCCTTCGGCAAGCGCCTTGCATCGACACCGAGGATTTCCAGCATCTCGACGATTTCGTCCTGGGCCAGATACCCCCGGGGCAGGTGGAGCGTGGAACCCAGGTCATCCACCAGCATCACGCTGCCGTCGGCGCGGATCCGGCTCCGGCCGTCATCGATCCGCGCGAGCTGGAGCGTGTTCACGCCGTAACCGGCCGGCCCGGAAATGACGCCGTGCCGGACTTCCCAAGTCATCAGGAACGGCATCAGGAAACTGATGTCGAACAACAGCACGGACCCAGCGATCGCGGTCGCGATCACCCAGGTCGGCCACCAGCCGGCCAGCGCCCCGAGTGCGCTTGCGGCCGGAACCAGCAACGCGACGACGGCCAGCGGAATCGACGCCTTGGTGATCGTCGGGCGATAGGCATGCACGCCATCGCCGATGCACTTCTTCATCGCCCGTTCCGCAGTGCCTGCTGCTCGGCGATGGTCAGCGCCACGTTGTTGCGCAGGTAGGCGGGCTCGATGCGTTCCGGCGCCACCGCTTCGCCACGCGCGAAGGCGAGCGCACCCAGGCGGGCGACGTCTGCCGCATGCGGCAACGCCGCCGCATCGACCGAAGCCAGCCGCCCCTGCAATCGCGCCCGCAGGAGGCCGTCCGCCGCCGCAAACCCGGTGCCGGCACCGTGCCAGCCGTCGCCTTCGGGAAGCGGGTACTCGGCGGGTGCGATCACCCGCTCGTCGCTGCCGGCGACAACGCCCCCGCCTTCGCGACGGAACGTGGCCGCGTAGATCTCGCCCATGCGCGCGTCGATGGCGGCGATGATGTCGTCGCCTTGCGCGCGCATCGCCAACGCCGCCAGCGTCGACACCGGCAACAACGGCCGGTCCAGCGCCAGCGCGATGCCCTGCGCCAGCGCGATGGCCAGGCGCACGCCGGTGAATGCACCCGGACCGCGACCGACGGCGATGGCGTCGAGTTGCGATTTGGCGACCCCGGTGTCGGCCAACAGCTGTTCCGCCCACGGCAGCGTCAGTTCCGCGTGCCGGCGCGGCGCGATCTCGAAGCGCTCGTGCACCTCGCCGTCGATCCAGACGGCAACGGAACAGGCTTCGGTAGCGGTTTCGATGGCGAGCAGTTTCATCGCGGGATCAAGCCTTGGAATGCAGGGCGGCGAAGGTCACGCACCCTTGTTCTTCTCGTCCCAAAGCATGGGCTCCCACAATTCGACCTTGTTGCCGTCCGGATCCATGATCCAGGCGAACTTGCCGTTCTCGTGCGATTCCGGGCCGGC
>Ga0116193_1003431_pt1 | contig 11441 bp, 7 predicted proteins | sample AD_UKC115_MetaG_FD_89892 | JGI IMG/M metagenome (GOLD analysis project Ga0116193, IMG submission 89892) | Active sludge microbial communities of municipal wastewater-treating anaerobic digesters from Hong Kong - AD_UKC115_MetaG | ecosystem: Engineered > Bioreactor > Anaerobic > Digestate | place...
CAAACGCGGCGATGTGAAAGATACGCCCGCCATGGAAGAAGCGTATCAAATGGGAAAAAACATCTGATCGTTTCACTTTTGTTCTCCTCTATTCTTCAAAAAGATGAATCCCATTTTGGGAATGGAGCTACAGCATCAAAAATGACTTTGCAATTTCGGGATTCGGCTTTTCCACTTGGAAAAATGACTTTGCAACTTTACATTTCGACTTTTCCACTTGGAAAAATGACTTTGCAGCTTTTCATTTCGACTTTTCCACCTGGAAAAATGACTTTGCAACTTTGCATTTCGATTTTTCCACTTGGAAAAATGGTTTCCCGATTTGGGACAAACTTTTTCAGCTCGTTTGGCTTATCCCAAATTGGGGAATTGTCATTTTCACAAAACAGTCCTTCGCACAAATGCGCAAAGGATATTTCAAGGAAGATGGGTCGCATCTTCGAAGATCCATCATCTTTATAACGATGCCGATGTTCGGCTCAAGGATCATAATTTGATACAACCGTACGGTGAAGCACCAACCTCGAACGCCTCGTATTAGAGCTTTCTAATAAATACATTTTCACAAGGACTTTTAAAGGAATGTAATTAGATAATTCTAATGACAGAATCACTCCAAACCCATCTACATTTGCGGCGGGAGAATGTATTTATCGTTTCACTCAAAATCCATTATCGTTCAAAACAAATCCGATTATGTCCAACATGTATCTAGAATCATTCTTTGAGAATTCCGCACGCCATTATCCCGATCATACGGCGATAGAACAAGGCAATGTAAAATACAGTTACAGCGAAGCTGATCGCGAGGCGAACCGTCTGGCGAATTATCTCGTTTCTCACGGACTTGCCCCGGAGAAGAAAGCAGTCATACTGCTTCCTCGAAGTGCTGAAGTCATCATCACGATGATCGGCGTCCTTAAAAGCGGCGCCGCCTACATTCCGCTCGATCCGGAAATTCCAGCCGAACGTGTCAACTTCATTATGGATGATGCCAAAGCGGAACTTCTCATTACGGACGACGAGATCTTGCAGAACATCGGATCGCAGCTCAACGCATTTCCCATCCTCAATCTCGATCATGCCGAGGAACTGAAAGATTATCCAGAAACGCGGCCCGAAGTGGAAGGTCGCTCGCCTGAGAATCTCTGTTACATGATCTATACTTCGGGTACGACAGGCAAGCCGAAAGGTGTCTTGCTGGAACATCGCAATGCCGTCACCTATGTGAACGGCGCAAGGAAAATCTATCCGATCGGTCCGGACGACCGTTCGCTACAAGGCTTTTCCGTTTCGTTCGATGCATCCGTGGAAGAAATCTGGGTTCCGCTGTCTGTCGGCGCCACCATGGTGATCGGAACCTTCGACATCATGCGCTCGGGCGACCGATTCTCATCGATTCTCAACAAACTGAACATCACTTTTCTGTCTTGTGCACCGACGCTGCTTTCCATGGTCAAAGAAGATATCCCCGGACTGAAAACACTCATCTTCGGAGGAGAAGTCTGCACGAAAGATATTGCCGCTCGTTGGTGTAAGCCCGGAAGAACCGTATTCAACACCTACGGACCGACGGAAGCGACCGTCATTGCAACCTATGCCATTCTTGAAGAAGGAAAAGAGGTAACTATCGGCAAAGCACTTGATGGTTATGAGGTGCTGCTTGTCGATGAACATCTGCAACCGATCACTGGCATCGATCAGGAAGGCGAAATCCTCATCGGTGGGGAAAGCATTGCACGTGGATATCTCAATCGGGAAGACCTGACGGCAAAGAAATTCATCACGACCGACCGTTTCTCAGGAAAGCTCAAACGCTACTATCGGACGGGCGATCTGGCTAAATATGATGACGATCGGGACCTCGTCTTTATCGGACGCGCCGATGCACAAGTCAAGGTTCGCGGATTCCGCGTGGAACTGGCGGAGATCGAAGGACTGCTCATGCAAAACGATGCGATCCAGGCTGCGGCTGTGAAGTTGGATGAAAGCACACAGCAGCTGGCGGCCTTCGTCGTCCTTAGCGAAAACAAAGAGCTGAACCGTGAAGCCATTGCAACCGAACTGAGGAAACTTCTCCCCTATTATATGATTCCTTCCACACTGGATGTCATCGACAAACTGCCTATGACGACCAGTCAGAAGATCGACCGCAAACATCTGCCGGAGCCTAAGACTCCGCTCGTTTTCTCAAGCAAAAAGAAAATCATTCTGCCTACAACGCCATTGGAAAAAGAGTTGGTCAGAGTCATTTCGAAGAACATCAACCGAACGGATGTTTCCATGGACGATCATTTCTTCAATGATCTCGGCGGCCATTCTCTGCTGGCAGCCATCGTGGCTTCCGAACTGCGCGAGAATGCAATGTTCGAGAACCTTTCTGTGGCGGATCTCTATCGTCATCCGGTACTTTCCGATCTTGCGAAGGTGATTGCGGCCAAACAGCCCGGCGCCAATGGACAGACCGTTCATCGGGATATCTTCAAACCTTCCACGCTCAGATATTACACCTGCTGCACCTGCCAGGGAATTGCGCTGATCTTCCTCGTACTGCTCTTCAGTTTGGAATGGATCGGACCATTCCTCATCTATTCCTACTACTATCATGCCGACTGCGGCTTTGCCTACTCCATGCTGATGAGTAACATCGCCTATTTCCTCATTCTACCGGTTCTTACCATTCTCTCCATCGTAATCAAATGGGTCGTGCTCGGAAAGGTAAAACCGGGGAAGTACAAATTGTGGGGCAGCTACTATTTCCGATTCTGGTTCGTGGATAAGGTCGTCTCTATCTGCCCGACCATCTACTTCACAGGAACCAACATCATGAACATCTTCCTGAGGTTGATGGGCGCAAAGATCGGCAAGAACTGCTACATCAATGCTTTTGCCATCAATGCTTACGACCTTCTGACACTTGGAAACAACGTCAGCATCTGCACCGACACGCACCTTCGCGGTTATACCATCGAAGACGGACATTTCATCGTCGGTCCGATCACACTCGAAGATAATGCCTTCGTCGGTACACGCTGCAATCTTGCCTACAACTCGAAAATGGAACGCGACAGCTCCATCGAAGATCTGACTTTGGTGCCGACAGGTTGCACGATTCCAGCCGGAGAAAACTGGGGCGGATCGCCGGCTGCTCGCATCGGTATCAATAAGGAGAAAGATGCCAAGAAACTTCCACTCTGGTCTTTCGGCTACACGCTACTCTCACTCATCGGTGTGTTCGTCGTTCCGTTGATGACGATGATCGCCTATTTTCCGGGCATGGTGCTCGTAGCTCATATCAACTATATGTCCGATATCTGGAACTTCGCCTGGGTAACGCTCTTCGTAGGCGTCTCCTTCGTAGTACTGCTGTCACTGATTATTGCCATCGTCAAATGGCTGACGTTGGGAAATATCAAAGAGGGAAAATATCCCGTCAGAAGTCTATTCTATTACAAGAAATGGTTCTTCGACCAGCTCATGAAACTGAGTCTGCAGGTCATCGGAACGCTTTACTCCACGCTTTACCTGCAGAAATGGTTCAAGTTGCTGGGCGTGAAGATGGGCAAACGGTGTGAAATCTCCACTGTGGAATTCATCTCGCCGGATCTGCTTGTCACAGGCAACGAAAGCTTCCTCGCCGATTCTGTCTCCGTGGGTGCTTCGTATGTCCGCAACGGATACATCGAAATTGCCAAGACCTACATCGGCAACCGAACGTTTGTCGGCAACAGTGCCGTATTGAGTCCGAAAGACAGATTGGGCGACGATGTGCTGGTCGGCGTCCTTTCGAAGATGAAGAAGGAGAATCTTCCCGTCACCAACGGAACCTCCTGGTTCGGATCGCCGGCTGTCTATCTTCCGCAGAGAGACATCAACCATGATTTCCCGCTCGAGCGCACCTACAAACCTTCGAAAAAGCTGTTCGCATGCCGTTACTTCATCGAGTTTTTCCGCGTCGTTCTGCCTTCCACCTTCTTCATCTTCTTTGCCGGACTGATCATGGATGTGATCTCCTATCTCGAAGTCGATGACACGTTGGCCGAAGTCTTTCTTGCCTTTCCGTTCGTGTATATTGCAGCGTCTCTGCTCGGTCTGTTCCTTGTCGTGATTCTCAAATGGATCATCATCGGGAAATATGTACCGCAGAACAAACCTCTCTGGAGCGGATTTGTATGGCGTAGCGAACTGATCACCGGCATCTATGAGAACTTCCTCGTCCTGTTCTTCCTGAATGTGCTGACCGGAACGCCATTCATCAAGATACCGCTCAAGATGCTCGGCAGCAAACTGGGTAAACGCTCCTGCATCTACACCACACAGATCACAGAATTCGACCTCATCCACGTGGGCGACTATGCAGCTCTCAACGACAATTGCACCATGCAGACGCATCTTTTCGAAGACCGCGTCATGAAGATGTCTTATGTCACCTTGGAAGAGAATGCCAGTGTCGGCGGAATGGCCGTCGTGCTCTACGATTCCAAGATGTGCCGCAATGCCATTCTCGAGCCTTTGTCCGTATTGATGAAGCATGAGACGCTTCCTGCCGATACACGATTCATCGGAGCGCCGGCAGAAAGAACGGATGTAGAGAGATAGCGCGAGCTGTCTCCTACTGCCACGCCGTTACAGGCTGTTTTAGATCTTCAGCAGGTACTGGGATGCTTTCAACAAAAAAAGATATTTTCCGTTAGTCTATTGTGTCGTTTCTAAACGACAAAGAGACTATCTTTGTAAAAACATATTCAATACGCTATGAGAAAAATAAGATTCCTATCCTTTTGTCTGATTCTACTGTTCGCCGGCAGCAGCCAGATACTCTTTGCGCAGAGCAAAAAGGAGAAGGCTGAGAAGAAGGCCGCAGCAGTGAAAGAGATCGTTGAATCGCGCCACTTCACCATCACGGTCAACCGAGCTCTTCCCATGAGCGGACCGAGTATCAACCTCACGACGCCCTACTCCGTCCGGATCAGCGGCGACTCGATCTATTCCAGTCTGCCCTATTACGGCGAAGCGTACTCCATTCCTTATGGCGGAGGCGACGGACTGATGTTCAGCCGGACTGTTTCCAACTATAAATGCACTTTCAACAAGAAATCGAATGCACGTGTCAACTTCAAGACCGTCAACGGTGAGGAGAGTTTTCTTTATCAACTGAATATCTACTCCAACGGCTCTGCCTCCGTGGCTGTCATTCCAATGAATCGACAGACCATCAGTTATCAGGGTGAACTTGAGATGATCTATAAATAAAACATCCAGATGAAAACGATATCCAGAAGAGAGATGCTGAAGATGACGGGCGGAACGGCTACCCTATCCCTGTTGGGAATGCCCATGAGTGCAAAAGGAGAAAGTAGTCAACCGCAAGACAAAGCCAAACGCAAAGTCCTAGTGATCGGTGCACATCCCGACGATCCGGAGACTGGTTGTGGAGGAACGATCATTCTATTGGCCAAGGCAGGTTACGAAGTTGTCTCCGTCTATCTGACTCGCGGCGAAGCGGGCATCGAAGGCAAGACACATGACGAAGCTGCAAACATACGGACAGAAGAGGCCTTGAACGCCTGCAAGATAATGGGCGTCAGAGCCGAGTTTCTGACTCAGATTGACGGCAGCTGCGAAATCAACACGAACCGTTACGACGAAATGTACCATTTCATCCAGAAGGAGAATCCCGATGTAGTCATCACTCATTGGCCCATCGACAGCCACAGAGACCATCGCATCTGCTCCATCCTGGTATATGACACGTGGTTGAGAATGCATCGTGCGTTCTCGCTTTACTACTTCGAAGTGATGTCCGGAGAGCAATCGCAGCATTTCGCGCCGACCAACTATGTGGATATCACCTCCGTTGTGGAGGAAAAACATAAAGCCTGCTTCTGTCATACGAGCCAAGGCATACCCGAGCTGTTCAAGGAATCTCACGGACCGATGGAGCAGTTCCGGGGCATGCAGGGAAACTGCAAATATGCCGAAGCCTTCATCAAACTGGATCAGGTTCCTCTCACATTCTAATTGCATGTTATACGAATAATTAATTCCATCAGAGATGTTTAAAAAATACAGAATTCTCATTCTTTCCTTCGTTCTCGTTACGGGATTCTTCTCGTGCAGTCAGAAACAAAACAAGACAGCGGCGGAACAGACTTCTTCGCAGCAGACAGAACGCAAGACCGTCACCGATCTCAAAGCTGCAAGCGACGGCGAAGCTACAGCCAGTGCCAAATATGCTGAATATGCCAAGAAAGCAGCCAAGGAAGGCTTGCCTCAGATCGAAGCATTGTTCAAAGCCACTTCGAAGGCTGAAGCGATCCATCTGGCCAATCATCTCGAAGCGTTGAGCGGACTTGGTGTGAAGGACTACAAGGCGAAGGTGGACACTTTTGAAGTCAAATCCACTGCAGAGAACATGAAAGCAGCCATCGAAGGTGAAACCGGCGAATCCACATCCATGTATCCGCAATACATCAAAGATGCAAACGCAGATTTCGAGGATGAAGCCGTCACCTCTTTTACTTATGCCGAAGGTGCGGAGAAAGACCATGCCAAGCTCTACAGCGAGGCGTTGGCAAACCTAAAGAATCCCAAAAAGCTCGCCACATCCTACTATGTTTGTCCGACCTGCGGATTCGTCTATGCCAACGAACCTGCCGAAATCTGCGAACTCTGCAAGACGCCGGCTGATCAGTTCATCGAGTTCTCCACAGCTCACTGAAAACAGATCTGATATCAGATGATTTCTAAAGAGGAGATCTATCGCTCCACTTCTGCCCTTCTGCTTGTGACCTTGACGATCGCCGTGGCAAATCTCTTTGGCCAAAGAGCCATGCTCTATCCGGTCATCGCTGCTTTGGCCATCGGAGCTTGGGTGGTGGATAAACACGTGTGGTGCGTTTCACGGCGTCAGATGATCCTGCTGCTGACGGTTTGTGCCGCTGCAGGCGCCATGATTTCTCTCTATTCTCCCTTTTCCCAGCCGGTCAATATGACCTTGGCTTTTTGCATGGCAGCGATCGCACTTTTCCTCTCTCGATCTTCCCTGATGCCTGCTATCTCAACAAGTCTGTTGCCGGTTATGCTTCACATCGGCAGTTGGATGTATCCTGCGACTGTCTTCTGCCTGGCCACCATCGTGGTTCTTGTACAGAAGCTGATGGAACGAATCGGATGGCGACATCATGTACTACATTTCCAGCCGTTTGAACGTAGTACGATTGATCTTTACAAATGGTGTATTCTGGCTGTCATTGTGGGAATATTCTCCTTTCTTTCCAACGATTATCACCTTCCCTTCCTGATGCTTCCGCCTGTTGTGGTATGTCTGTCCGAAATGATCTATTCGAATGCAGGATTCAAACACAGACCGTTTATGACGTTGCTGCTGATGGTTGCTGCGATCACCTTGGGAACGCTGTTCCAATACCTTCACATCCGCTTCAGTCTGCCTCAGGCTGTAAGTGCTGCCATTTGTATATTACTTCTACTGGCACTGTTTCACCTCTGTGGCAAATATTTTGCTCCCGCCGGCGCACTCTCCATCATTCCCATGCTTCTGCCCACGGAGCATCTGATTGCCATACCTCTTCAGACTACAGTTGGACTGATTCTCTTCCAATCTCTCGCTCTGCTGACCAATTATCTTCTTTCAAAACGATCCGTTACGAAATAAAACGTTTCATATTTGCCCATAAAACAATGAATTCGTATTTTTGGAAGATTTTTTAAACGGCAATGTATGAAGTTTAAAGTATTAAGTGCACTTCTTTTATTTCTCATTTCTTTTCACGCTGAAGGTGACGAAGACAATCGTATCATGTCTTTGATCAACCAATCACAGGGTGTAAAGAAACTGGAGCTTCTCGACAGTCTGACGAGCGAATCGAAAACAACCGTAAACAACATCACGCTGATTGAGATGATGCTGAAGGAAGCCACTGTCCAAAAGAATGATCATTATAAAGCCAGCGCATACTTCCAACTTGGCAAATATTACTATGCACGCGATCCGGACAGCCTGCGCTATTTTATTCGAATCGGAGAACCGCTGTTTCTTCGTGAGAAAAGATACGATGATCTCTTCCGTATGAAGGGATGGAATCTTTACGTCATGGCAAGAGAAGAGAAGGGTGACGAGATTCTCACTGAAGCGAACAAAGTGATCAGACAATCACGCCAGCTGAAATATCCCGAAGGCGAAGAGATTGCCGAACAGTCTATTGCCTACTCCTATTTCATCCAGAGTCTTTACAAGGAGGGAGAAAAAATGTATCTTGACGTGCTCACAAAAATGGAGGCCCGCAAAGCGCCGATGTCAAAGCGATTCAACATCCTGCGCCAGCTGCTGAACGAAATCATGGTCAACCACAAACCGTATCTTCCTAAGGTCTGGAGCTATATCCAATATTGCGAAAGGAATAACATTCAGGACCTGGGCGATGATATCACGCTAGATTATATGAAGTACGTCTATTATCGGACACGAGCTATCGATGACTGCCAGAACGGGCAATTTGATCAGGCCCACGAATCCCTGCTCGCTCTTCAGAAACTGAAGGGCGTTTCCAAAGAAGATGCGACCATCAAGAATATCTGGCTGCTTTACTACAATAACAACAAGCAGTATGACAAAGCCCTGGAGATCTGCAATGAACTGCTGATGCTTCCTTATGCGCAGACACGTATCAAAGACTTCCTAAGTCTCGAGAAGATCAAGGCTGACATTCTCAGAAACACAGGCGATTTCAAGGAGTCTAGTCTCCTTTACTATGATTATATCGCGAAAAACGACTCTGTCACATCAGCCGAATTCTACGATAACCTTGCCAAATTGCGCAACCAGCATGATATGGACAAGCTGGCACTGCAGAACAAGCAGATGGAACTCAAAGCAGCTCAAGATCATACACATATCCAGAGAATGGAGAGCGGATTCGTCCTGATGATCGTCATCTGCCTTGCTGCGGCACTCTTCGCATACTCCCGCTACAGATACGGAAAGCAGTTGAAGAAGGCCAAGGAAAAAGCGGAAGAGAGCGACCGTCTGAAATCAGCCTTCCTCGCCAATATGAACCACGAGATCCGCACGCCTCTAAACGCCATCTCGGGATTCTCTCAAGTACTGGTAGAAGAAGACGACCGAGCCACACGAGAACAATATGCCAACATCATCCAAAGCAACAACGAGCTGTTGCAACGTCTAATCTACGATGTCCTCGACCTGTCCAAGATCGAATCGAACAGCATGGAACTCAAATACAAAGATGTCAGCTTGCAATCCCTGATGAAGAGCATCTTCGAAGCCACCAAGCTCAGAATGTCGGAGCATGTGGAACTGAAGCTGAGAGAATCGGAGGATTTCGTGCTCAATACCGATCCCAACCGACTGACACAGATCATCACGAACCTGCTGAACAATGCCATCAAGCATACCGAAAAGGGCGAGATACGTTTCGGATATACACTCGAAGAGGATCAGGTACGGTTTTCCGTAGAAGATACAGGCGAAGGCATTCCGGAAGACAAACTGGAAAGTATCTTCGGACGCTTCGTACAGCTGAAGGAGATGGACAAAGGCGTCGGACTCGGTCTGGCCATCTGTAAAGGATTGGTCACACAGATGGGCGGTGCCATCCATGTGACCTCAACATTAGGGAAAGGCTCGACATTCTACTTTGTCCTTCCCATCACTCTCTCATCGGACAACGACGCCATTAAAGAAATCAAAGGCGTCTGAAATCTTTCATCCTTTCAGAACCGCCACTGCAAGGCGACACCGGCTTGCTTTCCGTCATAATAGGGCAAACCTGCCATTCCTTTCAGCAGTTTGCTCTTGCTGCACGACGACTTCTTCATGATCTTCGGATAAAGCCAGTAAGATAGCTTCGTGCTGAGAATGCCTATTCCGGCTCCTGCCAATACGTCGGTGAACCAATGACGATTGTTGTACATCCTGAAAAAACCAGTACCGGCAGCCACCGCGTAACCGGCCACGCCAATCCATGGCGATACATTCTTATATTCCTGATAGAGCATCTCCGCTCCCATGAAGGCTGTTGCCGTATGACCTGAAGGAAATGAGTTGTTGGAGGTGCTGTCAGGACGTTCCACCTTCGTAACATGCTTGAGCGCAGTCACAAGAATGGTATTCGTAAGAAATGACGCTGCGAGAATTTCGGTACGTGCCAAATAGGAATGCGTGCTCTCGACGCCGCACAGACTCAGTCCGTAAACGGCAACCATCGGCGCGAACTGCGAGAAGTCATCGATGGAAATCTTGCGGTCGATGTTCTCATGCATCTCGTCGCGTATCTCGCGATTCTGATATTGCAGCCAATCACTGCCCAAACCGGCAATACCTACACCAATGCAAACGGCCGGAACGATCAGTTGCGTAGCTTTGATGTCATGCGTGCGATCCGGCTTCACAGCAGAAATAGAATCTTGAGCTGAGACATAAGTCGTACTCAGCATCATGCATGAGGCGCACAACATCAGTCGTACGCCTCCATTTATTTTATTGGATACTTTCATCATATTTCAGGTTCGTAGAACTCTTCTTGCTCCCGCTTCCGAAGTGATAAGAAACTCCGAAATAGAAAGTACGCGGCTGACGTCTCATCACAAGAGTCCTGTCCATCGAAGAAGTATGGATATTATTGGTGTTTTTGAACGAATCAAACAGATCGGAGACTGTCGCCGTGAATGTCAGATTATATTGCGGGATATCGTATTTGGCTCCCAGATTTACGATATAGGTCGAGCCGGTCGTTCCTTGCGCAGTCAACTGCTTCGATCGGTAATTTGTATTCACCTGAAACATCAGATTTTTCATCGGAGTAAAATTGGCATTGCCAGCGATGTACCACGAGAAATCACTCTTGTTCTTTGAATAGCCCAGATTGGAAGCGTCGATGGTGTTCCAAAAGAAATTCGAATTGACATTGAAGTTGAGCCAGCGGCCGATGGCGGAGTTCAAGATCAGTTCCGTTCCGGCTGCGTTACTCGACGACATATTCTCTTTAGTCGTCTTCATCACTCCATTATCCAAGATCTGTGTTATGTTGGTCATCTTGTTGAAAGTGTAGCGGTAATAGGGAGTGACGAGAAACGTTGTGACGCCTTTCTTAATCTGCCAGCCCATTTCAATAGAATGGATCTTCTCCGGTTTCAAGTAAGGATTGCCAGCTCTCAAGTTGAACGGATCCTGGTATTCCGGGAACGGATTCATATCATCGCCTTCCGGACGATTGACACGCAGCGAATAGTTGAACTGCAGTTCGCTGTTGTCATTGAGCTTGTAAGAGGAATGGAATGTCGGATAGAACATGAAATAATTGTTCTTCACCTTCTGATCCAGCGTGAGCAGATGTGAGGTGATGAACGACTGCTCGGCGCGCACTCCTGTCATCATGGAAAAACGGTCGAACGTATGTTCC
>Ga0116193_1003432_pt1 | contig 11439 bp, 8 predicted proteins | sample AD_UKC115_MetaG_FD_89892 | JGI IMG/M metagenome (GOLD analysis project Ga0116193, IMG submission 89892) | Active sludge microbial communities of municipal wastewater-treating anaerobic digesters from Hong Kong - AD_UKC115_MetaG | ecosystem: Engineered > Bioreactor > Anaerobic > Digestate | place...
CATGCACAAGCTCGTACAGCAGCAGACCAAGGAAGATTTTTACCAGGTTCTAATGGCTTTATGAAAGCATTTGACCAAGTAACAGGAACATCTATTACCAATGGTGGAGGTTTATTTGCAGATAAAAGTAAATTATATCATTTCGAAGGTCAATACAACCTTACTGATAAATTAAAATTTGCTGAAGTATTAGTTGGTGCTAACTACAGAATTTATAGCTTAAACTCTGGAGGAACCATTTTTGCAGACCATGACCCTAAATTTGGTACAGGAACTATCAACATTAATGAATATGGTGGCTACTTACAAGTTGCTAAAAAATTAATGAATGATATTTTAAAATTAACAGGTTCTATTAGATACGATAAAAACCAAAACTTTGATGGAAGATTTACTCCAAGAATTACTGCTTCTATTAAAGTTGCAAAAGACAATCACTTTAGATTATCTTATCAAACAGCTTATCGTTTCCCTTCTACTCAAGACCAATGGATTAATTTGAACAGCCCAAGTGCTAAATTAATTGGTGCTTTGCCAATTTTTGATCAAGTGTATAATTTTAGTGGCAACCCAATATATACTGCTGAAAGCGTTGCAGCATTTCGTGCAAAATTTGCAGCAACAGGTGCTATAGACCCAACAGTTTTAGTACAAGGAAAATTCCAATCAGTAAAACCTGAGTCAGTAAAATCTTTTGAAGTAGGTTATAGAGGTGTTATCAAAGAAAAATTAATGATTGATGCTTATGTGTATTTCAGCGATTATAGCGATTTCTTAGGAAAAGTTGCAGTAGCAAGAGGTGCTAATGGTACTCAGGCTGAATTATTAAGCCCATCAAGCAGTAATAACTTTTCTTTTGTAGTAAATACTCCTACTCCAGTAAAAGCTTTTGGATGGGGTTTAAGTGCTGATTATTTATTACCTAAAAATTTTGTATTAAATGCAAATATTTCTGGCGATGAATTAAAAAATGTTCCTACAGGAATTGTAACCTATTTCAATACACCAAAACTTAGATACAATATTGGTTTAAACAACTCTAATGTATATCAAGGTTGGGGCTTTGGCATTCTTTACAGATGGCAAGATAAAGTAAATTGGGAAGGAACTTTTGGTAGTGGTGAAATACCATCTTATGGCACATGGGATGGTATGATAAGCTACAAACCAGACACAAAAACTACTATTAAATTAGGTGCTGTAAACTTATGGAACAAATACTACAGAAGTGCATTTGGTAATCCTCAAGTTGGTGGAGTATATTACATCAGCTATGGTTACAACTTATAATTCAAATTGTATAGTTATAAAAAAACCTTCAAAAATTTTTGAAGGTTTTTTTATGTTTAAGATTTACTTATAATGCTTTAAAAGTATATCCTTTAGTAGAAAAATATTCTAAAACTTTTGGCAGTGCATACTGCATTCTATCCCAAGCTTTATCGCTATCATGAAAAACAACAATACTACCATTTTCTGTATGCTTTAATACAGTTGTTAAGCATTGTTCAGGAGTGATAGAGGTATCAAAATCACCACTTAAAACATCCCACATAATTATTTTAAGTGCTGCATTATTGCTAATGAGTTGTTTAGCTTGTCGTCTTTTAATTCTACCATATGGAGGGCGAAATAAATTGGATGAAATGTGCTTGGCAGCATCATTTACATCATTAATATATTTATTGTTGTTGGTATTCCAGCCATTCAAATGATGTTGTGTATGATTGCCTATTGAATGACCTTCGCTTACAATTTTTTTATATAAAGCTGGATATTGCACAACATTTTTTCCAATACAAAAAAAGGTAGCTTTTGCGTTGTATAATTTTAATTGTTCTAAAACAAATGGAGTTGCAAAAGTGTGTGGACCGTCATCAAAAGTTAAATAAATTGTTTTTTCATCTCTTGACATATTCCATATTAAAGAAGGATATAAAGCCTTTAACCACCATTTGGTTTTTTTAAAATACATGTATTATAAGGGTGGTTTTAATATTGATAAATAAATTTATTGCCTTAGTATTATTCTAACAATTTTACTAATTGTTGAAGTTCTTCGTATTTATATAGATTATCCAAATCTTTAAAACACTTACTGGTTTCATCTAATAAAATTTGAATAATTCTTTTGTGCGAAATTGGTTTAAAGTAAGCTGGTACAGGTGGTACAGAAATTCTTTTAAAATAAGCATCAATATCTTTATGACCATAAGCATGACCATTTACACCATCAACAAAAAATAAAATTTTTTCTTGTGGATTTTTATCAAGCTCAGCTAAATCTTGGTTTTTATGATAGAATGCAATTGCCATTTGCTTAGGTATATTTATAATTTTTGCATTAATTTCTAATTGTTCGCAAACTATTTGATATAATATTCCATTTGAAATAGCATTACCTCTTTTCGTTTCTAAAATTTTATGTAAGAAAAATTCATCTGGAATGGTATAATTAACTTCGCCACCTTTTAAGTTGTAATAATTATAAATAATACTGGTTAATACATTTGCTTGCTCTAAGGGTGTAAGATAATTATTTAGCTCAAGCCATACATTTCTTCTTATTTTTTCAAATTCTTGTAATACTGTTATAGTATTTAATAAAGGGTATTGAAATTTTGAAACAAGTAAAGCTCCAGTAAGTAAATCATTGGCTGTACTACAACTCCAATCTTTTATGTTTTCTTCTAAGTCGGAAAACTGTAACCTATGTATAATCATTTCTACCCTGTTCTGTATTACTTCATTCAGTGTACTTTCCCATAGGTTTTCTAAGTTGGGAATAATATCTTTACCAAAGCCTATAATTCTATTAGATACAGTATTATAAACTTCTTCGTCTGGGTCGTCAATTAAGGTAAATAAGGCGTTTATTTCTTTGGTTTCAAGCATAGGTGCTTATGTTTTTAGTTCATGAAAATCAGTTTAAATTATCCCATTAAATATTGTATTATCATAAACTTTACCCAAACTACGATAAATTTTCTTTAACAATAAAACAGAATTATTCCACCATTGTGGAAATGTTGGTAAAACGTAATATTGAAAGCATTTTTATTTAAACCTTTATTGTAAGTTTTTTAATAGAATTAATGATTATTTTTGGCTCATAAAAATTTAATCAATGAAAAAAATTTATCTTTTAAGTGCAGTATTATTTTCTGCATTTATTACAATGGCTCAACCACCAAAAGGCAATGCTGATAAAGGTGATATTTATGGTACAAGCTTTAAAGCTAAAACAATTACAAACATTAGCGAATTGCCCAATAAATTAAAAAATGATGAAACATTAACCGGAACATTCAAAGCAAAAATTATTGATGTATGTGCTAATAAAGGTTGTTGGCTTACATTACAAGTAAATGATTCTACAACAGCTCATGTAACTATGAAAGACTATGATTTTTTTGTACCATTGGCTGCTAAAGGAAAAACTGTTTTATTAAATGCCGATGCTTCTATTCAAACAATGTCTGTAGAAGAATTAAAACACTATGCAGAAGATGCTAAAAAAAGTCAAAAAGAAATTGATGCTATTACACAACCTAAAAAGAAAATTAATTTAGTAGCAAGTGGTATAATAGTGGTAGAGTAATTTTTTTTACAAATAAAATTCATTGTAAGAGGTTATAAAAAATAACCTCTTTTTTGTTGGTAAACCTTATTGATAAAATTCTGTTTTCAACATCACAGCATAGAAAAAAAAAATATTGTAGGTTTGTTAGAAATAAAACTTCTATGATTTTAGAAACTATTGTTGATTTTTTAGAGCCAATTAACTTACACGAAATATCGAACGACCAAGAATATAAAGAAACTGTATTGGGCAATCACATATTAGTTTTTGAAGAAGAACTGCCAGATATTACAGATGTAGATATGGTTTTGGTAGGCTGTAATGAATGTAGAGGAATGGGAATGGACATTAAAAACAACAATACTGCAAACGCTATAAGAACTGAGTTTTATAGCTTATTTCATTGGCATAAAGATGTAAAAATTGCAGACTTTGGCAACATAAAAATGGGGGCTACTTTACAAGATACTTATGCAGCTTTGAAAACAGTGGTAAACGAATTAATTGCAAAAAATAAAAAGGTAATTATTTTAGGAGCAGGGCACGATTTAACAATAGCACAATATGGTGCATATACTTTATCTGAAAAAATTATTGAGGCTGCTGTAGTAGATGCAAAAATTGATTTAAACATGGATAGCTCTTTGCCTGCTGATAATTTTTTAATGGAAATGTTATGTAGTATTCCTAATTATGTACAACATTATAATCACATAGGTTTTCAAAGTTATTTTGTGCATCCAACTATGTTGGAAACAATAGATAAATTAAGATTTGATTGTTATCGTGTAGGAAAAGTGAAAGAAAATATTGAAGACATGGAGCCAGTTATTCGCAATGCCAATATGTTAAGTTTTGATATTTCTGCTATTCAACATGCTTATGCTTGCAGCAATAAACTTTCGCCCAATGGTTTTACAGGCGAAGAAGCTTGCAATTTAATGCAGTATGCAGGGTTAAGCAATAATATTAGTAGCATTGGCATTTATGGTTATTTGTCTAATGACGATAGTAATAATTTAACAGCCAAACAAATTAGCCACATGCTTTGGTATATAATGGATGGCATTTATAAAAGCAAACATGAAGCTGCCTTACACAATCAAAAAGACTTTAATGAATATCTTATAGCTTTTACAGATACAACAACTTCGTTTTTACAAAGCAAAAGAACCGGTCGTTGGTGGATGCAATTACCTGATGGAAAATATATAGCTTGTAGCCAAGCAGATTATATTGTTGCAGCCTCTAACGAAATTCCTGAACGTTGGATGAGGGCTGTAGAACGTGATAAATAAAGGCTTACAAGTATTTTGCTGTATAGCTTTCTTTTACTTTTTTTAAATTGCTGGGTGTTCCTTCAAATACAAGATTTCCTCCAGCATCACCAGCTTCTGCACCTAAGTCTATTACCCAATCTGCATTTTTAATTACATCAGTATTGTGTTCTATAACAATTAAAGAATGTCCTTGCTCAATAAGTGCATTAAAAGAGGTAAGTAATTTTTTTATGTCGTTAAAATGCAATCCTGTTGTAGGTTCATCAAAAATAAAAAGTATTTTACCATGCCCTTTTCCTTTGCCTAAATAAGAAGCTAATTTTACACGTTGTGCTTCGCCGCCACTTAATGTACTTGAACTTTGACCTAATTTAATATAGCCCAAACCTACGTCTTGCAAGGGTTGTAAGGCTACTGCAATAGAAATACTTTCTTTAGAATTATTGAAAAATTCAATAGCTTCATCAATACTCATTTGTAAAATAGCATCAATGTTTTTTCCTTGAAATTGTACTTCCAAAACTTCATCTTTAAATCTTTTTCCATGACATACTTCACAGGTTAAATGCACATCGGCTAAGAATTGCATTTCTACAATTTGTTCTCCTTCGCCTTTGCAAGTATCACATCTTCCTCCATCTACATTAAATGAAAAATGCTTGGGTTGAAAGCCTCTAATTTTTGACAACTGCTGTTTGGCAAATAAATTTCTTATTTCATCGTAAGCTTTTATATAAGTTACAGGATTACTTCTTGACGATTTACCAATAGGATTTTGGTCAATCATTTCTATATGTGATATAAAATCTACATCTCCAGAAATTCTTTTATGTAAGCCTACTGAATCTGCAAATTCTCCTTTTAATTTTTGTAATGCAGGGTATAAAATTTGTTTTACCAAAGTTGTTTTACCACTACCACTTACACCTGTTACAACACACAATACATTGAGTGGAAATTGAACGTCTATGTTTTTTAAATTATTCTGTTTTGCTCCTTCAACGGTTATGCTTGCTAAAAATTTTCTTGTTTGTTTAGGAGTTGTAATAGATAATTCTCCAGATAAATATTTTCCTGTTAGTGAGTTTTTATTTTTTATTATTTCGTTGTAATTGCCTGATGCTACAACTTCGCCTCCTAAATGAGAAGCCAATGGACCTATATCAATAATATAGTCAGCTTCTTTCATTATCATTTCATCATGCTCTACTACAATAACTGTGTTATCTAAATCTCTTAACGATTTTAAAACATGAATTAATTTTTCAGTATCTCTGCTATGCAAACCTATACTTGGCTCATCAAGTATGTATAAAGAGTTGGTAAGATTAGAGCCTAAACTTCTTGTAATTTGTATTCTTTGGCTTTCGCCACCACTCAAAGTGTTCGCTAATCTTCCTAAAGTTAAATAGCCCAAACCTACGTCTATCAAGGTTTGTAAGCGTTGATGCAGTTCTATCAAAATACGTTTAGCAACTGTATTATCATAATCAGAAAGTTGTAAATTTTCAAGCCATTGTTTTAAATCTTTGGCTTGCATGGCACTTAATTGACCTATGTGTTTGTCTGCAATTTTTACATACAATGCTTCCTCTCTTAACCTGTAACCTTTGCAACTATTGCATTTTGTTCTACCTCTGTATCTACTTAATAAAACTCTAAACTGAACTTTGTATAAATTACTTTCTACTTCTTTAAAAAAAGCATGAATACCTAAAGCAGTTTCTGTGCCATTCCAAAGTTGTTCGTACTGTTCTTCTGTTAAATCTGCAATTGGTTTATGAATAGGAAATTTTTTTGCATTTTGTGTAAATTGATTTTTCCACCAAACCAATTTTTCGCCTTTCCATGGAGCAACAGCACCTTCATACACACTTAATGATTTATCTGGTATTACAAGGTTTTCGTCAATGCCTAAAATTTGCCCAAAGCCTTCGCATACAGGACAAGCTCCCAAAGGATTGTTGAATGAAAATAAATTTGGCGAAGGTTCTTCAAACTGTATGCCATCTAATTCAAATTTATTATTGAAAAGTTGTATTGTAGTGTTATCTATTTCAATAAATATTTTTCCTTCTCCTTCGTAAAATGCTGTGCTTATACTATCAGTTAGTCTGTGTAAATCTTCTTCATCAAAATCTTTACAAACAATTCTATCTATTAAAACATACACAGAAGATTTTTCATTTTTTGAGAATAGTTTTTGTTTTAATAACTTATCATTTAGTTCTAATAATTCTTCAATTCTTACAACTTCATTCTCTTTTTCGTTTTTAAGATATATTCTTGTAAAACCCTTTTGTAGCAATATATTCAGCTCTTCTCTTTCGTTGCGTTTTGTACTATTTTTAAATGGAACAAGGATAAAAATTTTTGTTCCTAATGGCAATTTTTTTATTACATTTATTACATCATTAACATCATCTTTTTTTACTTCTTTATTACTAATTGGGCTAAAGGTTTTTCCAATTCTTGCATATAACAATCGTAAATAATCGTACAACTCTGTCATACTGCCAACTGTACTTCTTGGTGTGCGTGTTACTACTTTTTGTTCAATAGCTATAGCAGGGCATAAGCCTTTAATATAATCTACATCAGGCTTTGCCATTCTTTCTAAAAATTGTCTTGCATAAGCACTAAGGCTTTCTGCGTATCGTCTTTGTCCTTCTGCAAATAAAGTATCTAAAACTAAGGAAGATTTTCCACTACCACTTACACCTGTTACAACAATAAATTTATTACGAGGAAATGTTACTGAAATATTTTTCAGGTTGTGCATTCTTGCACCATGAACATAAATATTTTCTTTGCTTTCGTTTGCTAATTTTTTTCTACTCTTCTTTTCTTTTGCTTCTACTGTTTTCATGATGCAAACAAAATAACTGAAAAATCAACTACAAGTTATTTTATTTTTTGTGAGTTGAGGAAATTTAAAGGCTAATTCTTTTGCTTTGTTCTTCATCAATTTTTTTAAATAAATGATATGGTTTGTACACTCTCCAATTATCCATATCTAAGAGTTCTATAAAATAATTAAGTTTATGTTTTTTAAAATCGTATTGTGTAGCAGTTGGCATATTCAAAGCTACTATCCAGCCATTATTATCAGTAACTTGCTCAAACCATTCTTCATAATATTCTTTATCGCCACTATGAAAATTTAAAACATTTTCTGTAATCAAAATAAATTTTGATATACCATGCTCCATTAATTTATCTATTACTTCTCGTTTTAATTCCATGATGTCGTTTTCTATGGCATCATTCCATTCACCAATCATTTCTATAATAGCAAAGTTTAGTTCATAGTCGGTATAAATAATTTTCAAGTATAAAGTTCTGCTACCAAAATCATCCCATTGAGGATGAATAAAATAATTGTAAACAGTTTGTGTAAACTCAAATTCGCTGTATTCTCGTCCATAAAATGGACTTTTTTTATCTTCTTCGGCAATATAAATATGTCGCCAATTATAAAATGGTTCTATTTCGTGCATAACAAAAATTCTCTTGTAGTTTACACACTATTTTAAAATGGTGTGTCCCATTTTATCTCTTTTGGTTGTTAAATATTTTTCGTTGTAGCTATTAGGTTTAATTTCTATTGGCAATACTTCTACAATTTCTAAACCATAACCTGCCAAGCCTGCTCTTTTACGAGGATTATTACTTAGTAGTTTTAATTTGGTTACTTGTAAATGTCTTAAAATTTGAGCTCCTACACCATAATCTCTTTCATCCATTTTAAATCCTAAATGTATATTGGCTTCTACTGTATCCATACCTTGCTCTTGCAGTTGATAAGCTTTTAATTTATTGATTAAACCAATACCTCTTCCTTCTTGATTCATGTATAGAATAATTCCTTTACCAGCTTCATGTATCATTTGCATTGAGGCATGTAATTGTTCGCCACAATCGCAACGAAAACTTCCTAAAATATCACCAGTAAAACAACTACTATGTACTCTTGTTAAAACGGGTTCATCGTTTTTCCAACTTCCTTTAATTAATGCTAAATGCTCTGCACCGGTGAGTTTTTCTTTGAATGCTTTTAAAGTAAAATGTCCATATTTTGTAGGCATATCAACCGTTACCAATTCTTCTATTAAGCTATCTTGTTGTAATCTGTATTCTATTAAATCTTTTATAGAAACAATTTTTAGTTGATGTTTTTTAGCAATTTCAATAAGTTGAGGAAGTCTTGCCATAGTGCCATCTTCATTCATAATTTCTACTAAAACACCTGCTGGTTCTAATCCTGCTAATCTTGCCAAATCTACAGTTGCTTCTGTATGTCCACTTCTTCTTAAAACGCCACCCTGCTTAGCTTTCAAAGGAAAAATATGACCAGGTCTTCCTAAATCGGCAGGTTGTGTATTCTTATTAATTAAAGCTTGAATAGTTTTAGAACGGTCTTGTGCAGATATTCCTGTAGTAGTTTCATTGCTTACCAAATCTACCGAAATGGTAAAAGCAGTTTCGTGTAAAGAGGTATTGGCATTAACCATAGGTTGTAAATCCAATTCATTGCAACGTTCTTCTGTTAAAGCAACACATATTAAACCTCTGCCTTCTTTACTCATAAAATTTATAACAGATGGTGAAGCATAACGAGCAGCAATAATAAAATCTCCTTCATTTTCTCTATCTTCATCATCCACCACAATAATCATTTTGCCATTTTTAATATCTTCTATGGCTTCTTCTATTTTATGTAACATCATTTATGTAAGCAATTTTTAGAATTGCAAATGTACGTTGGTTTGTTTGTTGTAATTTTTGGATATTGGATATTTTTAATGCTAAAAGAAAAACTACTACATTTTATTTTGTGGTTGAAATAATTATTGATGATTGAAATAAAATTGATATTGAGTTACCTACTGCCCCTATAAAAAAGCACTCATTTTTATTCATTAGAGAAACGCTAAAAATATTATTTTGTAATACTAAAAATATTAGTATATTGCGTTCAAATAAAATTTTGTATATGAGTTACGCTGGAAAAAACCTTCGTTATTTACGCAAATTAAAAAACTTAACGCAAGAAGAATTTGCTAACAAGTTAAATATTAAACGTTCTTTATTGGGTGCTTATGAAGAAGAACGTGCTGAGCCTAAATTAGAAGTTTTGGAAGTAGTTGCAACAGAGTTTAAATTAAGTTTAGATGAGTTATTGTTAAAAGATTTTTCGCAAGAAAACTCTTCTGAAAATTATTTAGAATATAGAAGAAAATTAAAATCTTCTGTATCTTCTAATGGCATTATTCACTTTGTTCCATTTAAAGCTGCTGCTGGTTACTTAAATGGTTATGCAGATCCTGAATTTTTAGATGAGCTAAATACTTTTACTTTACCAATGCTTACCAGTGGTGAGTATAGAGCTTTTGAAATTGTTGGCGATAGTATGATGCCTACACCAAGTGGCAGTGTTATTGTAGGCGAAAAAGTAGAACGAATGGATGAAGTAAAAAATACCAATACTTATGTGTTATTAAGTAAACATGATGGTATTGTATATAAAAGATTGTTGAGGAATATAAAGCCAAAAAATACTTTAACATTAATAAGCGATAACCCTATTTATGAACCATATAATATAAATACTGAAGATGTATTAGAAGTATGGAAAGCTGTTTATATTTTGCAAAAAGCAAATACAGTACAACGATGGGAGTTAAACCAATTAGCAGGAATTGTAAATAATTTACAAGAGCAAGTTTCAAGTTTGAATAAAAAACTCAATTAATAATAAGCATATACTTGAAAAAAACATTGTCATGTTGAGCGAAGCGAAGAAAAAAACTTTGTCATTCTGAATGAAATGAAGAATCTGCCCAAACCAAAGTACTGCATTTCAGCAGATCCTTCGCTTCGCTCAGGATGACAAAAAAAACGTTGTCATGTTGAACGAAGTGAAACAAAAAGTAATGTCATTCTGAATGAAATGAAGAATCTGCCCAAACCAAAGTACTGCTTATTCAGCAGATCCTTCGCTTCGCTCAGGATGACAAAAAGGAGGGCTCAGGATGACAAAAAAAACGTTGTCATGTTGAACGAAGTGAAACATCTGCCCCAAACCAAAGTACTGCTTATTCAGCAGATCCTTCGCTTCGCTCAGGATGACAAAAAGGAGGGCTCAGGATGACAAAAAAAACATTGTCATGTTGAACGAAGTGAAACATCTGCTTGTGTACTGCATTTCAGCAGATCCTTCGCTTCGCTCAGGATGACAAAAAAGGGGGCTCAGGATGACTTCTTTATCTTTATCTTAATTCTTAACTCCTAATTCTTTATCAATTTTTCTGTTGTTCTATTGCCTTTGTTGTCTATTATTTCTACAATATATGTACCAGTAGTTAGTTTGTCAACACTCATTTGTTCTGTTCCTCCTGCTGCCTTGTGTTGTAACACTATTTTACCTGCCATATCTGTTACTTTAATGTTGTAACTTATATCGGCACTTTGTGGTAATAAAAATGTTACTTGTTTGTTGGCAGGATTTGGATACATTTTGATAGTGTTGTAAACAACTGATGGCTGTACATTTCTGTTGAATACTAAACTAAA
>Ga0116193_1003433_pt1 | contig 11437 bp, 8 predicted proteins | sample AD_UKC115_MetaG_FD_89892 | JGI IMG/M metagenome (GOLD analysis project Ga0116193, IMG submission 89892) | Active sludge microbial communities of municipal wastewater-treating anaerobic digesters from Hong Kong - AD_UKC115_MetaG | ecosystem: Engineered > Bioreactor > Anaerobic > Digestate | place...
ATGGCCAGTTTCTTTCCCTTTTCAATAAAACGCTGGGCCGGTGTATCGAACACGGTCCAGTTGAAAAGTCCTTCTTCCGGTTCCACAAATGCCCAGGGAATTCTCATATAGATGACGGAGCACCCGGGGTACCAATCCAAAGAATCGGAAGGTTCCAGATAATAGCCGTAATTACCTGTTCGTCCGGAATAGTAATGGGTGACCCATCCCATTCCCGGATTGATAAGCGCCTCCCCTGTATCCCGGAATCTCAGGGATCGGAGGGCTGCCGTGTCTGGATGAACACCCGGATGTGTTTCACTGTCAGCCGGAAAGTCATGTATACCCGGTACCTGAAACGGAACTGCAATGCCGATGGCTGATCCCCCCAGGATCTTGAGGGCAGAACGTCTTGTGATGGTATGGAAATCTCTTTTTTTCATTTTTGTGGTTTCACATCTATTTGATTAAGAACAGATTTCAAAAAGGGCTGTATCCGGAGTAGCAAATAAAAAGGTGAATTCTCCTTTTTTGACGGATATTTCCTGGTTGGAATAAAGTTCCCTGACTTTCTTAACCGGAACAGGCAGGGTGATGATCTTCTCACCCCCTTGTGCCAAATGCACAGCGACCAGCTTTTCATTGGCAAAAACCGGAACCTCATCCTGGCAATACATATGTACCCCGGCTTCCCGGGCGATTTGTTTCAGTACTCCCGGATTAACATCTTTATAGTCTGAAATATATACAGAGGTCCACCCATTGCGGCTGGTTTTATTTATCCCCGGGGTATTGAAACTTGTGCCGGTGAGTGCTTTAACATGGGAAGCATCCAGTTTATTGCCGTCGGATATGCCCGCAGCATGGATAAAGAGAATGGTCCGGTCATGATTTAAAATGTATTTGCTGAGCAGGTCGGCCCTTTCGGGGGAGACTTCGAACAGCCCAGGGAAAATGATCAGTTTATACTGATCCAGCTCCATATTCGGAATATCGTCGAATGAAAAGACTTCGAAAGGAGCGCCCAACCGGTTCAATTTATTCCGGGTAGCCTGGTAAATCTGTTCGACCGAACGATTTTGGTCATTAAGGTACCTGGCGCTGCGGGGATCAACGAAAAGGGCTACTTCCGCCCTTGTTTTCAGGGACTCTCCGGAATACTGATCCCATATTTTTTTGCTTTGTGCAACCACTTTCATGGTTTCCGGGGTATCGAACACACCGCCCCACATATCGAAGCACCAGAGGGAAGCCTGGTTGATGATGGCCAGGGCGAATTCCCGTTTCAGTCCGGCCGTGGTTTCCGCCTGGTCTTTCCAGGGGACCATCCATTCTATTGCGATATACTCATCGAGATCGACATTGTAAGTCGGGGTCCGGTGATCGATTTCGTGCAGGAATCCTTTATGTTTCAGCATCCGCGTGCCGTTGGGAACCATAAATCCGCTGCCTCCGCCCATGGGCCGGTCGGAATAGGTGCCGGGACTCAGAAAAAAGTCAATGTCGGGAGAGGCATACAACCTTTCATACTCCAGATGACCGGCGCTGACCAGCCGCAATTGGGTCAGTTCAAGGATATAGCCGAAAAACATCCCGATTTGCCGGTGTGCCGGAATGAGTTTCCGGACTTTCCCGGCAAAGGTCAAAACGGTATCCGCAATAAGATCCCCGGTAAAGTGCATGTAATCCATAATGTCCTGTTCAGAGGCCGGATCCCGGATCAGATTTTCAAACGAAGCCTTGTCCATTCTATCAAAGGAGGGTATGGGAATAACAAGTTTCCCCTTGTTTTTCAGCCAGTTTTGCCAGGCTTTCGTTTTATGTCTTCCAGCAACCTGCTGGCTGTAATCCATCCATTCATCCGTTCGTCCGCAAGCCATCAGATAAGCCTTAATCCGGTCGCCATATCTCTTTTCCATGTGGCTTACCACGGCTTCGAGATACTCTCCGGTTGCTTTTACCCAGGCAGGATTGGCACAGGCACAACTAAGCATGTTGAAACTTTCGCATTCACTTGCCAACTGACGTTCAAGCCAGATGGGGGAATTCAGATCGATCATGCAGATGAATTCGGCATCCGGATTTATTTCCAGCACATCGTCATATTGTTTATCAAGCGATTTGAAATCATATTTACCGAACCAGCGCCATACCGGCGGATATTTTGAATAGGGCTTTCCCAGGGAATTGTCGGAATGGGCAGCAAAAATGCAGACTGTATTTACACCTGCTTCCCTGAACCTTTTCATGGCTTCAAATTCCGGCCAGAAGGAACGGTAAGCAAAAAAATTCTTTCCTGCAGAAACTGTCGTTTTGCCGACAGGAAAGCCGGGTACGGGATCTTCTGCTAATCTGGGGAAGGGAAGGGCGGCTCCGATGGCTGATCCTCCCAATAGCTGAAGAACGGTACGCCGTGATATGGTCTGTGTTTTTTCTTTCTTCATTTTTATGTATATCAGATGAGTTGCTTTTTTGGATTTTAGGCCGGTTATGTATATCCCGGAAAATGGATCAGAGCATCATTTCAAAAATCGCTGTGTCGGGTGATGCAAAGGTGAACCGGAAAGAGGTGCAGTTCCTGGCTATTTCTTTATGGTTGAGAACATCCACAATTTTTCTGCACCGTTCCGGAAGGTAAATTTTTTTTTCACCCCCTTCTTTGAAATGCAGGGCAAGCAATTTTTTGTTGGCATATACCGGATTTTCCTCATCGGTGAACATATGAACGCCTGCGTTCCTCATGATATCCTTCAGCAGGGCAGGGGTTATGGTTTGGTATTCATAACAGTAAACCGATTTCCACCCGTTCATCTCTGCCGTTACCGGACCGGGAGTTCCGTAAACGGTACCGGTCCACTCTTTTACGCGTGCCGTTTCCAGGCTATTCCCGTCACATATGCCGGGAGCATAGGTCCAAACCACGGTGCGGTTGCCCTTCAGTATATATTTCCTTAGTATCTCACCCCGTTCGGGTGTAATCAGAATGGTGGCCGGTAGAAAAACGGCTTTGTAACGTGAAAGGTCAATAAACGGGATATCATTGAAAGAGAAGATATCGAAGGGAGCCCCGGTCCGGTTCAGTTTATCGCGGAAATGATGGGCCATTTCCGAAGCATGCGGCATTTTTTCATTGAGGTAACAGGCGCTTTGCGGATCTGCAATCAGCAGTGTTTCAGCGATGGAAGGGGATTTGTCGTCTACATACCGGTCGGAAGCCAGTTTCAGCTTCCGGATAAGCTCCCGGGTTTCTTCCTCCCCGTACCAGCCTCCCCACATGTCGAACCACCAGAGAGACGCATGATTGATCAGGGCATACGCAGCTTCCCTGGTATTCCCGGCATTGTCGTCTTCCTGAGTTTTCCAGGTATTCGTATTGACCACATGGGTACGGTGATCGATTTCATGCAAATAGCGTTTTCCGAACCGCTGCAGGGTTCCCTGTATAAGCTGCGGACCACTTCCCCCGCCTATCTTCCTGTCCTGGTAAGTCCCGGGGCTGATGAAAAAATCGATGTCGGGACTGGCGAATACCCTTTCGTAATCGAGGTGACCGAAAGAGACCAGTTTGCTGTCGCTGACCAGGTAGTATCCGAAAAATACGCCTATTTCTTTGTCAGAAGAGATACGGAGCCGCGCTTCCCTGGCAAAATGCAGGATGGCCTCTGCGATCACTTCGTTATGGAATTGCCAGTAACGAATTTTATGCATTTCGGTCTGCGGATCATAAATCACGTTCTCGTGGACTGCCTTTTGCAGGGAGCTTTCCTGCGGAACGTCATCACCCAATGACCATCCCTTCTTTTTACACCACTCCCGCCAGGCTGTGTTTTTTACCCTGCCCGAGCGTCCGCGGTCGTACTCATACCATTCCGATGTTCCTCCTCCTGTAAGTATATATGCAGAGATTTTATCACCATACTTCCCTTCGGAATAATCCAGGAAGTCAATCATCCATTCCGTGGTTATTTCGATCCATTTTTTATCCGAAGCAGCCATAGATATCTCTGAAAAGCTGTCATAGGCAAACTGCCTTGTAAGCCAATAGGGAGTATTCAGGTCGACCATACACAGGAAGTTTGCTTCCGGATTTGCAGACAGAAGATCTTCCACCTGTTTGTCATAAGCCGTGAAATCATATTTTTTCTTCCCCAGCCAGATCAATGGGTACTTGCAATATTCAAAACCTGCCGAATTAATGTTGTTGGACGCATAAAAACAGCGTGTATTGATGCCCATAGATTTGAATTTGGAGGTCATATCCAGCTCCGGCCAGAAAGAACGGTAGGCATAATAGATGTTTTTCTCCTTTTGCTCCGGGGAATTGAAGTTATTTTCTCCCGCCTGCAGCCACGGCAAAGGGAATGCAGTGGCTATAACCGAACCTCCAAGTAACTGCAAAACCGATCGCCGTGAAATGGTGTTTGAATTCTTTTTATTCATGAGATTGATTGTAATTCCGAATTTTGAGTTTTAAAGATCCGATTAGGTTACTTTTCAATGTATCTGTTTTCCAGGACGACTCCGGGAACAGAGGGTTCCCTGACGGTGAGCACGCCGATTTTATACCTGTGCCGACCGTCATCACCTCTGAGTGGCAGGGCTATGGCCGGGGTACCGTCTCTCCATCCCACGGAAACATACAGATTATATACTCCGGGTTTGGTAGCCGGAACCACTGGTGCGGAACTGAATTCGCTTCCCGGACGCTGTTCCATTTTCAGGGTAAAGTCGTTGAAGAACTTTTTGGGTGTGACAAATCCGACATGAAACACACTCAGGTGTTTTTCTTCCGGCGCTGCACCCGGCTCTCCCGGCTTCAGGTTTTTTACATCCAGTTGATCGTCTACAAGAAGGGAAACAATTCCTCCTTTTTCATCTTTCAAGGTAAGTGCGGGAAAACCTCCCGGATAGCAGGGAGCCACACCGGCGTTGGCCCAGGTCCATTCCACCCGGAATGGTTCCCCGATTTCCACAGCATCCGGAATTTGGATTTGCCTCAGTTGTATACGGTATCCCAGGCGCAGGTTTATTTTCTCAATGATTTCTTTGTTTTCGTTGTAAAACTCAATGGGCCACCAGTGAATCGAAAGATAACTGATATGGTATTTTTCCACTGCTTCCATCAGCCTTAATCCATCCCATGACCCTTTGACTTTGAGCATGCCATAATGCCCGTGTTCCACGATAACGGGAAGCGTGGGCCAGAATTTCTGCGCCAGTGCGTCATTGTACCAGGCGCTGGGATATTTATTGACCAGGATGCTGTCATCACGCAAGGTCAGCCCCTTTGACAAGGCATATTCGGCCAGGGATGAATTCACCTTCGAAGGATTTGAACCGATCATGTCGTCATTGATGCAGATCAGGGTATTTTTGAAATATTTCATGTAAAGATCAATCTGCCAACGCACAATTTCCGCCGTTTTTTCAGCTGAGAGCTGGCTGGAATAGCCCGTATGTCCTTCACCCCACATGCCAAAGGTGCCGATGTCGATAAAAGCCACATTCGGGTTTCCGTCGTAATGGCCGGCCAGGGCGCATACGAGGTTTTCCAGTTTTTCCTTGAAAACCGGGTCCAGATAGTCAGGATCCCACAAGGGTCCGTTTTCATCCGGGCCTACCCTGTGAATAAAATTGATCCCTTTTGCACCAGCCTCTTTTACCCATTTGGGAGTCGCCCAGGTGATCCAGTGCTCGCTGCAATTGATACGGATGGCTATTTTTTTCCCCTTGGCGATAAACCGCTGTGCCGGAGTGTCAAAGACGGTCCAATTGAAAAAACCTTCTTCGGGTTCTACAAAAGACCAGGGAATACGCATGTAAATAACCGAACATCCCGGAAACCAGTCAAGTGAGTCGGAAGGCTCCAGCCAATATCCGTAATTACCTGTGCGACCGGAATAATAGTGGGTAACCCATCCCATGGACGGATTGAGAAGTGCTTCGCCCGTATCCTTGAAATCCAGGGAATGGGATGTCCCGGAAACGGTGTCCGGGATTTTGGATTCTTTCCTTTTCATTTCTGCTGGTCTGGTTGTTTCGGACTGTATTTTAATATTTCATGAAGTGCACCGTAAAATGCGGCATTATCGATGCTCTTTACCTGCGATATCTTCCGGAGAAGTTTCATTTCCTTCAGCCCGCTTTTCAGTGAATTTTCCATATGATGAAAGGAGCGGGAGATCTGCCCCCCGAAAAGCAGACACTGGATGTTCTTTTCTATGAGAATGTCTTTCAGGGTTTCAGCCAGTATTTCACCCACATTCAGGAAGGTATCCAGGCTCGCCTTATCTCCTTCATCTGCCCATCTTCCGATATCGGAAACTTTTATTCCCGTGGTGTCACTCTTGCCGCTCAACTCACCGTATATCTCCAGGAATCCCCTTTGGGCAGTGTAATCTTCCAGAATTCCCTGTCTGAAAGGAAGTTTATAAATGCTTAAACAGGGGCCTCCCATCTTGTTGAGCTGAATTACCCCGTTTTGGGAGAAGGCAAAGCCCAAACCTGTTCCCAGGGTGATCAACGCTACATTGTCATATCCCTGTGCATTGCCTGTCCAGATCTCCCCTGCCAGCACGGCGTTGGCATCATGAATGAATGCGACAGGGGGTACGGTGGATAATCCGGCTATATCCTGAATGGCTGTACGCAGATCCATCCCGTAAATACCCCCGAATTTATGTTCCATGAGGGGAATCCCTTTTTCATAATCAAACGGCCCGGGTATGGCTATGCCGATTCCTTCCAGCTCCAGCCCGCTTTTCATGATCATGGCAATTCCGTGATGAACCGTATACCTGAAAGCCTGAAGGATCATTTTTCCGGAACCTTTTGAATAGGAACGGGTCATGAAAAAGGAGTTTTTTATAATCACTCCTTCCGGACTCAGTATGGCGGATTTCAGATAGGTGCCACCCGCATCAATGGTCAGATATACTTTAGTTGTCAAATCCATTTTCCCGGTTTTGATGGTGGATTCAATTCTGAAATTTCAGGCTGTTTCAATACAGGACAACAGTTAAGGTAACCGGTCCGTGCGCACCATATACCAGGCTTTGCTCAATATCGGCGGTTTTGGACGGGCCTGATATGAACAGCCCGAAACCCGACCCGATGGGGTCAATCCGCTCGTATGCCTGGTGCATATCCTCCACGATCTGCCCGGAAGGAAGTGAAATAATCAATTCCCTGGCAATGAAAGGGATGAGCCGGTTAGGGAAGTCAGATTCATCCAGCCAGATGGCTCCGTTCTCGGCTACCCCGAACTGACCGTTCAGTAACACTGTTCCCAGTTTGTCCAGTTTATCGGGTGAAGCTGCCTGGTATTCTTTCCAGACTTCTTCCCTTTCGAAACAGAGGGCATCGGGATAATTTACGTTTATAAAAGCATACAACTGATCTTTTCCCAGGAGTTCGGAAAAAGCAGCACCCACCCTGGTGAGATTATCCTTGAACATCTCTTTTAACCGGGCCACAGGGGTCTCCGTTTTTTCTTTCCTCCATACGGAAAAAGACCCTGACTGCGGGGCATTCTGACGAATCATTCCGATTATTTTATTCCTGCTCATGGGGCGTCCTCCTTTTCTGTGCATTGTGTTTATACCATTCTTTGAAAGATTCACGCGGAACTGCCGGCAGTTCCCGCTCTTTTCCCCATACATTCACCGGATGATAGACCAGTTTCCTAGGCAGGTTTTTTACGACCCACCGGGCCATCCTGCCAGAGAAGTTGTACCAGGCGTTGCTTGCCAGTATTTTTCCTGCCGATTTCATTATCAAGCGTTTGAAAGGGGAGACCAGTTTTCTTTCTGAAAGCTCCTGTCTCCACTTGTATAGCTGATGGTCAATATCAATCTTTACAGGGCAGACATTGGTGCACGACATACATAAAGAGGAGGCGAACGGAAGATCGGCATGATTTCTGGCGTCTGCAACCGGGGCAAGGATAGAGCCGATGGGGCCGGGAATGAGATAGCCATAACTGTACCCGCCGCTTCTGCGGTATACCGGGCAGGTATTCATGCAGGCCCCGCAGCGGATACATTTCAGTGAATTTCTGAAGGTGTTGTCGCCCAATCGTTTGGATCTGCCATTGTCCACGATTACGATATGCATGTGTCCTCCGGGCTTGGGTTTTCTGTAATGGGAGGTATAGGCGCTTACAGGCTGGCCGGTGGCATTCCGGGCAAGCAGGCGGGTGAAAACGCCCAGGTCAGCTGTGCGGGGAATGATTTTTTCAATTCCCATGCAATGTACCTGCACGGGGGCGCAATGTACCCCCATATCTGCATTTCCTTCATTGGTGCATACCACGACTACTCCGGTTTCAGCCACTGCAAAATTCACTCCCGTGATGGCGATTTCCGCTTTCAGAAATTTCTCCCTCAAATGAGCCCGTGCGGCTGAAGTGAGATACTGGGGATCAGAGTTCCCTTCCTCGGTATTCAGCTTTTCTTGAAAAAGTCTGCCGATCTCTTCCCGTTTCAGATGGATGGCCGGCAGGACAATGTGGCTCGGCGGTTCTTTCCTGAACTGGATGATCCTTTCCCCCAGATCCGTATCCACCACTTCAATCCCTTTCTCTTCCAGAAAGTGATTCAGTCCGCATTCCTCCGTGAGCATCGATTTGCTTTTCACAATGTGGGAGGCTTTATATTTCCCGATCAATCCAAGCATGATCCCGTTGAATTCAGCAGCATCTGAAGCCCAGTGAACCTCCGCTCCATTTTCAACTGCCTGTTGTTCGAAGCGAAGCAGATAGTCGGCCAGATGGGTAAGTACATCTTCCTTGATCTGTGAAGCCTGTTCCCGCAAATCCTCCCATTCGGGGAGTGAGCTGGCTGCTTTGTCACGCTTCAGGCGAACAGTCCATAACGTCTGGTCATGCCAGCCGGCCCGCTTTTCATCCGCAAGAAAACCACAGGCTTTCTCTGAATGTCCTTTCATAGGCTGTTGCTGTTTAGTATTTCTGCAATATGCACTACTTTCAACGGCTGTTTTTGCCTCCTGATTATCCCTTCGAGGTGCATCAGGCACGACATGTCGGTGGCAGTAATAATTTCGGCGCCATTGCGGGCATGGTCGCTGATCCTGTCTTTACCCATCCTTGCAGATATGTCGGGTTCAAAAACGGAAAAGGTACCACCGAATCCGCAACATTCATCTTCCCTGTCAAGACTGATAATTTCGATGCCTTTGGCTTTTTCAAGCAGTTTATGCACCTTGGAATAGCTCTCGGAGATCAGCTCTGATGCCTTCCCCAACTTTAATCCGCGAAGTCCGTGACAACTCTGGTGGACGCCGACTTTATGGGGATATTCTATCTTCAGATCGTTAATCTTCAGGATATCCACGATGAACTCGCAAAGTTCATAAATGTTCTGCCTGACTTTTCTGACCTCACTGGTTTGTTCCAGGATGTCGAAATGTGCTTTGACATGATACACACAACTTCCTGAGGGAGAGACAATATAGTCGAACGAACTGAAATTTCTGACAAAGTTCCGGTACACGGGAATGGCTTCCTGTTCGGCTCCGCTGTTTGCCAGAGGCTGACCACAACAAGTCTGCTTTTCGGGATAGCAGACTTCCATTCCCAGTTTTTGGAGCAGTTCCAGGGTGGCAATCCCTACCTGCGGATAAAACTGGTCAATGTAACAAGGAATAAAGAGACCTATTTTCATTCTTTTCAGCATTACTTACGCCAGTTCTGAGAAATCAGTTGCCGGTTACATCATCAAATACCCTCACATAGTCAACGATAAAATAATCGGGCAGTTTTGCCTTCCTGAGTTCCTCAGCCGGCCCTCCCATTCGGTATCCGTTGCATTCGGTGGATACGAGGATAAACTCTTCACGGTGAGACACCGGTCCCGGTATGCGCCAGCTTTCTTTGCCATCTACATAAAAAATATATCCGGCAGGGCTCCAGTCCAGCCCGAAAGTATGGAAACCGTCGGCTGTCGGTTCAGCTGTTCTGGATCCTGAACCTGCGCTTTTATGGTCTACACCGTATCCGTTCCAGTGGATATTATGGCTGAAAACGCCATCGCGGGTGAAATTCTCCATGATGTCGATTTCCACCCCTGAATCCAGCGGGTCCAGCGTGGATCCGATCGTGGGCGACTGTAACCAGAAAGCAGACCACCACCCCGCTTGTTCCTGAAACTTGCACCTGATCTCGTAGTAACCGTAACGGTGAACAAATCTGGGCTGTTTCAGATCACCGATCGGCCAGGTCAGTTTTTTGCTGTATGAATTTCCGGGGCGGTCCATATAATTACTGCCGGTTTGTAGCTGAGATGAATAAAACTGTCCATCCTTCTCGATAAGCTTCAGCAGGAGGTTCCCTTTTCCGTCCAGTTCAGCTCCTTTGTCGGTATAGGTTTCAAAACGGTTTTGCATGATGTGCATCCGGAAATCCCACTTGGTGGTGTCCAATTCAGTCCCGTCAAACTCATCATTCCATATCAGTTTCCATTTTTTCCCGGGGGGAAGCTGGCTTTCTTTGTGTTTTATCTCCTGTCCCTGTCTGGCAGACTGGTTCGATGGTTGCTGCGGATAGGCGGTCAGGACAGAGAAAATCATCCACACCGCCAAACATGTGATTTTATTTTTCATTTGGGTAAACTTGAAGGTCAAACTATTTTGCATTTCTGATATCATACATTTTGTAGCCCACTTCCCTGATCTTTGCAATTGTTTCAGGATAAGGTTTATCGCAGACATCGGTAAATCCTACCTGGAAATTCTCCCCGTCGAAACGGCCTGTGGTAGCCTGATCGGAGTACTGGTGCCAGTGTGTCCCGATAAAATTGGGATGACGGAGCGCCGATTCCACATATTCTGCATAAGAAGCTGCCCTTTCCTGCTGATCAGCGGTTTTAACCAGTCCGGGATGGAAAAGGCCCCGGTCCAGCGCACCAAAATGGAATTCCCCGATCATCACCGGTTTGTCAATTCCTTCAGGGAGCTTGAAATCGGCGAGGGAATGGCGGTAGATATTGTAACTCAGCACATCACAATATTTGGCAGCAATTCTCAGGATGTTTTCATTGGCGCTGCCTGCAAACCGGCATCCCATATAGAGTTTTCCGGGAGCTGCTTTTTTAAATTCATCCCTTACATTTTTGAAGTAGGCATCAGCGATTACCCCGGTGAATTCCACACAGTCATCCTTAGATCCAGCGGCAGGCTTTTCCTGGGATTCAAGCAGCGCCTTCCAGTCTGCATAGGTTGAATTCCAGGTTTTATTCAGGTCGCCAATGTTTTTATACTTCTTCTTTAACCAGGTTATCATCTCCTGTTTGGCTGGTTGTTCCGAGGGGGATTGTAAAGTCCATTCAGCCAGTGCTCCCGGTCCTCCCCATGCTATTTCGTTGTCCACGAAGAACCCGAGGCACCACGGATCGTCCAGCTGTTTCTTCTGTTCCTTCAATTGGGCCCTGAAAGTGGTCCG
>Ga0116193_1003434_pt1 | contig 11435 bp, 12 predicted proteins | sample AD_UKC115_MetaG_FD_89892 | JGI IMG/M metagenome (GOLD analysis project Ga0116193, IMG submission 89892) | Active sludge microbial communities of municipal wastewater-treating anaerobic digesters from Hong Kong - AD_UKC115_MetaG | ecosystem: Engineered > Bioreactor > Anaerobic > Digestate...
AGCGCTCCCGCACTGAAATGAGCGTCGAAGTGACAGCATAAAGGCGCGTTACGGTTGTGACCATGATTCCGCATCAGCCAAGCGACTCAATTCCAGCATGTGCAGTGTCAGCTCGGCTTCGGGGCAGGTGACATGAATGTCGGCTTCGTCGTCATTGGCAAATTGCGCCTGGGCAAGATCCACAGAGGCGGTCACCCATTTCCCGCTGTTCTTCATTTCAATCGGATAGGTCTGCCCGCCGGCGGCCAATTGGATGGTGCCGTTCTCGTTGTCTAAATAAATCAGGTGAATCACGCCAGGCTTGCCAGCCAGACTCTTTTTGAATCGTTTGTCCATGACAAGATTCATTGTCTCCCCTTTCGCCAGCACGCGGGCCCAGCCGCCAAAGCGCTGGTTCGGCGGCCCTGCATTCTTGATGCCTTTGCTGTTGTCAGGCAGGCGCTTCATCAGGAATTCGCAGTCATTAGTCAGCGGGTATTTTTCATCGCCGGGCTTGCGGTCCAATTGCCGCAATGCCACCCAAGCGCCGGGCGATTGAGAGGGGCTGTTCAGATATCCGGCATATTTCGTGGCAAATAGATCAGCCTGGTAGAATTCATCTTTCAATTCCGGCAACTTGCCTTCATACGGGTGCGTGCCGTCGCAGGCCATGTCGAGATCCATCCCATAGCAGGCGATGAAGGAAAGCCCATAATGCAGGTCCAGCAGCAAGCGCCAGTAGTTCATCTGCGCGGGCGTCACAATCATCTTGGGCTTGTTCTGCCGCGGCCGGCCATGATACCCCCAGCAATCCGACATCGGCTCAGCATAGCCCAGCGCCTTGCCAGTCTTCGAATACTTGGCAAAATGCGTATACATGTGAATGAAATAGTCATTCTTCGTTTCCACCGGCGTGGCCCCGGTGCTGAACAGCCCCAGCTTTCCGCTTTCGAACAGATCCAAATAGGGTTCCAGGACAGGGTCAGGCAAGTGTCCGCGGACAAAGACAAAAATATCGGGCACGAACTCCTTGACCCAGGCCTGCATCACGACGCGCTGGTAATCGGATTGATCTTTGGCCGTCCAGGCATGCAGGGTATCGGTGCTGATGCCTTCGGGAATAACCCAGTTCTTCAGATCCTTTGCCTGCGGATCGTTCATCACGATCCCTTCCGTGCCAATCGCGTTGAAGTTCTGGCGCACGCCAAGGATGGTATCTTTGTAGGGAGCCCGCTTCAGGTGATCGGCAAATGCCTTGAGGAAATTTAGATAAGCGTTGGTAAACCGCGGATACCAATACATGGGCCTGCCGTTCGGATCTTCCTCCGCTCCCATGCCTTTGGTGTAATAAGGAATGCATTTGAACATCCACCCTGGCTTGCGGTTGGCATTGACCTGGACGGTGCACTTCATCCGGCGGTCGCGAAAGACCTGGGCCTGCTTATCGAGAGCGGAAAAATCATATTTGCCTTCTTCAGGTTCCAAATCGGCCCATTGCAGGCAGATCTGGCCTCCCTTGATAAAGGGCAGATCCATGTCCTTCTCACGCCCGGGCTGAATCCAAACGGAGTAAATTCCCCGATCGGGGTGCGGGAGCACTTCGGCTGCGGGCGTGGAGGTGGTCTGCGACCAGCTCAGGTTTATCGCTAGAATCGCCATTACAATCGAAACCAAAGTCCGCATTGAGACGACCTCCCCGTGATTCTGTTTTGATTGAATAATTTGGACATCCATTCCCGGACGCTTCTAGCACAATGAATGAAAACCCGCAATTCTCATGAACACTGCCGGGTTACGCTGGTGCAATCGCTGCGTTGTGATTTCAATTTGAATGTGATTGGCCGGAATCCATTCTAAGCAGCGCCAGAAGTCATTAATTAATCCTGTTCTTCCGAGGGCTTGATCCGTATGAAGCTACGATAAAGAAGCAGGTCATAAATAATCTTTAATCCGCCAGCCAAAAAGAATGGCAAATTCATCAGTGCGGGATTGCCCAAGAGCCTGCCAGCGAATAATGGCGCAATGGCGGCGCCGGTCGTGCGAACCACATTTGTTACGCCAGCGGCTGCCGAGCGTTCATCCGGACTGACCACAGCCATCGTGTAGGATTGGCGCGTGGGGACATCCATTTGCGAGATGCTGAAACGCAGAAACAACAGGATGATGGCGAGTTGCAAACTGGGCATCAAAGGAACTAGAATCAGCAGAACATTAGAAGGCCGATGCGTGAAAACCATCGTGTTGATCAGCCCGAATCGGCGCGCCAGCGATGCCGCCGCCAGCGCGGAAAAAGCCGCCAGCAAATTGGCGCCAAAGAAAATGGCGCCCAGTGTGGCCGGATCGGCGCCAAAGCGTTTGTGAAACCAATAGGCGGCGATACTTTGAATGACAAATCCGCCGCCGAAGGCATCCAAGGCAAAGAGCCCCGATAGCCGAAACACCACGCCGCGCGAGCGATGAAGGCCAAGGAGAACATTTGGCGACGCGCCAGATGTTTGCGCTTGTGCTTGGCTGGGGTAGATAACTTCCACTCCCCTGCTCAGCAGCAGAAACAGGATAAGCAAAAGGATCCCCAACAGTGCATAAAGGATGACAATGGCTCGATAACTCGCCAATGGCGAGATTCCGGCGTGTTGTAGAAATTGCGCGAAACCGCCGCCTGCCAATGATCCCAGTGCCGCAGCCATTGATCCCGCCAGCGTGTACCAGGCGAAGGTGGCGGTGCGATCCTGATCGCTAATCACATGGGCCAGGGCTGCCTGTTCAATGGAAAGAAACGGGCCGACTTCATTTCCACTTGGACTGATCACGCCAACAGTAGCGGCAATGATCAGCAATGCATAATTGTGCGTGAGCGCAAAAAGAATTCCCGCCATTACCATCAAAAGCGCGCCCACAAGCAACATCTTCCGGCGTCCCAGGCGATCGGCTCGCGTTGTCAGCCATAAAGAAATAGCTGTGTCGCCAATAAGTGTGAAAGAAAGCAGCAGCCCGATGTGCGAGTCGCTGTAGCCCAGTTGCGATAAATACAGAAAGAGAATGACGGCAAGCAGGCCATATGCAAACAGGCGAATGAAACGCGTGGCAAACAGCAGCCAGCCGTCGGGCGTTAGATTGCGCAGCGCCTGAAACCTGAAATTCATGCTTGGCGCCCGGCTGGTCTTAGAGAAAAGAGCCATTGGGTTTTCCAGCCTGAATCATTGCCTGGCAATAGGCATACAGTGCGTCGTAAACAATGGCCTCGGCGTTCACCTGCTCCAGATCATTGCCAAATCCCAGATGACGGAATCCCTCAGCAATGGCATTTAATCCAGCCGCTTCAGGCTGTTGCCACAATGAATTATCGGTGTCAGCGCCATTGACAATTCTGGCCAGCAGAACCATCGCCGGATCAGCCGCCAGATTATATTTCTTCACGATGGCGTCAAACGAACATTCCTTTCCATGGTGCCCCAATTCCACATCTTTTACATCGTAGGGGATTGCACCTTCGCGTTCAGCCACGGCCATCACTTCATTGGCAGGCACGAACAGGAATTCCGCTTGCGGGTCCACGAATCTGCGGATCAGCCACGGACACGCAACGCGATCAACTTTTACCTTCTCCCGAGTAATCCATTTCATGGTGTGCTCCTATGCGCGGCAGATCATTTGTGAACTGTGCTCCATTTTTCCTCATAAAATCACAATCGCTCATGCCTATTTTAATTAAAGCAACCCTGCGCCGGGTTGCTTGACAACGCAATGCGTAACTTTGAATAATCATCAAGTGCTTCCGCTGATTCATTACAACAGACGTATATAGCGAAGCGCTGAAAATGTGAATTCAACACCTGGCATTCGCACAGATCACTCCAGATTGCTGGGGGCAGCCGCGTCATAATTCGAGGCTAAAGATGGACGTATTAACAAGAGCGGAGTCACAATCGCCCCGCAATTACCCAATTCAGCCGCCACGTCGATCGTTGCGATTCCGGCAGGCCCTGATCGGCTTTGTTTTTGTTCTGCCCTGGATCACCGGTTTTTGCATCCTCACGCTATTTCCCTTGATCGCCAGCATTTTGTTATCTTTCACGCGTTACGACATTGTCTCCAAACCTGTATGGGTGGGGCTGGCGAATTACCGCGAATTGTTGCTCAGCGACCCTGTTTTCTGGAACTCGCTGAAGGTCACGATTAAATACGCGCTTGTGGCTGTGCCATTGGGAATTATGACCGGTGTTGGACTGGCGCTTTTGCTGAATTCCAATATCCGCGGCATCAGCATTTATCGAACGATCTTTTATCTCCCCTCCATTGTGCCGGTTGTTGCCACCTCAGTTGTGTTCATGTGGATTCTTAATCCACAGATTGGGCTGGTGAACACGATCCTCAAGCAATTCGGAATCCAAGGCCCGGCCTGGCTGGGCGATGTGCGATGGTCTTTGTGGAGTTTGATCTTCATGTCATTATGGGGCGTGGGCGGCAGCATGATTATCTACCTGGCGGGGCTGAAGGACATCCCCCTGGAGCTTTATGAAGCCGCCATGGTCGATGGAGCCGGCCTGTGGCGCCGCACCATTCACATCACGTTGCCCATGCTTACACCCGTCATCTTCTTTAACCTGATCATGGGCATTATCCACGCGTTCCAGTATTTTGCGCAGGCGTTCATCATGACGCAGGGCGGGCCTCAGGACAGCACGAATTTCTATGCGCTGTATCTCTTCAATCGTGCATGGAGCTACCTCGACATGGGCTATGCCTGTGCCATGGCCTGGATACTTTTCGCCATGGTCATGGTGATCACCCTGTTGATTTTCCGCAGCCACACCAGCTGGGTGCATTATGGTGAATAATATGCCAGCCGCCCTACACGAGATCACTAAGCGGATCATGGCCAACGTAGTGTTGATCGGGCTCGCATCTGCCGTTCTGACGCTGGCCGCCTGTGGTTCATCCTCTCAGCGCCATCCGCCGCGCAAACAGATCCGCTTTTGGCACATGTGGACCGCCGAATGGAAAGTCGTCATCGACCGTTATGTGAAGAATTTCAACAACAGCCAGGATGAGTATGAAGTCGTGGCGCTCTCGATTCCCGCCAGCGGGGGCGCCAACACCAAGTTCCTGCTCGGCGTGGCCGGGGGCGATCCGCCCGATGTCATGGCGCAATGGAATCAAATTATTCCCGCATGGGGCAGCAAAGGCCTGCTCGTGCCGCTGGATTCGCTAATGACCGCCGAAGAATGGAAGCAGTATCAGAAAACGACGTATCCCATAGCGCAAAAGATCGGCACATTTCGTGGTCACTTGTATGGCGTCACCACCGGGGTGAATGCCTGGGCCTGCTATTACCATCCGCGGCAACTGCGCGAAGCCGGACTTGATCCCGATCATTTCCCCAACACGCTAGAGCAACTGACCCAATGGGCCGAGCGCCTGAATCGTTTTGATAAACAGGGGCATTTAACTCATATGGGATTCCTGCCAACTACGTTACAGATGTTCGTGAATCTCTATGGCGGCGGATTTTGGGATGCCCAGGAACAGCAGTTGCTCTTTGCCACCCCTAAGAATGTTGACGCACTTGATTACCTGACCCAATACCATCGCAAGTACGGCTTCGATGAAGTCCTGCGTTTCACCTCGGGGCTATCCACCACCGGTTCCTCCTCTGGAACGGATTGGCCATTCATTTCTGGCGCCTTCTCCATCGCCCTGGATGGACAATGGCGCGTAAAGCAACTAGCTGATGTCGCTCCAGATGTGGAATATCGCGTAGCCCCATTGCCTGCTCCCGCAGCTGGACGCGAAAAAGGAGGCTATGGCTCGGGAAATTTTATGATTATTCCAAAAGGCGCCAAGCAAGTGCAAGGCGCTTGGAAATTCATCCGCTATGTCTCGGGGCTACAGGATCCAGAGGTCGCCGGAGAGATTTGTTCCTGGGGCGGGTGGCTGCCACTGAACGACTACGTTGCCAACAGCAAGAAATTTCAAGAGTATCTTGCGAAGAATCCGGCATTCCGCACGTTCGTGGATATTGTGCACAGTCCAAATATCGAACCCATTCCTCCAGTGCCCTTTCAGGATTATCTCTATACGCGAATTGCCGCTTGTGAAGATGCCGCTGTCGTGCGCGGCATGCTCTCGCCCAAGCAGGCGCTGGAACGCCTGGAGGATGAAATGAATCGCGAAATCAAGCGACGAAAGGCGTTGGGCTATGAAGAATAGTAATGCCTTGTCCATTTCACCGCTTCGCCGGACGATGATTCATCTGACGCTCATCGCACTGGCACTGCCGTTTCTCCTGCCATTAGTGTGGATGGTTTCCACCTCGCTCAAGACCGACATGGAATTATACGCCAGTTCAGGCACGCTGTCGTCCAGCACCTCCTTGAAAGTCCTGATCCCCTACTCCATGCACTGGCAGAATTATCCTGATGCGTTGAAAGCCGCGCCCTTCGGAATCTATTTGCGCAATACCTTATTCCTGTGCCTGGTCAATGTGATGGCTGCCGTGTTATCAAGCGCCATTGTGGCCTATGGCTTCGCGCGTCATAAATTCCCGGGCAAGAGTCTGCTCTTCCTGCTGATGATTTCCACCATGGCCCTGCCAGCGCAGGCTACAATGGTGCCGGTATTTGCCATGTATCGATGGCTGGGATGGTATGGCACGTATATGCCGCTAGTTTTCGGGTCATTTTTTGGCGTTCCATTCTATATTTTTCTGCTTACCCAATTCTTCCGCACGTTGCCTGAAGATCTGGCTGAAGCAGCGCGAATTGATGGGGCCAGCGAGTTCACGATTTTCTGGCGCATTGCACTGCCGCTGGCCAAACCTGCGTTGGCCACCTGCGCGCTTTTTCAATTCCTGGGGACATGGAACGATTTCTTCGGGCCGCTTCTGTATATTAACGATCCGAATAAATACACGCTGGCCTATGGACTGCAGCAATTCCTTTCCAGTTATGGCGGGCGTTGGGCGCAATTAATGGCTGGGGCAACCATCTTCACATTGCCCATTATTATCTTATTCTTCCTGGCCCAGCGGACCTTCATTCAAGGCATTGCCACCACAGGCAGCAAGGGATGATGAAGGTTGGGCCATGACTTTGACTCATTCATGAGCCTTGGGCTCTCCCGGAAACGCAGGAAAAGATAAATGGTGGCATTTCCATTTAGAAAAGGCATCTTTGCTTAAATATCCTCCAGCGCGAGCATTGCTTTTCCTGCCATTATCCGGCAAGCTTTTCCTGGCCTGCCACTGCGGCAACTTTTTAGATCGAACAGGAAGATCAGGTAATGCCTTCATTTGACATCGTCAGCAAAATTGATATCCAGGAAGTGGACAACGCCGTGAATAATTCCACAAAGGAAATTGCCACGCGCTATGACTTGCGAGGAACAGGAACGGAACTCACTTTTGATCGAAAAGAGAAAACGCTGGAGATGGTTGCTCCGGACGGAATGAAACTCGATGCGGTCAAGGACATCCTGCTGGGCAACAGCGCCAAGCGCAAAGTGGACTTGAAGAGCTATCAATTCCAGGAGCCACAGCCCAGTTCCACCGGGCGCCTGCGGCAGAAAATCAAAATTCGCGAGGGAGTTGATACAGATACTGGTCGCAAAATCGTGAAGCTAATCAAAGACCTGAAATTAAAGGTTCAGGCCGCCATCATGGATGATCAGGTGCGGGTGACCGGAAAGAAAATCGATGACCTGCAGCAGGTGATCCAATTGTTAAAGCAGAGCGATTTGGAGATCCCGCTGCAATATGTAAACATGAAGAGCTAGCAAAGGGAGGATTCTTATGGGACATGGACGCCGCCCAACCAAGAGCGTGTGAGGTAATCACTGAATATCAGCGCAAACATAACTACAACCCAGAGAAAGCCAGCACCGGCAATGGCCCAACTCAAATGACTGCTGTAGCGCAAATGCATGAACCAAAGCATGACCAGCAACATTTTGATGACGGCAATGGTCAACGCCACGACGATATTGAATCGGCCAAGGTTTACCTCGGCTAAAGTTACCGTTAAGGCCAGCAGGATCATGAGTGCTGCAAACACCAGAAAATAGACGCGCTTTGCCACCACATGGCCAATGATCATTGTGCAGTCCCCACCAGGTAAAGTAGCGGAAACAAAAAGATCCAGACGATATCGACAAAATGCCAATACAGCCCGGCCATTTCCACCGGCTCATATCGTTCGGAGTTGAAATGCCCGCGCAAGGACAGAACGGCCATGAGCGCCAACAGGAAAATCCCAATCATCATATGAATGGCATGAAGGCCGGTCATGACAAAATAGAACGAGAAGAAAAGCGCCACATGCGTCAGGTGAACGCCATGGAATGCGAAATGCCGTCCGGGGAAATGATGTTTGTGGAACTCGTCATAATACTCAAATGCTTTCATTCCAAGGAAGATCAAGCCCAGGATAATAGTGATGGCAAGCAGCAACGCGCATAGCTTTGGCTGATTCAATTGCGAGGCGCGCACGCTCAAGGCCATGAACAGACTGCTGGTTAACAGGATGGCCGTCATCACCGTGCCCAGCGGCAGACTGATGTCATGACTTCCGGCGGTAAATGCTTCGTAATACTGAAATCGATACACCGTATAGGAGACCATAATACCGCCAAACAACAGAATCTCTGTGGCCAGGAATACCCACATGCCCGCAACATAGGAGTGATGTTGCTGCTCCAGTGTGCTGAATTGATGCTTCAGATTCGGATTGTTAGCGTGCATGCGAATCCTTTTCAGTGGCGTGCGTCCGGACTCTCCGGTTTCAACGTTGAATCGAACAAATCCTCTTGTCCGATAGTCAGGGCCGGGCGGTCATATGGATAGGCATGCCACGATATGACTGGCGTACGAGCAAAATTGTCGGGGATCGGTGGCGAGTCGGCAAACTCCCATTCCAGTCCGCGCGCATCCCAGGGATTTTGACCTGCGCTCTTGCCTTTGGCCAGTGACCAGAAAAGATAAAGCAGCGGCATTACATAGCCGACAGCAAGAATGGAAGCCCCGGCCGAGGACAGAACATTCAACATCTGAAACTCTGGCGAATACGTGGCATATCGCCGCGGCATGCCCAGGTAGCCCAGGATAAACTGAGGAAAAAAAGTGAGGTTAAAGCCAAGAAAGATGGTCAATGCGGCGATGACCGCAAGAGGCCGATTATACATGCGCCCGGTCATCTTGGGCCACCAGAAATGCAGGGCCGCCATATAGGCCATCACCATGCCGCCCACCATGATGTAATGAAAATGAGCAACAATGAAATACGTGTCAGTGACATGAACATCCACTGGCAGAGCGGCCAGGAACAGGCCCGTCATGCCGCCCATTGTGAACAGGCCAATGAAGCCGATGGAATAAATAAAAGGAGCCTCGAAATTTATGCGGCCTTTGTAAAGCGTGGCAGTCCAATTAAAGACCTTTACGGCCGAGGGAACCGCCACCAGATAGCTGAGGAGCGAAAACACCAGGCCGGCATACATCGACATCCCGGCCACAAACATATGATGTCCCCAGACAAAAAAGCCAATCAGCGCGATGGCCATGCTGGCAAAAGCCACGAAAGAATAACCAAAGACACTTCGATGACTGAAGGCGGTGATCACCTCGGATACTACACCCATTCCCGGCAGGATCATGATGTAAACCGCTGGATGCGAATAGAACCAGAACAGATGCTGAAACAGGAGCGGATCACCGCCGAGACTCGGATCGAAAATACCAATGCCCAATCCACGTTCAGCGGCAATCAGCAGCAACACCACCGCCAGCACCGGCGTGGCAAGAACCAGGATGAGTGCTGTGGCGTAATTCGACCAGACAAACAGCGGCAGCCGGAACCAAGTCATTCCAGGAGCGCGCATCGTATGCGTCGTGACGATGAAATTGATCCCAGTGAAGATGGATGAAAAGCCGACAATGAACACTCCGGCTGCAGTTAATAGAACATACGAATTGGAGAACATGCTGCTAAATGGGGTATAGAAGGTCCATCCCGTATCCACCCCGCCCAGTATGGCCATGACAATTGTGATCAATCCGCCAACCACATAGATATACCAACTGGCCAGATTCAGGCGCGGAAAAGCCAGATCGCGCGCGCCGATCATCAGCGGCAGCAGGAAATTGCCGAACACTGTGGGAATAGAGGGAATGAGGAAAAACCATACCATGATAATGCCATGCATCGAAAACATGCGGTTATAAATACTAGGGCCAAACAGCACCCCGCGCGGCGAAATCAAATGAATGCGAATCAGCGTGGCAAACACGCCACCGAGAACGAAAAACAAGGTGATCGAGATAAGGTAAAGCACCGCGATGCGCTTGTGATCCGTGGTCGTCAACCATGACTTCAAACCATAGCCGTTGTTCAGGTAATCCACGCGCCCTGCGCTAGTATGATCGTTCATTCAGCCGCCCCTTTTGATCCGCCGACAGTGACTTGATATACTCAATCAGTTGAGTCAATTCCTGTTCTTTCAGCAGGCCGGCAAACGTCGGCATAATAGCGCTATATCCAGCGACAATCTGTTTCTGCGGCAGAAGGATGGAATCGCGGATATACTGATAATTGGCGATCGTTCGGCTGTTATCGGCGAGCACCACCATATTCCCATAAAGATCATTTAAGGCTGGCGCCAATTTTCCACCGCTCAGATGGCATCCGCTGCATCCCATACGCATGAAAAGTTTAGCCCCGGCACTGGACATGCTTTCTGCAACAGTGTTTTTTTGCAGCCAATTGGCATAGTCTTCGGGACTCATCACGAAGATCCATCCCCCCATATAGGAGTGATTCAGCCCGCAATATTCCGCGCAAAAAATGTGATACTTTCCGGGTTTGGTGCCTGTGAACCAGGAACTCGTGTATCGCCCGGGCACGGCATCCTGCTTCACCCGAAAATCAGGGATAAACAAGCTGTGGATCACATCCTCAGAGGTGATCATCAACCGAACGGTCTTGTTTACAGGCACATGCAATTCATCTATTTCGCGTTGGCCGGTTGGGTGCTGGAATTTCCACATCCATTGCTTTCCCACGACATAAACATCCAGCGCGTTGCCCTTGGGCGGACGCTTCATGAAGAAGTACAATCCAGCCGACCAGAGAAAAATAATAATGAATATCATTAAAGGGATAATCATCCATGTGAGTTCGACCCACAGGATGGTGCCCGGAGGTGTACTGCGGTCGGCTGAAGAGGAAGCGCGATAGCGGATTAAAAAGTAAACCAGAAAAATGGCAATCCCGATGGCAACAGCTGAGCAGATCAGCACCAAGGTCCAGAAGAGCGCATCCGTATGGGGCGCAAGAGTTGAGGCGCTTTCCGGAAAAAAACGCAAGCTAGAAGCTTCGTTCTGCGCCAGCAGCAGGCCGTGAAGTGAGCCAGCAAGGCTTTGGCATACATCGAAGATCATGCCGGCTCCTTTCCTTCAGCGATAA
>Ga0116193_1003435_pt1 | contig 11432 bp, 2 predicted proteins | sample AD_UKC115_MetaG_FD_89892 | JGI IMG/M metagenome (GOLD analysis project Ga0116193, IMG submission 89892) | Active sludge microbial communities of municipal wastewater-treating anaerobic digesters from Hong Kong - AD_UKC115_MetaG | ecosystem: Engineered > Bioreactor > Anaerobic > Digestate | place...
AAGGCTATTAAAGCAATTACTAATCTTTCATTTTTACAGAAATTCTTTTTTGGCGATACAAATGATTATCAATACCAGGAAAATGAGATTATCGCTGCCGGCGAACTTGTGGCGAAAATTGAAAAAGCTTATAAAACAAAAGACATCGTTCTTTTCAACAGCCTTTTTACCGGCGGTAATAATGGTATATTTACTGAAATTCCGGCCGGCGCCGAAAATATCGAGACGATCGATTATGTTTATACTCCGCCTGCAAATAGATGGGCTAATAATTTTTCAGTCCAGCCTGATCCGACATACGGATATCTCGGCATTATAGCTAAAAAGCACAATCATCCTATGATGTTTAAAGTATTGCCGGTTAAAGATACAGCTACCGGAAAATACAGCATTCAGATAAATTCGATTTTAAATTATAATAATACTAATCTTTCCGAAAGTGAATTTTTTGAGCAGACACAGCCTGCTTTTCAACAGAATAGATCACATCTGGAAGCTGGAAATTCGACCGTTATTTTTACTAACAAGTATTTTAAATTAATTCCGAGCGGTGCCGTTAGTTTAGGTTTAAGTCAGGTCAAACCTGAACTGCGCGGGCCGGATGGCAGTTTGGTAATATTAAGCGGAAATTATGATTGGAATACTAATACAATGACTTATTATCAGGGCCTTATATGCGCAGCTGGAACTTATAATGCTTCGATGAAAGCGAAAATTACAGGCCGCGGACTTCTTGGAAAATATGAATATTGGGGCAATAATAGTTATTACACAACATATTCTACGGCTGATTCTGATTACGGCTGGACATATATTCGTCCTTTCACATCAAAAACATATACTTCAGATAAAGATATGACAGTTAATTTTACCCAAATCCCGTCGGAACTCGAGCAGAATAATTATCAGGGCATGACAGTTAATTTATATTTTATGGATGCTAATAATAATTATGTTCAAAGTTTAAGTTTTTCGAGCGATATTTCAAACATAAACAATACTCTTAAAGCTGTTATAAATGATAACAGCATTGCTCAAATGCCTTTAAATCTTACTGTAGAAATGATTCCTTTTAAAAATAACTATTACAATACAGCGCTTTCTTATAAGCTTGTAGGTAAAACTGCAACCGCTGTCGCTCAGGCGGATCATATGGTATTTAATATCGCAATGGAAAAAATGACTGTAAATAGAACTGATGTTGTAAATGCGCTTACAAATGGAACATGGGAAGTTTCAGTTTCAAATTTAAAATTCAATCAGGATATGACTTATGAATTTTATCCTGACAAGGCTAATATGAATGTTAAAGAATCAGGGACATTTGAAATACTGATCAATGGAATTAATGAAATAAATTTAAAAGCGGAAGTGAAAAATAATAGCGGTTCTAATAACTGCTTATTCGGCAAGAAAATAGGCGATGTTTATTTAACGCCATTGATTAACGCCAATGTTGATACTATTTCACAATTAACTGGTTTTACTTTATATAGTTTATATAATCCGGTTACTTTCCAGAAAGTACAGCAGCAATAATTAATTAATATTTAAGTTAAGGGGGATAAAATCATGAACATAAAGAGTAATAAATTTAATTTAATTTTGATATTAATAATGATAATTTCATTGTCATTAGCGGTTGGATGCGGCGGTGGCGGCGGCAGTTCGACCACTGGAAATACAAATCCAACTATTACATCAGATAATGCCGCGACGGTATATAGCGGTAATGAAACAAATGTAAATAACGCTCCTAACCAGGCGCCGTCGGCTGCTGTTGCGTCTCTTAATGCGGCAATAGCGCAGCTTGAAGACTTAAACAGCGCCGCTGGTTCTTCAAACGCTCCGGCGCTTGAAGCCTCTAATTCAAATATCAGGACATCGACGACAAACAAAAAATATGATTTTACAGATTTATTGAAAAATAATGATAATAGCTGGGACAAAGTAAAATTAAATATCAACAATTTGCTGGCAGTAGCTAATACTTATCTTGCGCAGGCTTATAAGAATCAGGGCAGCTCGACCCCGACTGCCGCTGTGTTAAAGTCGCCGGGAATTATGAGCGCGCCTGATTATTTTACAGTTCAAAGACAGGCAAATAGAAGCGCGGCCGATATAACTTCAGCTCTTAATAAGGCGAAGAAATATTTAGATGAATCTAAAAAAATAGCTGACGCTACGACGGAAGTTTCATTTAAAGTTGTCGCATATGTGGAAGTGCTTTTAAATATAACCAAAATTGACGCTGATCCTACCATAAGCCAGTCTGAACAGCTGCAATTAATTACCGAAACACGCACAAAAATTAACACCGAGCTTTCCATAATTAACAATGAAATAAAATTATCCGCAAACAGAACTACTACGACGGAATTTAAGTTTGTTGAAAAATTAAATATCGAGCATCCTGTTAAACTCGAAGCTAAAATAGCTGATGTTACAAGAAAAATTGATCCGGGCCTTGCTGAAAAAATATCAGACGAAGTAAAAGAAAAAATTAAAAATGAAGTTTCCGACCTTTCAGATAACGTTAAGACTTCATTGCAAAAATCGCTGGATATGACAAAAGCTCTTGCTGTAATTTCAAACCCGATGAAGCCGATCGAGGAAGTAAGAAGCAATATCGAGGCTTTAAATGCGATGGTTAAAGAAGCGCAGGCAAGCCCTGCAACTGCGACAAATGTAACGATAAATGTTAATATAAAAATTGAAATAGTTGCAACAATTGTTGTAATGGTTCAGACAAGGACCGACGTTGATCAGATTAAAGATGCAAACCTTGACTTTGCCGGTGCAAATGTCAATGTTGACAATTTTAAAGATAGCTCTGTCGTTACTCAAATAGGAGGAATTGAATCTACTGACTCTATTGTTAATAACCTTACAAATACAGTTACCGATACAAAAGCAGTTAATTTAGTCGGCGGTACAGGTAAAACCCTTGCTGATTATTTAAAAAACTTCTATAATAAAAAATATCAGTATGAATTAAAGAAAATAACGCTTGCCGGCATTGACGAATTTATTTCGCAATATGGTTATAACGATATCCTTAATGAGGTTACCGGCGAAATAAATTTACGTGCTGATTGCTATTTTGAATACGCTAAAATTTATTTTGACAGGTTTAATCTTTCGAGCGATGAAGTAAATCTCGATTCGGCGGCAGTATATCTTGAAAAAATAATTAACGGCGAGGTTATTGATCCGATCAATGGATTTGATATAGATTATTCAGATTCTTCAAATTATTACGCGGCAAAAGAATTTTACATAAGAATAACCGATTTGAAAAATAAATTGAAATATCAGGTTACTTCAGGCCAGCAGCAGTTAAATCAACCTGTTTTTTCAAATAAAATATCTATAATTCCTATTAAAATGACTCCGAAAACAGTTGACGATATTTACGAACTCAGTTTCAGGTCTTTTTATACAGGCACACCGGTAAAGAATATCGCTAAAATGTCGATCGCGATACCTGCATATAAACAGGCCGGAAGCGATGCTATCGGCCTTTATCAGGAAGTATCTAATACGTCTGAAATTAAAATGTCTAATTTAAAATTTCCGGCGTCTGGAATTTATGATATTATTGTCACAGCGACGGCGGAAAATGAATTTTATGTAAGGGCGTTCTCTTTTAACGTAACGCCAAGGCCGGTTCTTGCTATTTCATCGGCCGTTCCTGTTCTGACTGCCGGTGTAAGCCAGCCTTCGCAAATCGCGATTAATTTTAGCCGCGAAGTTATGCCTGATGAAACTTTCGCCGTTGAAATTTACAAAAATGGTGAATTTATTAAAACAATTAAATACGATAACTCCGCAAACTTTGCAAAATTATCGACAGGTTCTTATACGTATAATTTCGCTTCGACATTAAGCGGCGACGGCGGTTATTATTTGCATATGATTAAGGCTTATGACAGAAATAATAATCTTGTAAGCATTAAGACATATGAATACTCGGCTGTTCCGGTTGCGGTTAATGTGCCGAATATTTCAATAACACCAGATTCGACGGCGGCATTAGTAAAGTATGAAGCTAATAAACCTTTCAGCTTAAAATATACTGTTAAATGTTCTACAATTGAAAATCTTGTGGGCGTAAAGGAAATTTCATTAAAAATAAATGAACTTAATGAAGTAAAATATGTAGTAAATAATGTTTCTGAAATTACTAAATCATATCCATCAGGATTGGCCGCCGGTTCGTATAATGTTTCCGTGGCAGCTACAGCCGAGGTTAGAATTAACGCCGTGCAAACTCAATTAGTAAGCAAACAGGCCGTATTTACAATTACAGTCGTTCCGGAGATAGTCCCGCAGCTTGCGGTTATGGAATCTGATTTCGCGCTTATTCCTTCTTATACAAATGGCACTTATGCCGCAGAACTTAATATGCGCATGAAATTTAATCGTGTTCGCGAGCTTAATAACTATGAAACAATTGGCGTATGGATATACAGAAATGATCAAATTGTTAAAATCGACAACAAAGAATTGTTAACTAACGCTGATTTCAATAAGGAAACAATTAACGGATTATATAGCTACTATCGTTTGCAGAATCCGGCATATTTAAAAGACTCTAACGGTAATTTCGTTTATGGCAAATATTTAATTAAAGTAATGGCGTCCGATCGCGGCACAGTTATTTTTACGAAAGATTATACATTTAATTTTGTGAAACCGACAGTTTCAGAAGGCGGCGTTACTTATACCGAAAGCGATCTTTTAAATATGATGGCTAAGGCTAAATTTGATTTTATAACAGCTTTAAAATCAAATGATATAGCTGAGATTATGAAAATGATTGATACCGAAAGCGTTTCGATTGCAAGGCCATTTTTTACTGACTTATTGGCGAAAGTAAACGTTACGGATGTGACTCTTGACACCGCGTCAACGCAAATCTCAATAATAAGCTCGGCAATTTATAAAGTGCCTTTTTATGTTAAAGGCACCTTTAAGGCAAATGCCGGCTTCGATGGTTACAAGCCCGTCGAAGGTTCGATTTTTGAAAATGTTCAGTCGAATATGCCGATATACATCGATCTTTTATTTAAACGATATGAAGGCAAAATGTATTTGAAACATACATTTATACGCAGAAATTATATATCAGAAGCTTTGAAAGAGTTATCGGATAAATTTAAAGCCGATGTAAAAAATAAATTCGCGGCATTTGACGCTACCGGCATTTATAAAGACGAAACTGTGTTTACTGGCGTAAAAAAAGCGCTTGTGAATATATTGCCGAATATTTCAGCTACCTCTGAAATTATGATAACTGACATCAATGCGCCGGTTGTAAATAATAATCTTGTGACATTGAGACAGAAAATAACCTCAGATATGTTTTCGTTCACTGTATCGATCAAAGCTGCTTTAACTTCAGGCAAATGGCTTATCGATACGGTTTATGTCGAAAGCACATTTTTTGATTTCTTAAATGTCGAATTAAAACAGCTCGATGAATTTGTTTACTACCTTTCCCATATCGAATCAACAGTTGAGGCTGAGGTATTTTATAATAGATTAAAAACAAAATATGTTGAAACATATAAATTAGCTGATACACATGAGCTTCTTATAACTTTAAATAAGATTTACGATCAATATAAGCTTTTAACAAATGAAGAGGCCGCTAATCAATTTGAAGAAAATATGATGGTAACACAAAATAGTTTGTTTTTAAATATGCGTCCGGATTATATTACATTTGACCAATCATCGGTAGATTGGAATAATAATATAATCGCTTTAGCCAATGATAAGATAAAATCAGATCCGGCGGATAATTTTATGAACGGTATATTGCCGGCGGATAAAAAAGTTACCGGCTATGATATTAAGTCGGCGGCATTAAAAGAAGATAACGATAACTATTATGTTAAAGTTGATTTGAATGAAAAAATATATGACGATTTGAAAAAATATCAGCTTAATGTTTCATTTGGGCAGTGCAATATGAATGGTTCTTCGGAAAATATAATCAATACAAGGGTTAATCCATTTAACAGCCTGGCTAAAAGTTCATTTATTTCAGGGCAGTCATATACATTTGCCAGTAACTGGAGTGTTGATAAACCTTTAATTTATGTTCAGAGAAATTTTGATTCCAATATTACTTCTTATCAAATTAAAATACCTAAAACATCAATAATACCGGAAGGCTCCAAAAATAGAGCTGATATTTTAGATAAATTAAGTTATGCAAACCGTAATAATATATTCTTAAGCGTTGAAGTATTAAGAAATGATCAAAATTTAGCTAATGTTCCATATTATAATTATCACCCGGTCGATTCGGTTTATTGTCCGCCGCTTCCGGCAGAAAATAAAGTTAATATTATATTTTATTACAGCAATTTTAAAAATTATAACGGCGCTTACGTATCTACGTTTAAAGTAACGGATCTTGACGGCAACGTAATATCTGCGTTACCGCAAAATGCTTATGAACAGGGTATGCAGCAGGCTGTAAGCGTCGAGCTGTCAGACAGTAAAAAATATATTTTCGCTAATTTTTACAGTAATTCAGGAAAGATATTATATTCAAAATATCTTGGTTCTATTCCTGATAAAACTGAGTTCGCGCAGCTTAAGGGAAGCGCTAAAGCATTGTTGTTTACTTATAATAATATCAATATCGATCATCAGACTACCGCTATTGCGGCAGTTATGCGTGATATTTTAAAATCCGATAAGACTGATTTGAAAAATATGCTCGGCTTAGATGTAAGGCCTATGGTTCATTATGAAAATAACATCGCTTTTGTTTATTATGATTTTAGTTCATCTAAGAATAATGTATCATTCGAAAAAAATCTTATGAACTATGCAATGTTTGTGCCTGGATTAAAGGGTTTAGTCGAAAGTCTTGCGACAGCTGTAGGTATTGCCGCGGTTTCTTTGAATGATTCTGCAGTATTGTTGAACCGTGATATGGTTTCGGTTGAAAATATACTTGAGACTTTAAAAGCTATAAACGATGATATAGCGGCTAATCAATCGAAAAAAACAACTATTTACGGCGAAATTTCATTACCGGTAATAGAATTGGGACCTGATACAAATAAATTAATATTTGATTTTACAAATAACGCTGCCGGCGATATTAAAGGCCTGGTTACAGTGCTTCTGCCTTTTTTAAATGACAGCGTAGCTGCGGTTAATGAAGCTCCGAAAGTATCTTTGATTAATGTAGACGGACAGACCGGTTATAATAGCGCTGACAATCCTTCAACTGTCTTAATCACTGACGCTACCGATGAGGCTAAAATTTCAGTGGTTCTTGATAAAGCAGTCAACCAGACTATTACCAATATAAAATTAAGAATAGTATCTGTAAGTTCAGAAAGAAAGTATAATACTAATTCACAGTTTATTGAATATAGCAATGCTAATAATAATTATCAGTGGGATAATGTTTTAGAACCGCCTGTTGCTTTAAACGACGGAAAAACATTTGAATTAAAATTCAAGCCGAATGGGTTGTTTAATATGTCCGGCGGCAGCTATAATATGAAAAATGGCGAAACTCTTACCTGTGAGGTTGAAGTTACCGGAATGATCGCCGGTACATCCGCTGTGAGTATCGACGGAATAGGCAGCAAAATGGTTGTATTTGCCACAAAACCATATCAGGTGGCCGATAACGGAAATGATACCGGCCTTATCATCAAAGGAAAATTAGTTCCATTTGATAATATCTGGGGTGTATGGCAAAATGCAAGCCTCGCTTTGCAGGATTCGAACGGATATACGATCGCGAACACTGTCGCTGATTCAGCCGGTAATTTTGAGTTCAAGTGGTATTATTATGGTGCGATGCCGTCTGAAAGATTAAACAATCTCAAAATTATAGCTTATTATGCTAATAAAGTCTTATTGCAAAGATATATAGGCAGCATAGTTGTTCCGAAAGATAAATTTATCAATCTTGATAATGTTATAATAGATTCAAAAACTACTGCAATGCTGGCGGCGATGCCGACTATGCCGGCACAGATTAGTGACTTGAATTTTGGCGACAGCGGCGCTATTGTTCTTGCAGGGAACTCTAAATTAGCTATGACGAATGAAGTATTGACCGGAACGGGTTATTTGCCGTTTGACGTTAAATTCAACGAATTAATGGCTCAAAATGTTATTGACGGCGCTAAATTTAATAAGTTATTAACGGCCGTTCAATACATACACTCCGCTATTAAATATAACGATGAGGCTATAAACCGCGCGATTTTATTTAACGGCTGGGAATATCAGAATAATTACAACAATCCGGCAAACAATGGTCCTGTAACCGCCGAAGAAATAATCTCGACGGTGCAGAAAATCGCTAAAGCTGTAAAGGACTATAACTTAAAAGTAATAATCGAGGAATTGGGTAATAAATTTCCTGGTTTTTTAATTGGTAACGCTGATATAGAAATAATAAAAACTACTGATGTTGAAATTCTTCAGATAAACGGAACGGCTGTCGCGAGCATTCCGGAATGGAATGAAAGCTGGTCTTCTACAAATCCTCCGGCAGTTCAGCCGTTCGAAATTTTCGGAGATTCCTTTGAAATAACATGTCAGAATGCGCTGCCGGATGGAATAACATCGACAGGCAATAAATTGATGGTTTATGGATTTACTCAAGGGAATTCGACGCCGGTAAATGTAGAAGTGGCAGTTGCCGATACAAACTGGCACGCAAATGCAGTTCATGTAGTGTTTACATACGGCCAATTGACACAATTGGCAGGTTTTAACGGCTGCATGATGTATTTATGCGGTCCAAATAATGTCCAAATTTCTAAAAAATACTATGTGAATTTTAAGAACAATTTTAATTTTTCTGCTTTAATTCCAGCTCTTAATACCGGAGTTAAGTATTCCGCGACATTTTTAAAACCAGGTTCTGATATGACCAGAATTGGCGTTGTTGATTTTAGCACAACAGAATCTATGGTTATAGTTCCATATAATACAATAAGTGAATCAAGTTATTCAATGTCGATTACTTCAGTAACGATGGCCGCGCCGCAATATTTTACCAGTATGGTAGCAGCTTCGCCTTCAAAATCGCCTTCAATTGATTCTTATAGCGGTCAAAGCCTGTGGGATCAGAAAATGCGTGAAATGGAAAGGAAGACGATTAAGGATTTTGGAGTCAGCTCATCGGCAAGGTCGCCTTTGTTAAAGGCTCCTGCAAAAGCGCCTGTGCTTGGAGAAATTACACAATTCGGGTGTAATAAAAATAATAACTGGCCGCCTACTGTATCAGACTATACTACAGTTGAAGCTAAACTTGTAGCAATCGGTACTCATTGCTATATATACGAAGATCAAAATATTCCGAATGGTTTTCAGGCATTGACATCTGGTGAAATAAATGCGTTTCAGTCGAATTTTGACACTGTAATTTATCCTACCGATACGGCGACATTTGGCAGTGAACAACAGGCGAACGACGGTATTGACGGCGACCCTCGAATTTATATACTTTTTACCCATAATGTTAATGATATAAGTGCCTCAGGTTATTTTTCTGCGTTAAATCAGATCAAGCAGTCGGAACTTGATAGTAATCCTGAATATAATAAAAATTCTTCATATTATTATTATTCTAATCAGAAAGAAATCTTTTTTATAGGTGTTCCGACGCCGAATTTTAATGGCGAAAGATATCAAAATGATGCAAATTCAACTTTAGCCCATGAATTTCAACACATGATAAATTATAATATGCGTGTGACTAATGGTGTTGCCGAAGAAGAATGGGTTGATGAAGGACTTGCGCAGGTAGCCGAAGATGCTTGCGGTTATGGCTATCATACTGGCGCTAATTCTCATATATTGAATGCATTTTTATCCAGTTTCGGTTCGTATTCGCTGCTAAAACATGAAAGGCCTCACGCAAGCTATGGTTTTGATTATCTTTTCGTGAGATATCTTATCGACCGCGGTGTTACTCCTAAAGATTTGTTAAATACAAACCTTGTCGGCGTTGCTAATGTCGAAGCCAGGTTAAAAGAAAAAAATATTGCGGAGAATTTCACTTCTTTTTACGCTGAGTTTTTAACGGCTGTTCTGGTATCAAATAGAGGTTGCGCAAATTCCGATTCTGATAAGTATAAATTTAAGAGCGTTAATCTGAAATCAGGTTCAGTACAGGCTGATAACACTACTTTAAATGAAATCACATTGACTTCGGGATCGCCAGTCATCCCATGCTCTTATAATGGAGTCGGCCTTAAAAATTACGGATTTAACGTTATAAAATGCACTAACGCCTCCGCCGGAACAAATCAAATTTCATTGAATAGCCTTACAAATAGCGGCATTGGCGCTGTTATTTTAAGGATTAAGAATTAAAAAATAATAGTGACTGATAGTAATTTAAAATAATATAAACCCGTTCTAAAGATAAAATACGCTGCCATGCTATAAACCTGGCGGCGTATTTTGTTTTGTTAAATTTATTTTGTTATTTGAAAAAGTTTTTTCTGCAAGCATTATCAACTAATCCAAAAAAATATTTATTAAAATTTTAGATAAAAATTGTTGGGTTGAGTGAAACGAGAAATTTTAATAAAATAATTTTACTCGATAAAAATTTTGAAATTATAACCTTGTAATGATAATTGTAATAATTCATTAAACGAAAGTGATTTCCAGGTTGATCGAAATAAATAAAAACGGCCGCAGATTGATATCTACCGCCGTTTTATACTAAATACTGCTCTCTCTATTCTTAATACTTATACTGCTTGATTAATAGCGTTTATTTGATTTTACCGCATTTTTTTACTTTTGAAGAATGTAAATTAACAGGTTTTTGGAATTATATTTTGTTATAAATTATTTATTTGCCATTTGCATTAATTCGTCGAATTTATTTTTTTGCTCGATTTCCTTTTTTGTTATGACTTCGATTCTGAAGTTTTTGCCGTAATCCGAGTCCCAGATAAAGCCCCATGACCTGTAGTTGTCATATGGATAGGTCGCGAAAAACGCTACCTGTATGTTTGCTGCGTTTTTATTTACATCAATTATTGTCGAAAGCTCGCCGTTTTCATTCATTGACATCTGCGAATCCTGACAGGTCTGCCAGCCGTCAAACGAATATCTTGCGTAAACTCTTGGCGAGTTTTTGAAAAGTACGTCTTTTCTGGCATTTTCATAAACAATTCTTAATTTGCCGCCGGCGTAGACGTATTCGTCAACCGTGCTTACATAACGCTGCGCCTGCTGGTTATATGTGAATTTAAATGTAGGTATTGCATCCTTGCCCTGCTCTATAACTTCGGCGCAGGCTGAAGTCAATGACATAATTATAGTGTTTAAGGCTATCATTAATATGAATATTGCGTTTACTGCATTGTAATTAGCGTAATTGAACATTTTAGAGTCCTCCAATTTTAGTTTTA
>Ga0116193_1003436_pt1 | contig 11431 bp, 8 predicted proteins | sample AD_UKC115_MetaG_FD_89892 | JGI IMG/M metagenome (GOLD analysis project Ga0116193, IMG submission 89892) | Active sludge microbial communities of municipal wastewater-treating anaerobic digesters from Hong Kong - AD_UKC115_MetaG | ecosystem: Engineered > Bioreactor > Anaerobic > Digestate | place...
GAATCCTGCAAGTATTACCCCACATATTGGCTGCAGCCCTGAAGATTTTGCAAAAACCGTATTAATGCCGGGAGATCCGCTGAGAGCAAAACTGATTGCCGAGAATTATCTGACTGACGCTGAACTTGTTAATAATATTCGTGGTATACAAGGATATACAGGATATTATCAGGGAAAAAGGATTTCTGTGATGGCCAGCGGAATGGGTATGCCATCAATCGGTATTTATTCTTATGAATTGTATAATATGTTCCATGTGGAAAGTATCATTCGGATCGGATCAGCCGGAGCGATTCACCCTGATCTGCAATTATATGATATCGTGATCGCTCAGGGCGCTTGTACGGACTCAAATTACTTTCAAAATTTTAAAATTCGCGGATCTTATGCTCCGATTGCAGATTTTGAATTGCTCAGCAAAGCGGTTGAAACATGCAAAAATCGCGGATTGAGATATAAAGTTGGCAATATTCTTTCTTCCGACGTTTTTTACAATGAAGGTGGTGTACAAGAAACCCTGCAATGGCGGAAATTCGGTGTTCTGGCTGTGGAGATGGAAGCGGCGGCGTTGTATATGAATGCTGCCCGAGCTGGAAAAAAAGCGCTTGCGATTTGCACAATCTCTGATTTGATGGAGAATGGAGCGGTTACAACTGCAGCGGAGCGTCAGAATGCTTTCAATGCAATGATGGAAGTCGCATTAACCATTGCAGAGTAGGTTCGTAATTTAATCGTATCAATCATTTATTTTCTTCAACAGATTATTATTTAACGATCGCTCTAAATAAAACTAAAAATTAAATTTTTAGTTTTATTTTTTGTGTAGAAATAAATATATAAAGGGTCTGATCATTTTTGATTTCGTAAAAAAGATGACTATTAAATTTTTTTAATTTCAATTACGAATAATGAGTCAATCGGACAATCACTATTTAAATCGAGAAAGATACTATTTATTTCAAAATATAGCTTCAATTGAGCATTGTTAAAAAGCAACAATATCCAAATTTCGGATTATGTGAAATTTTATTTCGCAATAAAATAAACATAAAATGGAAATATATTAACTGATGCTGATACTGGATAAAAACTGTGAAAAATATTAACTAAAATAATAAAATTATTAATCTATACAACTCGGTAGTGCAATATAATTAACACGGTTAAATTATGGGAGTAATCCCAAAAAACTATATTGGAGGAATTTCATGAAAAAAGTATTAAGTGTTGTTTTGTTGGTAGCTATGCTCACTGGTTTTTGCTTTGCATCCGTAGCAGCAGAAGCGAAAGAGCGCCCGGAAGGTGGTTGGAAATTTGGATTCACTTGTATGGATCAGTCCAATCCTTTCTTTGTCATTATTGAAAAGACCATCCGTGATGCAGTCGAAGCGAATGGCGATACATTGATTTCCCTCGATCCCGCAAACAAAATCGATCTTCAGATTACCCAGATCGAAGATATGATTGCTCAGGGAATTGATGCGATTTTCCTGAATCCCCAGGACGCACAAGGTATTCTGCCCGCATTGGATCAGTTGAAAGAAGCCGGAATTCCGATTATCAACTTTGATACCGAAGTTGGTGATTTGAGCTATGTAACAACCTATACCGGCTCTGATAACTATAATGCTGGTAAAGTTGTTGGTGAAGATCTTGTTAAGAAAGTCCCCAACGGCGGCGATATTATCGTTCTGGATTCCCCGACTATGCAGTCTGTTGTTGACCGAACCAATGGTTTCATGGATGCAATCAAAGATAAAGGCTTCAACGTCGTTGCACAGCAGGATGCGAAAGGTAACCTTGAAGTTTCCATGGGTCTCTGCGAAGATCTTCTCCAGGCTCACGGTGATGTCGTTGCAATCTTCGGCGGCAATGATCCGACAGCTTTAGGCGCATTAGCAGCAGCAAATGCAGCAGGACTGAAAGACGTTTTGATCTATGGTATTGATGGCTCACCGGACATCAAAGCAGAACTTGCAAAGGAAGATTCTTTAATCGAAGGTTCCGGCGCACAATCCCCGATCAGCATTGCGAAGAAATCTGTTGAACTGATGTACAAATATTTGAACGGTGAAAAACTCGATCCGCGCTATCCAGTTGAAACCTTCCTCATGACCTCCGAAAACGTCAAAGAATATGGTATTGAGGGCTGGCAGTAATTCTTAAGGGCACTTGGAAAAAGTGTGATTCGTTCACTCTTGAAAATCAATTATTATTTTATTTAGTATAATAAAATAATGTGATTCATAAAATTTCAAGGGCATAAGAGAAACATGATTATGCCCTTGAATTGCATTTTAGAAACGGTATATATCTTAAAAGTTAGCTTCCCAAATGCCCACATTATGGTGAGCTGACTGTTGAGACATAAATCTTTTGTTATCAGAAAAGGTGGATTCTTTTGGAAAATAACGTTTTACTTCAGATGAAAGATATCCATAAAACTTTCCCCGGTGTTTACGCATTAAGAGATATTAATCTTGAAGTCCGAGCAGGAGAAGTTCATGCGCTGCTGGGAGAGAATGGCGCCGGAAAATCAACTCTGATAAAAGTCCTTGGCGGCATTTATCAGGCTGATCAGGGAGAGATTTTTATCGATGGAAACAAAGTCGAAATTTCTGATGTAAGAGATGCCCAGCAGCAGGGGATTTCCATTATTCATCAGGAATTAGTTCTAGTGCCCTACATGACGGTGGCTGAAAATATTTATTTAGGGCGTGAACCGAAGAATGGTCTTTTTGTCAACCATCGAAAGATGGAAGAAAAAGCGCAAAATTTGTTGGATGCCTATCAGATGAATATTGATGCTACAACGGTTGTCGCGAACTTGACTACTGCGCAGCAACAAATGGTTGAAATCGTGAAAGCCATCTCCTTCGACTCGAAAATCCTGGTGATGGATGAACCGACATCATCTATTTCTGACAAAGAAGTTGAATTTTTATTCAATACTATGCGCATTCTGACGAAAAAGGGTGTCGGTATTATTTATATTTCCCACAAGATGAGTGAATTGGATCAAATTTGTGATCGCGTTACGGTTTTGCGGGATGGGAAATATGTCGGTACTGAGGTTGTTAAAGAGACCACAAAAGAAAAGCTGATTTCCATGATGGTCGGACGTGAACTCCAGAAATATTACACAAGAAATTTCCAGGAAGCCGGTGAAGTTGTCTTAAAATGCGAAAATATCTCTGATGGAAAACTTGTCAAAGATGCATGTTTCGAAATACGCAAAGGGGAAATTGTCGGATTCTCTGGATTAGTGGGTTCAGGCCGAAGTGAATTAATGAAATGCATCTTTGGTCTTAATAAGAATTCTTCCGGTGATATTTTTATTGACGGGAAAAAAGTCAGGATTAAATCGCCTATTGACGCGATAAAATATGGGATTGCTTTGGTCCCTGAAGATCGTAAAAAAGAAGGCTTATATAAAGTTCAGAGCGTAAAATACAATTCGACAATTGAAGTATTGGATGAATTTATCAAAGGTATCATTGTTAATTATTCAAAAGAAGAAGCAATTACCCAAACATATATTGATATGATGTCAACCAAAACCCCGTCTCAGGATCAAGTAATCGGAAATTTATCAGGTGGAAATCAACAGAAAGTAATGATCGGAAGATGGTTAGCTACAAGCCCTAAAATATTAATTCTGGATGAACCAACCCGAGGTGTGGATGTCGGTGCAAAATCTGAAATATATGCGCGTATGAATGAACTTGTTAAGAAGGGCGTATCGATTATTATGATTTCTTCAGAATTGCCAGAAATCATTAATATGAGCGACAGAATTTATGTGATGAACAGCGGAAGAATTGCCGGATGTCTCCAACGAGATGGTATTTCTCAAGAGCACATTATGCAGCTTGCTGCATCATAAAGAATTCGATCCTGATACTTCTTGAATATAGGAGATTTTTTCGATGGCAGAAATAACGATTTCAAAGGCACAAAACTCAAGCAATCGTTTTGTGAAAAGTTTTAAAGGATTTATCCGGGACAATTTAGGTATCATCATTGCCTTCCTCATATTGGTCACTTTCCTGACGCTTTCTCCGGTCACACGGAATACGTTCCCGACGCAAAAAAATGTATTTAATGTCTTAAGACAAATTTCAACCAACCTGTATCTGGCTTGCGGCATGACCATGGTCATTATTTTGGGCGGAATTGATCTTTCGGTAGGATCGATCATCGCGCTGACCGGATGTGTAGGCGCTGCAATTGTATCGCGGCATGGCCTTCCGATTGCTGTTGCAATCTTAGGCGGCTTACTGGTTGGGTTACTGTTTGGTATTTTCAATGGATTTGTCATTTCAAAAACGACAATTCCGCCTTTTATTGTTACATTGGCTACGATGAATATTGCTAAAGGTTTAGCCTATGTCTATACAGGCGGAGCGCCTGTCCGTGTTGTCACGAAAGAATGGCAGTTTTTGGGCGCTGGTTATATTGGGCCATTCCCCACACCAGTCATCATTCTTATTGGCGTTTTAATTCTGACCGGAATTATTATGAATAAGACGCAAATAGGGCGTCATATCTATGCGGTTGGCGGCAATGCCCAGGCAGCTCAATTTTCTGGTATTAATGTTCAAAAAGTAAAGTTCTTTGTTCATGCATATTCCGGTTTACTGGCAGGACTGGCTGGAATGGTTTTAGCGTCCCGTATGTATTCCGGACAACCAACTGCAGGGGACGGTGCGGAAATGGACGCAATTGCAGCCGTAGTGGTCGGTGGAACATCCATGGCAGGCGGATCCGGTAAAATTGGCGGAACGATCATCGGCGGTCTAATTATTGGCGTTTTAAATAACGGTCTGAATTTGCTAAACGTGAATTCATTTTGGCAATATGTTGTGAAAGGCGTTGTCATCTTGTTAGCCGTTTATATCGATTTCCTGCGAAATACAAAATCAAAACGTTAATCTGGGGAAAAAAAGAACGCTGTGGAATAATCTCCACAGCGTTCTTTTTTTCGAAAAAACGGAATTTAGAAGCTGGTGATTTGTTCTCGATTTAATTTTCTGCAAATTTCAACACCCAATTTGACTGTATTTACATAATCTGAATAGGATGCTAAGCCATAGTGTGTATGAATATATCTGACTGGGATGCCAATAACGATTGCAGGGATTCCCAAATTTGCTAAATGAATGGGCGCTCCATCTGTGGCTCCTCCGGTACGTACTGATTCTTGAATTGGAATATCCAGTGATTTTGCGAGATTTAATGCAAATCGTTGATATCTTGGATTAGTAATCATGCATGCATCGATATGACGAAGCATCGGACCATGTTTCATTGCTGTTTGAACCAAATAGGGCTCGACAACGGTATCATCTGCTGGACAGCCTTCAAAAACAATCGCGATATCCGGTTTAATTCGATTGACCGAAACAGAAGCACCACGCATTCCGATTTCTTCCTGTGATGACAATGTCCCCACGATATCCATTCCTAACTCAATTCCATCTAACTCGCGTAAAATATTGATGATTGCAGCGCAGCCGAGACGGCAATCAAACCCTTTCCCGAACATTACGTCATGGCTTGAATCGTATTCAAAGGACACATCGGGAACGATTGGAGCGCCGATTTGAATCTTATAATCATGCAGCGCTTCTTCTTTTGACGATGCTCCGATATCGATGGACAATTGTTCAATCGAAAGTTTATGACTATCGCCGGAATCTGAAGAAAAATGAGGAGGTTTTGAAGTAACGATTCCCGGAATATAGACACCGTCTGCATTTTGTACTCTGACTTTATGTGCCGGGATATTATTTACAATCCAGTTTCCGAGTGAAATAAATCTTAAGGTTCCGTCTGGTTTGATCGCATGAACCATAAAACCGACTTCGTCGCTGTGAGCGTCCAATTGAATAACCGGTTTTCCTTGATGGTGCTCTTTTCGAAAAATATACAGATTCCGTAAACTGTCTTCTGAAAAAGATGAACCAACTGGGGCAAATTTACGGGCTATCTGTAATACTTCATCTTCGAAACCTGAGACGCCATTTGCATTGGAAAATTCTTCGATTATTGAAAGGTCAATTTGATTTGGCATTTTTTCTCCCGTACGAAAAATTAAAATTGAATTACTTCCATTTTAACGCTTTACTTATTTTTCGACAGGAATTCGAAATATGAAAAAAATACAATGTTGTTCTTTCTTTTATCAAACAGTCAATCGATATTTCAAACTGAAAGTGATTTGAACTATGAGAAAATCGAGGGCAAAAATATACGAATAAAAATTTGTTGTTACGTACTCTTTACGCTTCGCAGAAAAAGTACGCAACAACAAATAATGCTTTCTATCAATTAAATCTTGGAAAGAACAACAAGAAATTTATAATCAGGCGGTTTTTATTCTCGATGCGATTGCATGGATATGGGCTGCAGTTGATCCGCAGCAGCAGCCGATGAACTGAGCGCCTATCGCTAACCAGTCAGGAACTCTGGATGCAATTTCTTCTGGAGTAACATGATAATGCGTTTTCCCGTCAGAACCGATTTCCGGTTTTCCTGCATTTGGTTTGAACCACAGCGGCAATGTCGTCGCGTCACGCATCATTTTTAGACATTCTGTATTTTCATCTAACCCTTTACCACAATTTATTCCGATCACATCAGCGCCAAGGTCAGTGAATGTCTGAGCGACAGTGCTCGGTTTGGCTCCCATCATTGTGCGTGTGCCTCGATCAAAGCTAAATGATACGACTAAAGGTAAATCGGAAACAGAGCGGATTCCTTTTAATGCTTCTGTTCCTTCTTCAATGGAATAGAAGGTTTCAAGAACCAAAAGATCAACGCCGGCTTCTGTTAAGTATTTGGCTTGTTCAGCGAAGCTGGTATAAAAATCATTTGGTTCTAAAGGTCCATAAGGTGCCAACAGTTTCCCGATTGGTCCTAAACTGCCTGCAATGGAAATGTTTTTTCCTTTTGCTGCTTCTTTTACAAGATCGACAGCTTTATAGTTGATTTCTTTTGTCCGCTGTGCAAATGGAGTATCGGAAAGGTGAATTGGATTTGCGCAAAAGGTCATTGTCAACAAAATATCAGAACCTGCTTCGGCAAAATCCGAATGAATTTTCAGAGGAATTTCTGGTTTGTAAAGAACCCACTCTTCATTCAGTTTTCCGGCTGGAAGACCGTTCAATTGCATATTAGTGCCGAGAGCGCCATCCAGAATAAATATTTTGCCGTTTTTTATATCGTCTATCAGAGGTTTTCCAGCCATACTTTCTCCATTTAGCGAAAATACTACTTTTTATAAATTTAGAGGCAATATGAATAATCTACAAAAATCATTGATTCTTTTTTTATTCTTCAAAAATATTGTCAGGCGATGAGTGATTTGGCTAATGCTACGGCTCGGTTTGCATCCGGTGAATATCCATCTGCATGAATCTCTTTTGCATATTGATCCGAGAGCGGAGCTCCACCAACCATTACCTTTACTTTATCACGTAGTCCGGCAGTCTCCAATGCTTCAATCGTTGCTTTCATGCTTGGCATCGTCGTGGTTAACAATGCCGAAAGGGCAACAATCTGAGCGCCATTCTCTTTCACGGCTTCCACAAATTTCTCCGGTGAAACATCAGCTCCTAAGTCAACAACTTCGAATGCAGCTCCTTCAAGCATCATTCCGACTAAATTTTTCCCAATATCGTGCAGGTCGCCCTGGACTGTTCCAATAATCACTTTTCCAGCTGATTTTACATCCGCCTGAATTAATCGCGGTTTCAGAATTTCCATTCCAGAAGCCATTGCACGTGCTGCGACAAGCATTTCTGGAACAAAGAACTCCCCATCTTCAAATAGTTGTCCAACCTCGGACATCCCTTTAATCATCGCTTCATTCAGAATGGTTTCTGGATCAATTCCAGCGTCCAAAGCTGCCTGGACTTTTCCGGGTACAACTTTCTGTAAACCGTCAATTACGGCTTCTTTGATTTCATTAAGTAGATCTGCCATGTGATTATTCCTTCTCTAAAAAAGCTGATTTATTATCATTATTTTTGATTTTATCATAATACTCTTTTACAGCTCCGAAGAACGCGTCAATGTTTTCCCAACTTGAAAGCGGAGGGATATCGCACCCGGATGAAATGACAAAATTTGGATGATGAGAGCATTTTTCAAGTGTTTCAAGCGTTGCTTTTCGAACAGACTGCGGTGTGCCGCCTTTAATTTCTTTTGCCGGATCAATATTTCCCATCACGATGATGTGTTCGGGAATTTTTTGAAGCATTACAGACATATCGATACTATTACCAAAATGAAACGCGGCAGCTCCTGTGGAAAGAATCGAATCGATCATCTGAATCGTGTTGTTTCCACAATTATGATAAATAACCAGGAAATTATCATCCTGTATTTCGTCAACGATTTTTTTTACATACGGGGATGAAAATTTTCTCGCCAGAACCGGTGACAAGATACCAGACAGTGGTTCTGCCATGATTATTCCATTTGCACCTGATTTTTTATACGCCTTTGCATAGTTTATTAAAAATTCGGTAGATTTCTCCATTACTGCATGGACTAATTCCGGATCATCATAACAATGAACCATAATCTCAGTTACATTCAATAATCGTCCAGAAAGCGAAAATGGACCGATCATACCGGCAAAAACAGGACGATCCTGAATCATCTTTTTGGCTTTTGTCACAGCATCAATGTAAATCCCGGTTCTACCTGTTCCGATTTCAGGAATACTTAATCGTTCTGCACTCTGCATATCTGTAACGATACTGCCTGTCACAGTCGGAACTTCGTAATCTGACTTGCGAATTTCAGAACCGAAACATTCCGCCTCTACGGAAAGATCCATTAAGCTGAGGGATGCTGCGGAATCAACACGATCTGCAATCATTTTCATGGCTTTTGCTTGAAGATCACTGTCATTGATCAAATCCAAAACGGTGATCCCCATTAACTGGATTGCGGGAAAGGATAAAACCGGCATTGCTTTTTTCACCGATGAGTTGCGTAAATCCTCAAGCCATTTCATCATATGCTGCATCAAATTTTCACCTCCGATAAAGTAATTCGAAGAATCGACCGGTTTTCGAATACCGGAAGGAATTTCGTTGTAAATTTGTTATAGCAAATTTACAACGAATAATCCGATTGATTTCGAAATTTTGTCTCTGTTTTGTTATCGTAATCCCTGTGGAATGTAACTGGGCAGAATCTGGGGAACAAAAATCGGTTCAATCCTTGCGTATCGCTGGATTCCATTTACCAGAGGAATGGCAGGCCAATTTTCTCCGATTAAGGGTCTGGCATAATTGATAAAGTCATCTGTCACATCGAATCGATTTGGAGAAATCCATGATTCAGGGAAAAAGCGTTCTGAATTTGCGACAACTTCCAGCGGTACTTTATCATACCGGACGCTATAAATCGGCCCAGCATTTCTGAGAATGGTGCTCATATATCCCGATTCGCCCCTTGATGCGATCAAGGCAGCCTCTTGTCCCAATTTGTAGGCTTCCTCGATATCAACTGTCGAAGCGTAGATCATGTTGCGTCGCTGATCGGTTCCAGGCGTATCGCCGCGTGCCAGACCCTTGGCCTTCAGACCATGTTCGTTGAGATAGTTAACAACTGCCTGGGTTACGGAAATTTGACTTGCACCGAAAGCTATATGCCCGAAATTATCCTTTCTGGCGCCAATATCTCCTACATCAAAACCTTCTGAAACAACGACGATACAACGTTTGCTTTTTCGAAGTTCGTCATTCACATTATCCGCTAATTCCGGAAGTGTTACTTTAGATTCCGTCATATAAATTTGAAGCGGCATTTCACGTTTTGGATCAGCAAGTCTGGCAGCCGCAGGAATAAATCCGATTTTTCGCCCCATTGCCTGTAAAACTAAAACCGGGTCAGCAGGATAGGATCCTTCATTTTCCTCATTGGCGTTTTGAACGTTGAGCGCCCAGTATCGTGCTACACTCCCATAACCGGGTGTATGGTCGATAATCTTAAATTCACTATCACCTACGTCATTATCAATAGTTTTCGGTCCGCCCACTCCAATCAGGTCCAATCCTTTTTCTACAGCCAGTTTTGCAACTTTATTTGCTGTATCCATCGAATCGTTGCCGCCAATATAGAAGAAATACCCGATGTTATGGGCTTTAAATACATCAATAACCCGGTTAAAATCTTCAAGTTGACTCGAGCGTAATTTATAACGGCAGGTTCCAATTCCGCCGGCGGCAGGTGTGAAGCTAAGATATTGGATCTCTTCTTCTTTTTGCGCACTTAAATTGATCAATTCCTCTTTAAGAACACCTTCAATCCCATGGAAACCCGCGTAAATATCACCAAAAATGTCTGGCATACTGTGGCAGAAATCGAATATTCCCCGCAGTGTACTGTTGATGACCGGACTAGGCCCCCCCGATTGAGCGACGATCACGTTCTTTTTCATGATTCACTCCTAACCTTCCCAAATTGTATGAAAACTTCCTTCCTTATCAATTCGTCGATACGTATGCGCGCCAAAGAAATCACGCTGTGCCTGCGTTAAGTTAGCAGGAAGGACTTCGCTTCGGTAACTGTCATAGTATGATAATGCTGAAGAGGTGGCTAACATGGGAATACCCAGATCAACGGAAGTTTTAACGATAAATCTCCAATCCGCCTGTCGGGATTCAATCGCCTGATGGAAGAAATCGTCTAACATCAAGTTTTGTAATTCAGGATTGGCATCATATGCTCGCGTAATATCGTTTAGAAAATCAGCACGGATGATGCAGCCGGCTCTCCAAATTTTTGCAATTTCTCCCAAATTCAGCGCATAGCCATATTCTTTGCTGGCTATTTTTAATAATCCCAATCCTTGCGCATAGGACGCTATTTTTGCACAATAAAGTGAATTTTCAGCAGCTTGAATCAGTTTCTCTTTGTCACCCGTATATTTTGGATCGGGTCCGGTAAGAATTCGGCTGGCATGGACGCGTTCTTCTTTCAATGAAGATAAAATCCGGCATTCAACGCCGCTGTTCAGAGTCGGTGTTGGCGCTCCAATATCCAGAGCATTTTGAGCTGTCCATTTACCGGTTCCCTTTTGCTGCGCCTCATCTAAAATGATATCTACCATCGGTTTTCCGGTTTCCGGATCATATTTCGTGAGAATTTGTTCTGTAATTTCGATCAGATACGATTTCAGAACTCCGTTATTCCATTTCGTAAAAATCTGGCGCAGTTCATCTTGCTGTAGATTGAGGCCTCTATGAAGTAAATCATATGTTTCTGCGATCAATTGCATATCGCCATATTCGATGCCATTATGTACCATTTTGACATAATGACCGCTGCCACGCGGTCCGATATATTCGACACAAGGTTCTTCATCTATATATTTTGCTGCAATCGATTTTAGAATCGGACGAAGCGC
>Ga0116193_1003437_pt1 | contig 11429 bp, 9 predicted proteins | sample AD_UKC115_MetaG_FD_89892 | JGI IMG/M metagenome (GOLD analysis project Ga0116193, IMG submission 89892) | Active sludge microbial communities of municipal wastewater-treating anaerobic digesters from Hong Kong - AD_UKC115_MetaG | ecosystem: Engineered > Bioreactor > Anaerobic > Digestate | place...
CGCCCATGCGTTGCTACACTGCGGCCATGAGCTTCGAAGCCATTTCCCTCACCGGCAGCAAGCCGGAACAGTACGCGCAGCTGCTGGAACAGGCGCGCGCGCTGCTGCAAGGCGAGCGCGACCGCATCGCCAACGCCGCCAACCTGTCCGCGCTGGTCTACAACGCGCTGCCCGGGCTGAATTGGGTCGGTTTCTATTTCTTCGATGGCAAGGAATTGGTGGTCGGGCCGTTCCAGGGCCTGCCGGCCTGCGTGCGCATCCCGCTCGACAAGGGCGTGTGCGGCGCGGCGGCAAGCACCCGGCAGACCCAGCGGATCGAGGACGTGCATGCGTTCCCCGGCCACATCGCCTGCGATTCGGCGTCGAACTCGGAGCTGGTGGTGCCGCTGGTGGATGCAGCGGGCGAACTGGTCGGCGTGTTCGACCTCGACAGTCCTGTCGCCGCGCGTTTTTCCGTTGAAGACCAGGAAGGCCTGGAGGCGATCGCCCGGGCATACCTGGAGTCTTTGCGGTGAGCACTGGTCCCAAGCTGCGCAACATCGGCCCGAAGTCCGCCGCCTGGCTGCGCCAGGTCGGCCTGCGTTCGATGGAGGACGTGGTGGCGATCGGCGCCGTGGATGCGTACATGAAGGTGCGCCGCGCCGGCTTCAAGCCCAGCCTCAACCTGTTGTACTCGCTGGAAGGCGCGTTGCTCGACTGCCACTGGCAGGAGGTGCCGGAAGCGCGCCGCAACGAGCTGGTGCAGGCCGCCGAGGCCGCCATCGCCCTGCTGCCGCCACCGCGCGGGCGCCCGGCCGCGGCGCCGGTGACCACCACCCAGCATGCCGACGAAGCCGCCGCACCGGCATTCGCGCTGTTCGACGACGACCGCGGCGCCAGCGAAACCCACGCCGACTGAACTTCGCGTCCGCTGCGCTACAATGCGCGCGCTTCGAGGTGATCCAACGGCATCCGCCCGCGGATTGAAACGGGAAGCCGGTGACGATGCGCGATGCGCATCCAGTCCGGCGCTGCCCCCGCAACGGTAAGCGAGACAAGTCCGGCATCGGCCACTGTGCACGCGCATGGGAAGGCGCCGGACGGGAACATCCACGGGTGTTCCGCTCGCGAGCCCGGAGACCGGCCTCGGGCATGACTGGTGACGATGCGGTGGGCATCGCGCGGCCTCGTGTTGCGCCTGCGCATCGCCTGTGTCCGTCTCCCTCCGCTCGCCATCGCCCCCCACTCAAGGGCGCGCGGGCGTGCGCGCCGGAGAAACGACATGCAATCGCGCAACACACCCTTGCCCAGCGCAAAATTCCGCTTCACCGCACTCGCACTCGCCCTGTCGCTGCCCTCGCTTGCGTTCGCGCAAAGCAACGACGCCAGGGACCTCGACAACGTGGTGGTCACCGCCACCCGCACCGCGATCACCGCCAACGACGCGCTGGCCGCGGTCGAGGTGATCGACCGCAAGGACATCGAACGCAGCGCGGCGCGCTCGCTGCCGGAACTGCTGCGCGGCCGCGCCGGCGTGACCCTGGTCAACCAGGGCGGCCTCGGCAAGCTCAGCACGCTGTTCCTGCGCGGCACCGAATCCGACCACACGTTGTTTCTGGTCGACGGCCTGCGCGTGGGCTCGGCCACATCGGGGCTGACCTCGTTGCAGGACATTCCACTGGAGCAGATCGAGCGCATCGAGATCGTGCGCGGGCCGCGCTCCTCGCTGTACGGAGCGGACGCGATCGGCGGGGTGATCCAGGTGTTCACCCGCCGCGCTGCCGGCGGCGAAGGCGTGCGCGGGCGCGGCCGCATCGGTGCCGGCAGCAATGGCCTGCGCGAAGCTTCCGCCGGCCTCGACCTGCGCGCCGCGCGCGGCGGCGTCGGCATCGACGTGGGCCACCAGTCCAGCGACGGCATCAATTCCTGCCTGGGCTTCTACGATCCGACGAATTACACCGGCGCCGGTTGCTTCATCGTGCCGGGCACCCACCTGGATCGCGACGGCTACCGCAACGACAACGCGAGCGTGCGCGCCGACTTCGCGCCGAATGCCGCTTGGCAGTTCGACGCGCGCGCGTTCCGCGCCGAAGGCCACAACGATTACGACGGCGACTATGCCGACAGCTCCGACATCGTCCAGCAGGTCGTCAGCGGCAGCGCAGGCTGGAAGCCAAGCGAAGCGGCGCAGCTCAAGCTGACGCTCGGCCGCAACACCGACGGCTCCGACAACCGGATCGGCGCCAGCTTCGCCAACCGCTTCGTGACCACCCGCGACAGCGCCAGCCTGCAGGGCGACTTCACCGTGGCCGCGGGCCAGGTGCTGACCGCCGGTTTCGACTGGCTGCGCGACCGCGCCGATGTCGCGGATGCGTTTTCGCCGCCGTGGACGCGCGCGCGCGGCAACCGCGCGGTGTTCGCGCAGTACCAGGGGCGGTTCGATGCGCACGACCTGCAGCTGAGCCTGCGCCGCGACGACAACGACCAGTTCGGCGGCAAGAGCACCGGCGGCATCGCCTGGGGTTTCGGCTTCGCCGACGGCTGGCGCCTCACCGCCAGCCACGCCACCGCGTTCAAGGCGCCGACCTTCAACGAACTGTATTACCCGTACTACGGCAACCCGGCATTGCGGCCGGAAGCCTCGCGCAGCAGCGAGCTGTCGCTGCGCCATGGCAATGGCGGCCTGGAATGGCAGATCAACGCCTACCGCACCGACATCGACCAGCTGATCGTGTACGACACCTCGGCGTTCATGGCCAACAACATCGAAAGCGCGCGCATCCGCGGCGTCGAACTGGTCGCCGGCACGCGGCTCGGCGAGTGGGAGCTGCGCGGGCAGATCGGCGCGCTGGATGCGCGCAACCTCAGCGCCGGCGGCAACCATGGCAAGCGCCTGCCGCGCCGGCCGCAGCGCAGCGCGCGGATCGACCTCGACCGCGATGTCGGCGACTTCGGCTTCGGCATCAGCGGCGTCGCCGAAGCCGCGCGTTGGGACGATGCCGGCAACAGCCTGCGGGTCGGCGGCTACGCCACCGTCGATGCGCGCGCCTGGTGGCGCCTCGCCGCGGGCTGGACCTTGCAGGCCAGCCTGGTCAATGCCTTCGACAAGGGCTACGAAACCACCGCCTGGTACCAGCAGCCCGGCCGCGAATGGGGCCTGAGCCTGCGCTGGCAACCGCAGTAAGTTTTCGGAGCGGCACCGCAAGGATGCGAAAGGCCCGGCAGGATGCCGGGCCTTCTTGTTTCCGTCGCCTAGCCGGGCCCCTGGCCTTCGGCGTCGCGGATCCCGCGCTGCGATGCCCGCCGCGCCTCGAGCACGCCGGCGCGGCTGCGCGCGCGTTGCGCAGCCGATGCATTGCCCTGCTTCTGGTAGGCATCGGCCAGGCGGCGATGGAACTGCGGCTCGTCCGGCAGCAGGCGGATCGCGCGCCGATAGTGCGCGACCGCGTCGTCGTAGGAACCGGAACCCTCCAGCGCCTCGGCGATCAGGAATTGCGAGAACGGATCCGCCGCCTGCGCGCGCTGCAGCCGTTTCGCATAGCCATCCGCCTGCCGGGCGGCGCCGCTTTCGCGATGCAGGACCACCAGGTTGCTGAGCGCGCCGAGGTGGTCGCGTTGCAGTTTCAGCGCCTGCAGGTAGGCATGTTCGGCATCGGCGCGGCGGCCGGAACGCCATTGCAGCACCCCCGCATTGCTCCATGCCGCCGGATTGGCGGGATCCAGCAGCAGCGCGGTTTCGATCTCCGCCGCGGCCTGCTCCCTCGCGCCCAGCAGCAACTGCTCCACGGCCTTGTTGTTGTGCAGCAGGGCGATCGCCTGCACGTCGGTGATGGTGCGCGGCTCGCGCGCGGCGAGCAGCGAACGCCAGCCGACATCGACCGTGTAACGCCTGCCGTCGATCTCGATGCCGGCATTGACGTGGGTCGCGCGGTACACGGTGTCGCCGAGCACGCGCATCGCCAGCGCGTCGTCGGAGGCCTGCGCATGGGCGCGCATCCCGGACGCGCGCGCCAGCGCGATGAACATCAGGGTGAACGACAGGCAGTTCACCTTGCGCTGCGCATAGCTTTCGGCGATGCCGAAGGTCGGCTGTTCCTGGTAACGCAGGGCCAGCCCGTCGTCGGCGACCATGAAATCGATCAGGCCCTGCACCCGCTCCTGCGCGGACATACCGGGTTCCGGCTTGCGCGCTTGCAGCGCCTGCCGCAGCTCCTCCGGCAAGGCCATCGCGGCTTGCGCCTGCGCGGCCATCGAAGGGCCCGCGGCGCGCGCTGCCTGGGCATGCGCCCCGCCCATGCAGGCAAGCAGCAACAGGAACAGCATCGCCCGCAGCATCGTCCCTCCATCCGGGCACGAGCGGCTCCGCGCCGCGGAGTCGACGCGAGTATGCGCCGATGCTGCGGCGAAGCCAGTGCCGGATTTGGCCGATCGTCAGGCTGCCGGTCGCGCCCGCAGCGACAGCGCGATCAGGGCCTGGGCCGACCAGTACAGGCCCAGCAACAGCGCCGGCGCGGCGGCGAACGGCAGGGCGAAGCGGTCGATGGCGAGGATCGCATCGGAGGCGAGGAAACAGGCGCCGCCGATGGCCGCGCAGGCGGTGGGCGCATCGCGCCGGCGCCACCATGCCGCCGCGGCCTGCGCCGCCATCGTCGCCAGCACCGCCACGTACACCAGCACCGGCAAGCGCAGGCCGGCCGGCAGCGACGGCCACAACCAGGCGAGCACCACGCCTGCCAGTGCCGCGTACGAGGCGAATGGCCACGCCACGGCGAACAGCGGCACGCGCTGCCGGTACGCGTACAGGTAAGCGACGTGACCGACCAGGAAACTCGCCAATCCCGCCATGAATGCGGCTTCGGCGCTCGACATCAGCAACACATCGCCGAGCAGGCCCCACGCCAGTCCGATCAGGATCCCGCGCCGGTAACGCGGCTCGCCTGCATCCAGGCGCAGCGCCAGGGCGATGATCGCCAGGGTCGCCAACGGCTTGCCGAGCAGGAACAGCAGGCGTGCGTCCGGCAGGTACAGGCCGAGGATCGCCAGCGAGGCCAGCGCGGCGATGCCGGCGAGTGCGGCTTTCACGGAAGTCGGCATGCCGCGCAGCCTGTCGCGCTTATTCGACGGTCACGCTCTTGGCCAGGTTGCGCGGCTTGTCGACGTCGGTGCCGCGCGCCAGCGCGGCGTGATACGCCAGCAGCTGCACCGGGATGGTGTGCACGATCGGGCTGAGCGTGCCGACATGGCGCGGGGTGCGGATCACGTGCACCTGCTCGGACTCGCCGAAGTGGCTGTCGGCGTCGGCGAACACGAACATCTCGCCGCCGCGCGCGCGCACTTCCTGGATGTTGGACTTCACCTTCTCCAGCAGCGAATCGTTCGGCGCGATCACCACCACCGGCATCGCCTCGTCGACCAGCGCCAGCGGGCCGTGCTTGAGCTCGCCGGCCGGATACGCCTCGGCGTGGATGTAGGAGATTTCCTTGAGCTTGAGCGCGCCTTCCAGCGCGATCGGGTAATGCCGGCCACGGCCGAGGAACAGCGCATGCTGCTTGGGCGCGAACTTGTCCGCCCACACCGCCACCTGCGGCTCCAGGTTGAGCGCGTGCTGCACGCTGCCGGGCAGGTGGCGCAGTTCATCGAGATAGGCCGCTTCCTGCGCATCGTCGATGCGGCCGCGCAGCTTCGCCAGCACGCCGGTCAAGGCGAACAGCGCGACCAGCTGGGTGGTGAAGGCCTTGGTCGAGGCCACGCCGATTTCGGCGCCGGCGCGGGTGTAGAACACCAGCTTGCTGGCGCGCGGGATCGCGCTTTCCGGCACGTTGCAGATCGACAGCGTGCGCTCCTGGCCCAGCGACTTGGCGTACTTCAGCGCCTCCATCGTGTCCAGGGTTTCGCCGGACTGCGAAATGGTGACGATCAGCTGCTTCGGATTGGCCACCACCTTGCGGTAACGGTACTCGCTGGCGATATCGACCGCGCACGGAATGCCGGCGATGTCCTCCAGCCAGTAGCGCGCGGTCAGCCCGGCGTAATAGCTGGTGCCGCAGGCGAGGATCTGCACGGATTCGACATCGCGCAGCAGCTCGGCCGCATCCGCGCCGAACAATGCCGGGTCGAAACCGCCGGCATCGACGATGCCCTCGAGGGTGTCGCCGATCGCGCGCGGCTGCTCGTGGATTTCCTTCTGCATGAAGTGCCGGTACGGACCCAGTTCCAGCGAGGCCAGCGAGACGTCGGACACATGCACGTCTCGCTGCACTTCGACATCGCCCGCGTCGAACACGCGCACGCCTGCGCGGGTGACTTCGGCGGTGTCGCCCTCTTCCAGGAAGATCACCCGGCGCGTCGCGCTGACGATGGCGGACACATCGGAGGCGACGAAGTTCTCGCCGTCGCCCAGGCCGACCAGCAACGGGCAGCCCATGCGCGCGGCGACCATGGTCGACGGATCGCGCTTGTCGATTACCGCCAGCGCATAGGCGCCCTCCAGTTCCTTCACCGCCTTCTGCAGCGCGCCGAGCAGGCTGTCGCCGTGCGCGCGGTAGTGGTGGATCAGATGCGCGACGACTTCGGTATCGGTCTGCGAGGTGAACTCGTAGCCGAGCGCGCGCAGGCGTTCGCGCTGCGCCTCGTGGTTCTCGATGATGCCGTTGTGCACCAGCGCCAGTTCGCCGTGGCTGATGTGCGGATGCGCATTGAGTTCGGTGACGCCGCCGTGGGTGGCCCAGCGGGTGTGGCCGATGCCGAGCGTGGCGCGGAAATCTTCCGCCAGCGCGGCCGATTCCATCTCGGCGACGCGGCCGGTGCGGCGCACGCGGCGCACTTCGTCGGCGGCGACCACCGCGATGCCGGCCGAATCGTAGCCGCGGTATTCCAGCCGCTTGAGGCCATCGACCAGCAGCGGGACCACGTCACGGTTGGCGATGGCACCGACGATTCCGCACATGCTGGGGCTGCTCCGTACAGGGAACCCGCAGTTTAAACGGAGCCCCGTCCGGGCGTCCGTCCGGACGCTGTGCCCGTCCGGACGGACAGCATGGATTGCAAAATTTGTCTTTATTATCAAATAGTTGTAATTGGCACGCTTGTTGCAATGAACTGGGCATGGACAAGCACACGCCCAACGAATCCACCAGCCGCGGCCGCATCCGCGATACCGCCGGACAAGACCAGGTCATGGCGAAGCCCACGACCGCGCCGCGTCGCCGCAACCTGATCGCCATCGCTGCCGGTGGCGTGGCCTTGCTGGCCGCGATCGCCTGGCTGGCCTCCGGCTGGATGGGCGGCGGTCGTTCCTACGACGCCTCGCGCATCCGCATCGCCGAAGTGAAGCGCGGCGACCTGGTGCGCGACCTCAGCGCCGACGGCCGCATCATCGCCGCCAACAGCCCGACCCTGTACGCGATCGCCGCCGGCACGGTAGACCTGAAGATCGTCGCCGGCGACAAGGTCGCGAAGGGCCAGGCGCTGGCGGTGATCGACAGCCCCGAGTTGCGCAGCAAGCTGGTGCAGGAGGAATCCACCCTGGCCGGCATGCAGGCCGAAGCCAGCCGCGCCTTGCTCGATGCGCAGATCATGCGCGCCAACGCGCGCAAGGCGCTGGACCAGGCCACGGTGGAACGCACCGCAGCGATGCGCGACCTCGAGCGCTACCAGCGCGCCTACGCCGGCGGCGCGGTGCCGCAGAACGACCTGGCCCGCGCGCAGGACGAGATGAAGAAAGCCGAGATCGGGCTGGCCGCCGCGCGCAAGGATTTCGAATTGCAGAGCGCCGGCGCCGGCCTCGATGCGCGCAACAAGCAGTTGCTGGCCGAACGCCAGCGCGCGGTGGTCGCCGAGCAGCAACGCCAGGTCGATGCGCTCACCATCCGCGCGCCGTTCGATGGCCAGGTCGGCCAGGTGCAGGTGCCGCAGGGCACGCAAGTGGTTGCCAACGGACCGGTGCTGAGCGTGGTCGACCTCAGCCGCTTCGAGGTGGAAATGAAGGTGCCGGAAAGCTTCGCCCGCGACCTCGGCATCGGCATGCCGGCGCAGGTCACCAGCAACGGCGCGAGGTACGCGGCGGAAATCGCCGCGGTGTCGCCGGAAGTGGTGAACGGCGAAGTCACCGCGCGCGTGCGCTTCGCCGACGGCAAGCAGCCGCCCGGGCTGCGCCAGAACCAGCGGCTGTCGGTGCGGGTGGTGATGGACACCAAGCGCAACGTGCTGATGGTCGAGCGCGGCCCGTTCGTGGAACAGGACGGCGGCAACTTCGCCTACGTGGTCGATGGCGGCAGCGCCGCGCGCAAGCCGATCAAGACCGGCGCCGCCAGTCTCGACGCCGTGGAAATCGTTTCGGGCCTCGACGTCGGCGATCGCATCGTCGTCTCGGGCAGCGACCAGTTCGACAACGCGGACCGCGTCCGCATCTCCGGAGAATGACCATGCATGCTTTCCTCGACACCCCGTTCGAGGCCCTGCGCTGGACGTCGCAAGATATCGCCGACGCCGTGCCGCTGCGCCTGCACGAACTCGACCTATTCGATGCCGCCGCACTGCGGGATGCCGCGGCCAGCGCCAACGCCGCGCGTTTCCAGCGCGAACCGCGCCTGCGCAACGCCTATCTCGCCAGCGCCGCGCTGCCGGCCCGCTTCGGCATCCGCTGATCCCATCGCCTCCCTTCCCCAAGGAATCCTCGCCATGCTCGACATGCGCCAAGTCACCAAGGTCTACCGCACCGAACTCGTCGAGACGCATGCGCTGCGCTCGCTCGACCTGCACGTCGGCGAGGGCGAATTCGTCGCCGTCACCGGGCCGTCGGGTTCCGGCAAGACCACCTTCCTCAACATCGCCGGCCTGCTGGAAACCTTCACCGGCGGCGAGTTCCGCCTCGACGGCGAGGACGTGCGCGGGCTCTCCGACGATGCGCGCAGCCGGCTGCGCAACCAGAAGATCGGCTTCATCTTCCAGAGCTTCAACCTGATCCCCGACCTCAACCTGTTCGACAACTGCGACGTGCCGCTGCGCTACCGCGGCATGCCGGCGGCGGAGCGCAAGCTGCGCATCGAGGACGCGCTGGGCCTGGTCGGGCTGGGTTCGCGGATCAGGCACTACCCGGCGGAACTGTCCGGCGGCCAGCAACAGCGCGCGGCGATCGCGCGCGCGCTGGCCGGCAGCCCGCGCCTGCTGCTGGCGGACGAACCCACCGGCAACCTGGATTCGCAGATGGCGCGCAGCGTGATGGAGCTGCTGGAGGACATCAACCAGCAGGGCACCACCATCATCATGGTGACCCACGACCCGGAACTCGCGGCGCGCGCGCAGCGCAACGTGCACATCGTCGACGGCATGGCCACCGACCTGTCGATCGAACCCGGCCTGGTGCGCGCGATGCACGCGCAGGCCGAAGACGCCGCCACCCACGCCTGAGGACACCGCCATGTTCGGCTACTACCTCAACCTCGCCCTGCGCAGCTTCCGGCGCAACAAGGCGCTGACCGCGCTGATGGTGCTGGCGATCGCGCTGGGCATCGGCGCATCGATGACGACGCTGACCGTGTTCCACGTGCTGTCCGGCGACCCGATCCCGGACAAGAGCGACCGCCTGTTCTACGTGCAGCTCGATCCCGAACCGATGCGCGGCTACCGCCCCGGCGAAGAACCGCAGAGCCAGCTGACCCGCTTCGATTCTGAAACCCTGCTGAAGCAGAAGCGCGGCCTGCGGCAGACGCTGACTTCCGGCGGCAACGTCGTCATCTCGTCCGACAAGCCCGGCACCACGCCGCAACTGGTCGATGCGCGCTACGCCTCCGCCGACTTCTTCCCGATGTTCGACGTGCCGCTGCGCTACGGCCGCGCCTGGAACGCCAGCGAGGACGACGCCAAGGCGCGCGTGGCGGTGATCAGCAAGGAGCTCAACGACAAGGAATTCGGCGGCGGCGACAGCACCGGCAAGACCCTGCACATCGCCCCCAACGACTTCCGCATCATCGGCGTGCTCGACGCCTGGCGCCTGACGCCGCGCTTCTACGACCTCTACAACGACAATTACGGCGCCACCGAAGGCGTGTTCATGCCGTTCTCCACCGCCCGCGACCTCGACCTCGGCACCCAGGGCAACACCAACTGCTGGGCGGATTCCAATGGCGACAGCCGCGCCCTCAACGCACCCTGCGCATGGGTGCAGTACTGGGTCGAACTCGACTCGGCCGGCAAGGCGGCGGACTTCCGCAGCTACCTCGTCAACTACTCCAACCAGCAACGCGCGGCCGGGCGCTTCGAGCGCCCCGCCAACGTGCGCCTGCGCAACGTGATGGAACTGATGGCGTTCAACAAGGTGGTGCCCGGCGACGTGCGCCTGCAGCTGTGGCTGGCGCTCGGCTTCCTGCTGGTCTGCCTGGTCAACACCGTCGGCCTGCTGCTGGCGAAGTTCCTGCGCCGCAGCGGCGAGATCGGCGTGCGTCGCGCGCTCGGCGCCTCGCGCGCGGAGATCTTCAAGCAGTGCGTGGTCGAGGCCGGCACCGTGGGCCTGGCCGGCGGCGTGTTCGGCCTGCTGCTGGCCCTGCTCGGCCTGTGGGCGGTGCGCCAGCAACCGGCCAGCTATGCCTCGCTCGCCCACCTCGACGGTTCGATGCTGCTGCTCACCTTCGTCCTGGCGGTCGCCGCCAGCCTGCTCGCGGGCCTGCTGCCCGCATGGCGCGCGATGCAAGTGACGCCCGCCATCCAGCTCAAGAGCCAATGACCGGGACCGCCGCCATGGACATCCGCCCCATCCTTTCCACCCTGATGCGCCACAAGATCGCATCGCTGCTGATCGTGCTGGAGATCGCGCTGACCTGCGCCATCGTCTGCAACGCGCTGTTCCTGATCGGCGACCGCCTGGATCGCATGAACATGCACAGCGGCATCGCCGACCACGAACTGGTGCGCATCCAGGCCGCCAGCCTGCGCCAGCTGTCCAGCGACGACGCCGTCGACAAGTCGGTCTCGCTCGAATACCTGGACACGCTGCGCAAGGTGCCGGGCGTGCGCCAGGCCGCGATCGTCAGCCAGCTTCCGTTCGGCGGCTCCAGCAACAACAGCAGCGTGAACCTCACCTCGGACCAGGAACGCCCGACGCTCGACGCCACCGTCTACACCGACGAAGGAAGCCTGGTGAAGACGTTCGGGCTGAAGCTGCTCGCCGGGCGCGACTTCAACAGCGACGAGTTCCAGGACATCACGGACCTGCAGAAGGCCGGCGACAAGGCGCAGATCCCGGTCGCGATCATCAACCGCAGCATGGCCGAGAAGCTGTACCCGGGCCAGAACGCGGTCGGCAAGGTGTTCTACAGCTGGACCGAATCGCCCACCCGCGTGATCGGCGTGGTCGAGGAACTCGCCCGGCCGAACAGCCTGGACCAGGGCGCCTACGCGATGATCTTCCCGCTGCGCGACTACGGCGCAGGCAAGCACTACATCCTGCGCACCGA
>Ga0116193_1003438_pt1 | contig 11429 bp, 12 predicted proteins | sample AD_UKC115_MetaG_FD_89892 | JGI IMG/M metagenome (GOLD analysis project Ga0116193, IMG submission 89892) | Active sludge microbial communities of municipal wastewater-treating anaerobic digesters from Hong Kong - AD_UKC115_MetaG | ecosystem: Engineered > Bioreactor > Anaerobic > Digestate...
CTATCGTTCCCCAATCAGCGTCAGTCTGCGTTAGTCTGCGTCAAAAACCCCATCCGTGCAGATCCCAATCCATCCGTGTCATCCGCGTCTATCGTTCCTATTTTACCGCACAGCGTAATTGCTTGGGCTTCTTGTTCACCCGGATGACGATTTCATATTCACTATCTTTTTCATTTTCAAACATGAAAATATCGACCCCGGTCTGGCGCGCCCTTTTCACAGTCTCCTTTATAGTATTAAGGAAAATCCGGGTGTCGCGAATAACCATGGAAATCTGCTGCCCGTTTTCATGTCCAATTATTTCCCGGGGAATATCATTACGGCTTAGCTTTTCTACCAGCGCTTCCGTTTCCTTTACTGTAAGTTCCTGCTCGTAAATCTGCCGGATGATTTCCTTTTGCAGCTCGCAACTACTAAGCCTGAGCAAGGTACGGGCATGCCGCTCCGTAACAACATCAGTTGAAATGCATTCCTGAACTTCCCGGGGTAACTTTAGCAAACGTATCTTATTGGCGATGGCCGACTGGCTGCGTCCCACCTTGCGCGCCAGTTCTTCCTGGGTCATTCCGAAAACCGCCATCAAGGTATGGTAAGCACGGCCTTCCTCGAAATAGTTCAAGTCCTTGCGCTGTAAGTTTTCAATGAGCGCTATTGCCGCCGCCTTTTGGTCATCAATATCTTGAACCAAGGCCGGAATTTCTGAAAAACCAAGCAAACAACAGGCTTTGTATCTTCTCTCTCCAGCCACAATCTGGAATTCTTCTCCCACTTCCCGAACGACAATGGGCTGAATAAGCCCAAAGGACCGAATTGACTGAGCCAGTTCTCTCAGTTCCTGCTCGGAAAAAACCTGGCGGGGCTGATAGGGATTGGGATGTATTTTAGCCATCTGGATGTAAGCTATTTTCTCGCCTGTATCCTTACCGAGCCATTTTTCCAACTGCTTGCGCACCATGGATTAACCCCCCTCATAAAGGCCTCTTTGAGGGAATCCCAACCCGCCTCGGGTAACGCTCCTCTGTGGGCAGCAACTTCCTCACCCCGAGTATGACCCGGTCGCGATCTTCCATCAAAGAATAATCAAATACTCGCTCCACTTTGGCCCCCAGAAGTTGCAATGCGTTTTGGGCTTCCTCGACTTCTTTTTCCCAGTTGCGCCCTTTCCACAGGTATAACCAACCACCCACCCTGACCAGCGGAACCCCATATTCAAGGAGGATGCGTAGTTCAGCCACCGCCCGACTCGTACAGATATCATATTTTTCCCGGTAGCCCTGATCCTGCCCCAACTCCTCTGCCCGCCTGCAAACCACCTCCAGGGCAGGCAACTCCAACTCCCGGGCAGCCATTTGCAAGAAGGCGCTTTTCTTGTTGTCCGCCTCGACCAGGGTAACCGCCAGGCCGGGATTTCCTAAGGCCAGAATCAAGGCGGGAAAACCCGCTCCGCTGCCAATATCAATCAGCGACTTTCCAGAAAGATCAACCAACTGATTCACTTGCAGACTATCTTCAATGTGCCGATCCAGGTCTCTGATTCCAGTCTTGCGGCTTACCAGGTTATGAACTTCGTTTTCTTTTGTCAGCAACTCCTTGAACCTATTTACAATATATTCCATATGCGTTTGTCATTTCCTTCTTTTCTTTTCCAAAAAAATTAATAAAATGTTCACATCTGCAGGAGTGACGCCGGAAATCCGGGAAGCTTGCCCGATAGACCGGGGCCTAACTTGTAACAATTTGTGAACAGCTTCGTTGGAGAGTCCAAAAATCTGTTCATAATCTATATCATCTGGTATAAGTCGGTTCTCCATTTTTTCAAAGCGGGCTACCTGCTCCTCCTGCTTATGGATATACCCTTCGTACTTAGCCTGAATTTCCAGTTGCTCGAGGATTTCCCCATCCAAATCCTGCACAAAACCTTCTTCTACCAGATCATTGACCATTATTTCCGGCCGCCGCAGCAATTCCCACAGGCTAATACGATCATGCAAAGGGGCACTGCCTTTGCGCTGCAAAAAGCTGTTTATGGCCGCTTCTGCAGGGGTAAAGGTATAACTCTGCAGGTGGTCCCTTTTTTCCTTAAGCACCTTGCGTTTTTCTTCAAAGATGCACCAGCGCCGGTCGTCAACCAATCCTATTTCTCTGCCTTTTTCCGTAAGCCGCAAATCAGCATTGTCCTGACGTAACAAGAGGCGGTATTCTGCCCGCGAGGTAAGCAGGCGGTACGGTTCATCGTTTTCCTTGGTTACCAGGTCGTCAATCAGGACTCCAATATAGGCTTCACTCCTCTTTAAAATAAAGGGGCCTTCTCCCCTGACCTTTAAGGCTGCATTAATACCGGCTATCAGGCCCTGCCCCGCCGCCTCCTCATAACCGGAGGTCCCATTAATTTGCCCGGCCGTGAACAGTCCCTCCACCTGCCGGGCTTCCAGAGAAAGCTTTAACTGTGAGGGAATTACATAATCGTATTCGATGGCATAACCGGTACGCATCATATGCACCCTCTCCAGCCCGGGAATGCTATGCAGAACCTGAATTTGAACGTCCTCGGGCAGGCTGGTGTTGAGCCCCTGGACATACATTTCGTCGGTATGTCGCCCTTCCGGCTCAATAAAGAGCTGGTGAGAATCTTTATGAGAAAAGCGCACTACCTTATCTTCAAAAGAAGGACAATAACGGGGCCCTTTTCCCTGAATAACCCCGGTAAAGAGAGGCGCCCTCTCCAGGTTGTCCATCACAATCCGATGGGTCTCCGGCGTACTGTGAGTAAGCCAGCAGGATAGCTGTGGCCGTGATTCCCGGGGTGAAATAAAGGAGAAATGAAGTGGTTTTGGATCTCCGGGCTGCTCAATCATTTTTGAGAAATCTACGGTCCGGCGATTAATGCGGGGTGGCGTTCCCGTTTTGAAGCGTCCCAGCTCCAGGCCCAGATTGCGCAAGCTTTCTGACAGCTTGACGGCGGGAAATTGATTGGCAGGCCCTCCCTCGTAAGTGATATCTCCAATAATAATCCGGCCTTTTAGATAAGTGCCCGAAGTAATAACCACCGCCTGACAAGCAAAGCGTGCCCCGGTACGGGTAATCACCCCGGTAATCTTACCCTCCCTGGCCTCCAGCTCCTCCACCTCGGCCATGATAATATGGAGTCCTTCCTGCCCCAGCAGGGTGGCGGTCATTTCTCTATGATATTCGTATTTATCCGCCTGCGCGCGCAGGGACTGCACCGCCGGTCCTTTTCCGGTATTAATCATCCTCATCTGAATGTTGGCTTTGTCAATGGCAATACCCATTTCCCCGCCTAACGCATCTATCTCCCTTACCAGTTGGGCTTTACCGGGTCCCCCGATAGATGGGTTACAAGGCATCAGGGCTATATGTTCCAGACTCAGCGTTATCAACAGAGTACTACACCCCAGACGAGCAGACGCCAGAGCCGCCTCACATCCCGCATGACCCGCACCAATTATAACTACGTCATATTTTCCCGCTTCGTAAATCATGGCAACCTCCGCTCCTACCTTAACCTGGCGAGCTATTTTCCAATGCAAAAGTCCTGAAAAATTCTTTCTATAATATCCTCTTTAAGGTTTTTGCCGGTTATTTCTCCCAGGGCCTCAGCTGCCCCCCAGATATCCACCCCCAGACAATCCAGGGGCACCTCCCCTATTAGCCGGCCGGCATCTTCCAGGTGCTGCCCAGCCCGGTACAGCGCCTGCTTCTGGCGTGTATTCATCATAATTTCCAGATCATCATAGGAAACGGTTCCTGTCAGTACCTTTTCCTCAATCTTTTCCTCCACTTCCTCCAAGCCCTGCCCTTCTTTTAGGGAAATGAAAAGTGCGGGTAAACCAAGCAAAGGTTCAGGGAGACCACCAACAAACAGCTGTCTGGCAGGCAGATCTATTTTATTTATCAGTACGATGGTTCTTTCCCGGTCAAGACCACTTAACACCAGAGCATCCTCTTCGGTCCAGCCTGTGCCTGCATCCAGCATAAATAAAACCAGATCAGCTTCCTCTATAGCCTCCCGGGCTTTGCTGATGCCAATTTGTTCAACCATATCCTCGGTAGTTCTTATCCCGGCCGTATCCATAATCCGCACCGGAATGCCGCGGATGGTAACCAAGTCTTCAATAATATCCCGGGTGGTGCCGGGTACACTGGTTACAATGGCGCGTTCTTTATGTAAAAGTTCGTTGAGCAAACTGGATTTGCCCACATTAGGTTTGCCTACTATGGCCAGCCGAATCCCTATCCGGTAGACCTCGGCGCGCCGGGTGGAATTTATTACTCTTTTTATTTCCCGGGAAATATCCTCTAGCTGATTTTTAATTTCCCCATAATCTGGATCGCCCACATCGTCCGGAAAATCCAAACTCGCTTCTACCAGGGCATTAATACCTATCAACCGGTCCTCCAAACGGTTAATCAGCTGGCTGTTCCTGCCCCCCAGTTGCTTGAGGGCCATACGCATCGCCCGGTCACTTCTGGCACGGATAATCTCGATAACCGCTTCGGCTTGACTGGCGTCCAAACGTCCATTTAAAAAGGCCCGGCGGGTGAACTCACCCGGTTCAGCCAATCTTGCTCCCTGCTGTAAAATCAATTCCAAACATCTTCTGGCCGGAAGTACCCCGCCATGGCAATTTATTTCCACCACATCTTCAGCGGTATAACTATGCGGTGCCCGCATCACACTGACCAGTACTTCGTCAACTATTTCGCCCTGCCTATCCACCATCCACCCCAGAGTTAGCGTGTACGGAGGTTTTTCTTCCCAGGTCAGCCCTTTTTTTCTCGGTTGGAACACCGCATCTACTTTTTTAACCGCCCCACTGCCACTTACCCGCACAATTGCGATTCCTCCCTCCCCTGGAGGAGTGGAGATGGCCGCTATATCATCCTCGAACATAACAAATCCCCTTATAAGTCATCATTGATCCTTGCATAAAATCCAATCGCCGCGCTTTATCCACCAACTGTACGCTGTAAGCGCCTTTGACCCCTTTATTAAGCCTGCTAATATCTTACCAAAAATGGCCGCTTGCTACACAACATCTGTTCCTGTTTTTGCCACAAAAAAAGGAACGCACCACTTGGGATGCGTTCGCTTTGTTATGTTTCTGTTGCGCCGGTTATACTCCCTTACTTTTTCAGGGATATAACCACCTTGCGATTGGGCTCATCGCCCATGGAGTAAGTAGTGATCTGTGGATCTCCTTGCAGGGTGGTGTGGACGATCCGTCTCTCCTGTGAGTTCATGGGACGCATAATCACATTTTTCCTGGTCTTTTTAACCTTATCCGATAGCCGCAAGGCTAAAGCTTCCAGGGACTCTTCCTTCTTCTTGCGATAATTCTCCACGTCCAGCACCACGTGGATTTTTTCTTCGCGTTCACGGTTAATAATTAGGTTCAAGATAAACTGCAATGAGTTTAACGTTTCCCCTTTTCTGCCAATTAACAAGCCCATGTCTTTGCCGGTAATGTTGATACGAACTCTGCCGCCTTCACAATCTACAGCTGTTATCTGGTAGTCTATCTTCATTCTTTGTAGAAGTTCCTCCAGGGTCTGGCGAGCATCCCGCTCTGGTTTCTCACGCAAAGACACCTTTACTACCGCCGGTTTCTTCCCCACAAATCCCAAGAGACCTCGGGTGGGTTCCTCCACAATCTCAATGTTCACATCGTCAATAGCGCATTGTAGCTCGTCCAGTGCGGCCTTAATGGCCTCATCAATGCTTTTTCCTTTTTTTTCTATTACTTGGACTGGCATGGTTCTTTCCTCCTTTGTCCCGCCCGGTTACCTTTTGGCCAGGAGCAGGCTTAACACTCTCTTTCTTTACGGTGTTTACCTCCTGGCTCATTTCCACTTGCAGTCCCACTCCTGTGTCCAACTTGGCTTTTTTATGACCGTAATTAACATAGAGCTGTTGGAGAATTCCCAGGATATTAAAAACCACCCAGTACAGCGGCAAACCAGCTGGGACGGTCGCTGCCACCCAGGCCATGAAAAGCGGCATTACATAGAGCATGGATTTTTGCGTGGGATCCTTGGTGTCGACCATGGATACTCGCTGCTGCAAAAAAGTAGTTACCGCCGCCAGCACCGCCAGAATGTAATATGGGTCCGGGTTGGCTATATTGGGAATCCAAATGAAAGATGCATTTTCGGTAAATTTGAACCGAATTAATGCATAGTAAAATGCCATAAAAATCGGCAACTGAATTAGAAGAGGAAGACACCCGGAAAAGGGGTTCACTCCGTGCTCCTTATAGAGCTCCATGACCTTCATCTGCATGGTTTGCGGATCATCTTTGTATTTTTCCTGCAGATATTTTAATTTGGGTTGTAGTTCCTGCATTTCCCGCATGGATTTCATTTGTTTTTGACTCAAGGGAAAGAGAACCAATTTGATAACAATAGTCAACAGAATAATGGCCAGACCATAGTTAGGGATACCCAGGCTGACCGTTAACCCATACATAAATTGAATGACTTGTGCAAACCAGTGAACAAAAGAACCCCACACGCTGCCCAATTAATTCCTGCTAACCCTGATTAGAAAGATAGCAGGGTTCACCTCCTCAAAAAATGGCATAAACCAAAAAATTAGGGGACCGGGTCAAATCCTCCAGCACTAAACGGGTGACATCTGCAAATCCTTTTTGTAGCCAACCATCCCCCTTTTATCGGCCCATATTTGGCAATGGCCTCAATGGCATAGCTTGAACAGGAGGGATAAAAACGGCAAGAAGGTGGTATAAAAAAGGTAACTCTTTGGTATATCCTTATAAGCCCGATCATGATGCGCCCTAGCATAGCCCCGCCTTCCTTAAAACCGTGAGGACATCTTTCTCTAAAAGGTGATAGGGGGCCTCTCCGGTGTTATAACGGGCAACCAGCACCACGTCATTATGTCCGTGAAACCTGTCCATATTCCCGGCAATAATAGCCCGGATTCTGCGTTTAACCAGATTTCGAGTAACAGCCTTGCCGATCTTTTTGCTGGTAACAATCCCAAAACGATTATTATTCAGTGCGTTTTCTCTGATAAAGACCAGAATAAAACGCCCAGTAAACCGCTTACCGTGATTATATACCTGATTGTATTCTTTATTACTGGTTAAACGAAAGCTTTTTTGGAGCATATTTTTCTTCCCGGATAAAATAAAAGGTCGTGTTCACGACCTAAGCGGAAATCACTTTTCTACCCTTTTGTCGTCTACTGGCCAGTACTTTTCTTCCCCCGGTGGTAGACATCCTCTTGCGGAACCCGTGTACCTTTTTTCTCTGTCTATTCTTGGGCTGATATGTTCTCTTCATTATTAACTGCCTCCCTCAAAATTTCCAGCACTTTATAATTATATGGAGTATCCTAGCCGGATGTCAAGAAACGCCGCCTTCTAAATACTTCTAAAATTCCTGCCCATCTGCTGCCATAAGAAAACGCCGCCTTCTAAATACTTCTAAAATTCCCGCCCATCTGCTATCATTATACTATATTCTTTCATATAAAATGGGGGTTGAACGGTCTCTTCGTCTCGCTATCCACAGGCACCTCGCACCAATAAACAGGTTTTCCACAAACCAACAGGAGGATACCCGAATGCCACAAGAGTACGACTTTTTAGCATTATGGAAACAGGTATTGAAGGCTATCGAGGACGAGATAGACTCCACCAGTTTCGATATCTGGTTTTCCATGGTAGAGTTTAAAGGGTTTCGCAATGGGAAGGTTTTTATAGGTGTACCCAACTCCCTGACTCGCGAATGGATCGAATCCCGCTACATAGACTTAATGAAAGAAAAATTGCGTAGTCTCAGCCATCAGGAGATCGACCTGGTACTTACGACGGAAAATCTGGAGGAAACAGAAAATTGTATCGGTCTCTACTCCCGCTATACTTTTGAGAACTTTGTGGTGGGAAATAGCAACCGCTTTGCTCACGCAGCCTGTTACGCCGTTGGCGAATCTCCATTTAAAGCCTACAATCCTCTTTTTATCTATGGAGGCGTGGGCCTGGGAAAGACCCATCTTATGCAGGCCATAGGTCATCATATCCTGGCCAAAAAAGGGCGTTACACCGTCGTCTACGTAAGTTCAGAACAGTTCACCAATGAATTGATTGGCTCCATCAAGGATGACAACATGGCGGGATTTCGTAATAAATATCGTAGCGTGGATGTCTTCTTGATTGATGACATTCAATTTTTGGCGGGCAAGGAACGGACCCAGGAGGAGTTTTTCCACACTTTCAACACCCTTTATGAATCCAATAAACAAGTAGTAATCTCCAGTGACCGTCCACCCCGCAGCATTCCCACCCTGGAAGATCGCCTGCGTTCCCGTTTCGAGTGGGGTCTGATTACCGACATTCAGCCTCCCGATTTGGAAACGCGTATCGCTATTTTACGGAAAAAAGCGCAATCAGAGGATTTAAATATTCCCTATGACGTGATTGATTATATTGCCAATTATATCGATTCCAACATCCGCGAACTGGAAGGGGCCCTGGTTCGGCTGGTGGCTTATGCCACTTTTACCCGCCAACCGCTTAATATGAATACCGCCAGTGAGGCTTTGAAGGACATTTTGCCTCCCCCCCGACCCAAAAAAATTACTATAGAGGCCATTCAAAAGATAATCGCAGAAAGCTATGGATTAGAAATGGCGGATTTGCTTTCTAAAAAACGAAACAAACAGCTGGTTTATCCCCGCCATATAGCCATGTACCTCTGTCGGCGCTTGACAGATGCCTCCTTTCCGCAAATAGGAGAACAATTTGGCGGGCGTGATCATACCACTGTAATGCACGCAACCGAAAAAATTGAGAAAGATCTTGCAGCTGATTCTGATCTTGCTTCCCTGCTGGAGGATTTATGCTATAAGATCGATCCTAATTATAAGACTTGATGTTTTTCTGCTTAGCTTTATCAACATACTTTTCAACCGGCTCTTTTCCCAATTTAACAAGGGGGGACAAGCCTTTCCACATTATCCATACCCCCTACTATGACTACTATAGATCTGTTAATAAATAATAAATAAACCCGTGGGGACTTAGCCACGGGCAAACGCTGGAGGTAGAGAAAAAATGAAAATTATGGCGGAAAAAAAAGACCTCTCCTACCTGACATCCCTGGTATACCGGGCTGCATCCAGTAAAAACACCATTCCGGTGCTCTCTGGTTTATTACTGGAAGCCAGTCGGGAAAAAGGCCTGGCCATGACCGCTACCGACATGGAAATCGGGATTAAAGTGTCCAGCTCCGATATTGAAGTCATTGAAGAAGGTACCGTTCTGGTTAATGCCCACTATTTTGCCGATTTCATAAAACTACTGCCCGACACCAAAATCACTGTGGAGCTTAATGAGGAAACGGCCAAAATTGTAATCAATTACGGACGTTCATCTGGTTATATAAATACTTACCGCGAATATGAATACCCCGATCTGCCTTTGAGTCAAGTGGAGAAAAAAATATCCCTTCCCCAAAACATCCTGAAAACCGCCTTGAAAAAAACCTCTTTCGCTGCCGCAGCAACCCATTTTCGTCAGGTTTTCACCGGTGTTCTCTTTGACATCATGGCCGGCAACCAATTAAATGTGGTTGCCTCGGATACCCATCGTCTGGCATACTTTACTTGCCCTATTCCTGATTACCAGGGTGACCCTTTTAGTTTTATCATTCCGGCCCGGACCGTCACCGAGCTGATGCGCGTCCTGGATGATTCCTCCGATCCTATCAATATAGCCTTTACTGAAAACAATGTTCTCTTTTTTAAGGAAGAAATTCTTCTCTTTTCAAGACTAATTGAGGGAAATTATCCCAACTATGAGCAAGTTATACCATCTACCTTTAATACAACTGTTTGTATTAAAAGTGATGTTTTGGTAGATACCCTGGAAAGGGCCAGAACTATGCCCAGTGATGATAAGTTGAAGATTCAACACGTAATTTTCTCCCTCAATCAAAGCGAAGCCATCGTCAGCGCTTATTCGGAAATAATGGGGGGAATAGAAGAGGTTATTGATGACCTGCAGGTACAAGGAGATCCTGAAGTAAAGATTGCTTTTAATACCGGATATTTTCTGGACGTGGTTCGAATACTGGAAGCAGAAAGTGAAAACATCCAGATTCAATTATCCGGTTCACTGGGCCCTGCTTTAATAAAAGACCCGCAAAAAGAAGACTACCTGTACGTTCTGGTTCCGCTGCGTACAAGTAATTAACAGGAGTGAGTCTCCCGTTTGAAAATTGACTTTCTTAAAATCCAGAACTTTAGGAATATTGAATGGATAGAATTCAACCCGGCGCAAAACATCAATGTCTTACTGGGTGAAAATGCTCAGGGAAAGACTAATCTCCTGGAAGCAATTTATACCCTGAGTACATCTACATCCTTTCGCGGCACTTCCGACCAAAGCCTGGTCAGATCAAAGTGCGAAGAATTTTATTTAGCGGCCGGATACACTCGGGAAGAAAGAAGCTTTTCCACCCAACTGGTTTATGGTGCGAAAAAGAAAAATTTCAAGATAAACGGAAAGCGCGCCAACCACAACCACAGTGATCGTCTGCGCGTAGTCCTTTTTACTCCCGACGATTTATATTTAGTTAAAGGGAGTCCATCGCGCCGAAGAGCCTTTCTTGATTTTGTCTTGCGCCAGCTATCCAAGGAGTATCTTTATTACTCGGAAAATTATACTAAACTTTTAAAAAAGAGGAATTTTCTTCTTAAAAAGGAACAGACTAATAGTAAGTCATTCCAAGTTTTAGAAGAGCTATTCACAGAAAGTGCGGCGCGGGTTATTCTGGCCCGAATGAATTTCGTGCAAAACCTGGATGAAATTGCTGCACCTATTTTTGCAGCGATCAACCAGGGCAAAGAAGATCTCAAAATCAGGTACGCTCTTTCCTTTCCCATCGATAGTGGTAAAATTAATCTGGATAACATCCGCCTGGCGTTGGGAAAGCAAATAATGCAAAAAAAAGAGGAAGAAAAAAGACGCCAAAGTACTGTAGCCGGCCCTCACCTGGATGATCTGCATTTTTATTTGGGACAAAGTCCGGCGCGAATATATGCTTCGCAAGGGCAGCAAAGGACTATCGCCGTTACAGTAAAGCTAGCGGAAATTTTTTCGTTTTACAGAATAATGAATTTTTATCCCATTTTTCTTATGGATGAGGTATTGGCTGAACTCGATGAAGCCAGAAAAAAGGCACTCGTAGAAATCTTGGCCCGAGGCCCTTTTCAGACTTTTCTTACTACCATCATGCTGGGACCCTTGGAAAACTCGGGTGCCCTGGTTAATATAATGCGGGAAGGCCGTCTGATGCGAAAGGAGTAGGAATATGTACGTTCATCTTGGCAACAACGTAGTCATTTCCAGCAAGGAAATTATCGCCATTTTGAATATTGAAAA
>Ga0116193_1003439_pt1 | contig 11428 bp, 11 predicted proteins | sample AD_UKC115_MetaG_FD_89892 | JGI IMG/M metagenome (GOLD analysis project Ga0116193, IMG submission 89892) | Active sludge microbial communities of municipal wastewater-treating anaerobic digesters from Hong Kong - AD_UKC115_MetaG | ecosystem: Engineered > Bioreactor > Anaerobic > Digestate...
CGGTCAGGCCCTGTTCGATCAGGGCGCGGAGCTGGGTTTTCACGAAGGATCGGGCAGGCGGTTCAACGGTTGCGCATTGTACGCGAGGCGGCCTCGCGGCTTGCTGAAGCAGGCCTCACACCAGCCCGCGCGCCGCCATCGACACCGGCGCGCCGTCGCCGATCACGAAATGGTCGAGCAGGCGCACGTCGACCAGGGCCAGCGCCTGCTTCAGGCGCACGGTGACCGCGCGGTCGGCGGCGCTGGGTTCCGGATTGCCGCTGGGATGGTTGTGGCCGACGATCACCGCCGAGGCGCCCTGCGCCAGCGCGCGTTCGACCAGCACCCGCGGGTGCACCTCGGCGCCATCGATGCTGCCCTGGAACAGTTCCTCGAAACCGAGCGCGCGATGGCGCACGTCCAGGTACAGCGCGGCGAACACCTCGCGCGGCCGGCCGCGCAGGCGCTGGGCGAAGTAGCGGCCGGCCGCGGCCGGATCGGCCAGCGCGTCGCCGCGCTGCAGTTGCGAGGCCAGGTGGCGTTGCCCGAGTTCCAGCGCGGCGGCCAGTGCGCAGGCGCGCGCGTTGCCGATGCCCTTCAGCCTGGTCATCGCCTTCGCATCGCGGTCGAGCAGGGCGCGCAGCGGCCCGTGCCCGGCCAACAGGTCGCGCGCGGTCGCCACCGCGTCGCGACCGGCGGTGCCGGAACCGAGGAAGATCGCCAGCAGCTCGGCGTCGGAGAGGCTGCCGGCGCCGCGCGCCAGCAGCTTCTCGCGGGGACGTTCCTGTTCGGGCCAGTCGCGGATGTGCATGCCTGCAGGATGCTTGCGCGCAGTGACCTCCGGCATCGGCCAAATGCGTGCCTTCGGGTAAGCTGACGGCCGCCAGAGCGAGTCAGGAAACTCCGCCGCATGCAGGCTTCCATCCATCGTCCGGATTCGACCCGCGTCCTGCTCTGCGTGTGCGGCGGCATCGCCGCCTACAAGAGCGCCGAGCTGGTGCGCCGCCTGCGCGATGCCGGCTGCGAGGTGCAGGTGGCGATGACCGAGGCTGCGCAGCGCTTCGTCGGCGCGCAGACCTTCCAGGCCTTGTCGCACCGGCCGGTGCGGACCTCGTTGTGGGACGAGCATGCCGAGGCGGCGATGGGCCACCTGGAACTGGCGCGCTGGGCACAGCTGGTGGTGATCGCGCCGGCCACGGCGAACACCATCGCCAAGCTCGCGCACGGCTTCGCGGACGACCTGGTCTCGACGTTGTGCCTGGCGACCGAAGCGCCCATCGCCATCGCCCCGGCGATGAACCATGTGATGTGGAAGCACGCGGCGACGCAGGCCAACATCGCGACCTTGCGCGCACGCGGCGTGCAGCTGATCGGCCCCAACGACGGCCCATTGGCCGAAGGCGAATCCGGGCCGGGGCGGATGGCCGAACCGGCCGAGATCGTGGCCGCGCTGCGGGGCGGCGCATGAGCGCGCCGCTCGCCGGCAAGCGCCTGCTGGTCAGCGCCGGCCCGACCTACGAGGACATCGACCCGGTGCGTTTCCTCGGCAACCGCAGCAGCGGCAAGATGGGCTTCGCGATCGCCGCGGCGGCGGCCGCGCGCGGGGCGGACGTCGCCCTGGTCGCCGGCCCGGTGCATTTGCCGACGCCTGCCGGCGTGCGCCGCATCGACGTGCGCAGCGCCGCGCAGATGTTCGATGCAGTGATGGGGCAACTCCCTTGCGATGCCTACATCGGCGCTGCGGCGGTGGCCGACTTCACCCCGCGCGCGTTCGCAGGCAACAAGCTGAAGAAGGTCCCGGGGCAGGACACGCTGTCGCTGGAGCTGGTGAAGACCCGCGACATCCTCGCCGAGGTCGCCGTGCATGCGCAGCGGCCGGGCCTGGTGGTCGGCTTCGCCGCGGAAACCAACGACGTCGCGGCCTACGCGCGCGGCAAACTCGAACGCAAGCGGCTCGACCTGATCTGCGCGAACCGGGTCGGGGTCGGCGCCACCGGCTTCGAAAGCGACGACAACGCCCTGCTGGTGCTCGGCCACGACGGCTTCGAGCGCGCGCTGGGCCCGGCATCGAAGACCGAACTGGCGGCATCCTTGCTGGACCTGGTCGCGGGCCGCCTGGCCTCGGAGGGCATGGCCTGATGCACCACGTCCTGCAGTTGAAAGTGCTGGATGCGCGCTTCGGCGCGCAATGGGAGTTGCCGGCCTACGCCACCGAACACAGCGCCGGGCTGGACCTGCGCGCCGCGCTTGAGGCGCCGTTGAGCCTGCAGCCGGGCGATGCCGCGCTGGTGCCGTCGGGACTGTCGATCCACATCGCCGATCCGGGCTTGTGCGCGGTGATCCTGCCGCGTTCGGGCCTGGGCCACAAACACGGCATCGTGCTCGGCAACGGCACCGGCCTGATCGACGCCGACTACCAGGGCCCGCTGATGATCAGCGCCTGGAACCGCGGCGCCGCGGCCTACACCATCGAACCCGGCGACCGCATCGCCCAGCTGGTGTTGCTGCCGATCGTGCGCGCCACGCTGCAAGTGGTGGATACTTTCGACCAGAGCGCGCGCGGTGCGGGCGGCTTCGGCCACACCGGCGTGCGCTGACAGGGGACGACACGATGAGCGATGGCGACAAGCGCAAGCTGAAACTGAGCCGCGAGGACTCGCTTCGGGCATTGCCGGTATTGGCGATCCTGTTGCTGTTGCTGGGAGGATGGCTGCTGTACGCCGGCATCCAGCGGATGCGCCAGGATTCGCAATTGGTCGCGTTGCAGCACGCGCGCGACGATGCCGCCAGCGCGATCAACCGGCTGCTGAAGGAAGAACAGCGCAGGATGGGGGCGCGGCTGGCGACGCCGGCGGTGCGCACCGCGCTCGCGGCCGGCGACCTGGCGGGCGCCGGGCGTGCCGTGGCCGCCGGCTGGGGCGACCTGCGCCGCAGCGAAGTGTGGCCGGCCGATCTCCAGGCCCAGTACGGCGGCTTGCCGGCGGCCGGTTTCGGCGCGCTCGCGGTCGCCGAGGCGGCACTGGCCGGCGGCAAGCCGGCGGCACGGGTGATCAAGGCCAAGGGCGAACAACGCCTGGCGCTGGCCGCGCCGACGACCGCCAAGCAAGGGCAGGTGGTCGTCTACGTGGAAATGTCGGCGACGCGCTTGCTTGCCAACATCGGCACGGTGTCGATCCCGGGCGATGCCTACCTCGCCCTGCGCCAGGGTGCCGGCAGCCTGCAGGAACGCGGCGATGCCAGCCTGTCCGGCACGGCCGAAGCGCTGGGCGCCAAGGTCGCCGACAGCGACCTGCGCATCGCCGCCGCATTGCCCGATCCGGTCGAGGTCCCGCTCGGACTGCCCGCGTTGCCGGGGCTGGCGCTGGGGGCATTGCTCCTGCTCGGCGCCGGCGGCCTCTGGTTCGTGGTGCGGCCGCGCTTGCTCGGAATCGCCGGGCCGGTGGAAGACGCGGGCGAGACCCTGGGCCAGATGCAGATCACCCCGCCCGCGGCGGAAATCGCGGACGTGGCGGTGCGCGAGGTGGTCGACACCCAGGCCGCGCCCGCGCCGGTGGCGATCGACCGCGGCATTTTCCGCGCCTACGACATCCGCGGCGTGGTCGGCGAAAGCCTGGACGCCGGGGTGGCCGAACTGATCGGCCAGGCCATCGGCTCGCTGATGGAAGGCAAGGGCCTGGACGATATCGTGATCGGCCGCGATGGCCGCCTGTCCGGGCCGGAGCTCTCCGCCGGGCTGATCGCCGGCCTGCGCAAGGCCGGCCGCAACGTCATCGACATCGGCATGGCGCCGACGCCGGTGGTCTACTTCGGCAGCTACCACCTGCGCACCGGTTGCTGCGTGGCGATCACCGGCAGCCACAACCCGCCGGACTACAACGGCTTCAAGATCGTGGTCGGCGCCGAGACCCTGGCCGGCCCCGCGCTCGCAGACCTGTATGCGCGGATCGCCGAGGACCGCCTGCACACCGCCAAGCAGCTCGGCGGATTGAGCGAGCGCGACATCGGCGAGGACTACGTCGAGCGCATCGCCGGCGACATCCAGATCGGCAAGCGCCTGAAGGTGGTGGTGGATGCCGGCAATGGCGTTGCCGGCGTGATCGGCCCGCGCGTGCTGGAGGCGGTCGGCGCCGACGTCACCCCGCTGTTCTGCGACATCGACGGCACCTTCCCCAACCACCATCCCGACCCCAGCGATCCGCACAACCTGGAAGCGCTGGCGCAGATGGTCAAGCGCCTCGACGCCGACCTCGGCATCGCCTTCGACGGCGATGGCGACCGCCTGGGCGTGATCACCCGCGAAGGCAAGAACATCTTCCCGGACCGCCTGCTGATGCTGTTCGCCGCCGACGTGCTGGAACGCAACCCGGGCGCGGTGATCGTGTACGACGTGAAGTGCACCGGCCGCCTGCCGGCGCAGATCCTGCGGCATGGCGGCAGCCCGCTGATGTGGAAGACCGGGCATTCGCTGATCAAGGCCAAGATGCGCGAAACCGGCGCCGAGCTGGCCGGCGAGATGAGCGGCCATTTCTTCTTCGCCGAACGCTGGTACGGCTTCGACGACGGCATCTACGCCGCCGCGCGCCTGCTGGAAATCCTCGACACCACCGAGCACGCGCCGGACGCGGTGTTCGACGCCTTGCCCGATGGCGTGTCGACCCCGGAGATCAAGGTCGCGGCGCCCGACGACGATCCGCACGCGTTCGTCGAGCGTTTCCGCGCCGCCGCCGCGTTCGAGGGCGCGCGCCTGTCGACCATCGACGGCCTGCGCGTGGACTGGCCGGACGGCTGGGGACTGGTGCGCGCATCCAATACCACGCCGGTGCTGGTGATGCGCTTCGACGCCGATACCAATGCGGCGATGGTGCGCATCCAGCAGGCGTTCCGCACGCAGCTGCAGGCGGTGCAGCCGGATCTGGCGCTGCCGTTCTGACCGGTCCCGTCATCCCGCGACGGGGATGGCGGCTCAGCCCGCCGGCGGCGCTGGCGGGGTTTCCGGGCCCGGGTTGGGCGCGGCGGCGCCCGGCGGCGCCTTCAGCGCGCGATAGCGCGCAAGCGCATCCTGCAGTTCCGCGTCCAGCGCGGCGCGATCCAGCAGCTGCGAGGCGCGGATCTGCTGCTGGCGCAGCAACTCGCCGTGCTGGTCGCGGATCGAGTTGGTCAGCGGCCGCGGCACGATCTCGCCGGCCAGTTCCTTGTCGCTGGCCTGGCGCAGCAGGGTGAGCAGGCTCAGGCGGAGGTTGGTCACCCCCAGCGTGCTGGCCTTTAGCGTTTCGTCCAGCAATTCGGTGCGCTCGCCGTAGGCGCGGCGCAGGTCGGTCTCGGTGCCGTAGGACTCGACCATCGCCAGGTCGCGACGCTGCCGCATGGCTTCGGCCTCGGCGGCGAGCCGCGCCTGCTCCTGCGCCAGCGCCGCCTGGCTGCGTTCCGCGTCGGTCAGGGCGCGCGACACCTGGCCGGTGCGCAGTCCGCTGCGTGCGCTGATCTCGGTGCGCGCGCTGTTGGCGGCATCGGCGGGCAGGGCGTCGCCGCAGACCTTGCGGCCGCCCTCGTTCCAGCAATAGATCTTCTTTTCGGCGCCGGCCTTGGCCTGCGCGCGCAAGCCGCCGCTGCCGGCGAGCGCGGCGATGCCGATGGCGATGGCGGCGACCAGGATGCGATTGGTGTGCGGCATGACAGCCCCCTGTGGCAGTCGATGACGGTGCGTCGATGACATCGTTCAGGCGATGCCGTAGCGCGCGCGGTAGGCGAGCAGGGCATCGCGTTGGCCGACAAATTCCGCCCTTTCGCCGGTGAACGCAAGCAGGTCGTCCAGCCCGGCCACCGCGACCACGGCGATGCCCTGTTCGGCGGCCACGGCCTGGGCGGCCGATTGCGCGGCGCCTTCGCGCACGCGCTCCTGCCGGTCGAGCGCGATGACGATGCCGGCGGGCGTGCCGCCGGCGTCGGCGATGATCGCCAGCGCCTCGCGGATCGCGGTGCCGGCGGTGATCACGTCGTCCACGATGAGCACGCGCTTGCCGGCCAGCGCCGCGCCGATCAGGCTGCCGCCCTCGCCGTGCGCCTTGGCTTCCTTGCGGTTGAACGCCAGCGGCAGGTCGCGGCCGCGGCGCGCGTATTCGCAGGCCAGCGCGGTGGCCAGCGGGATGCCCTTGTAGGCCGGCCCGAACAACAGGTCGAATTCGATCCCCGAGGCGTCCACCGCATCGACGTAGCACGCCGCCAGTCCTGCCAGCGCGGCGCCGGAATCGAAGCGGCCGGCGTTGAAGAAATACGGGCTGAGCCGGCCGGACTTGAGGGTGAACTCGCCGAAGCGCAGCGCCTCGACGCGCAGGGCCAGCTGCAGGAAACGGGTGCGGTAGTCGTCGGTGGTCGCATTCATGCGGGGATTGTCCCATGCGGCGTCGGCGAAAGGAGTGTCGCGAGGAGCGGCGCATCGGCTACGCTCCGCCATCGCCAGCATTCCGGTTCCGCATGCGCATCCTCAGCTTCAACGCCAATGGCCTGCGCTCGGCGGCCAGCAAGGGCTTCTTCGACTGGTTCGCCGCGCAGGACATCGACGTGATGTGCCTGCAGGAAACCAAGGCGCAGGAACACCAGTTGTCCGATGCCGTGTTCCGCCCGCCCGGCTACAAGGCCTGGTTCAAGGACGCCAGCACCAAGAAGGGCTACAGCGGCGTGGCGATCTACAGCCGGCGCGAGCCGGACGAGGTGCGCACCGCGCTCGGCTGGGCGCCGTTCGACGACGAAGGCCGCTACATCGAGGCGCGCTTCGGCAACCTCAGCGTGGTGAGTTTCTACATCCCCTCCGGCAGCTCCGGCGAACTGCGCCAGGGCTTCAAGGAAGAGGTGATGGCCTGGCTCAGGCCGATCCTCGACGGTTGGCTGGCCAGCGGCCGCGAGTACGTCCTGTGCGGCGACTGGAACATCGTCCGCGCCCGCAACGACATCAGGAACTGGACCGGCAACCAGAAGAATTCCGGCTGCCTGCCGCATGAGCGCGCGTGGCTGAACGGGATGATCGCCGATGCCTGCGGCGACGGCCTCACGGCCGCGCCCGCAACGGGCTGGCGCGACGCCTTCCGCGTCGCCAAGCCGGACGCGGTCGAGTATTCGTGGTGGTCGCAGCGCGGCGGCGCGCGCGCCAACAACGTGGGTTGGCGGATCGACTACCAGTTCGCCACGCCCGGCATCGCCGCGCGCGTGGCCGAGGCGACGATCTTCCCCGAGCCGAAATTCTCCGACCATGCGCCCTGCCTCGTGGAGTACGCCGAATGAGTGACGACAAGCCCGCGAAGCCCTCCGCCTGGCGATCGTTCGGCCAGCCCGCCGCCGGCACGATGTTCTTCTTCGGCTTCTCCTCGGGCCTGCCGTTCCTGCTGGTGGCCGGGACGCTGGCGTTCTGGCTGAAGGACCACGGCATCGTGCTGAAGGAGATCACCATGATCGCCAGCGCGGGCATGCTGTATGCGCTCAAGTTCCTGTGGGCGCCGTTGCTGGATCATTCGGAGTTGCCGGGGTTTCGCCGCCTGGGCCGTCGTCGGGGCTGGTTGCTGGCCGCGCAGTTGGGCGTGATCTCTAGCCTGTTGCTGATGGCGTTGATCACGCCGTCGCAGCTGGGGGCCTTCATCGCGGCGACGCTGGCGGTCGCCTTCTTCGGCGCCACCCAGGACATCGCGGTGGATGCCTATCGCATCGAGATCGCGCCGGTGGACGCGCAGGGCGCGCTGGTGGCGACCTATTCGCTCGGCTACCGGATCGGGTTGATTCTGGCCGGCGCGTTCGCCGCGATCATGGCCGACCACATCGCCTGGCCGCTGGTCTACGCATTGATGGCGGCGGCGATGTTGATCCCGGTTGTCGCCAACTTGCTGGCACGCGAACCCGCCGTGCACCGCGCTTTGCCGGCGAACTGGGGCGAGGCGATGACGCATGCGGTGGTCGATCCGTTCGCGGATTTCTTCCGTCGCTACGGCGTGCCGCTGGCGCTGACCATCCTGGCCTACATCCTGCTGTTCAAGGTGCCGGAACAGGCCACGATCGGCGGCATCATGAGCCCGTTCTACCTGGACCAGGGGTTCAGCAAGACCGAGATCGGCTCCATCACCAAGCTGTGGGGCGTGTGGGTGGGCATCCTCGGCGTGTTCTGCGGCGGTGCGCTGGTCTCGCGCTGGGGTGCGTGGAAGTCGCTCGGGCTGATGATGCTGGTCTGCGGCAGCTGCAACTTGCTATACCTGCTGCTGATGGTGCACAAGGGCGATCTGGTGGTGCTGACCGCGGTGATTTCCGCCGAGAACTTCACGCTTGGCATGCTTGGCCCGCCGACGGTGGCGTTCCTGTCGGCATTGGTGAACCGCGAACACACCGCCACCCAGTACGCACTGCTCAGTTCGCTGGTGAACATGCCGGGCAAGATCCTGGGGTTCTTCGCGGGCGGCATCGCGACGGCAACCGGCTACGGCATGTATTTCGTGATCACGGTGCTCGCGCTGATCCCCGCGGCGCTGCTGTTCGTCTACCTGACGCCGAAATTGCGCGAGCGGGTGTTCGTCGACAGCCCCTGAACTTGCCCGCCGGCGCCGGTGTGGGGTAGATAGGCGTTGCGTTCCCCCGCGCAGCAAGGAAATCCCTGTCATGACCGACCTCACCATCCACAACATCCGTCCCAAGCTCGACGAACGCCTGCGGCGCCTTGCCGACCTTCAGGGCTTCACCGTCGATGAAGTGGCGATCGAAGCCCTCTCGATCGGCGTCGATGCCATCGAGGACCGGGTGCGCAAGCACCTGCTCAACACCCGCGAGCAGGTCGCGTTGAAGGAAGCGATCGACCAGATCCAGAAAGTGCCGGATGCCGCCTTCGGCATGATCGGCAAGCTGCCGCCGCGCGGCTGACCCGGCCGGCGAGATCAGGCCGGCGAGATCAGGCCGGATAGACCGCGCCGAGCGCCCGCGGACCGGCGGCGCCGGTGACCGCAGGCAGGTTGCCGGGCCGTCCCGCCAGCGTTTCCCGCGCCAGCCAGGCGAACGCCATCGCCTCGGCGAAATCCGGATCCAGCCCGTGCGCGGCGCTGGATTCCACGGCGACGCCGGGCAGCGCATCCGCCAGGACCGCCATCAGCACCGCGTTGTGCACGCCGCCTCCGCAGGCGATCACCCGCTGCGTCCGCGGCTGTGCCGCACGCAACGCATCGGCGATCGTGCGCACGCTCAGCGCCAGCAGGGTGGCCTGCACATCGGCGGGGGATTCGTCGCCTCGCAGTTTCGATTCCACCCAGCCGAGGTGGAACTGGTCGCGGCCGGTGGATTTCGGGGGCGGCAGCGCGAACCATGGCTCGTCCATCAGGCGGACCAGCAATGCATCGTCGACCCGCCCCTGCGCCGCGAACGCCCCGCCCGCGTCGTAGGGCGTGCCGGCATGGCGCAGGCACCACGCGTCCATCAATCCGTTGGCGGGACCGGTATCGAACCCGCGCACCGCGCCATTCGCGGGCAGCAGGGTGAAATTGGCGATGCCGCCGAGGTTCAGCACTGCGCGGTCTTCATCGGGCGAATGCAGGGTCGCGGCATGGAACGCCGGCACCAATGGCGCGCCATGGCCGCCGGCGGCGACATCGCGACGGCGGAAATCGGCGACCACGCGCACGCCGCAGCGTTCGGCGATGGTCGAGGGATCGCCGAGCTGCAGGGTGAAGGGCAGCTCGCCGTGCGCGCGATGGCGCAGGGTCTGGCCGTGCGAGCCGATCGCTTCGATGCCGCCGGATGCCATCCCGCTTGCCTCGATCGCCGACTGCGCGGCCTGGGCGAATGCGCGGCCGATGCGCACGTCGAGTTCGCCGACTTCGTCGAGGGTGAGCATCGCCGCGCGCTGGCCGAGCTCGACCAGCCGCGCGCGCAGCGCGGGATCCCAGGGATAGGTGCGGCCGAAGGCCAGCGCGGGGCGCGCGTGCGGCGCGTCGCCGGCGAAGCGCACCAGCGCGGCATCGATGCCGTCGGCGCTGGTGCCGGAAATCAGGCCGAGGAAATACCGGTCGGGAACGGGGTTCGACATGCGATGCAGTATCGCATCGGGTCGGCGCCGCAAGGCCGGGTCAGCCCTTCTTGTTGCGCTTCGGCCCGTTCTTCGCCGCGTTGTCGATGGTGGCGACGCGCGAACCGTCGTCGAGCTGGAACACCACGTCCTCGACCTCGCGGATCTTGTCCAGCGCTCGCCGGGTTTCGTTCTTGAACGCCACCAGCGCCGCGCCGTTCAGCGGTTCCGGCGGCGGCAGGGTCATCTTCAGCGGGTTCATGTGCACGCCGTTGACGCGGAATTCGTAGTGCAGGTGCGGACCGGTGGCAAGGCCGGTGGCGCCCACGTAGCCGATGATCGTGCCCTGCGCCACGCGCTGGCCGATCCGGATCCCGGCGAAGCGCGACATGTGCCCGTACAGGATGGTGCGCCCGCCGCCGTGGTTGAGGATCACCGCGTTGCCGTAACCGCCCTTGCGGCCGACGAATTCGACGCGGGCATCGCCGGCGGCCTGGATCGGGGTGCCGGTGCCGGCGGCGTAGTCCACGCCCTGGTGCATGCGGAAGCGGCCGAGGACCGGGTGCCGGCGCCCGCCGAAGCCGGAGGTCAGCCGCGCATAGGGAATCGGCATGCGGATGAAGGGGCGCTTCAGCGAGCGGCCGTCCGGGGTGAAGTACTCCGGCTTGCCGTTGCGCAGGTAGCGGAACGCGCTCTTGAGCTGGCCGTCGACGGTGAAGGTCGCCGCCAGCACCGGCCCGGTGCTGGCCAGCTGCCCGTTCTTCCAGGTCTGGTCGACCACCACGCTGAAACGGTCGTTCGGGTCCAGGTCCGAATCGAAATCGATGTCGTACTTGAACATCTCGTCGGTCAGCTGGTCCAGCTGCGAGCTGCCCAGGCCCAGCGCGCGCGCCGAGGCGAACAGCGACTTGCCGACTTCGCCGCTCAGCACCACGGTGCGGGTGGTGATTTCCTGCGGCACCGCGCGCTCGCGCAGCGCATTGCCGTCGAATTCCAGTTCCACCGGTTCGTCGCCGATGCCGGGTGCGGCCTCGATCCGCATCGCCCGCACGCTGCCGTCGGCGGGCAGGTTGAAACTCAGCGAGGTGCCGGGACGCAACTTGCGCAGCGCCGGCTTGATCTTCGGGTGCTGCATCACCGTCGCGAGCTGGTCGTACGGGATGCCGAGTTCGTCGAACACCCCGCTCAGGGTCTGCCCCGGCTTCAGCGTCACCGATTGCCAGCGGTCGGCGTTGTCCTTGTGCAGGCGCAGCTGCGGCAGCGCCAGCGAGAGCGTGGTGCGTTGCGTGTTCGGCGCGACGTGCATGGCCGTGGAGAAGCCGGGCACGATCGCGGCGAGCAGCGCCCCCATGGTCGCGAACAGGCTTGCATGCGCCCAGTGGCGGCGGGTCCAGCGGCCATTGAATGCCTGCGAGAGACGGGGAG
>Ga0116193_1003442_pt1 | contig 11420 bp, 13 predicted proteins | sample AD_UKC115_MetaG_FD_89892 | JGI IMG/M metagenome (GOLD analysis project Ga0116193, IMG submission 89892) | Active sludge microbial communities of municipal wastewater-treating anaerobic digesters from Hong Kong - AD_UKC115_MetaG | ecosystem: Engineered > Bioreactor > Anaerobic > Digestate...
GCTGACCCCACCCGGCGTGCGCAGCCGCGGCGGCGCGCTGTTTGGCGACCGGCGTTTCGGCCGCGTGTTCATCTATCACAACGGGGCCGAGTCGTACTACGCCGCGCGGGGCTTCCGCGCGGCGCTGCGGGTCTGACCCCATCCACCCACGACCCATCGGGAGACCGACATGCCGCACAACCCCGTCGTCTGGTTCGAGATCTACGTGCAGGACATGGCCCGCGCCCAGCGCTTTTACGAAAGCGTGCTGCAGTGCCAGCTGCAGCCCCTGACCCCGCCCGACAGCGTGGCCGGCGGCACGGCGATGATGGCCTTTCCCATGGACATGGCCGCGCCCGGCACAGGCGGCATGCTGGTGCAGATGGCCGGCGTGCCTTCGGGCGGCGGCGGCACCCTGGTGTACTTCGGCTGCGACGATTGCGCCCAGCCGCAAGGCCGCGTGCTGGCCGCCGGCGGGCGCATCGACAAGCCCAAGTTCTCGATCGGCCCCTACGGCTTCATCGCGCTGGTGGTGGACACCGAGGGCAACTGCGTCGGACTGCACTCGATGCAGTGACCATGCCGGTCAAGGCGCGGCCCTACGAGAACCAGCGCAGGAAAGCGGCGGCGGTCAGCGCCGTGGCGCCCAGCGCGGCCAGGGCGCGCCACGCCGGTGCGCCGTGCGGGCGTCGCAGCGACAGCGCGATCAAGACCACCGCCACCAGCGCGCACAGCAGCTTGAGCACCAGCGCGCCGATGGCGATGCCGTGGATGTCCGGCAACTGGCCATAGAAGCGGTAGCTCACCAGGCCGAACAGGCTGCCGCTGGCCAGCTGCAGCGCCCAGCCCGCCAGCGCCAGCCACAGCACGCCGCGCGCACCCGGCGGCCGGGCGGCGGCCAGCGCGTACAGCGGCGCGGCGACCACGATCACGGCGCCGAAGTTGTGGCCGACCTGGGTCAGCGCGTAGGCGAGGTTCTGCCCGTCCAAGCCGGCTACTCGACGCTGACGGCCACGCAGCGCTGCAACCCGATGGGCGTATGCGCCTTGTTGACGACCTTGATGCAGATGTCGTGCTTGCCGGCGGCCAGCGTCTCCAGCGTGTAGCTGCCCTTGAGCTGGCGCAGGATGCCCGCTTCCTTGCCGTCCACGTAGACGTGCACGTGGTCGCCGCCCGGGCCGGGCACCACCGCGTACACCAGCTTGTTCTGGTTCATCGCGTCCAGCTTGGCACCGTCCTTTGGCGACTCGATGGTGACCGAGCCCTCGGCCGCCATGGCGGCCGGCGCCAGCAGGCACGCCCCCGACATCAGGGCAACAAGGAGGGTGGCTGTGGGCAGGCGAATCATGGCGGCTCCAAGGTGATGAATGCGGCTGAACGAGCCGCTGGCGTCACGAGCATACTGCGCTGCGTGTTCGCGGCGCCAGCTTTGCCTGTGGATCTGCAAGGCGTGCCGGCAGGCCGTGGGCGGTCACCGCATGCCCTCAGCCATGATGACAGCGATCCAGCGCCTGGCGCGGCGACAGGATGCAAAGCCCCAGGGCACCCGGAACGTCCAGCAGATCGGCATCCCCGCTGACCAGCCAGTCGGCACCCGCCGCCAGTGCAGCCTGGATGAACACATCGTCGTCGGCATCGCGGCTCAGGCGCGGCGCCGGGCCATCCGGCAACCGCACCCACTCGGCCACCGCCGACAGGTCGATCAGCAGGCGGCGGCGCGCCTCGACGCTGATGTAGCGATCGAACTTGGGCCGCCACAGGCGCGTTTGCAACTCGGCGAACGTCGGCTCCGCAAAAACCAGCCGGCTGCTCTGCAACAAGGCCTGCATCAACCGTGCCGGCACCGATGCGGGCATGAGCGCCGCGCTGATCAGCACGTTGGTGTCCAGCACCACGCGGCGCGGCGGCATGGCGCGGGCTTCAACTTTCGTCGGCCAGCAGCTCGTCCAGCCGTGCCGGAGTCAGCCCCGCGGCCTGCGCCTGCGCGCCCACCTCGGCCAGCGTGTGCTGCAGGCGATTGGCGTAGAAGGCGCGCATGGCCTCGTAATCCTGCACCGAGACCAACACGCCCACCACGCGGTCGCGCCGCGTCACGCGCACCGGCTCGCGCTGGGCGGCATCCAGAAAGGCGCCGAAGTTGATCTTGGCTTCGTTGGCGGTCAGGGTGTGCATGGTTTTCAGGCCTCCGCTTCCGATCGAATCGATCGATTCGTTCATTTTAAGCGAATCGACCGTTTCCGTCACCCTTGTAAGGCCCCGCCCCGCTGGCGCCGCGCCTCGTACAGGCACACGCCGCTGGCCACCGACACGTTCAGGCTCTCCACCGCGCCCTGCATGGGAATGCGCACCAGCGCGTCGCAGGTCTTGCGCGTGAGCTGGCGCAGGCCCGGCCCTTCGGCGCCCAGCACCAGGGCGGTGGGCGCCTTCAGGTCGGCCGCATACAGGCTTTGCTCGGCCTCGCCGGCGGTGCCGATGACCCAGACGCCGCGCTCCTTCAGCTCGCCCAGGGTGCGCGCCAGGTTGGTGACCATGAAGTAGGGCACGGTCTCGGCCGCGCCGCTGGCCACCTTGGCCACGGTGGCGTTGATGCCGCAGGCATGGTCCTTGGGCGCGATGACGGCGTGCGCGCCGGCGCCGTCGGCCACGCGCAGGCAGGCGCCCAGGTTGTGCGGGTCGGTCACGCCGTCCAGCACCAGCAGCAGCGCGGGCTCGGTCAAGTCGTCCAGCAGTTCATCCAGCGTGCGCACGCCTTCGATGGCCTGCACGCGCGCCACCACGCCCTGGTGCCCCACCCCGCCGGCCAGCCGCGCCAGGCGCGGCGCATCGGCCTCGATCACGCGCACGCCGGCCTCGGCGGCGCGGCTCAAAAACTGCTTCATGCGCGCGTCGCGCCGCGTGGCATCGACGTAGACCTCGACGATGGAGGCGGGTGCGGTCTTCAAACGCACGCCGACGGCGTGAAAGCCGAACAGGACTTTGGGGGCAGACATGCGGGCCATTATCGGCCCCAGGGATCAGGCATCATCGCCCCAAAGCCGCTGACGATGATCGCCCTGCCCCACATCTCCCCGCTGGAACACGCCGCCTTCGTGGCGGCGGGCCTGCTGACCTACGTCATCGTCACGCGGGTGCGGCGCCAGCGGCGCCACCCGTATGCCGCCATGTCCTGGGTGCTGGGCATCGCGGCCTTTCCCTACCTGGGTCTGCCGCTGTTCCTGATCTTCGGCACGCGCAAGCTGCTGCGGCCGGCCACGCGCCGCCAGCCGGCGCCCAGCGGGCCCTGGGCGCAGGCCGCGCCCTTGTGGGCCACGCGCCTGCTGGCGGCGCTGGGCGTGGCCGGCGCGCAACCGCAGGCGGCCGTGCGCTTTGCCGCCGACGGCGACGAAGCGCTTGCGCAACTGCGCACGCTGATTGCCGAGAGCCGCCGCACGCTGGACATCTGCACCTATGTGCTGGGCGACGACGAGGTGGGCGCCGCCGTGGCCGCCGCGCTGGCGCAGCAGGCGCGCGCCGGCGTGCGGGTGCGCCTGCTGGTCGACGCCATCGGCAACCTGAAGAGCGCGCACCGCCACGACGCGCTGCTCAAGAGCGCGGGCGTGCAGACGCGCCTGTTCGTGCCGGCGCTGGGTTTTCCGGGACGCGGGCGCACCAACCTGCGCAACCACCGCAAGATCGTGGTGGCCGACGGCACGCGGCTGTGGGCCGGCGGGCGCAACATCGCCAACGAATACTTCATCGGCCGCGTGGGCGAGCCGCCCTGGCTGGATCTGAGCTTCGTGGCCGAGGGCGCGCTGGCCGCGCAAGCGCTGGCCCTGTTCGAGGGCGACTGGCAGATTGCCCGCGGCGCGCGCAAGGCCACGCGCCTGGACTACGCCGAGCGCTGGGCCCGGCACGAAGCGCACGCGCACGACAGCGCCGCCGCCCTGCCCCCGGCCGCCCCCACCCTGCCCCCGCTGGCGCAATGGGTGCCCAGCGGGCCGGATTTTCACGAGGACATCCTGCACGCGCTGCTGGTGTCCAGCATCTTCCACGCCGAGCGGCGCCTGCTGCTGGCCACGCCCTATTTCGTGCCCGACGAGGGCCTGCTGGAGGCGCTGGTGCTGGCCGCCAAGCGCGGGCTGCAGATCACCCTGATCATCCCCGAGCGCTCCAACCACCGGCTGGCCGACTGGGCGCGCGGGCGCGCGCTGCGCGAGCTGGCCGCCGCCGGCGCCGACGTGCGCCTGCTGCCCGGCATGCTGCACGCCAAGGCGGTGGTGGTCGACGACGCGCTGGCGCTGTGCGGCTCGGCCAACCTGGACAGCCGCAGCCTGTTCATCAACTACGAGGCCATGGCCGCCTTCTACGGCCCGGCCGAGATCGAGTGGCTGGGCCGCTGGATCGGCGAGGCCGCGCGGCACGGCAAGCGCGCCTCGGCCGAGCCGCCCAGCTGGTGGCGCGACATCGGCGAGGGCCTGGTGGCCACCGTGGGGTTCCAGCTCTGATGAACCGTTTCAAGCCCCGTAGGCTGGGGCGGAGCGCAGAGTAATTCCAACGGGCGGCGGTAGGCTGGGTTGGCATCTCAGCCTACTTGAAGTTTGAAGTCATCCTAGCCTAACGGCACGTCGCGGACGACCTTCCCGTCGATTTAGAAGTGGGTGAACGTGGCCAGAAGAGGATCGTCACTCGGGTTGGCCACCAACGGGCTCATCGCCGCCATGCCGGCTTATTCTGCGCCAGGAACGACACCACGGTCTGGCTGAAACCAAGAGTCTGAAGTCTCGGGTTAGATGCTGTTCGATCTGACAGCGAGGCCCCAGGGTGGATACGGCATCCCACCGCTCGAGCTGGGGTGCCCCCAGCCATGCCGCCTCGGCTGCGGGGCCGCGCGGTGATCTCCAAAGGAGCGCGTAGCGCGACTGCAGAGAACACCGCGCAACGACCGGAAACCAGCCGATTGAGCACAACTCGAAAATACAAGGGTGGGTGGACTGCATGCCCTTCTCGATCGCGCCAAGTCCTCAGCGGTCGATACTGGCCACCCGCTGACCTTCGGAAACGTCATCCCCTTCGCCCACCTCCAGGGCGTGCAGGCGCCCAGCACAAGGTGCGGTGACGGGAATTTCCATCTTCATCGATTCAACGACAAACAGGGTGTCTTCCGCAGCCACCTGAGTGCCGGGCGTCGCCATCACCTTCCAGACCTTGCCGGTCACTTCGGCATACACAGATTCGATAGGCATGGGGTCTCCTTGGATGTGAATGTTCAATGGCCGCTATCCAGCGCGGCAGGTGGAGGGAAGCCGTACAACGCGCAGGCATTGCCGACCAACAGGCGCTGGCGCGCCTCGGACGAATCGGTCCACGCGTGCGCCAGCGCCAGTAAGCTGGCGTAGGGTGGCGAGGGCGTAGCCAGATTCACGTGGGGCCAATCGGAGCCCCAGATGACGCGCTCAGGCGCATGCGCGATGAGGGCCTTAGCCATGGGCGTCACGTCACCGTAGGGCGGTGTTGGCGCTGTTGACAGCCGCATGGGCGCAGAAAGCTTAACCCAAGCATGACCACGGTCCAACAGGCGCAACAGGCTACCAAAGGCCGGATGCGCAATGCCCTGGCCAGCCTGAATGCGGGCCATATGATCGATGACCACGGGCGCCTTGAGTGCGGACAGCCGGTCCTCCACGGCCAGAAGCGTGTTCGGCTCCAGATGCACTTGGGCATGCCATCCGTACTCGGCGATGCGTGCCACCAGATTCTCATCCAACGCCATGCCGGCTTGCGCAGAGGCCGTATAAGAAAAACGCAGCCCACGCACGCCTCGTGCATGCCATGCAGCCAACGTGGCCTCGTCTGGCGGCGTAAGCGGGGGCACCAGCACGCCCCGAAAGCGCGCTGGGTGCTCCGCCAAGGCATCCAAAGTCCGGCGGTTGTCTCGCCCGCTCACTGCGGGATGCACGATCACTGCACGCTCCACGCCGGCGGCGTCCATTCGCTGCAAAAGTTCTGGAACGCCCAGGTCAGGCACAGTGTATGGTGACACCCCTTCAATCGGATACCGGGACAGCGGTCCATAAAGGTGTACATGTGCATCACAGATGCCCGGCCGTCGAGCAGGATCAGCCGTGACGGGACTCACTTGCGTACATCCTGGTTGTTGGCCCCAATGGATTTGATTAAGCGATCGTAACGCTCGTATTCATTGTGTACAAAATTAGCAAACTCGTCGGCCGCTAAATAGCCCTGCGGCACGTGCAAGGTGCGCAACAGTTGCTCGAACTCCGGCGTATGCGTTGCCGTGGCGCACGCAGCGGAGAGCTTGGCCACCGTAGCAGCCGGTGTACCCTTGGGAACGATTAAGCCGCCCCAACCGATCGAAGTCAACGGATAGCCCTGCTCTTTAAAAGTCGGCAGATCAGGGTAGTCGGGACTGCGCTTGTCCAGCAGGATACCCAGGGGGCGCAGCCGCTCGCGCAGTTGAGCCATGGTTTGCACTCCAGCCACCCAACCGGTGATATCGCCCGACAGCGCCAGTCGTGCCGCTTCGGCATCACCCTTGGTCGGCACATGCAGCCAGTTGATGCCAGCGATCTGGCCAAACTCCACCTCCGCCAAGTGCGGCAACGAGCCGACTCCGGTCGAAGACAGCGACACCTTGCCCGGGTGAGCCTTGGCGTAATCGACCAGATCTTTCAGTGTCTTAAAGGGCGAACTCTCCAGCACCACCAGTACCTGCGGGGTAATGTGGGTACGGCAGACATAGTCGAAGCTATCCACATCGTAGCTCAATGACATCATATGAGGTTGCGTGGTAAGCGGCCCGACGGTGGTTAGGCCGATCACATTGCCATCGGGTGCTGCGCGCGCCACGCGCGCTGTCCCCAGAGTCCCCGCTGCCCCCGGCTGGTTGCTGATGACCAGCGGCCGTCCCAGCGACTTCTGCATACTCACCTGCATCACACGAGCGGGCGGATCAACGCTGCCTCCCGGGGGAAAAGGAACGATCAATTCGATGGGTTGTGCCAAGGCCTGTGCAAAGCTCCATAGCCCGGCTGCCACTACCGCCAGCATGCGTAACGCTTTGAGCGCAGTCGTCATCGTTGTCTCCTGGTGCAAAAAGGGCGATCTAGCGGACAGGCTGGCGCACGGCGCGCAACATCTCATAGGCATCCGTGACCCAATCGCAAAGGATCGAGCGCGTTTCACGCGGATCGATCACGTCGAGAATGCCGAACTTTTCGGCGGTGCGAAATGGCGAGGCCAGCTGGTGATAGTAGGCTTCGATCTCAACGCGTCGCTGCTCCGGATCGCCTGCTTGGTTGATTTCGGTGCGGTAGGCGGCGGCCACGCCGCCTTCAATGGGAATCGAGCCCCAGCGCGCCGATGGCCAAGCAAAGCGGTGATTTAGCTGCGGAAAGTACTTGGGTGCATGCAATCCTCCCGCCATGCCGAAAGCACGCCGCAGAATGATTGATACCCACGGGATGCGGATGGTCTCGATAGTGGTCATCACCCGCACCGCCCCTAACAACGTACCACTCAGTTCGGCCTCGGGCCCGGTGGCATTGCCGGGTTGATCGACCAGATTGACCATCGGCAGCCCGAAGGTGTCACACAGCTTGACCAGGCGCTCCACCTTCCAGGCCGCCGCCAAGGTCATGGCCCCGCCGGCTACGCGCGGGTCACCACACATCAAGCCTACCGGGTGTCCGTCCAGCCGAGCCAAGCCAGTGATGATCGAGCCTCCTTGGTAGCGACCGATTTCGAAGAAACTGCCTTCGTCGAACACCGAAGCGACAATCCTGCGCGCATCAAACACCCGTCGCCGGTCCTTCGGAATGGCGTTCTTCAACCAGTCGTCGGCGCGATCCGGATCGTCCGCACAGACCTGGCGCTCGGGCAGGCTAGCGGCATGCCGCGGCAGGTAGGACAAAAAGCGCCGCACCTGACCAAAGGCGTCTTCTTCCGACACGGCTTCGTTATGCACCAGGGCGCTGCGCCGATGCACCATGTGGCCGCCCAGCGCGTTCTTGTCGATATCAATACCGTAAGCCTGTTTGACGACCGGAGGCCCGGCGGCGAACACCTGGGACTGATCGCGCACCATGACAGAGAAATGCGACAGCAGTACCTTCATGGCCCCCAGGCCAGCGCAGGAACCCAAGGCAACCCCCACCACGGGCACCGTACGCAGCAACTCCACCACCGGCCAATTTGGGTAGCCTGGAATCTTGCTGCTGCCCTGCTGCTCCAGCAGCTTAACGCTTCCACCGGCCGTGTCGACCAACCGAACCAATGGCATCCGTTGGTCCAAGGCCAAGCGCTCGGCGTAAATCCATTTATCCGAGATGGTCGCTTCGGAAGATCCGGCACGCAGCGAGTAGTCGTCCGCAGAGACCACGAGCTTGCGCCCGTCAATGCGCCCGGTGCCCATGATGGCGTTCACGGGGGTTTGTTCAACGAACCTGCCGGCCTCGTCGTAACGCGCCTTACCAGCGATACGGCCCAGCTCACGAAAACTGCCGTCGTCCAACAGCTTCACGATGCGCTCTCGCGCGTTCATGCGGCCCATGGCCTTCATGCGCGCCAGGGCGTCCGCCCCGCCCATTGCTGCGGACTGGCGTCGACGCGTTTGCAGCTCCGTCAGTTCGTCGGCCCATTCGCCGTCAGGCGCGAAGCTTGAAGTCAAATCATTCATGTTGTGGTCATCCCGATAACACGCGCCTGAAGCAGTCGCTGAATTGCCTCGCCGCTGTAGCCCAGTTCTTCCAGCACTTGTTGTGTGTTGGCGCCCGTGTCCGGCCCACTGCAACGGACGCTACCGGGCGTGCGTGAAAGCTTGGGCACCACACCCGCCTGCATCGTGTGGCCCAGCTTGGGATGGGGGACCTTGACGATCATCTGTCGCGCCGCGTAGTGCGGATCCTGGTAAATGTCGGCGATGGTGTAGATGCGCGAGGTAGGAACTTCGGCTTGACGCAGCATCGTCTCCAATTCGGCCGATTCATAGCCGGAGGTCCATTCGCCGATGATGCTGTCCAAGGCACGCATGTTCTCCGGTCGACCGCGGTCCTTGATGCTTGAAAAGCGCGCATCCACAAGCAGATCGGGACGCCCCATTAGCCCAACCAACCGAGCGTAGATGGCATCACTGTTGGCGGCGATCAAAATCCAGCCCTGATCGGCTGTCGGGTACAGGCTATTCGGTGCCATCGTCGGCAGGTTTGGGCCAACCCGGGCCGGTACAAAACCCGTTTTTTCGTATGTCGGCACGTACGATTCCATTTGCGAGAACGCGGTTTCGTACAGCGCGGTATCCACCACCTGCCCATGCCCGCTGACGTGGCGCTCCTGCAAGGCCAGCAACGCGCCCATTGCGGCATACACCGCGGTGAGATAGTCGGTTGTGGCCAGCGCCACTCGGGCTGGCGGGCGATCCGGATCACCCGTCATATGACGCACCCCGCCAAACGCTTCGCATATGGCGCCGTAGCCAGGGCGTTGGGAGTACGGACCGTCCTGACCGTAGCCGCTGATGCGCACCATGATCAAGCCGGGATTGGCCGCCGACAGCACGTCATAGCCCAATCCCAGGCGCTCCATCACGCCGGGCCGGTTGTTCTCGACCAGGATGTCGGCCTTGCAAATCAAGGCCAGCGCGATTTCGCGACCCGCTTCGGTGCGCAAGTCGACCGCCACCGAGCGCTTGTTGCGCAGCAGGGTGGCGGCGTACAGCGAAACATCCCCCACATGGCCGCCCATCTGCCGCATGCCGTCCCCGGTGAGCGGCTCGATCTTGGTGACTTCCGCTCCAAAATCACCCAACAGACGGGCACACGCCGGTCCGGCAATCGTGCTGCATATCTCGACCACGCGCAGACCCGACAAAGGGCCAACGCGAGCGGTGCTATCGCCAAGCGCATGGTTGGATAGATCGAATATGGCGTCCACTTCGTACGACCTCATTGAGAGTGGGTTGATAACTGGTCGGAGTCAATGTAGGTTGATTTTTTTTATTTGTGAAACTTAAAATTTCTATAATTTGATCCATTATTCAAATGAATATCACCATCCGACAACTGCAGGCTTTCCTCGCTCTGGTCGAGCTCAGGAACTTCACCCGTGCGGCGGCCAAGGTGAATCTGTCGCAGCCTGCGTTCAGCGCCATGATTCGCGCCCTGGAGATCGACGTCGGCGCCCGGCTGTTTCATCGGGACACCCGGCACGTGGCCCTGACCGCGGAGGGTCAAACCTTCGAGGGGGCAGCGCGGCGCACAGTATTGGAAGTGAACGTCGGCGTGAACAGCGTGCACGACGTTTTGCAGCACCGGCGTGGGAAGGTGTCCCTTGCCTTGCTCCCTTCCTTGGCAGCCGGGTGGCTGCCATCGTTGCTGGCGCTGTACTGCAAGCGCTACCCAGGCGTGGAGGTACGCGTGGACGACCTGCTGTCCGAAGGCGCCATTGAGCGTGTGCGGCAAGGTCACGCCGATTTCGCCATCGTCACCATCCCCGTGAACGATGGCGAATTGCAAAGCAGCCTGTTCTGCACCGACCACTTCGAGCTGGTGTGCCGCAGCGACCATCGCCTCGCCCTAGCCAAGCGACTGGCCTTGAAGGATCTGGCGGGCGAGCGCTTCATCTACCAAGTGCGGCACAGCATCGTGGGGCGCTATCTGGCATCTAAGCTGCCGTCACGGCAAACTGAACACTTTATGGAGGTTCACCAACTCGCCACCGTGATCGGAATGGTGCGCGCCGGCCTCGGCATCGCCGCAATTCCCGAGCTGAACCTATACCACTTTCACTACGCTGATCTTGTCCGCCGTGATCTTCGGCTGCCCGGCTTGGAGCGTCGCATCTATCTGCTGCAACCCCGCGGCCAAATCCTGTCGGTCGCCGCCCAGGCCTTGTGGGAACTTATGCATCAGCACAAACCCGATCACACACTCAAGCCCCACGTCTACCAGGGCTAGCGGGAACTTGGCCCAGCAATCGTCGCTTGGCAACGCGTACCGATGCACCACCAGCGGTCAGCGCCAGTCATCCAATGCCAGCACCTCCGCCCGGCACCTAGCAGCGATTTGCGTCGCGCGCGAGGTCGGCCCGAACGGATCCGGAAATCCCTAGAAGCAGGAGTCGATTCACCACGCAACTTCAATCCAGATCGGTGCCGGCGACGCAACCCGCATCAGCGTTCAGCTGGCAGCTGTATGTGTTCGTCCTTGGCGATGCGCCCCGCCTCCACCGTCAGCACGCGCTGGCAGCGCGCGGCGATGACGCGGTCGTGCGTGACCAGCACCAGGGTGGTGCCCAGCTCGCGGTTCAGCTCGAACATCAGCGCCATCACCGTCTCGCCGGTGGCGAAGTCCAGGCTGCCGGTGGGCTCGTCGGCCAGCAGCAAGGCCGGGCGCACCACGAAGGCGCGCGCCAGCGCCACGCGCTGCTGCTCGCCGCCCGACAGCACC
>Ga0116193_1003443_pt1 | contig 11419 bp, 18 predicted proteins | sample AD_UKC115_MetaG_FD_89892 | JGI IMG/M metagenome (GOLD analysis project Ga0116193, IMG submission 89892) | Active sludge microbial communities of municipal wastewater-treating anaerobic digesters from Hong Kong - AD_UKC115_MetaG | ecosystem: Engineered > Bioreactor > Anaerobic > Digestate...
AGATTTTTGGTATCATGAAGAAGGACTAATTAACTTAAATTATCAAGACAAACTTACCTATATAGATAAAAAATATCATTACTGTAAAGGCAGACAGTATAACAATCCGATAAAAGAAGATGATGCTTATATACTTCACTTTCCGTCAACAACAAAACGATTTATGTTTCAAATGTTTTCAGATCAAAAAGAGCAAAGAAAAAGAAAAGGATTAATTTAATGAAATTAGTATCAATTATTTTAAGTTGTCATAATTCAAGTAGGTATTATATACATGAATTGCTTGAAGGTATATTTAATCAGACTTATACTAAATGGGAACTGTTGGTATGTGATCATGAAAGCAATATATCGACAAAAAATTGGTTTGGAAACGATAAAAGAATAAAACATTTTGGAGAGTATAATAAAAACGATCAATGGCAGTATTTAATAAATAATTCGCAAGGGGATATAATCATTCATCATCACGATGACGATATTTCATTACCGCATAGATTAGAAATTCAAGTAGAATATTTACAGAAACACGAAGAATTAAAAGCCTGTTCAGGCGGTATAATAACATGCGGAGCTATTGAAGGAACTACTGTATGTTGGACTATGAAAAATGATGAATTACAAAAGCAATTAATGTTCAGACAGCATATAATGATACCTACATTAGCGACTTTACGAGATGTAAAAATAGATTTAACAGATGATAATAATTTTGTAAAAATTGCAAAAGATTTTGAATGGACTTCAAGAAGAAATGATATTACACACGATATTATTGATTCTATTTTGCTGAAATATAGAAAGCATAGTATGAGCGAATCGTCGTTACATTTTAATCAAATAGAAAAAGATCATGCAAATATTGTTTGCAGAAATTTAAAAATAAGGTTAAATATAGATTCTCCTATAGAGTTAGGACATTTACTAAATCCGCACAAAAAAGAAATTTTAATATCAAAAATAAAATATAATATTTGTATGGATATATTTTTATCAAATAAAGATAAAATTATATCTTTTTGCGGAGAAGAGCTATACAACTTAAAATTAAATCAGATAAAAAGGAAAAAAATAGAATGGATATAGTTTATGTACTTAAATCTGAAAATTTTACAGATAACGAACTTAAATATTCTTTAAGATCATTGGAGAAATACGGTTTTAATTATAACAGAATATTTTTAATTGGCGGAAAACCAAGCAGTTTAAATTATGATAAAATTTCATATTTATATTTTCCCGATATAAGTAATGTATGTGAATTTAGCGTATATATGAAGATTGTATTTTTATGCTGTAAATCAGATGTATCTGAAAATTTTATTTTATTTAATGACGATTACTATTTATTGAAACCGATAAATTTAAGTTGTATTCCGTATTATTATAAAAGACAAGAAATATCGTTAATATATAGACATCAAAATACATTTAATGAAATGGCAATATTGACACGAAAATTTTTATTAAAACATAATAAAAATATTTTTGATTTTAAACCGCATTATCCGATCATATACAATAAATTAAAAATATTAGAGCTTACATCATTATATAAACAATCTTTCAAAATTTCGCCTTTAGGATTATCTTTAAGGGATTTATATTGCAATTGGTTTAATGTAGAAAATAAAGTATATAAAGATGATAACAAAATTATCAATTCTGATAATTTTAATTTCAATTCAATAGATGTAGATTTAATTTCAGGAAGCAACAATCCGTCAGATAAAGAAAACATGTTTTTAAACAATAAATTTTTTTGAAAAAAGTAAATTTGAGATTTAATTATTTTAAGGATTTAATTAAGAAAGGTACAGCAATTAACAGTAATACAGGCAATATTCCTGTTTTTGAATATATATCACTCCCCACAGTAGCAATATAATTTATAACTTTTTTATATTTTTCAGCTGTAGTTCCTGAATTTATGAGATTATAAATATCTGTAGATGTTTTTTCGTCAACAGCTTCAAATTTATAGTGATAAAATAAATGATAAGCTTTTATTCTGTTAACGTAAGGTTGATTAGCATAAATCCAATCACTTTGCGGAGTTCCCCAAATATTTTTTATTATTTCTGTAGTATCTTTAGCTTTGCGGGGATAACCCATATTATAAGAGGCTATTGTATCATCTATATTTTGATATTTTTTATAAAGGTTAGCAATAAATTTAACTGAATATTTTAAATTTGTATTATCGTCAAACAATCCGTCAGGCGATCCTGTATAACCTAATCCTTTAGCGGTATTATACAGGATCTGTCCTATTCCGTAAGAACTATCGTTTAAATGTTCTTCAAACCTTTTCCAATCGCTGTTAAACTGCGATTCTAAGGCAAATATAGCCATAACTAAACTTACTGGGACATTATATTTATTTGCCCAGTATTTTATTAAAGGATATTTAGAATCTTCCAGTTTAAATAAAGATTTCATAAGGGTAATTCCATTTTTGTTATAAATTTTCCTATACCTAGATATTTTATAGATTTTATCCAATTTTCAAGTATAGATTTTGTGCCTTTTACTGATTTCATAAGTTTTTTTGCTTGATTTGAATTATTATAAAAGTATTCAAGCATAAATAAAAATAAATTATGTATAATTAATTGTTTATAATAATTGAAAGATGATTTTTGTAATATATTTTCAATTATTTCACTATAAATTAAAGATGTTTTATTTTCAATTTTTTCTAAGTTAACATACATAATTATTTTTCTTCTTTTTTATTTTTATTAAATATAGATACTTTTTCAAAAATATCTACTACTATACCCCATATTCCGTCATCTTTTGTTGACGGCGTCAATTTTACGATTAATGATCCGACAGTTACAATTCCACCGATAATTTCAAATATTGACGAATAATTGTTTACAAGCCATGTTATAATTTCCATGATTTATTTCTCCTTTTTAAAATAATTTTTTTAAATTTCTTGTATTTGAGTAGCTTAAAATAAAAATTAAAAGTCCTGCTCCTAATATATAAGGTAAAAATTTAGCTGTTTTTTGTATGCTTGTTAATGTTGATTCTAAAGTATCAACAACTACTTTTACAGGCTTAAAATTATGTGTTGCCAGTAAAGTTCCGATAACTCCTAAAATTACATATCCAGCGATAACTATAGGCACTATTTGTAGTGTATCTGATTTTTTAATGAGATAAAAACTTACAATGAACTGTTTTGTATAGTTATCAAATTTAATTGTAGTTTTATAATCAGGATTATAATAGAATTTATCCATGAGTTCATTAATAATGCTGTCAAATAATGTAATATCATTTATTACAGAATCAGGAACGTCATAATATAATTTATAGATTTTTCCGTATTCTAAAGTTGTATTATTAAATTCGTTAAAAGTTATTGTTTTACTCATGTAAACTCCTTAAAAAAGTTTTACAGATACTCCGAAATTATGTTTATCTTTAAAATTTGAATTGATATTAATATACCAATCTTTTGATATATTATAGCTTAATCCGCAGAATAAATCTACATTATCATATATTAAAATTCCTGTATTAAGTAAAAGTACAGGATATATATTTTTTTGTTTATATGCATTTGAAGAAATATATACAGTATAAGGATCTGATTGATGTGTAGTTATTTCTATAGGTTTTAATTCATTTGAAGTAGGTTTTAAATATATATATTTGTCTATATATTTTGTTTCGATAATTTTTTCAATAGGTTTATTTTCAAGTTCATAAATTAATTTATTTTTTGAATTTATGAGAGAAATTTGAAAAAAGTTTATAATAATGGAAATTAATAGAAAAATATAAATATACATAATTATTTATTTCTTATATCAGATCTTATTTCTTTTAATTCATTTAAAACAAGTTCATTAGTTGTTTTTATTGCCGTCATTGATAATTTTATTTCAATTATATCGTCAGTTATTTTATTTTTATTAGTGTAGTATTCGTCTTTAAAATCAGACATTTTTAAACATTCAATAACTTCTACACGTTTTTTAAGATCTTCAATAGAGGCGGGAGCAGACAATATTTTATTTGCAATTATAGAGCCGGCAAAAAATATTGATATTATTGATATTACGAATTTAGGATTTTTAAGTATAAATTTTATTAAAATTTTTTTCATAATTTTTTAATGTTGTAAACTTGTTCCGAAAATTGAGTGTGTCGTTAAATTAAATTCAGTTGTATCAAGTGTTTGATCGCTTCCTGATATTTCTATCTGGCATATATTTTGAGAATATAAATTTTCGTCTGTTATATCCTGTTCGGGAGATACGGAACATGTAAAATCTTTTAATGCTTTATAATATTCATTTTTTGAATTATGTTTTACAATAGTATCTTTTAAAACGACAAGTCCTAAACTCCATGTAACATATACGGAAGGAGTTTTTTTATGAATTGTTCCTTCTAAATAAGAAGAAACGACGGCAAGATCATACATATAATCTGTTTCAACATTTTTAGAATTTGACGAAGCAGATCTTAAATTGCATTCTCTTATGTATATTGTTCCAAAAGGTATTCTATCGACGTTATAATCAATGATACAGGATTGAGAATTAGTCGATCCTGAAATACTTACATTTACGTCTGTACAGCAAAAATTGCAATTTTGAATAGGAATATCATTTGACAAAAATTTAATAAATGTTAATTGGATTACAGGATTATCAAAATTAATATAATTTTCTTGAAATGCTGATCTTACGAGCATAAATTGAATTACAGAATTTTCACTTTCTATAATAATTTTATTTATTATGGATTCATTATTCATTGTTACCATAAGTTCGGAAGTTTCAAAAAATACGGCTGAATCAGAAATTTTTATTAAGCTTTCGGCGTTTAATTTAATTTCTTCATGAATAAACGATAAATTAATAAATTTTATATAGCTGTTATTTATGTTGATTAAATTATTTAAAACATTATCTGTTTCAAAAGATGTATTGACGGAATGATTAATATCTATAATTAAATTTTTAATTATAAAATGTTTGTTTGAAACAGTTAAAGGAGTTCTTAAATCTTCATTAATTTCTATACAATCAATAATTATATTTTTTCCGTTATATTGTGAATCAGAAAATATATTTTGTAATTGTGCAAAAGTTTTTGGATATAATATATTTGACGATATTAAAAATTTGTTTTTAAGATAATTGAGTATCGCTCTAAGTGTTAAAAGTATCATAAATATACTCCCTGTACAACTATAGTAGCTGTAGTTATGCAAATTACAGATATTGGAATAGAAGCGCTTACAGGATTAAAAGGTAAATAGAACATTTCGCCTGCCAAAACTTCAATACCTTTAGTATAATCAGCTACAGTTGTAAAATTTCCTACATATATAGAATTGACAGTATCTTTATTTTGTATTGAAATACTTGAAAATAATTTATTTGCAGGTAAATTTAAAGGATATAAATTGTTGTTCAAATTTTGTGAATAATTTGTAATTTGATAATTATTAATTACGGAAGCAGTATTTACAGGAATATCTTTTTCATAAAAAATATTTGATCCTAAAAATAATGTTAAAGTTCCTGCTTGTGCAGGCGCTGTAACATATAATTTTTCATAACTTCCTTTAATTTTTGAACCATTTATAAAGGGGCATTTATAATTGGATTTCTGATCAAATGATATTGTGCAGTTTCCGTCAGAATTTGAAAAATTAGCAGTTAAAAAATTGCATTGATTAATAGCGTTAACTTCATGATCTATTAATCCACTGCTTAAATCTAAAGTAATTACTTTATAATCCATGTTTTATACCCCTTTATACATTTAAACTAACTGTTGTCCGATAAAGTTAAAACTTATATTGGCAGTTGCGCTTTCTAAGTTTTTTACGTCTATTATCAATTCGGAATTACCTCTTATTGCCTGATCCATTGTAAGCAGATACAATCCGCTTTTTCCTGTAGTATCATACCAGTTTGTATTTCCAAGTACTCGACAATCTACATAATTATCAAACCATAATTTGTTATCGCTTGAATTTTTTATCTGTACTGAAAAAAGTTTATCAGAAAAAAATCTTATCTGATTAAAAGTAAAATCGTTATTTGCCGAAATTTGAATTTTTCCTGAATTTTGTCCGTTTGCCGTTACAACTATATTTACAGGATATGTTATTGGTCTAGCCATATATTACCTCTTTTTTACAAATTTTACAGCGGTTACTATATTTCAAATAACCGCTGTATTTTTCTTATTTCAGGGAGAAAAAGAAATACTATGCTTTAAAGAACTTGAAGCAGATAATTTCAACTCCGAGCCTTATAGGACATGAACAAACAAATCCTTTTTCAAACAGAATTTCAGCGGTTACAGTTATTCCTTCTTCCATTAATATATAAGGAGCTATCTGTATCGGAGCTATCTTACTGTAGAAATTTGAAATATTTGAAGCGTCAAGGGCAACTCTTTCGCCTAATATTCCTATCGGAGCATAGTCTGCTACTTCCTGATTGTTAACCTTTAATACGAATCTTCCTGATTTCATGATATTGTTATAATCATAAAATCTTTCATCATCAGACGTAAAATGGTCTATTTGAACGCCTGATTCAGTGGTCGTCCAATGATATTTACCTACATCAAGTCTTACTGCAAGTGATGTAACTAACATTGGCTCATCAGCTTTAGCTGAAGTTATAACATTATGATATTCCTGTCCTGTAACAATCTCGTAATTTGTAACAGCTTTTCTCGATCCTTGCGGATTTCTGAAAAATTCAATGGTAGGATCTAATGTTACTCCTCTGCCTACACCGTTCTGTCCCGTTGTTCCATAAAAATCTTTATAATGATAAAACGTCCAATCCCTCATTTTTCTTCCCGAAGTAAGTTCGGAATTTTGACTTGCCTGAAGTGCAAGCTGTTGTAATTCTGAATTATTTACAAATGTTGGCATTATTTTGCCCTCCTTTATTTATTTTCCTTTTTTATTATCTTCTTGAACTTCTTGTACCGCTTAAAGCCATTCCTGTATTAGTTAATGTTTGTGAACTTGCAGGCAATTTTAATCCGCTCATTGTTCTTGCAGGGATTTTTAAACCAGATGTAGTCGTAGGTGTAGAAGCAGGCAACAATTTTGGCATAATATAAGTATCTGCTACATCTTTCATTGCGCCTACTACAGATCCCAGCAATAACGCTTTTGCTATAGGTTCATTTTTAAGGAACTTTTTAGCAATTATGAATAATACTACACCTGTTCCTATTTGAGCGACAGGCTTTAAATTTCCTGTTCTGAATTTTTCAGGCAGTGCATACATTGGAACAATATTTGATCCGAGCATACCTGCCGTCAATAATCCTGCTTCTTTTAAAGTGTTAATTATTGATTTAGTATTCATCGGATTTATCAAAGTTCCTTTTCTTGCAAATCTTTTTGCAAGTCTTGATTTTCTTTTCACTTTGAATCCTCCTTTAACTTTGCTTACGCTAATTCTATGTGAACTGCTTTTTTTTACTGAACTTACTTTTTTAGATTTTCTTTTTTTCATGTGTTTTACTCCTTTGTTTACATAAGTTCCGTTGAGTAATTGCATATCAATTACTTTTGGTTTACTTTTTACTTTTTTAACTTTATTTATAACTTTTTTTACAACTTTCGTTTTTTTGGTTGGATTACAAAATCTTATACTTTTAAATTTTTTAAACTTTTTATTTTTTGTTTTTCTTGTTTTATTTGCTTTTTCAAGTTTAAATTTTTTTATTTTGCCTTTATTACTCGGCGGATTTAATAAAAATATTTTTCCCATGTTATCTCCTTTTTTATAAATCACTTTTTGAAACTTTTTTATATCCCCACAATCTATGGAGAGATTCAATTATGATTTTATTTTTATTTTTTTTATCTAAATATATCTTTTCAAATCCGTTAAAATCATGATGAAAAGTTTTATTATGATATTTCCAGTTTTTCTCATTCCTAATATATACGATACTGCATAATTTGTCAATGTCCTTTATTTTACGTTGTAAATTTATAGACGATAAAATTATTTGTTTTGGTAAATTTTTATTTATATATAAAGTTTTAAAAATTACTTTTTTTTCTTTTCCTTTATTATTTATATAAATTAATTTATAAAGAGAAGCGGGAAATTTTATAATCATTTATTTTTTCCTTTTTTAATTAAATAAAATATAGCAATAAATAATATTAAACTTGATATGACAAGAATTACTTTTGTTTTTATTGTCATAGGATTAAAATTTAAAGAATATTTGGAACTTAAATTAAGTATTGCATTATTGAGTATATAAATGTTTTCTATATGATTGTTTAAACTTGTAAGCGTATCAGGTATAATTCCGCCAAGTTTATTTAAAGTTCCTGAGTTATCGGATATTTTTGTTAAATAATCAGTTGTTAAACTAAAATCCATTAAAGATTTTAACTCTGCTATATCTTCGCCCATACTTAAAATTTCATTTATTTTAACAGATAATTGTTCATTTTCTGTTTTAAGTTTATTAAAATCTGTCTGATATTGTTCATATAATTTTTCTGTTTCTGAATTAGTTTTTAATTGATTAATTTGTTCCTGCATTGTATTTAGTAAAGATGTAGATCCGTAAAATACAGAGAGTTTTCCAAGTAAAGAAGCAAGTTGTTCTTTTAAAAGTTCTGTAAGCATTTTATTTCCTTTTTATAAATATTACGGCAATTAAAATTAATACTAATGCTCCGCCTATAATATAATAATTTGTATAACTTTTCTTTTCGTATATTGTTCCTAAATCGCCTAAATTTATTGCATTATAAGAATCTGCTTCGCTTGCTGAAATTGATGTTTTATATTGTCCGCTTTGTATTCCCGCCTGAATTTTTTGTAATGCTTCACTTTGCGCAGATGTGGGATTTTGACCTGTTAATTGTTGATAAGCCGAATATACGCTTACGCCTGATTTTGCAAGATCAGATATATTTGAAATTAAATTTGATTCTTTTAAAAAAGAACTTGTATCTTTCAATATATCATAACTGAAAGTACCTGCATTATATAAAGATGTACCGGTCCATTTAATGCCTTCATAAACGTTTGTCCCTACAAATACTCCGACATCAGCAATGCCTGATCCTATAGAACTGAATATATCCCATACACTGCCTAAATTATTTTCATTAAATACAGGAAATATATATCCGTTTTTTACAGGAATTTTTGTATTGTCATAAATTTTTATTCCGTTATATAAACAATATTTATTTTTATTTATAGTATATTGTTTTTTGTTTATAGGTATTAAATTCATTTTATTTCCTTTTTAAAATAATAATAAGAATTATAATCGCCGTTAAACTTATTCCGCCAATTAAAAGCCATTTAAGTAAATTGGAATTTTTAGCAACATAATAAGTAGATCCGCCTAAATTAATTTTTTGATAATCAGAAGCATTTGATCCCTGCGGTATTGACTGTGTTATTCTACCTTCGGAAATTAATTGCTGAATTTGTTTTAATGATGATAATTGATCGTCAGTAATTAAATTTCCTGAATAATTATTAATTGTAGATGATATTTGATCTGATAAAGATTTTACATCATTAGCAAATGACAACATACCCTGAACAGTAGATGAATTTTGAATGTTTGAAACGGCATTAGATATATCTTCATACCAATTTGTATCTTTTTCCTGCGATACAGTAATATTAGATGTTCCTGTTGAAATGTCAAAAATGTCTAATACACCGCCTAATTTATTTTTTTTAATTGTTCTAATCATAAATATTCTCCTATAAAAACATTAAAGCAACAATAATCTTTAAAAAAGTATAATCAAATTCAGTTGATTTTATATCTTCTTTAATATTTTCTTCTATTTTATTTTCTTCTTGAGGATATAGAACAGGAGTTATTTTAGATTCATCATCTATAATATCCATGTCGGTAATATTGTCATATTCTTCTTCTTTTATTAGTCCGATATTTTGTTCAGTCATATTATCTCCGTAAAAATATTATATATGAAGATGTAATATTTTTCAAATTTTTATTTATTAATTAATAAAAGACTTAATAAAGTTAATAATACAGGCTTACTGTTTGTTTGTAATGAATTTTCAGAATTTATTTTATTGATTTCATTTTCACTTATTGCTATTTCAGGTTTATTTGAAATTATTTCTGTTGAAAAATTATAATTATCTATATTTTTATTTAATGCTGATAATAATTCTTCATCAGATATTAGAGAAGTATCAAAAGATTTATCATCTATTTGTATTTCTATATTCTGCTGTTTTATGTCTAATGTTTCATATTTGCACGCTATAGAAATTGTACTTAAATAATTTGTCTGTGATATTTGAGTTAAATTATTTAAATATTTATTTTTGGATAAAATATATCCTGAATAATTATTTATATATTTTGTAAAAAATTCAAATAATATATCATAAAAATTAATTTGTATTCCGTATTGTGTATTACTTATATCATTATTTAAAATTAAGCTGTTGCTTGAGTTTACTATAGATTCTATTTTTGAAAAAATTTCAAAAAAGAAATATTCCTGTTTATTGATAAATAAATCGCTAAGTATTGAATATTCGTATGCAAAATCAAAACGGATTTTATAAAGTTCCGAATATAAATCATTAATTTTATTTAACAGCAAATTTTCTAAATTTATACATTCTTTATAATCAATAATTTCATTAACTGGATATTGCAATAAAGTATTTTCAGAAATTTTATAATTTTTAAAAATAATATTTTTAGAAATAAAATTTGAATTGTAATAATATTTATCTATATTTTTTTGAATCTGCGAAAGAATATTATATACAAAATAATTTAAGTCATTCCAATTATTTATATTAATTTTTTCAATGGTTATTCCATGATTATATAACCATTCAAAAATAGAACTTAATTCTTTATAAATATATTCACTGTCTGTAATAATAATGGAATTTACATCTATATTATTAATTTGTTGATTTTTATCAACGGTATTAAATTCAATATAAGACTTTAAAAAATTTTCTTGAGGAATTTTAGTATAAAAATTATCCTCAATTAATTTTAGATCATTTACAAATTTAATATTATTTGTAACTGTAACTCCATTAGATTTATTATAAACAACATTAATTTTATTAAATATTGAAACTATCATATCAACAAAAATATTTTTAATTTCAAAAAATTGTCTATACATCTCTATATTTACATTAGATTCTATATCTTCATATTTTATTTTTTCATATAAAATTTTTAATCCTATAATTTTATTTAATAAATTATATGCCGTAACGGATTTATTAATTAATTTATCAATATCGTTTAATAACGATATATCTTTATTTTCGTATCTTTTTTTATATATCAACATTATATTTATAAATTTTTCGATATAAATATTATTAAAAATTAC
>Ga0116193_1003444_pt1 | contig 11419 bp, 7 predicted proteins | sample AD_UKC115_MetaG_FD_89892 | JGI IMG/M metagenome (GOLD analysis project Ga0116193, IMG submission 89892) | Active sludge microbial communities of municipal wastewater-treating anaerobic digesters from Hong Kong - AD_UKC115_MetaG | ecosystem: Engineered > Bioreactor > Anaerobic > Digestate | place...
GGCGAGGACATCGACGTCCAGCTCGGCGGCGGTATCCGCGATCTCGACACCATCGAGCGCTACCTCGACGACGGCATCAACTACGTCATCATCGGCACTGCGGCGGTGAAGAACCCCGGCTTCCTGCACGACGCCTGCAACGCCTTCCCTGGCGCGGTGATCGTCGGCCTCGATGCCAAGGATGGCAAGGTTGCCACCGACGGCTGGAGCAAACTCACCGGCCACGACGCGCTGGACCTCGGCAAGCGCTTCGAAGACTACGGCATCGAAGGCATCATCTACACCGACATCGGCCGCGACGGCATGGGCACCGGCATCAACATCGAGGCCACGGTGCGCCTCGCACAACCGCTGCGCGTACCGGTGTATGCGTCCGGGGGCATTCACGACGTCGAACACATCAAGCTGCTCAAACCGCATGAGGCGGACGGTATTGCAGGCGTGGTCTGCGGACGGGCGCTGTATGAGGGGACGCTGGATTTCAAGGCTGCCGTAGCGGCGCTGAAGTGAACTCCTTGGCCAACGGTGAAGGCGACGATCTCGGCTTCAGCTTCCGGCACAACAAGAACGGTGAGGTATGGATCTCGCACCACGGCCGCCAGGTGACGACCTTGCGGGGCGCCGCCGCCGTTGAATTCCTCACCGAGGCGGACGACGCGTCACAAGCTGAGCAACAACAACTGATGGCGCGCATAACCGGCAACTACAAGCGCGGCAATGAACGCCTCGCTGCGCAACATCCCCGCAATCGCAGATGATCCCGCTCAGGTTCTCGTACGTCGGAAATTTTCCGTCCTTCGTCTTTTGTCCTTCGTCCTCGCAAGCGGAGCGTGCGTAATGCTGTGCAAACGAATCATCCCCTGCCTCGACATCAAGGACGGCCGCGTCGTCAAGGGCGTCAACTTCGTCGGTCTGCGCGATGCCGGTGACCCGGTCGAGGTGGCGAAGCGCTACAACGATCAGGGCGCGGACGAGCTTTGTTTTCTCGACATCACGGCGAGCGTCGAGGCGCGCGGGTTGCTGTATGACCTGATCGAGCGCGTTGCGTCACAGGTCTTCATCCCGCTCACCGTCGGCGGTGGCGTGAAAACGGCGGAAGACTTGCGGCCCTTGCTGAACGCGGGTGCAGACAAGGTGAGCATTAATACTGCTGGCGTCGCCAACCCGCAAATCTTCAACGATGCCAGTCACTTCTACGGCGCGCAGTGCGTCGTCGCTGCTATTGACGCCAAGAAGCGCGCGGGTATTAACGGCTGGGAAGTGTTCGTGCACGGCGGTCGCACGCCCACCGGCAAGGACGCCGTCGCGTGGGCGCGCGAGGTGGCCGATCGTGGTGCCGGTGAAATTCTTCTGACGAGCATGGACCGCGACGGTGCCAAGATCGGCTTCGACCTCGAACTCACACGCTCTATTGCCGATGCCGTGAGCATCCCGGTAATCGCCTCCGGTGGCGTGGGTAACCTGCAGCATCTGGTCGACGGCGTCATTAAGGGCGGCGCCGATGCCGTGCTGGCGGCAAGCATCTTTCACTACGGTGAACACACCGTGGCCGAGGCCAAAACCATCATGCGAAATGCAGGAATCTCCGTTCGCATCTAGCGGGTTGCCCCGCCTGAGGCTGGCGCTAACGGCCGCCTCGGTGTAAGTTCCGGCGATGTCGCCGGTAAGGTAACAGCAGATCTGACTGAACCGCGCAGACGCACCTACCGATCAGGACAGGGAACGGCTCGCGTTGCAGGCTGTAGCCGACGTCCACGTCTCCATACGCCGCCGTTTTGGCAGGCACATTGCTACGCGGCGAGGCCGCGGTGGCGTATATAGTCGCGAGATATCAATATGCAGTCATCCTGATCGTCATGTTTGCTCGCTTTGCTTACCTTGTGCGCGGGTGTTCCCATCCCGGCAGGTTCGCCGGCAGCACAAGCTCTAACCGTCGTCGAGTACTACAACGTTGCTCTCGACGCATACTTCATTACCGGGCGCCCTCAAGAGGAGGGCTTTCTTGACGGCCTCGGTGGAGATTTCGTGCGTACGGGCATGACGTTCGGCGCGCGTTCGTCGCCGTCCGAAGTCGCTGAGTAGATGAGGGTCTGTCGCTTCTTCATTAGTCAGAGCGCCCCTCTTGTAAGCGCACACTTCTATGGTCGTGACGACACGGATTGCGTAGCTCTGCGCGCAAGCCGACCATCGGGCTTCACCGACGAAGGCATCGAGTTCTACACCGTGCAACCGACAGCGAGCGGAGCCTGTTCGTCGCCTAACGGCGTTCCGGTGTTTCGCAGCTTTCGCCCCGGCGTGGCTGGCCGCACGCCGAATCACCGCTACAGCGTCACCCGTGAACGTTTCGATGCGTTGACAGCGGCCGGCTGGGAGCCGGAAGGCGTTGTGTTTTACGCCACCGTCGCTTCGCCCTCAGCTAAACCCGCCCAGTCGTCCTTTAAACGGACTCTGTCTGCTGCGACGACGCCGTTGGGGGGTGATTGTCGAGGCTGGGCCAGCGGAAGCGCGAGGGTGGGCAGCGAGGCGTCAACTCAACTCGCCATGAACCCGGGCAACCCGCGACACCTCGCGGCGATGTGGCTGCAGGACACCGGCAGTGCTGGCGCCTCGCGCGGCACGGCGAGTGCTGTGTCGTTCGACGGTGGTCTGAGCTGGCAAGCCAGCAGCCCCAAGTTCACCCGTTGCGCCGGTGGCAATGCTGCGATCGGTGGGGACTTTGAGCGGGTGACCGACATCGCCAATCTCCTGACCGGTGATGGTTTGGCACTACAAATGGCGCGAGTCGCCAGTGGTGATCTCTACACCACGTTCGCCCGAAGCGCGACCATGGTAGCTCGCAGCACCAATGGTGGCCGCATTTGGGACGAAATGGCGACGCTCGCTATCGAACCGACACCTACGTTTAATCTTGAGAAGCCATTGCTGGTAGCCGATGCTGATGACAGCCGCTACTTGCACGCTACATGGTGGCGAACCAATGTGGAGACGGGTGTCACCGCCTTGCGTTATGTGCGCACGGCGGACACAGGTTATGTCTGGACTGACCCGGTTCAGATTCTGACCAGTGCGCCGGGAAGTTCGATGAATCCGGGCCGTCTGCTCAGCCTTCCGAATGGCCTCCTCGTTTACGCCTACATCGATGCTGTTCGTCTGTCGCCGAACCCGCAGTTGGTTGGCAACTGGTTGCGCGTTATTCGTTCGTCAGACCGCGGCCAAACTTGGTCCTCACCAATCACGGTCTCGCGCGCTGAGGCTGTTGGTACTTTCGCTCCTGACGGCAGTCGCGTTGCCCGCGATAGTGCTGGGCTGGTTTCGATTGCCGGCCGTGGCAATCGGGTTTACCTCGTATGGCAAGACTCACGCGTGGTTGGCGGAGCGCATGATGGCGTCGTACTGGCTCGTTCGACCGACGGCGGCGCAACATGGGGCGATGCAGTGCGTGTGAACGGCGGAGACATCAATGCAGCATTTACTCCTACCGTGCACGTTCGGCGCGATGGACTGATTGCTGTCACCTACTACGAAGTTGCTGGCGCATCGTCCGCGCCGGGCACTCAGTTTCCGGTGAGGTTTCGCATTGCTCGTTCGATGACGGGTGATGCTGGCACGTGGCGCGATGCGCCCGTCGAAGACTTGTTCGAAATGGCAGCGGCACCAACGAGTACCCGTGGTCAGGTTAACAATGGGCACTATCTCGGGGAGATGCAAGGGCTAACGAGCACGGGCAGTAGCTTTGGCGCGCTTTATGTGCGCACACGCCCAGTGCCTGCGGACAGCACCGAAGTGATCTTCACCAATCTGGCGGACGGGGCGTTGCGTTAGCGCGGCGCCACATCATCAACTTCTGGACGCATCGAGGTAACAGGCCTCTGAATGGCCTGCCTGTGGCAATGACCCGGCCCTGTAGATAGCGGACGGACTTGATATCGAGCCGAATCCGTCGTAGAGGGTTTTCCGCCTATCTGGTCGGTGGCTGAATGAGCCCGTGAACGATCCAACGTGCCCGCGCTTCGTCGCACGCATGGCGCACGGCCGGCGCTGCACTGGCAGACTTTAGCTTCAGACCTTTCGCCTGTCGCCCGCTTGCAGCGTTGCCCAGGCATTCACCGCCAATGCCATGAGTTCCGTCCCGAATACCCCTCCACCGATTCCCGAGCGCCCGGTTCCGCCCACAGTTCCGCCGGTGCCCGTTGCGCCTGCCGAGCGCCCTCCGGTCGCACGACCCGGAGTCGGAGCGCGATTGTGGAAGGGCTTCGGCAGTACGCCGTGGTGGCGCTTGATTGTCGGCGGCCTGATCGTCCTGGTCGCGATGGCGATGTTCACTGTACCGTTCGATTCGATACGTCTGCAGCAACAACTGAAGTCGCCGGCTGCGCGCCAGGAGTTCAAGTTCGCGGTTCAGAAGCAGGTGCTGGAGCGGGCGCGGACCGGACTTCTGGGCATGCGGGTTATCGCCTCGGATCCGACCACCGTACGCGATCTTGACAACGCTATCAGTGAGGTTGAGCGCGAACTTGGCACCAGCAAGCGCGAGATCACGCTGAACAGCGCGGCTGAGCTGAAAGCGCTGATCGAAGCCCAGCGCGACGTGGTCAAACGCGACAGCCGGGCACTCGAACAGCTGGCGGCGCGTTTGCGCGCCGATCCCTCCAGTGTCGACAGTGAAAGCGGCGTTGATACGCTGAACGGCAAGATTGAAGCGCTGCAGCACAGCGTTGAGCAACTGCAAGAGCTGCAGTCGCGCGCGAAGGAGGTTGCCGCTGATGCCGCTGATGCCGCCGAGGCTGCAGCGGCTGCCGAGAAGGCCGCCAAAGCGGCGGCCGCGGCGAGCGCAGCCCCATTCGACAAAGCGATCCCGAAAGCGCCGAAGCAGGTGGCGCCACCCAAAACGCCGGCCCTGCCGGCGATGCCTGGAGCGCCCAAATCACCCGAGCCGCCGCGTGCACCCGGTGCTCCGGTGGCACCCACAGCGCCGGCAGCGCCAGGCGCGACACCCGCCGCGGGCGACCAGAAAATCACCATCAGCGTATTCAATCGTCCTGGTCAGCCATTGGTAATGCTCGATGGTGCCCGCGTGCAGGAGCCGCCTGACCTCGACCCGGACACCCGTGACCTGATTCAGTCCACTGTGAGCCGGGACGCGCAGAAGATGATTTTCGGCAGCATTGCCTTCACGGTGCTTTGTGCGCTCTTTGTCTTGATGCTGATTACCCGGGCGTTTGCCGGACGCGCGACGCGGGGAGAGCAGCGGGCCGTCATTGCGGAGTCGCGCGAGCGCTCCGAGAGCTACGCTCGCCAGCTTGCCGAGGCACGGCTGATGGTGATGCGTGCCCAGGTGGAACCACACTTTTTGTTCAACACGCTGGCGCACGTACAGGCGTTGCAGGAGATCGATCCGCCGCAGGCCAGCACGATGCTCGAACGGCTTATTTCCTACCTGCGCGCGGCGATGCCGACAATGCGGGAAACGACCTCCACGCTGGGGCGTGAAGTTGAGGTTGTGCGCGCGTACCTTGACCTGCTCCGGATCCGCATGGGAGAGCGCCTGACCTACACGATCAACATGCCGGTCGAACTCAACAGCATCAGCTTTCCGCCGACGATGATCGCCACGCTGGTAGAGAACGCCATCAAGCATGGGCTCGAACCGAAGCGCGAAGGCGGGAGCATCGCGATCCAGGTGCGCATGGCCGGCGAAAAAGTCGAAGTGCTGGTTGCCGACAACGGACTCGGCCTCGGCGGCGCGCAGACTGGTGGCACTGGCGTCGGCCTTGCCAATACTCGCGAGCGACTGAAAATGCTCTATGGCGACACCGGCGAGCTAGTCGTGGAACCCAACGCGCCGTCTGGCGTGCGTGCGCTGTTACGGGTGCCCAAGGAGCCGCCAGCGATGGTAGCCAACGAAGTGGCTGACGCAGACGCTGGCATCTCTCCCTACATGGTGCAGACGACTGGCTTGCTTGCCCTTGCGCTTGGCTGGCTGGGCGCACATCGCTTCTATGTCGGGCATCGCCGCACGGCAGTCCCGCAGGCGATGTTGGGCATCCTGTCCATTCTGAGTGGAGGTGTACCCATCTTCCTGCTGCCCCTGTTGCTTTGGGTGGTGCTGGATTTGGTGTGGATTGGTACCCGTGACTTTCACGACGGTCAGGGACGCCGAATTGCGCGGTGGTCCGCTGAGGATACGCGACACTACCGCTCGGCGGTTCGTACCCCGCGCGTTCGTGATGCCGGTACATCGGAGGCGTCGCGCACCATCGCATTGATCCTCGTGGTCGTGGTTGGCATCTTCGGGGTGCATCGCTTTTATGTTGGCCGTTTGGGCAGCGGCTTGGGTATGCTGTTCACCCTCGGCGGGCTTGGCATTTGGTGGCTGGTTGATATCGTCCGCGTCGTGACCGGCCAGCTCAGGGATTCGGAAGGAAAACGGGTAAGCGAATGGGAATGACACAAACAACGTCGGCGGTACTGGCTGAAGATGAATCGCTGCTACGCCAATTTCTGAAGAAAAAACTTGAGAAGTTGTGGCCCGAGCTGAACGTGGTCGGAGAGGCTGAGGACGGGCTGGCGGCGGTCGAACTCATTGCGGCTCTGAAGCCAACGGTGGCGTTTCTCGATATTCGCATGCCGGAGCTCACCGGCCTCGAGGTCGCGACTCAGATCGCCGAGGCGAGTCCGGATACCCACATTGTGTTTGTCACGGCGTACCACGAGTATGCGGTGGCGGCATTTGAGCGGGGCGCGGTGGACTATGTGTTGAAACCCATCCAGGAAGACCGCCTGCAGACCACCATCGAACGTCTGAAAGAACGCATTGAGGCTGACGACAAGGATGCGCCGACGCTGCCGGACAACATGTCGCAACTGATCGCGACGCTCAAGCGCGAGATGCGAGCTGGCGTCGACGGTGCGCCGGAGTACATGCGCTGGATCAAGGCCTCGCTTGGCTCCACTCTGAAGCTGATTGACGTCAAGGACGTCCTCTTTTTCAACTCCGACGAGAAATACACCCGCGTCGTCACCGAAACAGAGGAAGCGCTGATCCGCAAGCCGCTACGCGAACTGCTCGATGAACTGGACCCGAACATCTTCTGGCAGATTCATCGTGGCACCATCGTCAACGTCAACGCGATCGCCGGTGTTACTCGCGATTTTCGCGGCGACGCCACAGTGAAAGTGAAGAATCACAAAGAGACACTGAAGGTGTCGCGGCCATTTTCGCACCTGTTCAAGCAGATGTAGCCGCCCGCCGCAGGCCCGTCCGCGACTACTGCGCAGGCTGCGGCATCAAGGTGAGCAGTGCGGCCTCAATTTGCGTCGCTGTCAACGTGCCGTGATTGACCCCATCAATCAGCACGTTGCCACGAAGGCCCAGCATGTAGCGCAGAATGAGCAGCCCGTCCGAGGTCGCACGTACCGCGCCGTCGCCATCGATGTCCATCGCGGCGATGCGGGCGTCGAGGTGCGCTGCGATCTGCGCAGCGTCGCGCGTCGCACCGCCTGCACGAGCATTGTTGACCAGTGAAACGCCGCGCAGCCCGAGCAGATAACGAAGTACCAGCACGCCGTCAGTCGCGGCTTCGTAACGGGTCGGCAGGCCGCTGCCGTCCACATCCATGCGCGCATCCTGGAACATCGCGGTCGCCGTACGGTTGCGATTCATGCTGACCGTGCACTGGTCGGAAACGGTGCTGTCGCAGTCAAGCCAGGCGGTGAACACTGAGTTGGCTCCCGGCAACGCCAGCAGGGTGACCGACTGGTTGGCGACGAAGTCGGCAGTGCAGGTATTGCCGCACTGAATTCCGCTTGGGTTGTAGATGACGGTACCGGTGCCATCACCGCCGCGGGCAACTGTCAGCGTATAGAGCGATTCAGTCACGGCAATCGCATTGGGAAAGGCATAGACAGTCTGGCAGCTGCTGGTGCCGCATTCCTCAAGGACAACCGCGCGGAAGATCAGGGTCCCGCTGCCCGCCGCGGGCGGGGCAAAGCTGAAGGCTCTCTGGGGCTTGGCGTTACTACTGGAATGGGTCAACGACGAGCCACCACAACCGGGTGTTGTCACATAGCCTGCTGGCGCCGTAAACGTGCCCGCCAGCGCGGCGTCCAACTGTTTCGCCACCGACAGCAGCAGACCGCGAAACTGCTTGCTGCCATTGGTATTGGCGATGGTGACGGTGAGCGGTGTACCGGCCGTATACGAGAGCGGCACATTGATTGACCAGCCGTTCGGACTGGGAACCGTCGCACTGCCATGGGGCGCCATTGCGCTCGAATCGGCCACGCATATCGGCGAGCCAGTGCTGAACGCTGCTGCGTCAGTCAGCGGCCATAGCAAAGATGTTGCCAGCAGTGCCAGGATGGTCGTCGAGGGCGTATGGGATGTGGTGACACTCATGATTCGCCTCCAAAGTGATCGTGACCGTGTCAATCGGCACGAATCCGGCTGACGCGTCGTTGCTCCAACAGTATTCATACCCACTGAATCTTGCGGAAGAACGCCCACAATGCTGCGCCGCCAACCGCCATCAATACCAGCGCCGCTGGATATCCGTAGGCCCATTCCAGCTCCGGCATGTGCTTGAAATTCATGCCGTAGATGGTTCCCACGATACTCGGCACCATCAATATGGCGCCCCATCCCGCCAGCTTCTTGGTGACTTCGCTTTCGGCCAGGGTGATCAGCGACAAATTGGTTTGCGTGGCGCTGTTTTCCATGTCGCGCAGGTTGTCGAGCGACTCGTCGATCCGGGTGACGTGGTCGAGCACGTCCCGAAAATAGGGGCGCAAGGCATCGCGAAAAATTGGATGCTTGTGGCTGAGCAGTCGCCCGCACACCTCCACCAGCGGCGTCACCGCGCGCCGCACGCACATGGTGTCGCGCTTGAGCGCGTAGAGTGATTCGGCCGCCGCCCGCCGGTCCGTGCGGGCTTCGAAAATCGTGGCCTCCAGCGAGTCTAGTCGGTCTTCGAGAGCATCCGCCTCGGGAAACAGGCGGTCAACGACGGTGTCAATAAGACCATGCAGCGCGGCGCCCGGCCCGAGCGCCAGGAACGCGGGTTCACGTTCCAGCTCCGCGCGCACGCCACGAAAGCCGGTCTCGGCACGGTGCCGCACCGTGAGCACAAAATGCTCACCGCAGTAGATGTGCAGTTCGCCGTCGATGAACTCGTTGCCATGTCGTTCAACGGTGTGCAGCACGACGAACAGCGTGCTGCCGTATTCCTCAAGTTTCGGGCGCTGCGAACCTCGGTTGGTGTCCTCAATCGCCAGTTCGTGCAGGTTGAACTCCTCCTGCATCTTGCTCAGCAGCGACGGCGGCGGCTCAAAAAGTGCAACCCAAACGAAGGCGCCCGGCGGTTGCGGTGCAGCAAGGAAGTCGCTGACCGCTTCAATATCCATCGGAGTTTGACGGACGCCGTCAATATAGGCAGCGCAGTCGATCAGCATAGGCAAGCCGGATTGGAACGTTGGCTGCAATTATGCGTCCGGCTCTCCATATCGGCCGCCACGGCGATGCATCGCGCAACCAAACCGAGTGTTGCCCGCCCGTAAAGTTGCCCACGGGTCGCCCGCACAGGGCTATGGCTGTAGCAAAATAAGCCATGACTGATGTGAAACCTTTGCCTTTTTCGGGCTCGTCCCCGCCCGCTGCTGTGGCGCCGCAAGCCGATCGGGCGCTGACGCTGGATTTGATCTTGCGTGAGATGGAGGCCGATCAGCTTGCTGACAGCGCACAGATTGAAGGGTTGCGGACGACCGCGCGGTTTCGCAACTATGAGCACCCGCTGACGTTGATTGCCGAGCAGAAATGGCGCAGCGTCAAGCCTCCGAAACGGGCGCTGACGCTGGAGATATTGTCCGAGTGGCTGGCTGGCCGCCTGCAGGTGCCCTACCTGCACATCGATCCGCTCAAGGTTGACTTTGCCGCCGTGGGCTCGGTGATGAGTTCGAGCTACGCCAACCGTTACCGTATCCTGCCGGTTGCAGTGACGCCGGAAGTGGTTACGGTGGCAACCAGCGAGCCGTTCGTGCGCTCCTGGATCCCGGAGCTGTCGCAGCTATTGCGCCGGCGGGTCGAACTGGTGTTTGCCAATCCGCTTGATGTGAAGCGCTACGTGGCCGAGTTCTTCGCACTGGCGCAATCGGTACGCCGCGCGCAGGAAAAAGCGGCAGACGACAAGAGCGCCATTTCATCGTTCGAACAACTGGTTCAAGTTGGCGCGCAGGCGGGTGGCGCAACCCCCGACGCCAATGACCGCCACATCGTCCGCATCGTCGACTGGCTGTGGCAGTACGCCTTTGAGCAGCGTGCCAGCGACATCCACATTGAGCCGCGACGGGATTCCGGTGTCGTCCGCTTTCGCATCGACGGCGTGCTGCATCAGGTCTACCAGATCCCGCAGGCGGTACTGACCGCGATGGTCAGTCGTATCAAGCTGCTGGCGCGGATGGAGATCGTCGAGAAGCGTCGGCCGCAGGACGGCCGCATCAAGACGCTCTCGCCCGATGGTACTGAAGTTGAGTTGCGGGTAGCGACCATGCCCACGGCGTTCGGCGAGAAAGTCGTGATGCGCATTTTCGATCCGGAAGTGCTGTTGCGCGATTTTCGCGATCTTGGTTTCAGTGATGATGATCTCGCGCGCTGGGAGCAGATGATCGCTCGTCCGCACGGCATCATCCTCGTCACTGGACCGACCGGGTCTGGCAAAACCACGACACTTTACTCAACGCTGAAGACGCTGGCGACGCCCGAGGTCAACGTTTGTACCGTTGAAGATCCCATCGAAATGGTGGAACCGCTGTTCAACCAGATGCAGGTGCAGCCGCAAATCGGCGTCGACTTCGAGAACGGTGTGCGCACGCTGATGCGCCAGGATCCGGACATCATCATGGTTGGCGAAATCCGCGATCTTGCTACCGCTGAAATGGCGGTACAGGCCGCGCTGACGGGGCATTTGGTGCTTTCAACCCTGCACACCAACGACGCCCCAACCGCGATTACGCGGTTGATTGATCTGGGCGTGCCACCTTATCTGGTGAATTCCACCGTTGTTGGCGTGATGGCGCAGCGACTCGTTCGAACGCTTTGTCCGACCTGTCGCTCGCCAGCCGACACCCTGTCTGACGACGAATGGGTGGCCTTGACCAAGCCATATCGTGCGACCAAACCAGCCGTGACCTATCGCGCAGCCGGCTGCCTTGACTGTCGCATGACCGGGTATCGCGGCCGCGCCGGCTTGTACGAAGTAATGTTGATGACCCCCGAGATGCGAAAGCTGGTCAATCGAGGCGCCGGGATGGACGAGCTTCGCGAGCAGGCGTTCCGCGACGGGATGAAACCGTTGCGCGCCTCTGGTGCACACAAAATTGCAACCGGGCTCACCACGGTTGAAGAAGTCGAGCGCGTTGCACCGCC
>Ga0116193_1003445_pt1 | contig 11418 bp, 6 predicted proteins | sample AD_UKC115_MetaG_FD_89892 | JGI IMG/M metagenome (GOLD analysis project Ga0116193, IMG submission 89892) | Active sludge microbial communities of municipal wastewater-treating anaerobic digesters from Hong Kong - AD_UKC115_MetaG | ecosystem: Engineered > Bioreactor > Anaerobic > Digestate | place...
GTGCGTTTGCTGCTGGTCACCGCGATCGCCTTCAGCTTGCCGCCCTTGATATGAGGCATCACCGAGGGTGCGTTGTCAAACATCACGTTGACCTGACCGCTCATTACGTCGGGCAACGCCGCCGATGACCCCTTGTAGGGCACATGCGTCATCTGCACGCCGGCGAGTTGCTTGAAAAGCTCACCCGAGAGATGAATTGATGTGCCCGAGCCACTGGATGCGAAAGTGAGCTTTCCATCCTCTTTTCTGGCCAGATCAATCAGCTCTTTCACGCTATTCACGGGATAGGCCGGGGTCGCCACCAAAATGTTCGGCACGGCAGCAACCAGCGATACCGGCGCAAAATCCTTCACGGCGTCATAGGGCATCCTGGTGTAAAGCGCCGTATTGATTGCGTGGGTACCTACAGTGCCCATCAGGAAGGTGTAACCGTCTGGGGCTGATTTGGCCACCGCGTCCGCGCCGATGTTGCCACCTGCGCCGGCGCGATTCTCCACCACCACGGCTTGCCCGAATGCCTTCTGCAAGTCTGCCGCTACAGCACGGGCCATGATGTCCGTTGTCCCACCCGCCAGAAATGGCACGATGATCTTTATCGGCTTGGCGGGATACTGCGCGAGCGCGCCGGCACTCAGACTAAGCGCCGCGAAACCTGTCCATAGCGCACGGGTGACAACTGACTTCATGATTCCTCCTTGATAGCGCGTCATTGTAGGAGCGTCATTGCGCCACCGGGGAAACGCTCGCGACAATCGGCGTTAAACCCGCCGTGCACTTTGCACGCCCTTGACCTGTCCCACCTGTACCAGCGCCCCGCGCAGTTGGTCCATGCTGCGAACTTCAGCGGTGAACTTCATCTTGGCGACAAAATCACGGGTCAGCGTGTTCACCGCAGTTACATTGATCTTCTCGCGAGCGAGCACATCCGAAATGTCACGCAGCAGCCCCTGACGGTCGCTAGCGATAACGTCAATCTGCACACTGAACAAATCGTTCTGCGCAGCATCTCCCCAATCCGCATCAATGATGCGGTTGGGTTCGCTGGCCATCATGCGCTGCACGTTGCTGCAGTCCGCACGGTGGATGGTGATGCCCTTCAGGCGCGTGACAAAGCCGACAATCGGATCGGGTGGAACGGGTTTGCAGCACTTGGCAAGCCCCGTCATCAGCTTGTCCACGCCGACCACCAGAATACCGCCGCCCTCCGCCTTGGCTCTGCTGCGGCTGGTGTGTACCTCACCACGCGACTCAGCAACTACCGCTGCGTCATCAAGCTGCCCTGAGGCCTTGCGAATCGCAATGTCAAGATCCCGACTGTTGACCTCGGCCCGCCCCACTGCAGCAAAAAAATCGTCTTGCGATTTGAAGCCGGCTTCGTGGCTCAGCTTGTCGAGATTCAGCGCGGTTTGACCGTGCCTTTGCAAGTCCTTTTCGACAATTGCTCGGCCGTGCGTCAACGTCTCCTGCAGTTCAAGCGTATTGAACCACTGGCGTACCTTGCCACGTGCACGATGACTTCGGATGTAACCGTTGTCGGGATTGAGCCAGTCGCGTGACGGTCCGCCCTCCTTGACCGTGGTGATCTCGATGCGCTGCCCATTCTTGAGTGGCGTGTTGAGCGGCACCATCACGCCATCAACTTTGGCGCCGCGGCAACGATGCCCGAGACCACTATGCACGGCGTAGGCAAAGTCGATCGGCGTCGCATCCTTGGGCAGATCGATGATCTTGCCTTGTGGTGTCAATACAAAGATGGTTTCTTCGAACAACGAAGATTTGAACCCCGAAAGGAACTCGCCGGGCGAACTCACATCCCTGCCCCACGACAGCACCTGTCGCAGGCTGGCAAGCTTGCTGGCGAAGCCGGTGTCGCGCGCGGCGTTGCCACCTTCCTTGTAGTTCCAGTGCGCAGCCACGCCGTATTCGCTGGCCTGATGCATCTCGCGGGTGCGGATTTGCACCTCCAGCGCCCGTTGCTGCGGGCCGATCACGCTGGTGTGCAACGACCGGTAATTGTTGGCCTTGGGTTTAGCGATGTAGTCGTCGAACTCGCCGGGCACCGGCTGGAACATGCTGTGCACCACGCCGAGCGCAGCGTAGCAATCCTTCACCTCGTCCACCATCACGCGGACGGCACGGATGTCGTACAGCTCTTCGATTGTGCAGCGCTTGCGTTTGAGCTTCTCGTAGATCGAGTAGATGTGCTTCGAGCGGCCGCTGATCTCGCAATCAATTCCGGCGCTGGCGAGGGCATCACGCAATAGCGCCTTCGTCGTATCGATGTACGCCTCGCGCTCAATGCGGGTTTCATCGAGATAACGCGCAATCGAGTGGTACTGGTGGGGCTCCAGTACGCGCAGTGAGAGGTCTTCAAGCTCCCACTTCAACTGCCATACGCCGAGCCGGTTGGCCAGTGGGGCGAACACCTCCATGACCTCCCGCGCCTCAGCGTGTGCGGTGTCATTGCGCCGGGCCTCCGGCGACAGCGCAGCGCTACGCAACGAAATCAGCCGCTCGGCGAGTTTCAGCAGGACAACACGAACATCGTCCACCATCGCCAGCAGCATCTTGCGCAAGGCTTCAGTCTGTTGTGCCCGCTGAGCAGGGGGCGGTGCTGCCGTCGCTGCGGTCGTGCCGCCACTGCGCAGCAGCCCCTGCATGGTGGCCATGCGATGCACACCCACGAAAAGTTGGCCGATATCGGAGCCGAACTCTTGCTGCACTGCCTGCTCGGTCTCGGCATCGGCAGGCAAGGCAATCAGTCGCGCCGCAGCGACGCAGTCGGCGCCAACGTGCAGGCGTTCCATGAGTGCGGCCGCCGCTTCACCGCGAGCCGCCGCTGTTTCGCCCGCGCGTGCGGCGACCCATATTGAAACATCGTGACGCGCGGCCTGCGCCTCGGTTGCGGCACGCGAGACAGCAGCATCGGTGAGCGTTAAATCGGACATCGGTGGATTATCGCGTCACTCAATCCACACGAAGGCGGCCATGCGCCCGGTCGTGCGATCGCGACGATGCGAGAAAAAGCGCTCAGGCTCACTGAATGTACAGGCTCCGCTGGCCACCACATTGGTGATTCCCAGCGCCGCCAGGCGCTGGCGTGCGATTGCCACGAGATCGCAGAGAAACTTCGGCTCCGCGACGGCATGGTCGCCGGCAGCCGGTTTTGGCAAGGCATGAAAGTGTGCGGCCGAGGACGGCTCATGTGCTACGAACATGGCACGCACCTCTTGCCCCACCTCAAAGGCCTTCGGCCCAATGCACGGACCCAGCCAGACCCTGACGTTCTCGCTGGGGACACCCATTGCCCGCACTGTGTTTTCGACAACGCCCGAAGCCAGGCCCCGCCACCCGGCGTGTGCGGCCGCCACCACTGAACCGTCGTCGGCCGCCAGCAGCACTGGCATGCAGTCGGCAACCTTGATACCGCATACCAACCCCGGGGTGCGACAAACCATCGCGTCAGCCCTCACTTCGGTGGCGCCCAGTGGCGCATTGATCGGCAACGACTCGGCCGCCCGCACTTCGTCGCCGTGAACCTGGTACACCCAGCGAATGGCGTCGGTATTGACGCCGAGCGCAGTCGCTGTGCGGCGCTCGTTCTCGCTGACGTTGTTGCGGTCGTCGGCCGTGGCGTAGCCGAGATTCATTTCGCCAAACGGCGCCGAACTGACGCCACCCGCCCTGGTCGTCATCGCTGACCGCACCCTTGATGACGCACTCCACTGCGGAAATATGAGCACCGCTCAGTCCCTCACGTAAATGACCTCGACACCATCATCGTCAAAGTCTTCGTCATCATCGAATTCGTCATCCAGTGCGCGATTGTCACGCTGGGCACGCAACTCCTTCAGCAAATGCTTCATGTCACGCGCCATCGGGGCGATGTAGCGGACCGTCTCGCCCGTCGCTGGGTGCGCAAGCGTCAGCCGCCAGGCGTGCAGTGCCTGCCGGTGAAATAGGCTGTCGCCGCGTTTGCCGTAGGTTGCGTCGCCCACCAGTGGGTGCTTGATGCTCGCCAGGTGGACACGAATCTGGTGTGTACGCCCAGTTTCCAGCTTGCATTCGAGCAGACTGTAATGCTTGCCCAGAAGAGCCGGGCCGCCGAACGATTCGCGGAGCTTGAAGTGAGTCACGGCGGGTTTGCCGCCCACCACGACCAGAGCCATCCTGGTGCGGTCACGGCCGTGGCGTCCGATCGCGCCTTCCACCGTGCCGGCCTTGCGCACCGCGCCGTGCACCAGTGCAACATACTCCCGCGCTGCGGCGTGCGTTTGCAGTTGGCGCACCAGATGCGTCTGCGCTTGCGGCGTACGCGCCACCATCATCACGCCGCTGGTGTCCTTGTCAAGCCGGTGCACGATACCCGCACGAGCAACGCCGGCCAGCTCCGGCGCGTGATGCAGCAGGGCGTTGAGCAGTGTTCCTTCACGGTTGCCAGCGCCGGGGTGAACAACAAGGCCCGGCGGCTTGTTGAGGATGATCAGATGCTCATCCTCAAAGATGATGTCGAGCGGGATGTCTTCCGGCTGGGCGTCTGTCTCCTGCGTAGCGTCCGGCAAGGTTGCGGTGATTTCCTCGTTGCCTTCGAGGCGTTGCTTGCCGGCCCAGACAGCGCCGTCGACGAGAATGTGCCCGTCGTCCAGCCATGCCTTAAGCCGGTTGCGCGAGTGATCCGGGAACAACATCGCCAGCGCGGCGTCGAGCCGTATACCCGACATCGCCATAGGAACTGTGATGGACTGCGTCACGAGCGCCCCCCCCATGCAGCGTCGTGCTGCAGCAACAGCTGCCGGCAGGGCAGCCCGATGCCGCGGGCCGCGGCACCTATAATCGATTTTCTGTTTGTGGCGCCAGATACTGGCGCTCTGTGACGACCAAGGATTGCCATGCGCTTCACCGCGAAATTACACAGTCTCGTTCTCATGCTTGCGGCCAGCGTATTGCTGTCGGGGTGTGGCTCGTTCAGCGGAATGTTCGCAAAGACTGAAGATCCGCAGAAAATGGCCGTTGAGGGATTGTATCGACGCGCCAAAGACGCGTTGCAGGGTGGCAACTACGCCGAAGCGATCAAGTTATACGAGACCCTTGAGTCGCGCTTTCCATACGGTGTGCAGTCGCAGCAGGCGATTCTCGATACTGCCTACGCACAGTACAAGCTTGGCGAACGCGCGCAGGCGATTTCGGCGGCAGACCGCTTCATCAAACTCTACCCCAATCACGAGAACGTCGACTACGCGTATTACGTCAAAGGGTTGGCCAACTTTATCGAAGACCTTGGCTTACTGTCAGTGTTTGCATCACAAGACCTTTCCGAGCGCGACCAGAAGTCTGCTCGGGAAGCCTATGTGACGTTCAAGACGCTGGCGGAGAAGTTCCCGCAGAGCCGTTATAACGCCGACTCTTTGTTGCGCATGCGGTACCTGGTGAATGCGCTGTCACAAAACGAGGCGCATGTCGCCCGTTATTATTTCAACCGCGGCGCATATCAGGCTGCCATCAATCGCGCCCAGTCCTGCATTACCAACTATCCCAACACGCCCGCCAACGAAGAAGCGCTGCGCATCATGGTGCAAAGCTACCAGGCAATCGGCAACGCCCAGCTTGCGGCCGATACCGAACGTATCTACAAGGCTACTTTCGCGCGTGCGTCAAACGCCAGCGAGAATCCCTGGTGGAAATTCTGGTAGCGACATTGGTAGCCCCCACTAGCCTGAGGTAATTTCCTGCCGGGTCAGCGTGTACGCCGACCGGTAGCTGGTGGCAGCGGTCTCCGTAGCGCCGCGTCGCTCAAGCGCGGCGCCGGACAGATCGTTGTGCCGCAAATCGTTAACCGCGTCCTCCACATAGCCGGTCGCCAGCAAGGCCCAGTCGACCCCGGCGTCGGCGCCACGGATGCGCTGTTCGGATGTCATCGTCGCGGTCAGCCCGCCTTGCAGCAGATGAACGCTGCCGAGCCCGGGCCGCAGGCAAAGTGCCGGCATTAGCTCGCCGCCAAGCCATTGCAGCAGCGACTCCTCCGCGTCCGGCGCGAGTTTGAAGCGAAGTTGCAGGGCATAGTGGCCCATGCCGTAGCCACAACTGCGGACCACCCGACACAATCCGCGCGACATGCCGCGGTAGTGCGGCATCATCCTCTGTGTCCACGGAGAGGGGGCGTTGAGTCGCGCCAGATACGCCTCGGACGCCAGCGTTGCGAGTTGCTCGACCTCATAGAGCACGCAGTACGCAGGCCCGGAGCTGGTAGCCGACCAGCGTGTTCCCCGCAGGAACCCCGGGATCGACAGCCGCTCGGGCAGGTGCTCGTGGGTGTGCCAGTCGTCGTGTTCGGCGACAGCCTCCGGCACGATATCGAAATTGAGCAGCATCGCTGCCTGGCCGAGTAATGGCATGGTGTTACCTGTATTGTCAACGGACGCGAGCGTAAGGCGCATTCGGCCAGCGCCAGCGCCTTAATACGACATGCACCTGCGACGGTCGCATAACCCTTGCCTCGACGTCAAAAAACCGGGGGCCAATTCGACTTTTGCTGCTGTTGAAGTTCTCACGGGGCGTACAAGCGAAAATTCGCACATATCGACTTTCTGTAAATTCGGCCCTCAAGCCCAATTAGATGGGCTTTGAGGCAAAAAGCTGCTTGCCTGACGATCGACTGCACGCCCGACGACATCACCATCGGCCGTCATGACGACGTCTGCCACGCCCGCTGCAAGTCGAAAAAGGCGGCCACATCGTCGCGTTCGCGAGTGAACGGCATGGGCGGCAGGCTGCTGCGCAGCGTGCGCCCGTAGCCTTTCGTCACCAGGCGGTCGTCGCAGATCGCCAGCACACCACGGTCGGTCTCTGAGCGAATCAGGCGGCCGGCGCCCTGTTTCAGTGCGATCGCCGCCTGCGGCACCTGCCAGTCTATGAACGGGCTGCCGCCCTGTTCCTCCAGATGCTTCATTCGCGCCGCCAGCACGGGGTCGTCTGGCGGTGCGAACGGGAGCTTGTCAATAACCACCAGTGACAGCGCGTCACCGGCGACGTCAACCCCCTCCCAGAAGCTTTGCGAGCCAATCAACACGGCATTCCCGAGGGTACGGAACCGGCGCAACAGTTCGCCTTTGGGCGCTTCGTTCTGCGTCAGCACCGGAAAGTCGAGATCGCGCTCGCGCAACATGCGCGGAAACGCCTCCGCACATTGCCGCAGCGCGCGGAGGCTGGTGAAAAGCAAAAAAGCACGGCCGCCGGACAGCGTGACCAATTCCAGCGCCTCGTCAATGACCGACTTGGTGTGCTCCGCCGAGTTTGGCGGTGGCAGGTGTCGGGGGACGTAAATCCGGCCGGCGTTGGCATAGTCGAACGGGCTGGCCCAGCTTAGAGCGCGCGCACCTTCGAGCCCGAGCTGGCGGGCGAACAGCGAAAAATCTCCCGCAACCGAGAGTGTGGCGCTGGTGAACACCCAACTGCGGGCGCTCGACTCCGTCTCCTTGCGAAAAATTTCGGCCACCGACAACGGTGTTGCGTGGAGTTGCCAGCCGCTCGCCGTGACGTCAGCCCAGCGAATCAGGTCACCTCGCGATTCATCTCGCCATGCTGACAAGCGGTCCGCAGCTGCCGTGGCACGCTTCTGCAACGCGGGCAACTCTTCGCTGCGATCACGCTGCGCTTCGATTTCGTCAGCCAGCACGCTGGTGTCTTCGACCAGCCGGTCGAGCGCGTCAACAAATTCCCGGCGCGCCAGAGCATCGCTGCGAAGGTGCTTGCCAGTACCTGCATCGAAGCCCAACCGCACCGCACGTGCCGCCATGCCGACCGCTTGTGCTGCATCAAGCAGGGCCCTGGCTTCGCTCGCTGTGCGGCGCTGCTCAAGCTCGGCGTCCCGGGCTAACTCGGTCAATTGCAGCATGCTCGTCGATTCGCCGAAAAAGACCGTCGCCACGTCGGGAGCGCGGTGCGCCTCGTCAATAATGATCGTGTTGCAGGCGGGCAGCAACTCGCCGACACCATCGTCCTTGAGCGCGATATCTGCAAACAGCAAGTGGTGATTGACCACGACTACGTCGGCAAGCAGCGCCTCCTTGCGCGCCTTCATGACAAAACATTCCTTGTAGTGCCCACACTCGCTACCCAGGCAGTTGTCCCGCGTGGAGGTGACCAGCGGCCACACCGGCGAGCTCTCGGGCACCGTCTCACAATCGGCTCGATCGCCGGTCACGCTGCGCTCGGCAAAGGCGGCTACGCGCTGCACGTGCATGATGTGCTCGCGCGCCGTAAAGCGCCCCTCGCTGCGGGTGCGCGCGAGGTGGTAGTGACAGACGTAGTTACTGCGGCCTTTGAGCAGCGCGCTCTCTACCGGCAGCTTCAACGCATCGCGGACGCGAGGCAAGTCCCGGTCAAATAATTGATCCTGAAGCGTTTTGGTCCCGGTGGCGATGATCACCTTGCCGCCGGAAAGCAGCGCCGGCACCAGATAGGCGAACGTCTTGCCGGTGCCAGTACCCGCCTCGGCGAGTAGCTGGCTGTTGTCGGAGATAGCCTCGGCAATCGCCCGAGCCAGCTCAATCTGCTGCGGTCTTGCACGGAAATTGGGCATCGCTGCCGCGAGCTGGCCGTGCGGGCCAAAAATGCGTTCGAGTTCTGGAATCACCGGCCGATTGTAGGCGTCGACGCAGCTCATAACGGCCAGCCAGCGCTGTGGCGCGGCTGGCGAGAACTTGTGAATCGCGCCGCGCGCCTAAAATCAAAGGTTCCACTGAATTCACCGACCACTCACGTGCTGAAATCGCTTTTTGCGGGTACGCCGAAATGGCAAAGCCCGAACGCCGACGAACGGCTGACCGCTGTTGCAGACTTGGCAGCAGATGATCCCGCTCTTGCCAACCTTATTGCAGCCGATCCCGATGCCCGGGTGCGTGCAGCAGCTGTCGGCCGCACGGTCGATGTCGCGTCGCTCAAGACAGCGCATAACGACGCCGATGGCGCCGTGCGCGCTGCCGCCGCTTCGCGCTGGGGGCATCTGGCCTCAGGTGGCGCGCCGAGTGACGATTTGCCGCTGGCGGTGATCGCAGCGGCGCTGCGGGACGATTCGACCGACGAGTGGAAGACCGCTGCTGCCCGCGCTGCGGCGAGCGATCTTACGGCTTGGCTGGCTTCCACGGCGACCATTGCCAGCAAGCTTGACGCAATCAATGCTGCCACCGATATTGCGTTGCTCGACAAACTGCATCTCTACTGGCGCGACCACGACAAACGGCTCGGCAAAGCCTGCCACGACCGAGTCGAAGCCCTGCAGTCACGCGACAAGGCCGCACAGGAAGCCGACGTACTGCTGGCGCAAATGCAGAGCTGGTCTGAGGCAGACGAAGTGCCGCTGACGCGCCTGGTTGATACCCAGCGCACATGGGCGAAGCTCAGCGTAGACGGTGAGCGCAAAGCGCGGTTTGACACCTTGCTCGCCGACCTGCAGCGCAAGATGCAGAATGAAGCGGTCGCACGTCGTATGCATGAGGCGCTGGCCATGCAGGTCGCCGGCCTGTCCCTGAAGAGCAAAAAGGCGGCCGAGCTAAGCACCGACGAATTGGCCGCACTGGCGACGGAGGCAACACACGCGCAGAGTTCACCGGTGCTGGACGCCGGGTTGGCACAGCAGCTGCAGCAAGTTCATGCCACCATTGCCACCGAGCAGCAGCTGCGCGAGCGCAATGCCGCCGGGGAAGCTCTGTTGGCGGCGATGCCGGCCCGCCCGGCGGCGGTCAAACGGGCAGACAAGCCCGCGGCGAGGAAAGAAAAGTCCAAAGTCGACGCGCCTGCAGTTGACGCCCCGGTTGGCGCGGCAGCCACCGAGCCTGAATCGGCAGAAGTAGTCGCCGAAGACGCCACCGCAGCCCCGTCCAGCGCTGAAAACGACGCCGCGTCGGTTGATGCAGCGTCCGATGTCACCGCAGCGGTCGCGAGTGAGCCGGAACCAGCGACGCCTGCCGCGACGGCCGCAGCCGCCGATGCAACGCCAACTGCCACAGCCAAGCCGGCTGCAGCTCAGGAAGCGCCGTCGACAGAGTCGCACGACGCCGAACTCGCCGCGGCACAGCAACTCGCCGCCTATGAGGCCGCGCACAGTGAGTGGAAGGCACGCTGGTCCGCATGGCTGACCACCGTCGACACGACGACCCGCGAACACTTTGAGCGCCGCCTGCTTGCGCTGGAAAAGCCCGCCGCCGCACAGAGGCCAGAACGCACTGTAACCCCGCGCGCTGAAGACGCCGATCTTGCTGCCGCCAACGAGGCCCTGACCAAGCTGGCCGAGTTGATCGCCGCCGGCGACGTGCGCGGCTCGCGTCAGGCGGCGACCAAGCTCTACCAGCAGTTCACCGCCAAGCGCTACCCGAAGCTTGAGGAACAGCGCCTCAATGAACTGGATGGCGAGGTTAAGCGCCTGGAAAGCTGGCTCAAGTGGAGCGACGGGCAGGCCCGTGATGGCCTGATGGCCAAGGCCGAGGCGCTCAAGGGCTCGCCACTGCCACCTGATCAGCTGGCAAAGGAAATTCGCGCCATTCAGGAAGAGTGGAAAGCGCTGGACAAAAAGAATGGCGGCGCGCCGAAGCCGAAGTGGGACAAGTTCAACGCCGTCTGCAAAGAAGCTTACGCGCCAGCCAAAGCGCACTTCGACAACCTGCGCAAGCAGCGCAACGAGAACGCATCGGGTCGCGAAAAAATCATCGACGCTATGGCTGCACTCGGTGATGAGGCCGCGGCACCGCTCGCAGAGGGGCAAAGTCGCGACTGGCATGACCTCGAAAAGCGCAAGTCCGCGCTCTTCGACCAGTGGAAAAAGGGCGGCGGCGTTGCCAATGCCGCCTGGAAAGCGCTGGACGAGAAGTTCGACGCGGCGCTCAAGAAGCTCGATGGCGCACTGGACAGTGCGCGCGAGCCCGAGATTGCCCGTCGCAAGCGTCTGATCGCTCAGGCCGAGGAGCTCGCCAAAGCCACACCATCGCGCGAAACCACGGACGCCACCATTGCATTGCAACGGCGTTGGGCCGCGGAACGTCCGCAGAACCAGCCGCACCTGCGCCGCAAGGACGAGCAGAAGCTTTGGGACGAATTCAAAAAACACACCGATGCGGTGTTCAAGGCGCGCGACGCGCAACGCGATCAGGTCAAGGCACAGTTCTCCGAGGCGACCAAGGCACGCTACGCGGTCATCGACGAGGTGAAAGCACTGGCTGGCGGCGATGACGCCAAGGCGATTGACGCTGGCATCGCAGCAGCGCGTACCAAATGGCGCAATCTGCCTTTTGTTGAGCGCGAGAAAGCGCGTGACCTCGACCGCAAGTTTGACGACAGTCTCGCAGCGGCGAAGAAGCGGGCCACCGTACTCTCTCGCGGCAGCGTTATCGAGGCGATGAAAAACACCCTTGCCGCGATCGCTGCAAC
>Ga0116193_1003448_pt1 | contig 11416 bp, 1 predicted proteins | sample AD_UKC115_MetaG_FD_89892 | JGI IMG/M metagenome (GOLD analysis project Ga0116193, IMG submission 89892) | Active sludge microbial communities of municipal wastewater-treating anaerobic digesters from Hong Kong - AD_UKC115_MetaG | ecosystem: Engineered > Bioreactor > Anaerobic > Digestate | place...
TATCTCACCATGAACGTTGGTGGTACCACCAGTAGTGGTCCGATCACTTGGGACGGAGAGATGAACCCACGACTCAAGCTCACAGCTGTACCATACGCCATGGCTGCGAAGAATGCGGAGCAGGTGGTGAAGAGCAACGGAGCGAATGTTTCTACCCTGAGCATTCAGGCCCCAACCGGAGGCAATCAAACATTTTTGATCCCAGACCAAGGCGCCGCTGGGACGTACACGCTTTTGACCGGGTCTGCGGCCAATGGCAACTACATCCAAAACCAGAATAGTACCGATCAGGCAGGAAGTTTCCGGATCAATGGGAGTGGTCGAGCGGCCACTCTACTTGCAAACACCTCAGTCACAGTCGGGTCTTCGACCACACAGGGGCAGATGGTGTTGCAGGCGGGAAATGGCTTTACTACGACCGTAAAATCGGGAGCTTCCGCTGCGAATTTGACGTTTGTATTGCCGAGCGGTGCGGGAAGTAACGGGAACTGTCTTTTGACAGATGGGGCCGGGCAGACGAGCTGGGGAAGCTGTCTGGGCGGATCTGGCTCGGGTGTTACGACGGTTGGCACGATCGATAGCCAGACGAAATCTACCGATGGGGCTGTCATTGGCGGCACGACGATCTACATGCAGACTGCACAAGTTGATCGAGCAGGTTTGGTCGGCACTGGTGCTCAGACATTTGCGGGGAATAAGACATTTCAAGACGGGGTGACACTGGCGACCGCCAATACTGCCCAGGACCGCATATTGATAGCGGCTGCCAATGCAGGAACGAATCGATTTGATGGCACACTAACCAATGCCGACCTGACCGCTACCCGTACCTGGGCATTGCCAGACGTCAGCGGCACAGTTATCACTACCGGGAATATCAGTGCTATCACGGGCCTTACGGATAGCCAGGTCAGTGACACATTGACGGCATCGATATTTGTCGGTTCGGGTAGTACAAGCAATGCTGTTGATCTAGGAACGGCGGAAGTCAATGGGACACTCGGCCTTGCCAATGGCGGTACCGGCGCTACGACCGCTCAAGGAGCTATAAATAATATAGCGGGTCTCACTACCAATGGTGACCTTCTTTATCACAACGGCACCAACGCTACCCGCCTCGCTCGGGGCACCACCGGTCAATGTCTGACAAGTACCGCGACTTCTATTCAGTGGGGCTCGTGCGGACTGACTGCCGAGACTGATACGCTCGCGAGCGTTACTGGACGCGGTGCGACCACAACCACAGCGTCTAGCTTCCAGGGCGGTGCAACTGTCCGTGGCCTAAGTATAGACTCGGCGACCGCTACTGATGACCTGATCGCCATGACGGCAGCAGCAGGGGGCGCTGCTCGTTTTACTGGCACTATCACCAATGCTGATCTGACAGGCAATGTTACCTGGACGCTACCTAATGTCTCGGGCACATTTATTACTACCGGCAATCTCAGTAGTATTACCGGTCTGACCGATAGCCAGATTAGCGACACCCTAACAGCCTCTATATTTAGAGGCAGCGGCAGCACGACTGACGCCATAGACCTGGGGACTAGTGAAGTAGCGGGCACCCTGGCGGACAGTAATGTCTCTGACACGTTGACTATTGGTGCGGCTGGCAATGTCGACTGGACGGCACTCAGCAATTATCCGGCTGCTTGTGCCGCCGGGAGCGCCATCACACAGCTAGGGGATAGTCTTGTCTGTACGGCATTTGCTGCTGCTTCTGGCTCGGGTAGCTATATAAATAACACAACGACAAATCAGAATAGTGCCAATATAAATATCCAGAGTGCTGCGACCACTAGTGTTACTGTCAAGCTTCGCGCTGTTGCCGCGCAGACCGCAGATGTTATCCAAGTGAGGAACGCCACCGATACTGCCACGGTTTTCAGTGTTAATGCCTCAGGAAACCTCACCACTTCCGGCACTATCTCTGCCACCAACTTCAGTGGTACCAGCAGCGGTACCAACACGGGGGACATCACTCTTTCCGGCGAAACATACCTTACCCTTACTGGTCAGGCTATTACTGTCGGTAAGATCAATCTGGGCACTCAGGTCTCCGGCACCCTCCCCATCGCGAGCGGTGGCACCAACAACAGCGCCGCCATCGGCGGCGCTGGAAGCATTGTCTACAGTGATGGCACAAAGTATGTCTATGGTGCTACGACTGCTACGGCTGGACAATGTCTGGTGAGTGGCACATCCGGCACAGGTCAACCACAATGGAGCAACTGTACGGCTGGTGCCGGCGGTACTACCATGGGCGGTGATGTGACTGGTACAGTTGCAAGTAACACAGTCAGCAAGCTCCAGAACACTACCCTCACCATCACCTCAGCTGCCGCCAACCAGACGCTTGTCTATGACGGTACTGCTTGGAAGAACAGTCTCCTCGCCAATGCTAACCTGGCTGCGGGTGCCTACAGCAACATTACGGGTGTCGGTACCATCACTAGCGGTACCTGGCAGGGAACTGCCGTTGGTGCTACCTACGGTGGTACTGGTCTCACCAGTGTCACCACAGGCGATCTCCTGGTCGGTGCTGCTGGCAACACCTTCACAAAGCTGGCAGCAGTAGCTGCCGGTTCCTGCTTGGTCAGTAACGGCGTCGGGGCCGCTCCTGTCTGGAGTAGCTGTAGTGCTGCTGCGGGTGGTGCCAATACCTCCTTAAGCAACCTGACCGCTACGGCGCTCAACCAAAGTCTCATCGCTGGCACCAACAACAACTTGGATCTGGGTTCTTCCAGCCTGGCATGGCGCAACGGCTACTTTGGTACGGCTGTCTACGGTCCGTACTTCGACACGGCTTCAGCTGGCGCCCTTAACCTTGGTACTACCAATGCCAATGCACTTACCATCGGTAAGGCTGGTGTTACCACCACCGTCAACGGTACGGTTGTCCTCTCCAGCCTGACTGCTGGCCTCGTCCAGAGTAGCGCCGGCGGTACCCTCAGCTCTGGCAGTGTCGACCGCAACAGTAGTACCTTCTTTAACACTGCCTTAGCAGTTACCAATGGTGGTACCGGAAGCACCACTGCCGCTGGCGCCCGCACCAACCTCGGTGCTGCAGCTGCTGGCGCCAACAGTGACATCACCAGCCTCACCGGTCTTACCACTGACCTCAGTGTCGCTCAGGGTGGTACTGGTGCGAGTACTTTCACCGCCAATGGTGTTATCTACGGCAATGGTACTAGCCCTCTTCAAGCAACAGCCGCTGGCACCACTGGCCAGTGTCTCATTGCAACGACTGGTAGTGCTCCAACCTGGGGTAGTTGTACCGCAGGCGGTGCAAGCCCAACTGGTCCTGCGGGTGGAGACCTCTCGGGTAGCTATCCGAATCCAACGGTGGCGAAGGTAAACGGCCAGACTGTAACATACACAGGCATCGCAGCTAATAATATGTTTGTTTACAACGGCACTCAGTGGGTCAATGCTGCCCTTAGTGGCGACGTAACTGGCACTGTTTCTGGTAACACCTTTACTACGGCTATTGGTACCGACAAAGTCACTTCAAACATGATTCTAAACGGCACTATTGCTACCGGAGATATCTCTACAGGTGGTGTTACCAGTACGAATATCCTGGATGGTACTATTGCGAACTCAGATCTTGCAACCGGAACATTTAGTAACATCACAGGCACCGGTGCGCTTTCTGCAGGCTCTATCGCCGCAGGTTTTGGCACTATCGCTACAGCAAACACCATCACTGGTACAACTCTCAATGGTACAACCGGCATCAATACTGGTGCAGGTGCCGGCACGCAGCGCATCGACGCCAGCGGTAACTTAGTGAATATCAATAACATTACCTTTAGCGGCACCGCTACAGGTTCTTTCCGAGATCCAAACAGCCCAGGAGAAAACCTGCTACGCAATGGCTACTTTAAGAGTGGTCTCGCAAACTGGCCAGCGACTGGCACCGTTGTTGGTACGCTTAGCCCGCCGGCGGGGAAGAACGTATACCAAGTAACTGGCTACGGCAGCATAACGGCAACGGACTTTATCCCGGTCGATTCCACCAAAATGTACCGACTTGAGGGTTGGGCGCATGAGACCGTCGATGAAGCAAAGCCATTTTACTTTGGCCTTGCATATTATGACGTTAACCAGGCTTTGATTAACGCCGCTAACTGCTCGTCGTATGCGTATGTTGCGGCTTCAAACCAACAACTAGACACCAGCTGGCGCTACTACGCCGGTGAAGTAGGTGGCGGCGAGCAAAGTTCGACACCTTACTCATGTCCTGCAGGTAATCAAGGCTCTTTGACAGGCAAACCGGGTACTATAACACCGAGCAAATTTATTCCTGGTACTCGATACGTCCGGGTTGTCGCATTACTAAGTCTCGGTAGTGCAGGCACCTCTGTTCAGGAGCTTGCCGGCCTTCGCTTTGCGGCTGTTGATACGCAGTACAAAAACACTTCACTCAACCCGGATACAGATGATTCATATTCACTTGGCCGTGCTGGCTACCGTTGGAACAATATCCAAATAGGTACTGGAATTTCGGCATTCGCAGGTAACGTAACCATAGGTGGTACCTTGACCGGCATGACTGGTTTAACCTCATCTGGTACGATTACCTTCAGTGGTCTGAACTCTGTCGGCATCGTCACCACGAACGCCAGTGGCGTTCTGTCCACTGGTGTGCTTGACCGTAACTCTAGCAGCTACTTCAACACAGCCCTTAGTGTAGCCAATGGCGGTACCGGTGCAGCCACTGCCCAGGGTGCCATAAACAATCTCTCCGGCTTAACCACCAATGGTGACATCCTCTACCACAACGGTACCAATGCCACTCGTCTGGCCCGTGGCGCAGGCGGCCAGTGTCTCTCCAGTACTGCTACTTCAATCCAGTGGGCTTCCTGCGGCCTTGGTGCCGAAGCAGATACGCTTGCAACAGTCACTGCCCGCGGTGCTACCACCACCGTGGCTTCCAGCTTCCAGGGTGGTGCTACCATCCGCGGTGTGACGGTAGACAGTGCAACAGTTACCGACGACATTATCTCTGTGGCCATAACCAGCACTGCAGGCAGCCGCTTCACGGGCACTATTACCAATGCTGACCTGACCGCGAACCGCACCTGGACACTGCCCGATGCATCTGGTACCTTCATCACCACCGGCAACCTGGCTAGCATCACCGGCACCGGTACCATAACGAGCGGTGTATGGAACGGTACCGCCCTGACTGATGCCTATGTCAGTGACACCCTGACTTCCTCCAACTTCGTCGGTTCCGGCAGCACCACCAATGCGGTTGATCTCGGCACAGCTGAAGTGGCCGGTACCCTCGCAGATGGCAATGTATCTGACACCCTCACCATTGGTGCTGCCGGTACCGTTGACTGGGGCGCTCTAAACGCGTACCCAGCTGCTTGTGCCGCTGGTAGTGCTATTACTGCTCTTGGCGACACCATTACCTGTAGCGCCTTCATGACGGCAACTGCAAGCAATGTCTTTGTAAACGGCGGTAACAGCTTCGGCGCAGCTGCCGTACTCGGTACCAATGACGCTAACTCCCTAAGCCTAGAAACAAACGGCGTAAACCGCATGACCATAGACGCAACCGGAGCCACTAGCTTCACTGGTTCAGTCGCTGCCGCCAGCATTTCTACCAGCGGTAACATTGCTGCTACCGGCACCATCTCTGCCAGCAACTTCAGCGGCAGTCATTCCGGTACGTCCAGCGGTACGAACACCGGTGATGTGACTGTATCTGGCCAGAACTACATTACGCTCGCTGGTCAGGCCCTCACGGTTGGTCAGATTAACCTTGGCGGTACACATGTGACGGGGACGCTCGCTGATGCTAATGTTGCCGACAATATTACCATCTCCAGTGCCGGTTCCGTAGACTGGGCTGCGCTAAACAACTATCCGGCTGCCTGTGCCGCAGGAAGCGCATTAACGCAGCTGGGAGATACGGTGACGTGTAGTAGTTTTGCCCCGACAAGTGGCAGCGCCAACTACATCCAAGCTCAAGCTACAACCCCAGGCGTTGCACAAAACACCAACTTCAACATTGGCACCGGCACTGGTATCGCAGCTGTACTCAGTGCCACAACAAACGTCTCAACTCCGCTTGTCAGTAGCACCGGCGCGCTGACTATACAGTCAGCAGCTGCCAGCGCGTTGACGCTTGAAAGCGGCACGACGGGAGCCATCAATATCGGTACTGGCGCCAACGCCAAGACAATAACCATCGGCAACACCACTGGCGCATCGACACTGAACCTTACTTCTGGAACAGGCAATGTCAACATCAACACGACAGGCACGGGCGCGACAATCATCGGTAGTACCAATAATGTTGTAGGTATCAACAACGCTTCGCCCTTGTCCGCACTAGACCTAAAGGGCACGGCAACTGCCGTTGCTGGCACTGGTACGCTCACGACAGCAGATGTCTATACGGCAACTGTTACCGGTACAGGCACTGCCTTCACGACGCAGCTCCGTCCTGGCGACATAATCATCGCTGGAGGTCGTGCTCGTACCGTCATCTCTATTACAAATGACACTACGTTGACTGTTTCGACGGCATTTGGTTCTACTGTCCTTTCAAGCGCACCGTTTACCATAAACCGATCGGCACAACGTAATGTCAGTGTTGTGAACCAAAACTTATTTACTACTCAGTCTTCTGCAGGCAACCTCGGCTTCTATGTAGACAATAACGGTGTTGCCTCAACAGCAGCCGGCGGTGCAGCCGGCGTGGGCGGTCAGCAACTGGCCAGCAATCTCTATATTCAATCTCGTGGTACCAACCTAGTCACCAACGGCACTGGTTTGCTCGGCAACAACTACAATTTCTCTTCCTTCGTCTTTGACCCGACCGAAACATATGCTGGAGCAGGATCATTTAAAAACAGCACATTTAATGCAAACGTAGTTAACGACGAGCTTATACCGGTAAACCCGAGCAATACGTACCAGTTGGCACTTTCTGCTAAAGCAACGACCTATGTTGCGGGTAGCCATGCGTATTTTGGAGTTGCTCCATACGATGTCGATGGCAACACGATCGTGCCTAACAACTACATGAAATATGCAGCATCTACCGATACTACGCTTGCCGCTCCGTTGAACCCAGGCGATACTACCATCACACTCACGAACGCGACTGGTTGGTACAACGGTGCAACAGGCCACCAACGTAACATCGCCTGGTACGGCTATACAAACTCCAAGGGCTACACGTACCCAGACTACACCTATACCCGCACAGTATCAGGGCTCATTGGTGGCAAAGACTACAATACAAACGGTCTTTGGGCGGCTGGTGGTATATCTGGCAATGTTATCACCCTGCGCGAACCATGGCCGGGTCCAGCACTCGCATCAGGCGCAGCCATCCGTAACTCGATGGCCGGCGGCTCGTACAAATACATAACCAATGCGGCCAACACTGTTGTGCCAAACAGCTGGACAACATACAGCGGTCGTATCGGTGGCTTTGATACTGACGGTAGTGGTGGTAACAATGAGTTCCCATATGGCACCGCTTACGTCAAACTCCTATTCCTTATGAACCGCGACGTAGCTGGCAACACTACAAACGTCTCTGGACTTTCATTCACCGATGTTTCAGGAGTCTTTACAAACTACAACCCAGGACAGACTGGAGTAATAGTGCAGGGCGCCGCAGCTCAGTCTGCCGATCTTCTGCAGTTGCAAAATTCTACTGGCACCGTCCTATCCAAATTTGATGCCGCGGGTAACCTTGTCATCACAGCAACCGGCACTTCAAGCTTTGCGGGCAATGTCACTATGGGGAGTTTACTGAACAATGGCTATACACTGAACAATACGTTGGCACTAGGTAACCTGGCTGCAGGCGCCATCGGCACGGCTGCCGCCACAGTTGACACGTACAGCTCGATTAGCATTGCGCCGACGGCAGCAGGCCGCACCTACACCGTGCCAGATCCGACGGCTCTGACTGCTGGCCGTATCATTTACATCTCTAACGCCAACACCACAAACAGCTTTACGCTGTCCATGAATGCTGGCGTACTCACTACGACCGTCCTACCGGGCAACGCCGCCACACTTATCTGGAACGGCGCTGACTGGACATTAGTAACGGGTGCCGCAGCAGCTATCGGTGCCAACACCACACTGTCTAACTTGACAGCAACCGTAGCCATCAACCAGAACCTTGGAGTTGGCACAGACAACACATATGACCTTGGTGCGAGCGCCTTTCGTTTCAAGAACGGTTTCTTTGCAGGTGCAGTAACTGCCACGACATTTCAGAGTGCTGCCGCAACTGCGCTAACTGTCGACTCCGGTACGACTGGTGCGCTCAATATCGGTACCAGCGCCAATGCCAAAACCATTACCATCGGCAACACAACTGGAGTAACAACTGTCAACATCAACGCTGGCACTACCGGTGCGATCAACGTTGGCGATACCGCAAGTAATACGGTGGTTAATATTGCAGGCGTCAACAACAGCGGTTCCGATGTAGTTAATATCGCCACTAACGCAACTGCCGCCGACACTATCTCTATAGGCAACACTCACTCAGGTACGACGACATATCTTACAGCCGGCGCTTCGGCCCTACAAATGTCTAATAGTAGCGTCACGACCACTATCAACTACACGGCAAATGCCTACAACTTACAATCTTTTGCAGGGGCAAGCTATTTCAATGTTGATGGTTCAGCAAATGGCGGTAATCTTATCTCTAACCCAAGTGTAGAGCAAAGTTTGAGCGGTTGGAGCCAGCGCACCGGCACAACGCTTACTAGAAACACTACGCTGACAAATGTCTACTTTGGCGCAGCAAGTGTCCAAGCAGCAAATACTGCGACAGCCAACGCGGGTGTGAATTACGCTATACAGCTAAGTCCGAACACTACATACTACATGCAGGTGCTCGTAAAGAACACCGCTCTCAATACTATCCGCATGGGGTACTCATCAGATGGCGCGACAGAAACTGACTACCTTGATACTGTCCTTGGGACTACTGGCGATTGGACGAGGATCGGTTATAGTGTCACTACGCCTGCAACCGTAAGCGCATCTGCCTATATATTTATAAAACAGACAAATGCTACTGCAGGCACATACTACATAGATGGTTTGCGGGTGGTTAGCGATAGCTCAAGTGCGTGGACATACCAAGAAGGAGTCATTAGGTTAGGAAGTTCCAGTGTACCAGTTGTGATTGGTGCTACTCCGGCATACGGCATACCAGCAAGTTCAAATGCTGCCCTTTTTGTGCAACAGTCTCGCCCTGGAGCAGGTCTGATTGTCCGTGCCTCTCAGGACTATGACTTTTATGGTGATGCGATCTTTTCAGTACAGAAAGCAACAGGTTCAAGTATTTTGCAGGTCGGTGGCAGTATACCTCAAGTCTTAATCTCGGGCGGCCAATCGTTATGGGACAGCGCCGCACTCGAAGTAACTACAAACGATCCGGGCGCTGCAGGCTTAAAAATCACTGCTGCAGATGGTCAAACTGCAGACGTGCTAAACATAGTCGACAACACCAGTGCATCGGTATTTGCGGTAAACACGTCTGGCACTACTATCACCGGCCAAGGCGGTGCTGTTACGCTCGGAGCCGAATTATACTCAGGCAATTTTAGCACCTGGACATCTACAGGCTGGACGTTAGGCGGCGGAAATACTACCGCTACACACAATGTTGGGAACACTAGCTTTCTCATTAGCACACTTTCCCCGGCGGTGGGCAAGTCATATCAGGTGAAATATACAGTGACCAGTAACCCTGGTGGCTGTGGACTCGGCGAAAAAGTTCGTGTCCAAGCCGGTGGCGTCTTCGGGCATTATGGCGGCGGCGGGGCTAACTGTGCCACCACCTACACCACAAATCTAATCAACACAACTAGTACGGTTTCTTTCCGCTTCTCGACGACAAACAACTGGTCAGGTACTATAAGCAACATTTCTATAAAAGAAATCACTGGCACAACCGACTCCCCAACACTCACCGTGCAAGGCTTTTCAAACACTGGCTACTTAACCGAGATGCATAATAGCTCAAAGACAAATGGTTCAAATGGACTGCTGATTGATCTAGGTGTCGCGAGGGGTGCAAAAGCCTCTAGCAACTACATCTCTTTCCAGGATGCGACGGGTATAAACGGTGTTATAAAGGGCGTCAACGGAGGCGGGGTCGCCTTTAACACGACCGGTTCTGACTATGCGGAGTATTTCCGGGCTAACCCATCAGATAAGCCAGTCGTCGCCGAACTAGTAGCCCTCGATAGTAATTCGGCTCAGGCTATTCACCGCGCAACTAGTGCCGAAAGTGTCGTCGGAGTCGTGTCCGCCTCACCAGCTGTAGTTGGTAACGGGCCAAACTGCGGCCTTGACTACGAAAATTGCCTCACGGAATACGAGCAAGATCATGTTGTTGTCTCACTGGTAGGGCAGGTACCGCTTAAAGTAACCGGATCTGTGGCGATTGGTGACGCACTGCGTGCCTCAAGTATACCCGGTGTTGCAGAGAAGGCTGAGCATGGTTACATTGTAGGCTACTCCATGACGACACCTGACGCTAACGGTGTTGTGCAAGTGCTTCTGCGTCAGGGGTACATTGGCGCCGACACAAGCGCGCTGCTTACTCAAAATTCCAATGCTAATCTCTCGGGTATTAACGTCAGTGGCAGCGCCCAGTTTGCAAACGTGAGCGTTAGCGGTAACCTAAGCATTGGTGGTAATGTTGTCATTGCTGGCGCGCTTGAGACGGGTGATATCTATGTCAACGGCCACATTGTCACGAAGGGCAGTGCGCCTGTCGTTACAGCTGGTGTGGCGCTCGGTGTGCTCGGTGCTAGCACCTACACGCCAGCCGTGGTAAATGACGGTACCGATGCTGCCGGTACAGTCGCCGTTACGGCCGGCGGCGAGCAGTTGACGACCGGTGTCCTGGCGCACATCGCCTTCCACACATCCTTCACGCAGTCATACAAGGTTGTCGTGAGCGCAATCAACGAGCGAGCAACTGATCTCCGTGTCTACGTGGTCAAGACCACGAGTGGCTTCGACATCGTCTCGCGCGACGCAGTCACCGCTGGCACTCAGTACACCTTCGACTACATAGTCACCGGCGCCGAAAACCCTTAAAAACTTGGCCAATCGATATATCAGGGTAGAGTCATTTGTAATAGCCTTTGTAGCCAGAGTCTTTTTACTTTGGCTTACGCGAGCTGCCCATATATTGTTCGCCCATACTAAAAACTTTAGCCTAAGTAACTCTTGGTCCTGGCTTCTGATGAATAAGCTCATGGCGCCACGCATCGAGAGCATCCCGATAAATACCGAACATACGAGCCGCGTGAGTAGCGCCATACTTATCCCCCTCAGCCAAGACTCTTCCTCGGTACGCGAGCACCTGGTGATTAGTTAAGTACTGCTTCATACA
>Ga0116193_1003452_pt1 | contig 11410 bp, 8 predicted proteins | sample AD_UKC115_MetaG_FD_89892 | JGI IMG/M metagenome (GOLD analysis project Ga0116193, IMG submission 89892) | Active sludge microbial communities of municipal wastewater-treating anaerobic digesters from Hong Kong - AD_UKC115_MetaG | ecosystem: Engineered > Bioreactor > Anaerobic > Digestate | place...
CGCCAGCGTTCAATCTGAGCCAGGATCAAACTCTTCAGTTCGATCTTAAAATTTAAAGCCTTTCGGCTATTACTCATAAAAACGGAATTGAAGTGAACTTCACTTCTATTTCCATGAGCGTTTGCAGTCTTGCGACTTTTGTTCTTTCGAACTTGGTCACTCGCCTCAAACGCCCACGCTTATCGGCTGTATGTTTTTAACGTACACCGCAAAAAGCATCTCTCTTTTTGCAAACCCCGCTGCGATCAGCAGAGCCTCAAATTATAACAGGATTTTTTATTTCCCGTCAATACTGAAGGTCTTTCGTCTCTTCAGCATCTCCACCAACCAGAACCGCCGCAAGCAGCAACCTTCTGTTCAGCGAAGCCTTGCATTGTACATCGGTTTTTAGCCAACTTTCAAGTCACAAGGAACTTTTTTGCCCCACCGCCCAAATCCAACAAAACCGTCAGTTCCGAGCAGCGAAGCCCGCTAGTGTATCACAGCCAATACGGGTTTTCCCTTGCGCACCGACATTAATGCGTTTTCGTGCAGCTGGCCTCCAGCGCATCGACAAACATGGCCGCCACATCGAATCCGGTTTGCTGCTGGATTTCCTGGAAACAGGTGGGGCTGGTGACGTTGATCTCGGTGACGCAATCCCCAATCACGTCCACCCCGGCCAGCAACAGACCGCGTTGGCTCAAAATGGGACCGAGCGCCTTGGCGATTTCCCAGTCGCGCTCGGACAGCGCCTGTGCCACTCCTTTGCCACCTGCAGCAAGGTTGCCGCGTACTTCAGAGCCCTGCGGTATGCGTGCAAGGCAGTAAGGCACCGGTTGGCCACCAATGATGAGCACCCTTTTGTCACCCAGGGCGATTTCGGGCAGAAACTTCTGCACCATAAGACTTTGGGCGCCTCCGCGGTTGAGGGTCTCTGTGATGCTGCCCAGGTTGAGCCCGTCCGGCCCCACACGGAAGATGCCCATGCCACCCATGCCATCGAGCGGTTTGAGGATGATGTCGCGGTGCTCGGCGTGAAAGCGCTGGATGTCGCGCGCGTCGCGCGTCACCAGCGTGGGGCCGATGAACTGCGGAAACTCCATGATCGCCAGCTTTTCCGGGTGGTCACGCAGGGCGCGCGGCTTGTTGAAGACCCGCGCGCCGTCGCGTTCCGCCTGCTCCAGCAGGTGGGTGGCGTAGAAATATTCGCTGTCAAAGGGCGGGTCCTTGCGCATGAGCACTGCACCGAAGTCCGCCAGCGGCGCCGCGCGCTGCCGGCGCACACGGAACCAATCATTGGCGTCGCCGGTGAGTTCAATGTCCAGCACATGGGCCTGCACCGGCGCACCCCGCTGCCACATGATGTCCTGCGGCACGCAGGCGCTGATGGTGTGGCCACGGCGCTGGGCCTCGCGCATCATGGCAAAGGTGGTGTCCTTGTAGGTCTTGAAGGATTCCAGCGGATCGGCGATGAACAACAGTTGCATGGTGGATGTCCAATATGAATAGGCGCCTGCACCGATGTGCAGGCCATCGCGCTCAGTGCTTGCGCGGCGCGTTTCGTCTGGCGTACTGTTGCACAAACAGCGCCACACTGCCGGCCACCACGCCCCAGAACGCCGAGCCCACTCCGCCAATCACCACGCCACTGAGCGTGACCAGGAAAGTGATCAGCGCCGCTTCGCGGTGGGGTTCGTCGCGCAAGGCGGTCGCCAGACCATTGCCAATGGTGCCCAGCAGCGCCAAACCGGCGATGGCCACCACCAATTCCTTGGGGAAAGCCGTGAGCAAGCCTGTGACCACCGCACCAAAGATGCCGATGGCAATATAGAACGCACCACAGGATGCGGCGGCGGTGTAGCGGCGGTTCGGGTCTTCGTGGGCCTCCGGCCCCATGCAGATGGCGGCCGTGATGGCACTGAAGTTGAGCGCAAACGCGCCAAACGGTGCCAACACCAGGGTGGCCAGACCCGTCATGGTGACCAGCGCGGAGACCGGCATCTGGTACCCCGTGGCACGCATGACCGCCACACCGGGCAGGTTCTGTGACGCCATGGTCACCACAAACAACGGAAGCGCCAGGCTGACGATGGCACTCCAACTGAACTGGGGCGCCACCCATTGCGGCATGGCCAGTTCAAAAGAGACCGCCGACCATTCCATCTGCCCACCCAGGGCCGCATACACAATGGCCGCCGCCAACGTCAGCACCACGGCATAGCGCGGTGCAAAGCGGCGCGCCACCAAGTAGCACCCCAGCATCAGCAACACCAACGTCAAGGCCGTCTGGGCTGCCGCAAAGGCCTGCAGCCCAAAACGCGCCAGCACTCCGGCCAGCAGCGCCGAGGCGATTTCCATGGGAATGCGGCTCATGGCACGCTCGAACCAGCGCGTGGCTCCCGCCACCGTGATCAGCGCCGCGCAGACCATGAAGGCACCCACCGCCTCGGCCATGCTGAATCCGCCTGCCAGCCCGGCCGAGGCCAGCACCGCCGCGCCCGGCGTGGACCAGGCGACCATGACCGGCTTGCGCAGCCACAGCGATGGCAGCAAGGTACACAGGCCCATGCCCAGCCCGAGCGCCCACATCCATGAAGTGATCTGCGCTGGCGTGGCCTGAAAGGCCTGCGCTGCCTGGAAGACGAGGGCGACGGAACTGGTGAAGCCCACCAGCACGGCCACGAAGCCTGCCGTCACGGCAGAAAGGCTCAGGTCTTTGAAAAACTGCATGTGCCGATTCTGGCATTGCCAGGCGCCGTGCACAGGCTTTGCAAGGTCGCTACTGTTTTCATAGCTGGTTGCGCTTTATTGACGGGCGCAAAAGGCCAATTTGGCCAAATTTATTTTCCGAGCATTACCCCCTCTGTGCACCCAACCCATCACAGCTCGATCTTGGAGCCCAACTCCACCACCGCATTGTTGGGCAGATGCAAGAAGTCTGCCGCCGCACTGGCGTTGCGGTGCATCTGGGCAAACAGCTTCTCGCGCCAGGGCGCCATGCCGCCACCAAACGAGGGAATGACCGTATCGCGCGACAGAAAGTAGCTGGTCGTCATGGGCTCGACGGCACAACCATGCCCACGCAACAACTGCAACGCGCGCGGCACGTCCGGATCGTTCTTGAAGCCGTAGTGGATGGTGACTTGCCAGCAGTCGTGCCCCAAGGCCTCGATCTGCAGACGGCGGTCCAGGCCCACCCAAGGCTCCTCGTGGTTGCACACGGTGACGAACAGGTTCTGCGCATGCAGCACCTTGTTGTGCTTGAGGTTGTGCAGCAGTGCATTGGGCACCACTCCCTGTTCGGCACTGAGAAACACCGCCGTACCCTCCACCCGGGTGGGGGGGCTCACAAACACTGCATCCAAAAAAGAGCGCAAATCGATGGCATCGGAAAGCAGCTTGTCGTTGAGCAACTGGCGCCCCCGCTTCCAGGTCATCATCAGCGTGAACACCGCACCACCGATGAGCAGCGGAAACCATCCCCCCTGGAACAGCTTGAGCAGATTGGAGCTGAAGAAGGCCAGGTCAATGACGAAAAAGCAGCCTGTGGACGCCGCGCACAACACCAGGGGATAGCGCCAGCCGTAACGCAACACAAAGAAAGTCAGCACCGTGGTGATGAGCATGTCCAGCGTGACGGCAATGCCGTAGGCTGCCGCCAGATTGCTCGAGGAGCGGAACATACCCACCGCCAGCACGATGGCCACGAACAGCCCCCAGTTGACGAACGGAATGTAGATCTGGCCCTTGTCGTGCACGCTGGTGTGCAGGATGTTCAGGCGCGGCAGATAGCCGAGCTGGATGACCTGCTTGGTGACACTGAACGCCCCGGTGATGAGCGCCTGTGAGGCAATCACCGTGGCCAGGGTGGCCAGGCCCACCAGCGGCAGCAAGGCCCAGTCCGGGGCCATCATGAAGAAGGGATTCTTGACCGCCTCGGGTTCAGCCAGCAGCAGCGCCCCCTGGCCAAAATAATTGAGCACCAGCGCAGGCATGACCACGGTGAACCACGCGATACGGATGGGCCGCTTGCCGAAATGTCCCAGGTCTGCGTACAACGCTTCGGCGCCCGTCACGCACAGCACCACGGCCCCCAGGATGATGAAGCTGGTGCCCGGCTGGCTCCACAGAAAGCCCAGGGCGTAGTGCGGGCTGAGCGCGGCCAGAATCTCCGGGTGGTGCACGATCTGCGCGACCCCCAGCAGGGCAATCGAGAGCATCCACACCAGCGTGATGGGGCCAAAAAAACGGCCGATACCGGCCGTGCCCCGTTTCTGCACGACAAACAGGCAGAACAAGACCAGCAAGGTCAGTGGAAGCACAAACCGCTTGAAGTGCGGCGACACCACCTCCAGCCCCTCCACCGCCGACAGCACCGAAATCGCCGGCGTGATGACGCCGTCGCCATAGAACAGCGAGGTGCCGAAAATTCCCGCCGAAAGCAGGCCTGCGCGCAACTGGGGCCGGTCTTTCACCGACTGGGACGCCAGTGCCAGCATGGCCACCAGACCCCCCTCGCCATGGTTGTCGGCGCGCAGCACCAGCACCACGTACTTGAGCGAGACAATGACCGTCAGCGTCCAAAAAAGGATGGACAGGATGCCGTACACGTTGGCCTGGGTGAAGGGAACGTGGCCGGAGCCAAAAACCTCTTTCACGGCATACAGCACGCTCGTGCCGATATCGCCATAGACGACGCCGATGGCTGCCAGGGTCAACGCAGCCGTGGAGGACTTGGTGGTGCTCACTGCAATGCCCCGCGCGGTGGGCCATGGCCCGCCACACGGGTTCTGTGGTCTTGGGAAGGCGAATTCTGCGCCTGCGCGCAGAGGCCCGAAAGCCCGCCCGCACAAAAATCACACAACTTGTTGCAATGCAGCAACGACAGCGAATATCGACTGGTCAGTCGTAGGTTTCGGCGTCCGGATTGGTGGCTTCCAGCTCATAGCTGGAAGCCAGCATGGCCAGGCGCGCGATCACGCCATACATGTAGAAGCGGTTGGGCGCGCTCGCGCCAGGGCGTGCGCCCAACTGGGGCAACTGTGCGCCATGCGCAAAGGCCAGGGGCACAAAGCCCGCGCCGGGCGCGTTGAGGTTTTCGTCCACGCCCCGCTCGGCATGGATGCGGTAAAAACCGCCTACCACGTAGCGGTCCATCATGTACACCACGGGTTCGGCCACGGCGTCGTTCATGCGCTCCTGCGTGAGCACGCCCTCCTGGATGATGAGATCGTGCACGGGTTGCCCATCCTTGACCACCGCCATCTTGTTGCGCGTGCGGCGGTTGAGCGCCTGCAGTTCCTTGGCGTCGTGCACGGTCATGACGCCCATGCCATAGGTGCCGTTGTCGGCCTTGACCACGGCAAAGGGCTTCTCGTGGATGCCGTATTCCTTGTACTTGCGGCGTACCTTGGTCAGCAGCGCATCCACCTGCGTCTGCAACTCCTCCAGGCCCGTCTCGGCCGCAAAGTCCACCCCGGCACATTTGCCGTACAGCGGATTGATCAGCCAGGGGTCAATGCCCAGCAGCTTGCCAAAGCGCTTGGCCACTTCTTCGTAGTTGCGGAAGTGCTGGCTCTTGCGCCGCACCGTCCAGCCTGCGTGCAGCGGCGGCAGCAGGTACTGCTCATGGATGTCTTCAAGGATGCCAGGCGCCCCCGCCGACAGGTCGTTGTTGAGCAAAATGGTGCAGGGGTCAAAATTCTTGAGTCCCAGGCGCCTGCGCGTGCGCACCACGGGCTCCAGCGTGATGGTTTCGCCCGTGGGCAGTTCCACCACGGTGTCCTTCTTGATCTCGGGGCTGACCGAGCCGATGCGCACGTTCAGGCCCGCCATATTGAAGATGCGCTGCAACTGCACCAGGTTGCTCAGGTAATAGCTGTTGCGCGTGTGGTTCTCGGGAATGATCAGCAGGTTGCGCGCCTCGGGACAGATCTTTTCAATCGCCGCCATGGCCGCCTGAACCGCCAGGGGCAGCATCTCGGGCGTGAGGTTGTTCCAGCCACCGGGGAACAGGTTGGTATCCACCGGCGCCAGCTTGAAGCCCGCGTTGCGGATGTCCACCGAGGTATAGAACGGTGGCGTGTGCTCCATCCATTCCAGCCGGAACCATCGCTCCGTGGCGGGCATGGAATCGATGATGCGCTGTTCAAGCTCGTTGATGGGCCCTGTGAGGGCCGTGATGAGGTGCGGAACCATGGCTGTGCGTTTGGGTCGGGTGCGGCCCATTGTAGGGGCGCCGCATGGCAGCCCTGGGCGCTGCGATGACTGCGGCCTCAGCGCCGCCAGAACGAAGGAGCCAGCAGCGCCATCACGCTGAGAAACTCCAAACGCCCCAGCAGCATGGCCAACGTACAGACCCAGACCTGAAAGTCGGTCAACACCGCAAAGTTGGAGGACGGCCCCACAGCCCCCAGGCCGGGCCCCGTGCAGTGGACGCTGGCCAGCACGGCCGTAAAGGCGGTGACAGGGTCCAGGTCGGTCAACAGCAGCACCATGCTCAGACCAATCACGGTGCCCCCGTACACCAGCATGAAGGCCAGGACCGAGAAAATCACCGTGTGGTCCACCACCGTGTCTCCCAAGCGCACGGGCTGCACAGCGCGCGTGTGCACCAGGCGTGTCATCTCGCGCCGCGCCTGTTTGAGGAGGATGAGCACCCGCACCATCTTGATCCCGCACCCCGTGGACCCTGCGCTGGTCGCCACCCCCGACAGCAGCAGCATGCTGACGGGCGCAAACACCGGCCACACCAGGTAGTCAGCCGTGGCATAGCCGGTGGTGGTGGCCACGGACACCACATTGAACACCCCGTAGCGCAAGGCATCCAGAGGGGCATAGGTGCCCTTGGCCCACAACAGCACCGACACCAACAGGCCGCTGCCCACCAGCACGCCCAGGGTGGCGCGCAGCTCCGGGTCACGCCACAGGCCCGCCATGGAACGCTTGCGCACCGCCACAAAATACAGGGCAAAGTTGCAGCTGGCCACCAGCATGAAGAGCACCGCGATGGCTTCCAGCAGCGGCGACTGGAAGTGGCCGAAACTTGCGTCGTACGAAGACAGCCCCCCCAGGCTCACGGTAGTGAACATGTGCATGAGTGCATCCAGCGGGCGCATGCCTCCCCACCAATAGGCCAGCGCGCATGCCACTGAAAAAAAGGCATACACGCCCCACAGCCCCTTGGCGGTTTCCGTCATGCGCGGGGTCAGCTTGGTGTCCTTGACCGGGCCGGCGGCTTCGGCTCGGAACAACTGGCTGCCGCCCACCCCCAGCAGCGGCAGCACCGCCACCGCCAGGATCAGAATGCCCATGCCCCCCACCCACTGCAGGAAGGTGCGCCACACGTTGATCGACACGGGCAGGCTGTCGAGCCCACTGAGCACGGTAGCACCCGTGGTGGTCAAGCCCGAAACCGCCTCGAAATACGCATGCGTGAACGAGACCGGACGCCCCACTTGGTGCAAAGCCAGCATCAGCGGCAGCACGGCGCACAGCGGCAGCAGCACCCATACCAGCGTGACCAGCATCACACCGTGGCGCGGCAGCAGCTCTCGGTGATGACGCCGCAGCCCGACCCACAGCGCAAGCCCCGTCCCCATGGTCACGGCCATGGACACAGGGTACACGCGCCAGACACCATCGCCCTGCACCCAGGACACACCCAAGGGCAGCCCCATGGTCAGCGCAAACACCATGAGCAGAATGCCCAGCACGCGCAGAACGGGAAGCAGATCCAGCATGGGTGGCGGCGCAGTGCGTTAGAAGAACATGGCGCTGACGCGGAAGAGCTTTTCCACCTCGCGCACCAGCCGCTTGTGCGGCACGAAGAACACCACATGGTCGTTGGTCTCGATCACCGTGGTGCTGTGCGGGATGATGACCTGCGGCTCGACCGCCTCGGTCATTTCCTCGCCAGGCACAGGCAGACCACGCACGATCAAGCCCATGTGCACCTCGGGCGGCAAGGACAGCTCACTCACCTTGCGCCCCACCACGCGCGAGCTCTTGCGATCGCCACGCGCCACGATCTCGAGTGCCTCGGCCACTCCGCGGCGCAGGCTGTGCACGGCCTGCACGTCGCCCTGGCGCACATGGGCCAGCAGCTCACCCAGCATGGCCTGCGCGGGCGAGAGCGCAATGTCGATCTGCGTGCCATGCATCAGGTCGGCATAGCTGCGCCGGTTGATGAGCGCCAACACGCGGCGTGCGCCCATGCGCTTGGCCAGTAGGCAGGACATGATGTTGTCCTCATCGTCCTCGGTCAATGCCAGAAACAGGTCGGTCTCTTCCACGCTTTCGCCTGCCAGCAGGTCTTCATCGGTGGTGTCGCCCTGCAACACCAGCACCTCCGAAGGCAGTTCCGACGCCAGGGCCACGCAGCGCTCGGGCAGCTCTTCGATGACCTTGAGGTGAAAGCGCCCCTTCTCGCGTGCGAGCTGGCGGGCCAGCCGCAGGCCCACCTCCTCGCCTCCGGCAATCATGATGCGGCGCACGGGCCTCTCGGGCTGGCCCTGGCGCCGGTGCAGCGCGGTCAGCACCTGGGCAATGTGTTCGCTGGCAGCGAGCACGAACACTTCGTCGCCCGGCTCCACCCGGGTGGAGCCATCGCAGGCAATGAAGCGATCGGGCTCATCCTGAAAGCGCCGGTAAATGGCCACCAGGCGCATGTCCACACCGGGAAGAATCTGGCGCAGCTCGCCGATGCTGTGGCTCACCAGCGGAGCCCCCGCACGTGCACGCACCGACACCAGACTGGCACGCCCCCCGGCAAAATCGCGCACCTGCATGGCCTCGGGGTATTCGACCAGGCGCACGATGTAGCGCGTGAGCGACTCTTCGGGACAGATGATGCGGTCCACCGCAAAGCCCTCGGGGCCCAGCAGCAGGTCCTGATCGACAAACCCGGAGGTGCGCACGCGTGCGATGCGGGTGGGTATTCCGTACAGCCGCTGCGCCACCTTGCAGCACACGAGGTTGGTTTCATCCTCGGCCGCACAGGCAATGAGCAAATCGGTGTCCCGCGCACCGGCTTCGGCGAGCACCGCCGGATCGATGCCGCTGCCCACCACGCCACGCAGGTCAAAACGGGATTCCAGGTCGCGCAGGCGTGCCGCACTGGTGTCGATGACGGTGATGTCGTTGTGCTCGGACACCAGGCTGTCCGCCACGCTTTCGCCCACCCGCCCTGCGCCGATGATGATGATTTTCACAATGGAATGATCGACTGCGGCCTGCCCGGCGTCAATGCAGGCAGGCCTGTGTGTGGCGCCGAGCCGTCAGTGGCGCACTTCGCCCTCGCCCAGCACCACCCACTTGAGCGAGGTGAGCCCCTCGATGCCCACCGGGCCGCGCGCGTGGAATTTGTCGGTGCTGATGCCGATCTCGGCGCCCAGGCCGTACTCGAAGCCGTCGGCGAAGCGCGTGCTGGCGTTGACCATCACGCTGCTCGAATCCACCTCGCGCAGGAAGCGCTGGGCGTGCACATGGTTGGTGGTGAGAATGGCCTCGGTGTGGTGGCTGGAATAGCGGTTGATGTGGGCGATGGCTTCATGAAGCCCTGCCACCACCTTGACGCTGATGATGGGCGCCAGGTACTCCTCGGACCAGTCGGCTTCCGTGGCGTCCACCAGTTTTGCTCCTGAAACGGTAGCTAACAACGCCCTGCTTTCGGCGCAAACTCGCATTTCCACGCCTTTTTCGGCGAACACTGCCCCGATGCGTGGCAGGAAGGCGCCCGCCACGCCGCGTGCCACCAGCAGGCTTTCGGTGGCGTTGCAGGGGCTGTACTTCTGCGTCTTGGCGTTCTCGGTGACCTTGAGCGCCAGTTCCAGGTCGCAGGGGTCGTCCACATAGGTGTGGCAGTTGCCGTCCAGGTGCTTGATGACGGGCACCTTGGCCTCGCGGCTGATGCGCTCGATCAGGCCCTTGCCGCCGCGCGGAATGATCACATCCACAAACTCGGGCATGGCGATGAGGTGGCCCACGGCGGCGCGGTCGGTGGTTTGCACCAGTTGCACGGCGTCCTGGGGCAGACCGGCCTCTTCCAGCGCCTGCTGCACCAGCCGCGCCAGCGCCTTGTTGGAGGCTATGGCCTCGGAGCCGCCGCGCAGGATGCAGGCATTGCCGCTCTTGATGGACAGGCTGGCGGCCTCGATGGTCACGTTCGGGCGGCTCTCGAAGATCATGCCGAACACGCCGATCGGCACGCGCATCTGACCCACGCGGATGCCGCTGGGCTGCTGCTGCAGGCCGATGATCTCGCCGATCACATCGGGCATGGCGGCGAGCTGCTCGCAGCCCTGGGCACAGGTCTCCAGCACCTGGGGGGTCAGCTTGAGCCGGTCCACCATGGGCTCGGCCAAACCGGCGGCGCGGGCGCGCTCCAGGTCGCGCGCGTTGTCCACCTGCAGCGCCGCGGTCTGCTCGCGCAGCAGGCGCGCCAGCGCCCGTAGCGCTTTGTTTTTGATAGCTGCTGGCGCTTTGGCCATCAGCGCGGAGGCCGTTTTTGCCTGTAAACCGAGGGTGTGCGTGGCTTCAGCCACGTTGAGCGCGTTCATGGGGGGATTTTGCCGCAGTTGCACACCGGGTGGCTGTCTGCGCTGTAATCCCGCCCCGGAGACCTGCCATGACCGACCACCCCGCCACCCAGCTCGCCACCCTGCAATCCGCCCTGGCGGCCCACGGCCAGGGCGACCTGAGCGCCGCCGCCCTGCGCGATACGGCGCGTGCCCAGCAAGCCCTGCTGGCCGCCCTGCCACCCCGCTATGGCGAGGTGCTGCTGAACCTGATCGACCGGTTGGAAGCCAGCGCGCTGTTCACCGAGGAAAGCTGCTCCTTCAGCCGCTCCAGCCTGCTGGACCACCTGCAAGCCTGGGTGGACAAGGCGCGCAGTGCGTTGCCCGGCGCTTGATTGCTATTGTTTTAATAGCTAGTTGCGCTTATTGCACGGGCGCTAGAGGCCAATTTTTCTTAAAATTTCTCGCACTCAGCGCGCCGCCATGCCCAGGCGCGCGAGCTGCAGCGCCAGCCGCTGCAACGCCTGCCAGGGCTGGGCGGGCCAGTCGGGGAGCTTGAGGCCCTTGACGATGCCGTCCACCTGGTGCGCCGCCTGCAGCAGGCGCGCGAGCTGCGCGTCGTTCGCGCGCGGCAGGATGCGCTCGTACAGCCGTTCCTTCACGCCCCAGACGCGGTTCTCGCGCAGCGCCAGGGGCAGGGGCTTGCCGGCGTTCATGGCATCCTTCACGCGCTTCAAGGCGCAGATGTCCTCGGCCAGCACCCAGTGCACCAGCACGGGCGCTTCGCCCTCGGCCTCCAGGCCGTCGAGCATGCGTTGCACGCGCAGCACCTGGCCGCCGAGCACGGCCTCGGAGAGCTTGAACACGTCGTAGCGCGCCACGTTGAGCACGGCGGCCTCCACCTGCGCCCA
>Ga0116193_1003453_pt1 | contig 11409 bp, 8 predicted proteins | sample AD_UKC115_MetaG_FD_89892 | JGI IMG/M metagenome (GOLD analysis project Ga0116193, IMG submission 89892) | Active sludge microbial communities of municipal wastewater-treating anaerobic digesters from Hong Kong - AD_UKC115_MetaG | ecosystem: Engineered > Bioreactor > Anaerobic > Digestate | place...
CCCCACTCCGATCACCTTGATGATCGAGGAAGAGTCCCGGGAGAACTGGAAAGTAATTAAATCTTCAGTCATTTGGATCAGTTTTATCGGTTACATGGAAGAGTCGTCGTCGTTGAACATGATGCTGATTTGTTGGGAAACCTTTTCGCCCAACGCACTGAAAATCCCCTTGCCGCTTCCTTTCCTGCCCGACCGGGAGCCGTTTCTCACTGCCGGCCGCTCGCGGGAACCCTCTTCAAGTGATTTTTTCAACAAGCCAAATGCCGTGATGTATTCCGGCTTTTCCCACTCGGTCTGTTTGCCGGCCAGTTTTACCAGCGAAAAGCCGATACGCGCATCCATTCCGGTACGGTATTTTACCAGCTGCACCAGGTTGGAGAGGTTGGCGGTCCCGCCGGTGAGCACAATTCCCTGCGCCAGCCGGTTGAGATACCCCGATTTTTCAATCTGAAAATAGATGCTGTCTACAATCTCTTCCAGTCGGGCCTGGATAATATATGCCAGGCTTTTGAAGGAGATCTCCTTGGGTTCCCAGCCGTTTTGCCCCGGAATGGTGACCACTTTGTCCTCTTCGGCAAAGTCGCCCATGGCCTGTCCGAACTGCACTTTCAGCTGCTCGGCCGACCGCAGCAGGATGGAGCACCCCTCCTTGATATCGCGGGTGATCACATCGCCGGCAAACGGAATAACGGCGGCGTGACACAAATTGCCTTCGTAGAAAACCGACATTTTGGTGGTTCCGCCCCCCAGATCGACCAGCACCACGCCGGCCTCTCTTTCGTCGGCGCTCAAAACCGATTCGGCAGTTGCCACCGGCGAGATCATAAACTCTCCCAGCTCCACTTCCATTTTGGCAAGCGCTTTTTCCACGTTGGCCCGGTAAGAGACAGGTGCGGTGATGAGTTTGTAGAATGCCTCGATTTTGCGGCCCGCGTGCCCCACCGGAACGCTGATATCAGGCTCCTCGTCGATGATGTAATTTTGCGGGAAGATATGATAAATTTTATGGCCGTATTCCAGCGGCATGTTGCGGGCTTCGTTGAGCAGGTAGTCGATATCCTGCTGGGTAACCAGACCGGTTTCACCGGTGTAGCGCACCCCTTTGAAGTCGAAAGTTTGCACCGCCTGCCCGGCTAAAGCCACATCCACCTGGCCAATGCGCCCGTCGAACTGCTGCTCCAGTCTGTTGATCAGCTCGTTCAGCGCACCCGAGAACTCATCGATATTGAGGACTACGCCGCGTTTGATTCCACGGGAGGCAACTTTTGCCAGCCCCAAAATTTCAATTCTGTTGTTTACATTCATCTGTCCGGCAGCGCCCACAATTTCAGTGGTGCCGATGTCAACAACGACTGCAATTTCCTGTTTTGAAGCCATATTATTTTCTTTTTTTAGCAACTACCTGATTGCTGTATTTCACACTAATCCGTTCGTATTTGTTCCAGTTGTTTTTTACCAGAACCTGTTCATAAAAGGCGCGCAGGTTGCGCAGTTTTTTCCGGTAACCATCGACCGGGCCGAATTCGATAACCTGATCGCCCACCAGGGGGGTGAGCAGCAGTTCGCCGTTGCCGTTTACATAAACCTGTGCGATCTGCGCTTTCCAGAAGGGGTCATCTTCCAGGAATGCCACAAAGGGCAACAACTCTTCGCGGGCCATCTCCTTCGAAATATTTCCCGAAGCCACCAGTACGTTGGCCGAGTAGTTGATCGAAACCGGGAAGGAGTGCCCGCTTTCGTCCATATAAAAATCGCCGCTGGAAGATAAAACGCGGAAGACCGGTTTGCGGTACTTCACTTTTACGGCCACAACGCCTTTGTACTTCACACTGTCTTTCACCACCAGCTTGTAGGCATCGGCTTTCAGGATGGTACTGTTTTTGGCCAGATGGGCCTCGATGGCCTCGGTATCGATATCGTCCAGTTTTCGTCCGATCAGCTTTTTGTCGACCGACCGAACCATCCGGGCCACTTCGGCCCGGCTGAGCCGGATGACCTGATCCTCGTCGTCGTTAATTGCAATTTCACGGCAGGTAATCCCGGCGGTTTCGTGCACCGTAAAAGCGACGGTTACCACCAGGTAAGCTCCCAGCAAAACCCAACCCGTTATATATGCAATTTTTCTCAACATTCCCCCATCATTTTTAGTGTTTCCACAATTTCCGGGATGATCAGGTCGATGTCGCCCGCTCCCATGGTGAGTAATATTTCAGGTTTCGTGTGGCGGATGGTTTCAGCCACCTCGTTTTTCTGCAGCAGCTTCTTCTCCCGTTTCATCATCCGGAGAATCAACTCCGAAGAGACCCCTTCGATCGGGAGCTCGCGTGCCGGATAAACCGGCAACAACCAGGCTTCATCGAGCAGGTCGAGACTTTGGGCAAATTCAGGCGCAAAGTCGCGGGTGCGGCTGTAGAGATGCGGCTGAAAAATGCCGGTAATTTTTTTTCCGGGGAACAAAAGCTTCACCGAGGAGATAAACGCCCGCAACTCTTCGGGATGGTGGGCGTAGTCGTCGATGTACAAAACACGGGAATCGCGGTAGCGGATGTCGAAACGACGTTTGACCCCCTGGTAACGTTGCAGTCCGGCACTGATCTCTTCAAACGAAGCACCGGCCAGAAACGCTGCCGCACCGGCTGCCACTGCATTTTCCACATTCACCAGCCCCGGATAGGAGAGCGCAATTTCGGGAGTCAATCCGGCCGGGGTGTGCAACCGGAAGCGGTAGTTACGGGTTGCCGCATCCAGGTTAAGTCCCGCGGCAAAAAAGTCGTCAGGACCGTCCACCGAATAGGTAAAAACTGTAATACCCGCCAGCCGGGTGAAGTTCTCTTTCAGTGCCCTCTTGGTAACCAGCTTTCCCCCTTCCCTGATCTGGGCGGCAAACAGCCGGAACGACTCCTGCACTTCGCGGAGGCCGCCATAAATATCAAGGTGGTCGGCATCCATCGCCGTAATCACCGCCACATCAGGAGTCAGTTGCAGGAAAGAGCGGTCGTACTCGTCGGCTTCGGTAACCATCCATTCGGCCGAAGATCCGGGCAACAACAGGTTCGACTCAAAATTTTTCGAGATTCCTCCCAGGAAAGCGCCGCATCCGTTGGCGGTCTGCTTCAGGATGGTTGCCACCATGGTCGAGACTGTGGTTTTTCCGTGGGTGCCGGCCACTGCCAGGCATTTTGAGCGGTTGCAAAGCATTCCCAGCACTTTCGACCGTTTCAGAATAGAATATCCGTGCTGCTGCAGCCAGTTCCATTCGCCGTGATCGGCCGGCAAGGCCGGGGTAAACACCACCAGCGTATCTTGGGGTTGCCCAACCAACGTTTGAACCTTCTCCCCGCGGTCGTCGAAGTGCACCTCAATCCCTTCGGATTGCAACGCTGTGGTGAGGGCGGTAGAGGTGCGGTCATAACCGGCCACCCGGAAGCCCAAATGGTTGAACCAGCGGGCCAGCGCACTCATCCCGATCCCTCCGATACCGAGGAAGTAAATATTTTGTATGTTTTCGAATCCGGTCATCGGTTTATCAATTTTAACACTTCATCCACAATCCGGCGGGTCGCTTCGGGGCGGGCCAGTTTGCGGATATTCTCCGAAAGCGCCGTCATCCGGGCCTCATCGGCTATCAGCGACGCGATTTCGGATATTAGTTTTTCGCCAATTTCATGGTCTCTGACCATCACGGCCGCCTGTTTATCGACCAGGGCCTGGGCATTTTTAGTCTGGTGGTCTTCGGCTACATTGGGCGAGGGAACCAGCACCACCGGTTTTCCCACCAGGCACAATTCGCTGATGGTTCCGGCGCCGGCGCGCGACACCACCACATCGGCCGCCGCATAAGCCAGATCCATCCGGTTCAAAAACTGATGCAGATGCAGGTTGGACGGCAGAATTCCTTCGGTTTTCCGCTTCATATCTTCGAAATAGAGTGAACCGGTTTGCCAGATAATCTCCAGCTCCGATTGCCTGATCTGTTCCAGGTTTTGCAAAACAGCGTTGTTGAGCGTGCGTGCCCCCAGGCTTCCTCCCACCATCAACATCACCTTCCGGCCGGATGGAATATTGAAAAAGGCAAGCGCCTCCTCTTTTTTCGCCGCACCGTCCAGCAGGTTCTGACGCACCGGGTTTCCGGTGAAGACGAGCTTTTCCCGGGGGAAGAACCGCTCCATTCCTTCGTAGGCTACACAAATCCGGCTGGCCTTTTTCCCCAGCAGTTTATTGGTAATGCCGGCATAAGAGTTCTGCTCCTGGATGAGCGCCGGGATTCCTCGCGAAACCGCAGCCCGCAGCAGCGGTCCGCTGGCGTATCCTCCTACTCCCACCACCACATGCGGACGAAAATCGCGCACCACCTTGCGGGCTTTGAGCATACTCTGAAACAACTGCACAAAAAACCGGAAGGTGTTGAGTCCCGGTTTGCGGGGAAAGCCCATCACCGGCAATCCAACAATCGGAAATCCGGCTGCCGGAACTTTTTCCATCTCCATCCGGCCCTGCGCCCCCACGAAAAGCAGCTCGCAATGCGGGAAACGGTTTTTCAGTTCTCCGGCGATTGCCAGGGCCGGAAAAATGTGACCGCCGGTTCCGCCACCGCTGATAATTACTCGTAACTCTTCCATACTACTGCATCTCCTGGTCTTCATCAGGAACGGTAACCTGCACCACCGGTGCCTGCACCTCCCTGTTTTTCTGGTTTTGGTAACTCACGCTCAAAATACAGCCAAAAGCCACTGAAGTGAACAGCAGCGATGTTCCGCCCATACTCACCCAGGGCAGCGGCTGTCCGGTTACCGGGAAAACCCCGGTGGAAACCGCTATATTGATCATGGCCTGGTACACCAGCATCAGGGTGAGGCCGGTGACCAGAAAGGCAGGGAAAGTCCGGTTGGTTTTCCGGACGATAATAATTCCCCTGAAAAAGAAGATGAGGTAAAGGAATACTATTCCCACCCCGATAATCATTCCGTATTCTTCGACGATGATGGCAAAAATAAAGTCGTTGTAAGCCGCAGCCATGTAGTTGGCCACATCGGAGTTGCCAGGTCCCTTTCCAATCAGGCCGCCTTCATAAATCGCCAGCTTGGCATAGTCGGCCTGGGTGATCCCTTTTTCCGAAGCCGGATCGCCATGAATAAACCGCTCGAGGCGTCCTTTGATGGTGGAAAAGCGCGAGGGAAGGGCGGTAAGCTTGTCGGCCGTAAAATAGATGAGCACCACCAACCCGATGCCGGCAGCCACCACCAGCAGCAGATAACGAATCGGCACCCGACCGATGAACATCATCGACATGATGGTGGCAAAAAGCAGGGCGGCTGTCGAAAAGTTGGAGAGCATAATCATCCCGCAAATTACCGAAGAGGCGATCATGATTTTGATGAAAGCCCTTTTCAGCCCATCTTTCGACTCCTGCTCGATTCCCAGAATTTTGGCGGCATACATCACCAGCCCCAGTTTGGCAATTTCGGCAGGCTGAAAAGAGATGAACCCCAGGTTAATGGTTCGTCCCGACGAATCGCCCGCCAATCCGGCAAACTTGAGGGCCACGGCAGCTCCCAAGAAAAAGACGCTGACAATCACCAGGACGCGCGATATAATGGAATAGAGTTTCACCGGGATCACGTTGACCATCAGCAGGATGATCCCGAAACCCAGTCCCAGGAACACCAGCTGCCTGACCAGGTAATAAAACGTGTTTCCCGAAGCCTGCCGGAAAGCCAATGCACCGGTTGCGCTGTAAACAATGAGCAGCGAAAACAACGAAAGCAGCATCAGCACCACCCAGATGACTTTGTCGCCTTTGATAATATTTTTCAGCGTCAAATCCATAAAACCGGCTGGTTACAAATTTCTCACCTCACGCTTAAACTGGGCGCCGCGATCTTCGTAATTCTCGAAAAGGTCGAAGCTGGCACAGGCGGGCGAAAGCAGCACCACATCGCCGTTGCGGGCCAGATAGTAAGCCGATTTGACCGCCTCGGTCATACTCTGCGCGTCGATAATGTTCCGGACCACCCCGCCAAACGCCTGGTGAATCTTGGAGTTGTCGACCCCCAGACAAACAATGGCCTTTACTTTTTCGCGGGCCAGCTCAATCAACATACTGTAATCGTTGCCTTTGTCAACACCGCCGGCAATCCACACCACCGGATGGGTCATACTTTCCAGGGCATACCACGTGGAGTTGACGTTGGTTGCTTTGGAGTCGTTGACAAATTCGATCCCATGTACTTTCAAAAAACGCTCGAGCCGGTGTTCCACTCCTTTAAAATCGGAGAGGCTTTCGCGGATCTTTTCGTTGCGGATTTCCGAAACCATGCCGGCAATTCCGGCAGCCATGGAGTTGTAGGTGTTGTGTTTGCCCTGTAAGGCTAAATCCAGAATAGACATACTGAATTGTTTTTCTTTTAGTTCAATAATTAGCTGATTATCTTGAATCCCTGCGCCCGTTCCGCCGGCTGGTTGGCCCAGCGAAAAAGGGATACAGGTGGCTTTTATTTCCCGTTTGGTCATTTCACGGCAGGTTACCGGATCGTCGGCGCAAAAGACAAAGTAGTCCGCTGCCGTTTGATTTTGGATGATCCTGAATTTGGAATCCACGTAATTCTGCATCTGGTAACCGTACCGGTCGAGGTGGTCGGGGGTGATATTCATCAGGATGGCCACGTCGGCCCTGAAATCGTACATCCCGTCGAGCTGGAAGCTGCTCAGTTCAATTACATAAACCTCATGCGGCTCTTCGGCCACCTGCCAGGCCAAACTTTTCCCCACGTTTCCGGCCAGACCGGCATCCACACCGGCCTGGGTAAGCAGGTGATGAATGAGCAGGGTGGTGGTGGTTTTTCCGTTGCTGCCGGTGATGCAGATCTTGCGGGCATTGGTGTAGCGTCCGGCAAATTCGATCTCCGAAATAACCGGAATCCCTTTCTGGCGGATTTCCGCAATCACCGGCGCACTCTCGGGAATGCCGGGACTTTTAATCACCAGTGTGGCCTCCAGAATGCGATCCATCGAATGGGTGCCCTCCTCCCACGGGATCTGGCGGCTGCGCAATACTTCGCGGTACTTTTCCTTCACGGCGCCTTTGTCGGAGACCCAAACCCCGAATCCCTTCTGCTGCGCCAGAATAGCTGCTCCTACCCCGCTTTCGCCTGCTCCCAGTATGACAACTTTTTCGGCCATGTTACCTGATTTTTAGCGTTACGATGGTAAAAACAGCCAGGATAATTCCCACAATCCAAAACCGGGTCACAATTTTGGCTTCCGGGATTCCTTTCTTCTGAAAATGGTGATGAATCGGGCTCATCAGGAAGATCCGGCGCCCTTCGCCATATTTGCGTTTGGTATATTTAAACCAGCCAACCTGCATCATCACGCTGAGGTTTTCCACCAGAAAGATTCCGCAAAGCAGCGGAATAAGAATCTCTTTCCGGATAATGACTGAAAAAACGGCAAGGATACCGCCAAGCGCCAAACTGCCGGTGTCGCCCATAAAAACCTGCGCCGGATAGGAGTTGTACCATAAAAACCCAACCGTCGCGCCGATAAATGCCGCGATGAACACCGTCAACTCGCCAATATTGGGAATATACATGATGTTCAGATAATTGGCATAAATGACATTACCGCTTACGTAGGCAAGGATACCGAGTGTGGCGCCGCTGATGGCCGATGTGCCGGTCGCCAGTCCGTCGAGGCCGTCGGTGAGGTTGGCGGCATTCGAAACCGCGGTGATGATCAGAATGATGGCCAGCGCATAAACCAGCCAGCGGAGCCAGCTGGCCTGCTTGCCGGCAAAACCCACCAGCCAGGCGTAGTCGAATTCGTTATTTTTGATAAAGGGAAGCGTGGTTTTGGTCGATTTCACCTCGCGGGTAACCTCCTGCAGTTTTCTTTCGCCGGTGGCCTGGTCTTCCACCATCACCTCCACACTTTCGCCTTTGGCCGAAACCAGTGGTTCGCGGACCACCACTTCGTCGCTCAGCAGCAGGGTGGCGGCCACCATCAACCCGAGAACAACCTGCCCCAGAATTTTAAACTTTCCGGCCAGCCCCTTTTTGTTTTTCATAAACACCTTGATGTAGTCGTCGGCAAAGCCGATCATCCCCAGCCAGGTGGTGGTGATAAGCATCAGCAGGATATAAATATTGTGGAGCTGGGCAAACAGCAGGGTCGGAATAATGATGGATGCCAGAATAATGATCCCTCCCATGGTGGGAGTTCCCTTTTTCTGTAACTGTCCTTCCAGCCCCAGGTCGCGGATCTCTTCCCCGATCTGTTTGCGTTGCAGGTAAAGAATCAGCTTTTTCCCGAAAGCCATCGTGATAAAGAGCGACAGGATAACCGCCGCCCCGGAGCGGAAAGAGATATACTGGACCATCCCCATTCCCGGGATGTTATAGTCTTTCAGCAGTTCATACAAATAGTAAATCATCGCATTATATCAGTTAGTCGATTCCGAAAAATTCCCGAATCACCTCTTTATCGTCGAAGTGATGCTTCACGCCGTTGATTTCCTGGTAATCTTCGTGTCCTTTGCCGGCCACCAGAATGATATCGCCCGGAGCTGCCAGGTGAATGGCTGTTTTGATGGCTTCGCGGCGGTTGGTGATCGAGATGACTTTCCGGCGGCTGGCGGCATCCACCCCGGCCTCCATGTCGCGGATGATGGCTTCGGGGTCTTCGGTCCGCGGGTTGTCGGAAGTGAGGATCACCTTGTCGCTGCCAAGCAGCGCTTCTTTCGCCATTTCGGGGCGTTTGGTACGGTCGCGGTCGCCGCCGGCGCCAACCACGGTGATGACCTGTTCGTTTCCGGTCCGGATTTCAGCAATGGCTGCCAGCACATTTTTAAGGGCATCGGGCGTGTGGGCATAATCCACAATGGCCATTTTCCCGTCGAAACTGCGAACCGCCTCGAAGCGTCCGCGCACCGGCATCAGTTCGCTGATCAGCTTCAGCACTTCATCCTTTTTTTGTCCCAGCTGGAGGGCAGTTCCGTAAACAGCCAGCAGGTTGGCGGCGTTAAATTTTCCGACGAAATGGGTCCACACCTCCTGCCCGTCGATATTCAGCAGCATACCGTCGAAATGGCTTTCGAGCACTTTGCAATGGTAGTCGGCCACGGTACGGGTTGAATAGGTCAGCTGCCGGGCTTTACAATTCTGCACCATTACCCGTCCGTTTTTATCGTCGGAATTGGTGATGGCAAAGGCGGTTGCGGGCAGTCCGTCGAAGAAAGTTTTCTTGGCGCGGAGATATTCGGCAAAAGTTTTATGATAGTCGAGATGGTCGTGGGTGAGGTTGGTAAAAATTCCCCCGGCAAAATCGATTCCGGCAATCCGTTCCTGCACCACGGCATGCGAACTGACCTCCATGAAGCAATAGTCGCAGCCGGCTTCGACCATTTGCGCCAGCAAAAACTGGATGCGCAGGGCGTCGGGGGTGGTGTGGGTAGCCACTTCGGCGCTGTCGGCCACAATGGTCTGAATGGTGGAGAGCAGCCCCACTTTGTACCCCAGCCGGGTAAAAAGCTGGTAAGATAAGGTGGCGATGCTGGTTTTTCCGTTGGTACCGGTTACACCAACCACCTTCAGCTTCCGGGAGGGGAAGTCGTACCAGGCAGCCGACAAAAGTCCCAGCATTTTGTTTGAATCCTCCACCTGGACGTAGGCCACATTTTCGGCCAGCTGACCGGGTAACGTCTGGCAAACCACCACGGCCGCACCTTTTTCCACCGCAAGCGGGATAAACGAATGTCCGTCGGCATGCACACCCTGCTGGGCCACAAAAATAAATCCCGGCTGCACGGTGCGCGAGTCAAAAGCAACGCCGCGCACTTCGCCGTTGTAAGTTCCCTCTGTCCGGAGAACACCCTCTTCGGGAATTAGCTCTTTCCAGTTCTTCCTCATATCGTTATCCCAGTGTCAAAAGAATTGTTTGACCTTTCTTAAATTTCCTGCCTGCCGGTATGGATTGTGATTTCACTTTTCCAACGCCGCTGATTCTGACCCGAAGTCCGGCATTTTCGAGCAGATAAACGGCATTGCTGGCGCCCATCCCGCGGACATCGGGGACTACACCGTCAGAAACTTTGTAGTCCTCCAGAATCAGGTTGTTATCCTCGCGTTTGACTTTGGCCACATCGGTGTCGGGATCGGAGCTGTCGGTGTCCACATTCAGCTCATCGAGCACCTGCAGCAGATCGTGTGTCATGCCGCTTTTAACTGCCGGGGCAATTTCTTCTCCGGGAGTTTCTTCGGGTTTTCCCTTTCCCTGTAAGAGGTAGGCATACACTTTTTCGGCTACTTCGGCAAATACAGGTCCGGCAACCGAACCGCCATAGTAAGCTCCCTGCGGTTTGTTGATGGTGACGATCATCGAATAGAGCGGGTCGTCGGCCGGAAAATATCCGGCAAACGAAGCCAGGTAGAGTCCCTTCCCGTACCCGCTTTGTCCCGAAGAGATCTGGGCGGTACCGGTTTTCCCGGCAATTTTGAATACATCGTTTCGCAAAGACTTACCGGTTCCGTTTTCACAAACCCCTTCCAGCATACTTTGCGCCTGCCGGATGGTTCTCCGTGAAAAAATCCTGGAATGGATCACTTCGGTTTTATAACTTTCCCGCAGGGCGCCCTTCTCCCGGATCTCCTTTATCAGCCGGGGTTTCACCATTTTTCCGTCGTTGGCTACGGCGTTGTAAAATGTCAACATTTGCAGGGGGGTCATCTTGGTTTCGTATCCATACGACATCCAGGCCAGGGTGGTCCCCCACCAGTCTTTATTTCCCGGATATTTAAAGAAGGGAACCCCTTCGCCCATCACTTCGAGCCCCAACGGCTTGTTCAGCCCCAGTTCGTAGATACGGTCAACATATTCCTTCGGATTTTTTTCGTAGGCCGAGGTGATAATCTTGGCAACCCCCACGTTGGAGGACAGTTCAAAAATTCTTTTCACCGAAATGGGGCCATGTCCGCCATGTTTGTAGTCGCTGTCGTAGATAGTCCGGTCATGGTATTTCCACACCCCGCTCCCGGTGTCGAACACATCGCTGGTGTCCACCTTCGACTGGTCGAGGGCGATCATCAGGGAGATGAGCTTGAAGGTAGAGCCGGGTTCATAGCAGCCGGCGTGCCCCAGCGCGTAGTTGTAAACTTCTTCGTAATGGCCGGGGGCAACCCGTCCGAGGTTGGCAATCGCCTTGATCTCCCCGGTTTTAACCTCCATCAGCACGGCAGCTCCCCACTCGGCATTGCTGGCTTTGAGCTGGCGCTCGAGTGCACTTTCCGTAATGTCCTGCATGCGGATATTCAGGGTGGTGATGACATCCATGCCATCTTTGGGTTCGATTTCGATCCGGTCGAGCCAGCGCCCCGACAGGTTCTGGCGGTAAGCTACGCCCTCTTCGCCTTTCAG
>Ga0116193_1003454_pt1 | contig 11408 bp, 10 predicted proteins | sample AD_UKC115_MetaG_FD_89892 | JGI IMG/M metagenome (GOLD analysis project Ga0116193, IMG submission 89892) | Active sludge microbial communities of municipal wastewater-treating anaerobic digesters from Hong Kong - AD_UKC115_MetaG | ecosystem: Engineered > Bioreactor > Anaerobic > Digestate...
AGGAAAGTTGCTCATCGGATCAAAAGTGACTTTGTGGCATGATGAAAACAGAGTTACAACAATGATGCTTAAAACAATAAGATAATATTTCATGCTAATATTCAATAAGATCATTATAATCCACCAACACGGCTTTTACGGACTTTTCTCTACATAGTTTCTGCGTAAAAGCAACGTTTTCGGGGGTGAAATCAGCAGGAGTATGCCAGAAAAAAATATGTTGATCCGAAAAATAATCAGTTAAGACGGGATACATTCGGTATTCACAACTCAAGCCATCGGGTTGCAGTTTATCTACCATTTTTTTTGTTTTTTGATACCAAGAAGTGGTATCCATCTGAGGATTATAATAAAAATTATCCACCCATAAGAGTACTTGAAAATCATACTCTTTTATAATTTTGAGGGCATCAGCGGATGTGTTTTCCACCCATAATCGATCTTTGATATGGTATTTTCGTGCAATATATTTCAATCGTTGTGCAAGTTGTGTAGCATTTTCTACAGATAAATTCTTCATGTCTAACCAATAATAGGTGTCTTTTCGTTGTGCTTTTGATAGTTTTTTCAACCAATCAGAGAAAAGAACATTTTTGGTAGTATCAGGAGCATCATGTCCTACAAATAAGCGGTCTTGGTGTTCCGAAAAGATTAAATCGACTTCCAATCCCATAAATTTCGACTGTTTTTCTGCAACATCCTCGGGATTATTTACACGATGAGCCCATACTTTCGGAAATTGATGGCGCTTATCCTGATTCAATTCATCTTTTGGAGTACAACTTTGAAATATTACAATAGAGAAAATAAATATTAATCGAAAAATAATATTTTTACTTTTGGGCATAGCTATTTTATATATTTAAGTTGACAAAAATACAAAAATATTACTCAATGTTTAAAAATGGGATAGATTAAAATTGATAATAGAGGCTGAAAGCAATGGAAGAGTTGAATTGTTTTCGTTTAATTCTATATTGTGAATGTTCTCCGTCGGGAACCCGAACAGGCAAAATAGAGTTGGAATAGCGCAAATTGACCCCGTAATGTTCCTTAATAAAAAAAGAGATTCCACCGATTCCGGCCAATTCAAATATTCTGAAGGGTTGTCTTCCGGGCAGTTTTCCGTTAGAGTCTTTTTCTGCTGAATAAAATAAAAAGTTAATTGAAGGTCCCAATTCCAACTCGAACCATTTGGCCGGAGCATATTTTACCAAAAAGGGAGTTTCGGTATACAACATGGTTAGAATGTACTGATTAGAAACAACATTTTCATTATTAGCCACTAAGAATTTACTGCTGCCTTTCATTATGAAATTAATCTCGGCTTGGATCTTCCAATGTTGATTCTTAGATATCGGAAAATTGGTAAAAACACCTGTATATGCCCCGAATTTATTGAATCCCGAAAGAGCATCTCCTGAAATTTGGGAGCCCGTAAATCCTACTCGAACTCCACCCTTAAAGGCTTGTCCATGGCAGATTAAGACAATGAAAATAAAAAAAAGTGTGGTTGTGATTCTTTTCATGGCTACATCTTATTGATTTGATGTTGCAAACTTACATAAAAATAATACACCACACTTCTTTGAAAAGTGAAAATGACGGTTTTGATTAGTCGTCGTATTTTACAAAATTATATTTATAATCAAAGATTAATTCAATTTTGTTTTTTAATTTAACTTCGTAGTTACGTCTGTCTTTTTCAATCTTTATGATAGTTAGATCCTTATGATAGGTCTTTACATAATTCAGAATCTCTGAAGGAATAGCGCTATCGGGAACATTTCCGTATTTGCAGTCGATGTTGGTCCATTCCCCGTTGGAATTGAATTCAATTTTATCCCCATTGACGAAAATAACATCATAGTTTTTGTCCGTGAGGTCCATATCCTGTTTAGCGATAGAAATCTGGAGATTGGAAAAATGTTGTTTGATAAATTGTTGCGCTTTTTGAGGCAACTGTTCAAAGGTGACAGGCCGATCATTGGATGCGTTTAAAGACATGCTTATCGCGAAGATAACTGTCATGAATAATACTTTTTTCATAATTCAATTATTTTATTGTTTTTAATTTGATTAATTATCATATCCGATAATCCTAAAATCACTTCCAAATGTGATTTCCAATTGATTATCTAATTTAATGTCGTAATGTTTGCGTTCATGTTCAATTTTAATAACATATTGACCCGGATGTTGTCGGGTTACGTGATCGTTAATTTCTTGCGGGATGAGTGCGAGGGGGACGGCATTTGTTTTACAATCAATTTCTTCCCACTCACCTTTTTTGGAAAATTTTAACTCTGTTCCATTGCTAAATACAACTTCATAAGAGGTACAGCATAAAAAACCTTCTTGAAGAACATAAGATATTTCCAGGTCTGAAAAATGAAGATTTACAGTTTCTTTGGCTTTTTCGGGAAGTTCTGAAAAATTAACAAGTTTATCTTCAAACTCTTTTTGACAGCTTTGCAGACTGAAACTAAACAAAACTAATGTGATGATGGCGATTTTTTTCATGTTGCTTTAATTTTAATTATAAATAATTATACTCTTTTTTTAAAGCAAAAATAAAATGTAAATCTGAAAAGAAAATGAAATGCGAAATAAAAGAGAATGATCCGATTAGAACTAAAATCTATTTTATAGAAGATGTCGAAAAATGTAATTCAAAACAGTGTTTCTCATTACGAAACTCATATTGATGTTGGATATGATACATTCTGCAAATGGCATCTACAACGGCAAGCCCAAGTCCTGTACTTCCTTCTTTTTTACCTCCCTGATAAAAACGTTCAAAAATTTTATCCGGATCAAGAGATTCATTATTTCCGTTATTTTTAATGGTAAGAGAATTTGCATCAATCCGGATCTCAATTTTTCCGGAAGGAATGTTATGCACGAACGCATTTTTAAGAAGATTATTGATTAACGTCAGTGCCAAGTCCGGGTTCATTTCAGTAAAAAGCTTTGCTGATTCTTGAATATCAATCTCAATATTGAGATAGGAATATGCGGATGAGAAATCTTCTAATTGTTTTTTAATTAATGAATTAAAATCAATACGACTTACTTCCGGAAATTGTTCATTATCAATTTTGGAGATAAAGAGCAAGGCTTTGTTGAGTTTGACAATATGGGAGAGTGTTTGTTGCGTTTTTACAATCTCGGCCATTTGAGCTTCGGTTAGCGTAGGATCGTTCAAAAGGAGTTCAAGCCGATTAATACAAATTGCGAGAGGGGTTTGTATTTCGTGTGATGCGTTCCCGATAAACTGTTTTTGATGTTCGAAAGCATACTCGGCGCGTTCGGCATAGCGTACGGCTGCTTCGTTAATTTTTTTAAATTCGGTAATATTCGTTTGATTATCCAATGGTTTATTTTTTCCCCCGATGCGATAATGATCCAACCATCGAAGCAGGACGTGAAGCGGTTTCAAACTTCGATAGTAAATTAAAATATTGACCAGTAAAATGGTAGCCAACAATATTGCATACAAAATGACAATCCAAATCAGAATAGATTCTCTTAGGTCCGCTTTTTCAATAGTTGGAGTAAAAACATCCAGTTTGTAATAGTCTTCATTTTCATCTTTAAAAATAGTTTGTAAAAAACGGGCCGGTTCCATCTCATTTTTTTCTTCAATGAAGATCATGGTATCTGCATAATGGATATGGCTAAAAAGGTGTTCTGTTTGTTCTAATTTTACAATGGAATAGAAATTATTGCTGCCGTCATTTTCAGTGGGAAGAGGTTCTCCGGCAAGCGTTTTGATGATTAGTTGTTCTGCATAGAGTTCAAGGGCATCGTCAACTTCATCATTAATTTCATCAATAATAGCATAATAAAAGAAAAGTGCCCATGCAGTAAAAACGACCAATAATATGGTCGAGAGTTGCAAGGAAATTTTAGATATCAGTTTCATAGCAAAAATTGATTATTCTTGAACCATTTTATATCCAAAACCGTAGATCGCTTTTATTTCGGCGGTAGCGTTTGCTTCTTTTAATTTTTTTCTTAAATTCTTAATTTGTGCATAGATAAAATCAAAATTATCGGTTTGATCAATATGATCACCCCAAACAGCTTCGGCAAGAACTTCTTTGCCGATAAGATAGTCAGGTCTGGACATGAAAAAGAAAAGGATGTCATATTCTTTTCGACTCAATTCAAGGGGAACATTATCCACTAATACTTGATTTTGATCCGGCACGATTTTAATATTGCCGTATTCCATGGTCATTGCACCGAAATGTTGATTTCTCCGGATAACACTTTTAATACGGGCGGACAATTCTGCCAAATGGAATGGTTTTGCCAGATAGTCATCTGCTCCCAATTCCAATCCAAGGACTTTATCATCAATAGAATCTTTAGCAGAGATAATGATGACACTATCTCTTTTTTGTTGTTCTTTGAGAAACTTCAAAAGAGCGAGCCCTGTTCCGTCAGGCAGCATAATATCCAATAGAATACAATCATAATCGTATATGGAAATTTTTTGCATGGCATTGCGAAAATTCTCGGCAATCTCTACCACATACCTTTCTTTTTCGAGTGTGCGCTGCATTAATTCCCTTAAAGAGGGCTCATCTTCAATGATTAATATTTTCATGCCATTCCTCTTGATTTTCTGATTCTTTCGTATGCTTGATTCAGGCGGGCAAATTTTTCTTCAGCCGCTTTTCTCATCTCTTCTCCCAAATGATTTACTTTATCCGGATGATGTTTTTTGGCCATGTTTCGATAAGCTTTTTTTACTTCTTCATCGGTAGCGGTACTAGAAATTTCCAATACTTTATAGTCGAGATCCAGATTTTGATAAGAAGTGGTGTATGCAGAAGATGATGAACTGCGGTAGCTCCCACCCATGTACATTGATTTTAACGACTGATAGTCTATTTCGCTAATGCCACACCACGAAGCAATTTGATCGATTTTATGAATTTCTTCGGGACTAAATTCCCCGTCGGAGGCGGCCAAACCAAACAGAAACTGAATCAACAGCAGTCGCTCATGAATGGAAGAACGGAGTCGGAATTGGCGGCAGACTTCTTGCACGTCATGTTCTTCCTTAAGAATCTCTTTTAACTCCATTAATGCCATATTGGCGCGAGTACTTCCAAAATTTTGGACGAAAAAATTCCTGATATAATAAAGTTCTGATTTTAGCAATTTATCATCCGCTTTCATTACTTCTGCAGTAAGAATAAGTAGCGTACGCGTAAAATCATGGGAAGTAGTTCTTTGATGCGTGGCAGTTACTTTAATTCTGGAAAAAGAGTCAATGATGTGACCTACAAATACACCGATGAGTGCTCCCCAAAATCCCCCGTTAATCAGTCCGATGATGCCCCCAATTAATTTAAACATAGTTTTTAAACAATTTTTCCAAATAAGTCAAACGTATCTGCTTCTGTAATTAATGTCGTATAAAAGTTTCCAATGGTAAGAGGGCTTTCTTTACGAATAAGGATTGAATTATCTACTTCAGGGGAATCGAATTCACTTCTTCCGTAGTAAAAACTATCATCTTTTTCATCAATAATTATAGGGAATTGAGTTCCGATTTTAGCTTCATTCAGTTGTTTTGAAATCTTTTGTTGCAGTGCCATCAATTCATCAAGGCGTCTTTTTTTCTCAGATTTTTTCACAGGATTTCCGAGTGGGTAGGCGGGAGTTCCTTCTTCACGAGAGTAAGAAAATACGCCCAATCTTTCAAATCGAACTTCTTCAATAAAACGAAGCAGTTCCTTATGATGTTCAAGAGTTTCTGTTGGGAATCCGGAAATAAGAGTCGTTCTCAATGCGATACCGGGAACTTTCGTACGGATGGTTTCAATAAGTTTATAGGTCTGTGAGGAATTATTTCCTCTATTCATACTTTTCAGAACAGAATCACTAATGTGTTGCAATGGAATATCCAAATAACGACAAATATTTTTATATTCATTCATCACATCTAAAATCTCATACGGAAATGATGCAGGATAGGCATAATGCATGCGAATCCATTCAATTCCGTCCACTTGAGCCAACTTTTCGAGCAATTTATCTAAAGAACGCTTATGATATATGTCAATCCCATAGTAGGTGAGGTCTTGGGCAATCAACATTAATTCTTTTACCCCTTGTGCAGCAAGAGATTTTGCTTCGGTAATCAACAACTCGATAGGTTTAGAAACATGCTTTCCTCTAATAGAAGGAATGGCACAAAAGGCACATTGTCGGTCGCACCCTTCTGAGATTTTTAAATAGGCATAATGAGGCGGTGTTGATAATAGACGATTGCTATTTTGCAGTAAATCAAAAGAGGGCTGATGTATCATTTGAGAGAGCGCAGCAAATCCATAAAATCCGTCTACTTCAGGAATTGCATCTTCTAACTCTTTTTTATATCGTTCCACCAAACATCCGATTACATATAATTTCTCAATCGAACCGGATCTTTTCTTTTCGGCATACTCCAAAATAGTTTCAATAGATTGCTCTTTGGCATCTAAAATAAAACTACAAGTATTGATAAGAACAATATTATGGTCTTGAGGTGATTCAAAAAACACATCATAACCGGCATTTTTAAATTCCGATGCCAATACTTCCGAGTCAACTTGGTTTTTTGAGCAGCCGAGTGTTACAAGATTAATACTTTTTTTTTTCATTATTTTAAATAGAAAATATTACTCTTGTTTGTATGAATCAACTTTATCTTTCAGTTCTTGAGGTACTTCTTTGATAAGTTTAACTTTTAATTGTTGAAGCATAATATTATTTTCACGGTCGTTGTTGTTAATTATATATGCTTTTTCCACCCAAGTATGTGCTTTTTCAAGTACGATTTTTTCTGTTTCTTTTAATTCTCTCAGTTTATCCCAATTTCTTTCTTCTGTAGCTTTATCCATTAGATTTTGATAGGTAATTGCTTCAAAGAAATAACGATATCCCATTTGTTGATTAAGTTCGAAATTGGTTGAATCAACTGCAAGTCCTTTTTCGAGATAAGATTCTGCTTTTTGGAATTGATCACTATTGGTCATATACAAAGCCAATTTTGCTAAAAATGCAGCACTATCGGCATACTCAATAGCTAATTTATCAGTAGCGGCATTTAGCTTTTCCAAATCTCCAGTCATTACATAATATTCCAGTTCCAATTCTTGAATCATAATAACTCTTTCTGCGGGAACATTCTTTTTTGCAGTTGCAATGATCTCTCCGCATCGGATAGTGTCATTTTCAGATTTATATAAATCATAAAGTAAGAGATAAATTTCCGGAACCGGAGTTTTAACTTTTGTAGCTTCTAAGAGCATTGCTTTATAATTTTCAGGCTGATTTAACTGAATTGCAATTTGGGATAAGTCGAAATAAAGATATCCTAAATCTTGCGCAATATTAGTATTCTCTTTATCTAATTTTAAACTTTTTGCAGCAGCATTTAAGTATTTATAAGCTTTTTCCCATTGTTTATTCTTTTTAGCTTCTTGTCCTATAATGTAAAAGGGACGAGCACAAAGAATTTGACCTGTTAAAGCATCTAACAATCCTGGTTTAGGTTCTACATTAGGATTTAATTCTACTGCTTTAAAAAAACTCTCATTGGCAATCCAAATGGCATCCGTATCTTTGATTATATATTTGGGGTTTGTTTTTTGTCTTTCCAATTCATCTTCATATCGTTGAAGATAAACATTTCCTCGCATGAGCCACAATTCAGCATTTTGTTCATTTCCGGGCATACACTCTTCAAGAAGTTTTTTTGCTTTTCCAACTTGCTTATTTTGGAGACACATCCAAACGTCAGTCATACATGATTGTGCGATGCTTGTTCCTGCCATTAGTAGGCTTATGACAGTTAATACTAATAATTTTTTCATAACTTGATATTTTATAGGATAATTATTCGGTTGCTTTAATGTTCTCTATTTTTTTTATAATTTCGTCATATTTAGGAGAGTCTAATCTTGCATAAATTGCTTTTAATATATTTAGTACAGATAAATCTTCGGGTTGAAAGTTTAATGCTTTTTCGAAAAAGTCTCTGGCTTCCAGCAGATAAGTGTCTGACTTTTCTTTTAATGGTTGGGCATCTGCTTTACGTCCTTTTACATCCAATTCATTTGCTGTTAAAAAATAATCTTGAGAAATGTAGTAACAGCACACCCCTAAATTATATAAAATTACAAAATTGTCGGGATTAAGGCGATAGGATTTTCTGAGTAATTTTTCAGCTTCCAGATAGTTTGAGTCAAGGATGTAAAGGTTTGCAATATTGACAATGGTATTAATATCATTAAATGATTCAACGGGGAGACTGCTGAGAATACGATTTCCGGTCGCCTTGTCATTGTTTCGGAAGTAATAGTCTGCCTCCGCAACAATTAAGTCAGGATTTCCCGGCATTATATTTTTACCCATTTGAATTATTTCCAGGATTTTTCCCGGTTGATTTTCATTTTTATAATTCTCAATCAGGCGAAGATATACATTTACATTATTAGAACTATCTTTAATAGCTTTCTCATAATTCACTCTTGCCTTATCAATTTCGCCTTTCATTTCAAGGGTATAGGCGTAATAATAATAAATTTCTCCGTGTAAAGAATAGGGGGGAGGAGACTTCATCTCATAGCAGGCAATCCCTTTTTCGAGAATATTACTTGCTGCGTCGTAGCGTTCTGCAATTATTTCATCAACACCATATATAAAAAGAAGCGTGTACAACTGTGGAAGACCTTCATCAGGACTCATCATATCGGTTGCCACTACATTTTTATTTAATTCTTTAGCCTTTATATAAGCATCGAAAGCTTCAAGTGGAGAATTGGGAAAACTAATTTGATAAGCCTCATTTTTCTGACGTTCTCCATATTCTTGATTAGCAAGTAAATGGTAAATATTGGCTTTGTAAATCCATGTTGTTGCTTTATTTTGCAACTTTTCATCATCAAAACAGAGGTCAATCGCTTCTTTTGCTTTTACAAAATCTCTGTCGTAATAATAATTATAGGCTCTTGATAATGATGGCTTTTGAGCGAAAGATGTTAACATAAGCGCCATCATGAAAAAAGTTATTCCAACATGTTTCATAGTAATTTTATATTATGAATACTTCCAACCTTTTTGTGGGTTGGAAGTCGATTTTAGGATTTATTTATTTTCGTCGCCGGTAACAGTATTATCATTTTCTAATGAGATCTCCTCATCTTGTCCATTGATAGGGTCCTCTTCATCTTCTTCTTTCGGAACCCGGGTAACGGCGGCAATCATATCTTCTGATTTGAGGTCTATGAGTTTTACTCCTTGGGTAGCACGTCCCATCACACGTAGAGTTTCGACATGAAGACGGATGGCAAGTCCGGAGCGATTAATAATCATAAGGTCATCATTGTCAGTTACATTTTTAATAGCAATGAGGCCTCCTGTTTTTTCGGTAATACTTATAGTTTTTACCCCTTTACCTCCTCTATTGGTTACGCGATAGTCATCTAATAAAGATCTTTTTCCGAAACCATTTTCTGATACGACCAATACGTTGTAGTCCGGACTGTCAACACAGATCATTCCCACAACGAAGTCTTGTTCATTTGCAAGGGTAATTCCTTTAACTCCGGAGGCATTTCTACCCATGGGGCGAACACTTTTTTCATTAAAACGAACTGCTTTTCCGGAATTAAGCGCCATCATTATTTCACTTTCTCCATTGGTGAGATGAGCTTCCAATAAGTGGTCATTTTCACGGATGGTGATGGCATTAATTCCATTAACACGTGGACGGGAATAAGCTTCTAAAGAGGTCTTTTTAATAATTCCTTTTTCCGTACAAAGAATAATAAAGTTGTTATTGATATAATCTTGATCTGTAATATCTTTAACATTAATTACCGCTTTAATCTTATCATCATTTTCGATATTGATCAGATTTTGGATGGCGCGACCTTTAGATGTTTTGTTCCCTTCCGGAATTTCATAAACGCGAAGCCAGAAACATTTTCCTTTTTCGGTAAAGAACAACAAATAGTTGTGGTTGGTTGCCATGTATAGATTTTCGATAAAATCTTCTTCTCTTGAGTTGCCCCCTTTAGATCCTTTACCTCCTCTATTTTGGACTTTATATTCGGAAAGAGAAGTCCTTTTTACATAGCCCAAATGGGAGATGGTAATTACCACTTCGGTATCGGGGATTGTGTCTTCGATTCTAAAGTCTGAAGCAGCGAATTCGATTTTGGAACGTCTTTCATCGCCGTATTTTTCTTTAACTTCAGCCAATTCTTCTTTAATAATTTGCATTCTTAAGCTTTCTTCGGCCAAGATTCTTTGCAAGTATTCAATTTGCTTCATTAAATCATCATATTCGGTTTGAAGTTTGTTTCTTTCCAATCCTGTGAGTTGTCTTAATCTCATTTCGCAAATAGCACGGGCCTGAATATCGCTGAACTGCCATTTTTCCATAAGTCCGATACGAGCATCATCCGGAGTTGCCGAAGCACGAATCAAGTTAATGATTTCGTCAATGATGTCTAACGCTTTGATTAATCCTTCCAGAATGTGTGCTCTCTCTTCGGCTTTACGTAAGTCATATCTGGCTCTTCGTAACACCACTTCGTGACGATGATTCACATATTGTTGAATAATGCTTTTCAAGTTTAAAGTCACGGGGCGTCCGTTAACCAGCGCTACATTATTGATGCTGAATGAAGATTGAAGGGAGGTGTATTGATATAATTTATTGAGTACAACATTGGGAACGGCATCTCGTTTGAGTTCATAAACAATACGGGTGCCATTTCTACGGTTAGAAAGATCTTCAATATTAGAAATTCCATCCATTTTTCCTTCTTTCACTAACTCAACCGTTCTTTTAATCATTTCGGAAGGGTTGGTCATGTATGGAATAGAAGAGACAATAATTTGAGATTTTCCGTTATTTTCTTCAATGACGGCATCTCCTCTAAGAACAACACGACCTCTGCCGGTTTCAAAAGCTTCTCGCACACCGTCATACCCATAAATCGTACATCCTGTTGGAAAATCAGGGGCTTTAATGTATTGCATTAATTCTTCAATCGTAATGTCAGGATTATCAATGTAGGCAATAATTCCGTCACAACATTCGGAAAGGTTGTGGGGAGCCATATTGGTTGCCATGCCGACAGCAATACCGGAAGCACCATTGATAAGTAATCCCGGAATTTTTCCAGGAAGTACAATAGGTTCTTCCAAAGAGTCGTCGAAATTTAATCTAAAATCGACCGTCTCTTTTTTAATATCTTCAAGCATCTCTTCGGCAATTTTGCGCATTCTCGCTTCGGTATAACGCATGGCGGCAGGACTATCCCCGTCAATAGAGCCAAAGTTGCCTTGTCCGTCAATAAAAGGATATCTTAAAGACCAGTCTTGTGCCA
>Ga0116193_1003455_pt1 | contig 11407 bp, 8 predicted proteins | sample AD_UKC115_MetaG_FD_89892 | JGI IMG/M metagenome (GOLD analysis project Ga0116193, IMG submission 89892) | Active sludge microbial communities of municipal wastewater-treating anaerobic digesters from Hong Kong - AD_UKC115_MetaG | ecosystem: Engineered > Bioreactor > Anaerobic > Digestate | place...
AAATCGTGGCTACCCAATCGTCGGTAGAACAAGCTCGAAAAGGGTACGACATCACTTTGAAGCGCTACGAAACCGGCATGGGCACTATTGTAGAACTTAATGCGGCTGCATTGGGAGTAACCAATGCCGAATTGCAATACAAAAATGCGATTTACGACTATCTTGCAGCCAAAACCGATCTCGAAAAAGTTCTTGGATATACCATCGAACCCGTGAATGTAAATAAATAAAAAAAACAATAATAATGTAATGATTTTTTTGTTATGAAAACATCTTTCAACATCATCAAATGCGCTCCTTTAATGGCAGTATTATTGCTTGCTTCATGCGGAGGCAAAGAATCTTCGACACAAACCGAAACGGAAAAAAGAAAAGTTACCGTTGAACAAGTTCATGTGGTTTCGGTAGATCAGCTTGCAAAATTTACGGCAACCGTTGAAGCTAATCTGAAAAACAATATTGCTCCGGCTATGGGCGGACGCATTAGAAATATTTTAGTGGATGTGGGCTCTCCTGTTTCGAAAGGGCAGAAACTGGTTTTAATGGATCAGACAAACCTTTCACAACAACAAACTCAACTATCTACACTCAAAAGAGATCATGAAAGATATCTCGAACTGTATAAGGTGGGAGGTGTTTCCAAACAACAACTCGATCAGTTGGAGTCGCAGATTCAAGTAATGGAAACAATGATCTCCAACCTTATCGAAAATACGACGCTTATAAGTCCTATTAACGGAGTTGTTACAGCTCGCAACTACGATCCGGGTGATGTGGCTGCGCAATTGCCAATTCTGGTTATCGAAAATATCAATCCCGTGAAAGTATTGATAAACGTTTCAGAAACCTATTATCAGCAAGTATCCAAAAACACTCCCGTCCAAATACAGGCAGATGCGGTCGGAGATCAGACTTTCGAAGGAAAAGTTTCGGTTGTTTATCCAACCATAGATCCCATTTCGCATACTTTTCCCGTAGAGATCACCGTAAACAATCCCAAATCAATTCTCAGACCGGGTATGTTTGCAAGAGTAACGATGAACTTTGGGACAAAAGAACATCCCGTCATACCGGACAGAGCAGTCCAAAAACAGGTTGGCACCGATGAAAGATATGTTTTCATAGAAAAAGAAGGAAAAGCCGTTTACACAAAAGTTGAGTTAGGTACAAGATTAAACGATAAATATGAAATAGTTTCCGGCTTGAATGAAGGAGACAGAATTATTGTTGACGGAAGCGCAGGGCTTATCGAGGGCGCGGAAGTTGAAGTGGTGTCAAATATCAACCAATAAAATGCTCGTAACAATAAATTACACGAAAAAAAGTTACACATGAAACCATACGAAAGTGCAGTAAAAAATCCTATAGGCACGTCATTGATCTATATCGGACTTGTTTTGATCGGACTTATCTTCTATTTCCAGTTACCGGTCGATTTGCTACCCGATATCGAAATGAACGTAATATCGGTAATGACCTATTATCCGGGTGCCGGAGCGGATGACGTGGAAACCAACGTAACACGTCCGATGGAAGATGTATTGAACGCAACTGAAAACTTGAAACATATCACTTCTCAATCACGTGACGGAGTTTCGGTTATCATGCTTGAATTTGAATATGGTACCGATACGGATGTTTCGATGAACGATATTCGGGATAAATTGGAGCTATCCTCTCAATTTTTACCTGATGGAGCTTCATCGCCTATGTTGCTGAAATTTAGTACAGACATGATCCCCGTGATGATGCTTTCAGCTACAGCCGATCAAAGCTCAGAAGCCATGTACAAAATTCTGGACGAACAAATCGTAAATCCATTGAACAGAGTAAAAGGAGTTGGTACGGTTGCAATTTCCGGAGCAAGTCAACGTGAAGTTCAAGTGAATGTAACTCCCGAAAAACTCGAAGCTTATCAACTCTCTCTCGAGCAAATAGCACAAGTTATCGCCGCTGAAAACGTAAACATTCCTGCGGGGAATTTTGATGTAGGTTCCAAAACTTATATGCTGCGCCTCGAAGGAGAAATGAGAGATAGCAAAGAGTTAAACAACCTGATTGTTGGAAGCAGCAAGGGAAGCCCTATATACCTGCATAACGTTGCTTCGGTGGTAGATACGGTCAAGAGTCGTGTACTGGAAAGCTATACCAACGGCCAACGCAGTGCAACCATCATCATTCAAAAGCAAACAGGCGCAAATTCGGTGAATATAGTAGATGCCGTAAAGGAAAGACTTCCTGAACTAACAAAAAATCTACCACCTGACATTAAACTTGAAATAGTGACCGATACTTCCGATTACATCAAGGTCGCTATCGCCAGTTTGACAGAAACCATTTTGCTCGCCTTGCTCATAGTAGGTGTTGTCGTACTATTTTTCCTTGGACGATGGAGAGCAACCATCATTGTGTTGACAACCATTCCTATATCACTGATCGGTTCGTTCATTTACCTGATGCTCACAGGAAACACCATTAATGTCATTTCATTGTCGTCTCTTTCGATAGCCATCGGTATGGTGGTAGATGATGCGATCGTAGTACTCGAAAATATCACTACACATTTGGAACGAGGAAGTCGCCCCAAACAAGCAGCCATTTATGGAACGGAAGAGGTTTCGTTGTCCATTATCGCATCCACGCTCACCATTATAGCCGTATTCTTACCAATGACAATGACAACCGGACTTGCCGGTATAATGTTTGAACAACTCGGATGGATGGTAACTATTATTATCGGTTTGTCTTTGGCAATTGCTTTGAGCCTCACACCAATGATGAGCTCGCACATGTTGAGAGCAACCAAAGATATGAATAACAATGGTTTCGACAGATGGTATCAAAAAACAATCATGCCACTGCTTAACAATCTTGATAAGCAATATGCACGATTAGTTAATTGGGTATCACGTCATCGTTGGACTACGATTGGAATGATAGCTATAATTTTTGTTGTCGGAGCTATTATTTCGGCGCTCACTCTTAAAACAGAGTTTATGCCTGCTGCCGATAACGATCTGATTGCTATTACCGTAGAAATGCCAACCGGTACACGTGTCGAAATCACACGAGAAATCGGATTGAAAATTGAAAAAATGTTTAGCGAAAAATATCCCGAAATTCAGATTGCAACATTTACTGTAGGTCAAGCTGATGAGGACAATTTGTTTGCCTCAATGCAAGATAATGGCACCAATCTTATTAATTTTACTCTTCGCATGATAGATGGAAGCGAACGAAAGAAAACGATTTTTGAAATTTCGGATGAGATAAGAAACGATTTGGCCCAAATGCCGGAGCTTTACCGGTACAATGTTCAACCTGGTGGTGGAAGAATGTCCACTATGGGTGGAAGTTACGTAAATGTGGATATCTACGGCTACGATTTAACCACAACGGATAGAATAGCGGCAGAGTTGAAAACAAAACTCTCGGACATCGAGGGCCTAAGAGACGTAACTATTTCTCGTAAGGATTACCGCATTGAATATCGAATAGATTTCGATCGGGAAAAACTTTCTCTCAATGGATTTACCATGGCTACTGCAGCGAGCGCAATCCGTAATAGAGTGAACGGTATGATTACATCTCAATATCGCGAACAAGGCGAAGAGTATGATATAACCGTGCGCTTCGACGAAAAAAACCGTCAATCGATCGAAGATATTCAAAATATCACGATTTACAATCCAATGGGAGTTGGCGTAAAAGTTCGCGATCTTGGAACTGTGAGTGAAAGCTCTTCACTTCCGCAAATAGATAGAAAAGACCGAGAACGCATTGTCACGGTTCAAGCCAATATTCTGAACAGAGCACTCAACGAAGTAGTTTTGGATGTAAATCAGGCGATCAACAGTACCTCTATTCCGGCCGGCATCAGCATTGAAATTACGGGTTCACTCGAAGATCAACAAGAAGCCTTTGGCGATCTCTTGATACTCCTAATTGTTTCCACGCTGCTTGTTTACATTGTGATGGCATCGCAATTCGAATCTCTCACCTACCCCTTTATCATTATATTATCTGTTCCATTTGCCTTCATCGGATCGTTGCTATTACTTGCCATCACCGGGACTCCGCTTGGAATTATGGCATTCATCGGTCTGATCATGTTGGTGGGTATGGTTGTGAAAAACGGTATCGTGCTCATCGATTATATCAATCTTAATCGCGAACGAGGAATGTCTATTATTTCAGCAGTAGTTCACGGCGGACGTTCCAGACTTCGGCCTGTATTGATGACTGCTTTAACTACCATTTTGGGTATGATTCCTTTGGCTATTGGCACCGGACAAGGATCGGAAATTTGGAAATCGCTCGGTATTTCGATTGTAGGTGGTATGACATTCTCCACTATTGTAACGCTCATTTTCGTTCCCGCCTTGTATTCCATATTTGGAAGCTATGGAGTAGTCAGAAAGCGCAAACAGCATCGCGAAAAACTACTTGTTGAAAGTGAAACCAACGAACAAGATAAACCCTCGAACGAAAATTAAAGCGCAACCAACGTCATTCAACTAAAACATTGAAAATAAGATATGAAAGCAGTAATGATTATATTAGACCAAGCTCACTACGATGATATTACAAATGAACTGAGCAAACTCAACATTCGAGGGTTTACATCGTGGAAACCGGTGTATGGAAGAGGCAGCAATACGGGATATCCGCATTATGGAACTCATGCTTGGCCCTCGCTCAACAATGCAATTCTGACTGTAGTCGAAAATCATCAAGTGAAGCCGCTGCTTCGTTTTTTGAAGGAGCTCGATGATCAGTATCAGAATCTTGGACTCAGGGCATTTTCTTGGAATATTGAAGATATGATTTGATTCTTTTCAAAAAATTTTACGCGATAAATAATGCTTTTTTAAGTCCCATAAAGATCCATCCGTATCTTTGTGGGATTGTTTTTTAAATAGTTGAATACTTTTTGTATTTCAGGCCCCAAATATGAACAATAGGCTATTTCGAAATGTTCTATTTGTGAAAATTATTACATATTTAAGGAGATGAGAAAGCATCTTTCAACTCATAAAATATAACATTATGGACAAGAAAACAATCGGAACAAACGCAGGCATTATTTGGAATCTGTTGTATAACGGCCAAAAATGGAACTGCAAAAAATTGATGGAAGATTCCGGATTATCGGAAAGGGAGGTGTTGATGGCAATTGGATGGTTGGCTCGAGAAGACAAAATCGAATTTGAAACTTGTCCCGACGGTTCGGAATGCTATTATCTCATTATCAATTATTTTTGATTGAAACAATAACTGATTCAAATGCAAAACAGGCTGCTTCAAAAGTTGGAATGAAGCAGCCTGTTTTGGATCTTTCTTGCTTACGATTTTCTATTTTTCTTTCGAAGAAAAAGAATAAGGTGCATCTGTTTTTTGGATACCGCGTATCATGTTTGGAGTATCTGACATTGTAATATCTATCGTAGCACCACGCAACAAATCTTCATGTGCTAAATAATTTTTAGAATAAAGTCTGCCATTCAATCGAAATTCCCTGATATATCGCTTCGAAGGATCGTTATTGACTGCATTTATCCGAATAGTATTCCCGTTTTCAAGTTTCACCGTCATCTTGTTGAACAAAGGCGATCCGATCACATATTCATTGCTTCCCGGACAAACCGGATAGAATCCCAACGCCGAAAATACGTACCACGCCGAAGTTTGCCCATTGTCCTCATCACCACAATAACCATCGGGATGGGCATTATAAAGCTTATCCATCACTTCGCGAACCCAATATTGAGCTTTCCACGGCTCACCGGCATAGTTATACAGATAAATCATATGCTGGATAGGCTGATTTCCATGAGCATACTGTCCCATGTTCATGATCTGCATTTCACGAATTTCGTGAATGACGCCCCCGTAATAGCTATCGTCAAAAACGGGCGGCATTTTAAATACCGAATCGAGCATGCTGACAAAAACCTTATCTCCTCCCATCAAATCAATCAATCCCTTCGGATCATGAAATACGGACCAAGTATAATGCCAACTGTTGCCTTCGGTGAAAGCATCTCCCCATTTAAATGGACTGAAAGGCGATTGAAATGTTCCATCTTCGTTTTTCCCTCGCATCAGCTTGTATTCCGACGAATAAAGATTTCGATAATTCTGACAACGTTTGGCGTAAAGATCTATCTCGCTTTGCGGACGTTTGAGCGCTTGGGCCAACCGATAGATCGTCCAATCGTCATAAGCGTATTCGAGCGTACGTGCAGCACTCTCGTTAATACCGACATTGTAAGGAACGTACCCCAATTTGTTGTAATATTCGTATCCCAATCTACCGGTTGATGAAACAGTGGGATGAACATGATTGGCCCCAAAAACTACCGCTTCGTAGAGTTTTTCGATATCATAACCTCTTAACCCTTTCAGGTAAGCATCGGCAACGATGGAGGCGGAATTATTGCCAACCATGCAACCCCGATGCCCTGGACTTGCCCATTCGGGCAGAAATCCGCTTTCTTTGTAGGTATTTATCAATCCTTCCTGAATTTCTTTGTTTACAGACGGATAAACGAGATTGAGCAATGGGAACAAAGCTCTGAAGGTATCCCAAAAACCGGTATCGGTGTACATATATCCGGGTAAAACCTGGCCGTTATATGGGCTGTAATGAACTACCTTTCCATTTGCATCGATTTCGTATAACTTGCGTGGAAATAGCGTCGAACGGTAAAGAGTGGAATAAAATGTGCGTTGTTGATCAAGGTTTTCTCCTTCGATTTCGATTTTCCCCAACACATCGTTCCATGCCTTGCGACCATCGGCCATGACGGTTTCAAAATCTTTCGACGAAACTTCTTTCAAATTTTGCCAGGCCTGATCGTAGCTGATAAACGACGAAGCAACCTTAGCCGTAATTTTTTCTCCTCGCTTCGTGTTGAATCCCACAATTGCTCCGGCATGATCAGCATCAATCTTCAAAACATTTTCTACAAATTTACCATTATCAACGATTTGTCGATATTGAAAAGGTTTATCGAAAACGATTACAAAATAATTTTTGAAATTGTCGGGGACGCCACCACTGTTGCGGGTTGTAAACCCAATTACAGCATTTTTCGAAGGTATAATCTCAACAGACGAACCCTTATCGAAAGCATCGATCACCACAAAGGCATCTTTTGTTTCAGGAAAAGTAAAACGGAAAATAGCAGCACGATCGGTCGGTGTTATTTCGGTTGTAACATCATAATCAGCCAAATAGACACTATAGTAATACGGCGTTGCTTTTTCGGCTTTATGCGAATACCAACTGGCACGCTTTTGTTGATCGAATTCGGGCTTTCCCGTGAGGGGCATGATGGCAAACTGACCATAATCGTTGATCCATGGGCTTGGCTGATGGGTTTGCTTGAATCCGTTAATTTTCCCATCCGTATAAACATATTGCCACCCATCTCCCATTTTTCGTGTTTGCGGTGTCCAAAAATTCATACCCCACGGACGAGCAACGGCAGGATACGTATTTCCGTTGGAAATAGCAAATTCCGATTGGGTTCCTACCAGAATACTCACATAATCAACAGGATCGTATTTGGTTTGAGCCAGGATCGAAACGGAACAAAAGATCGATCCCAAAATGAATGACCATAAAAAATTTTTCATTTCTCAGCTTTTTAACAAGTTCAATTTATTTTCCTTCTCCAACTTCACCATCAGTTCGCCAAACAAAGTATTTGCCCATGCAAACCATTTTCGGGTGAAATGCGATGGATCGTCCTTATGAAACGATTCGTGCATAAATCCGGTATCGCCATCCGTGTCACGCAACATACGCAAATCCTGTCTGATTTCTTCATCATTGCTACTCGTCAGGGCATGCATGATAATGCTCATCGGCCAAATCATATCATAACCGATATGAGGGCCACCAATGCCATATCCGGCTTTCCCTTCAAAGAAATAGGGATTATCTTTGCTCCATACAAATTTGCGCGTATTTTGATAAATAGGATCACTTTTTTCAAGGGCACCGAGATAAGGAAGGCCCAACAAACTCGGGACATTAGCATCATCCATAATATATTGATTTCCAAAACCATCAACTTCGAAAGCATAGATTTTGCCATATTTAGGATGGGTGTAAACTGCATATTTGTGTAAAGCTTCCTCAACCTCATTCGCCAAAGAGCGACATTCTGCGGCAAAATTCTTTTCATTCGTAACCTTATCAGATATTTCGGCAATTTGTCGAAGCGAAATAACGGCAAAGAAATTGGACGGTACTAAAAAACCGAACGTCGTGGCATCATCGGAAGGACGGAATGAAGAAACGATCAAACCGACAGGATTTACAGGATTGCCAAAACCATCGTTGCATACTGTGTCCAACTGGCGATCGGTTACACGACGAAATGAATAAGGTCCTAAATCGTTTTTTCGCTGTTGCTCCCTGAAAGTTTTCAAAACGGAATGCATCGCATTTTTCCAATCATCATCGAAAACGGAAGTATTGTTGGTTGTTTTCCAATAATTATATGAGAGACGAACGGGATAACACAACGAATCGATTTCCCATTTCCGTTCGTGAAGCATCGGATTCATCTTCGTATAATCCTTCATCCATTCGCCGTTGGGCTTGGGATCGTGATTGAATGCATTGGCATACGGGTCGATGAGAATGCACTGAGCCTGATGATGAATAACGCCGGCAATCATTTCGCGAAGATGAGCGTCTTCGGTGGTCAGTGGCAAATATGGCCAAACTTGAGCCGACGAATCGCGCAACCACATGGCATCAATGTCGCCCGTAATAACAAATGTATCGGGTTTTCCGTTTCGAGTACCAAATTTTACGGTAGTATCCAGTGTGTTAGGATAGCAATTCTCGAACATCCATGCAAGTTTTGGATCTTTTATTTTTGATTTTATCCTTGCAATGGTTTGATCGACCGATTTCGAACTAAAATTTCGCAGGGCAAGTGCTGGGCGTTTTGAAACATAGGTCATTCCATTGGACGATATTTTCGTCTGCCCCATTACCCATGCAGGCGATGCAGCTGCTGCCACAAATCCCAAACTTCCTTTTTTGATAAACTCTCTACGTGTTGTCATTTTTTTGCTCAAGTAATTATGTTGTGATGAAATTAAAAACAATCTCCAAATTTAACAATTAACATAGATATTGCCAATTAATCTTATTTCAAATCGGGTAATTCGGCAAAAAGTTCTATCATACAGGCATTGTCGAGTAGCGATTTGTGAGGCTGGTTATTTTTTCGATACCAACTATTGCCAAACAATCCGTTTTCGTCCAAAGTATGATGAAAGGCATAATATGCGTTTTCTTCCAATGTTTTAATAAATACATCATTTCCATCAATTGCATAGAGTTGATTCAGCCCTCGTAACAATATAACGTTGAACCATGGGGAATCGGGATAAAAAAGCATTTTCCCATCTTGTGTTTCCTGCTCTTTAACAAAAAACTGATAAGCACCTTTGGCAGAAAGTTGAGCATCGTGAAGATAATTCTTCTTTTTTGTGATTTGATAAAGTCTGACCGAAGCTTCGATCATCTGACCTGTATTATATGTATATTTTTGTTTGCTGATGCGGCCATCCAGATTCACATTGTCCCAATAGACATTATCCGACGGATCAAGCAAATTCTGCTTCGTCCAATCATAAATTTCGATTGCTTCGTCAAGATATTTCTTTTCGTGGGTAATTTCATATAATCGGGAACAAAGGACTGCTGTTGGAGCATTTGAACACGTGTTCTTGCTATGTTTCTTTTGTTCGCACCAATACACGCCACCACCTAGCACGTCGTCTTTGCCGCTCATGATGAATTCATAAAGTTGGATAGCTTTTTGCAAATATTTTTGTTGATGAGTCGTTTCGAACAAGGTACAAAAATCGAGTGCAATCCAAACATTGTCGTCATAATAACGATCACTTTTGCCGGCAAAAGTGGGATATGACTGATACGCAGCGGGATCACGACCGGAATCCCAGTATTTTTCCAAACCCGGCAAAAGGTGATTTTCGAGCAAATCGAGATATTTGCGATCTCGCGTTTCTCGAAACAAAGCAACAACTCCTGAAATTACGCCTGAATATGGCCACAAGTAAGAAACCTCTTGCCGGTGTTGCTGATCGGCTCCTTCGGCAAGATAATCGACCTTGTTATCTATTTTTCTCGGATAAGTTTCTGCCAAAAGTCCATGTTCGGGAACATGATAAAGCCTCAATACTCGGTTCAAAACAGAATCCGAAATCGCGATGTTTTCCTTTTTCAGGCCATCGCAGCACGATTTATCCTCTGCCGACAAGAGACCTGAAAGTGTGAAAAAAAGAGTGGCCGTTAATAAAATACGAAGAAATGTTTTCATTTTTCGACCTCCTTCATAAAATTGATTGGCAATTTTTTGCGAAATGCTTCCTTGAAACAAATCAAAGTTTCGGTGCGCGCCAAGCCAATCGGTTGAATTTTTTCGTGAATAAGCGACAATAAATCGTGATTGTTGCGGACATAAACCTTTATCAACAAGTCATAATCGCCCGTAGTGTAGTAACATTCCACTACCTCATCTATTTTTTCCAATTCCTTCACTGCGTGATCGTAACTACTCGGATTGTTGAGAAAAATCCCAATATATGCACAAGTTTCATATCCGATTTTTTCGAAATCAATCAGAAATTCCGAACCCTTAATCACACCAATATTCATGAGTTTCTGAACGCGCTGATGAATAGCCGCACCCGAAACGCCACATTCGCGAGCAACTTCCAAAAAAGGAATGCGCGCATTGTTCACAATTAGATTCAATATCTTTTCGTCTAATTCATCCAAATCATGATATGCCATAAAAAATAATTAATTTATCGTAAATAAATAAAATTTAAATCTCTCAAACAAAAAAAATAGGCAGAAACCGAGAATGAATTATTTCAATCATTCGACGATAAACTGCTTAAAGCTATATAGGCGAAGGTACCAACGGCTGTTTTCAGTGCCGATTCGTCGATCAGAAAGGTATCGGAATGTAAAGCACCCGGTTTTCCGGAAATCCCGGCAACGCCAAATCGATAATAGCAGCACGGATAAAGTTGCGAAAAAAAGCCGAAATCGTCGGCAGTCATTCGCTTCGGGAATTCCAAAACATGTGCTTCTCCTAGATATTCCGCGACTTTCGCCCTCACTTCCCGATTTACAGCTTCATTATTCACCACAGACGGATAACCATAAGGCAGAACAGTTTCACAAATACATCCGTAAGCATCAGCCGTTGACTTGGCAATGCGCGGAATAGCTTCGAGCATCCGCCGGCGCTCTTCTTCGTCCATGCAACGCAGCGATCCTGCAAGTGTAACCTCACTTGGAATAACATTTGTCGCTCCATTGGCAATAAATTTGCCGAAC
>Ga0116193_1003458_pt1 | contig 11399 bp, 12 predicted proteins | sample AD_UKC115_MetaG_FD_89892 | JGI IMG/M metagenome (GOLD analysis project Ga0116193, IMG submission 89892) | Active sludge microbial communities of municipal wastewater-treating anaerobic digesters from Hong Kong - AD_UKC115_MetaG | ecosystem: Engineered > Bioreactor > Anaerobic > Digestate...
TCGAGTTGCTCTCCAGCAGAGCTCTACCCTCCACGGTGACGAAAATTACGGTGGCGGAGGAAATAAAGACTGTCAACTTTTAATCAGGACGTGACATAGAAGTTCAGCTTTGACATCGTCTCCAGGTCGAGATGAACGGTGCGGTCAACCAGAGCGCCAATGCCAATAAGCACGAAAACCGGCAGAGCCACAGTGTAAAAAATGGTTAAGACATTCATGGCAAGGAAGGTAAAGGAGAAGCAGGCGATGTGGCAATGAATTGTAGCAACGGCAGGATTTCTCCCGCTACGCGGTTCGAAATGACAAAACAGGGGCGGTTCAATAGGATAAGAAGGCTGTCTTATTCATGCAGAGAAAAAGAGCGCCTCGCACTCCAGAAGGGAGGCGAGGCGCGGGAGTAAACTTCCACATCGAAAGGTCAGAACGGAGCCAGGGTTCGGCAGCGAGAGAAGGATAATCAGAAGAATTAGCCCAACCAAAAAACCTGAACCAGATGCCACAAGGCAAGAACCCCGAGGATCAGGTAGGTCAGGTTGAGCCACCCAGGCATTATTTTTTGATCCGTACGGACGCTCGAAGTCTCCAAAGCAATACTGCGCTCTTTGACTCGTGGCTTACCGTTCATACAGATTCGGAGGCCATTTGCCTCCACCATCTCTCCTGTTACTGCAAATATCTGATTCCGGCGCAAAGCCCGGAGGGTGCATGAGGAAATCCCAAGCACTCTAATCGTGAAAATAGGACTGCATGGTAGGAATGTCAACGCCGTTTTAATTCTGATTGGCCAAGCGTGAGCGCAGCAATGCCGCGCGGGCGCAATCCCGCTCTTCTTCCTCCAGGGGATTCTTCTCTTTGTGCTGCAGATGAGCGGGTTGCACGTCAATCATCAGCCGGTTTAATTGCTGGTCGTTCAAGCCGTCGAAAATACCTTGGCCAATCCCCAGGCGCAAATGGCTCAACTGCCTCAAGGCATCGCGCGAGGAGATCAGGCGAGAATTGGTCAGCGTGCCATACGCGCGCCAGATGGCATCCTCGATTTTCACCCGTTTCTCATCGAATAGCGCTTGGCGGGCATGCTGTTCGCGATCCATGATCTGGATGACGACGCGCTCGAGTTCTTCGAGAATTTGCGGTTCACTCTTGCCCAGCGAGACCTCGTTGGAGATCTGGAAGAAGTCGCCAAGAAATTCCGAATTCTCGCCATAAAAGCCGCGCACCGTCAGGCCATACTGCGGCAGCAATTGCAGGATTTCCTCGACATTGTTCGTCAGCACTAGCGCCGGCAAGTGCATCATCACTGAGACGCGCAATCCCGTGCCAACATTGGTAGGACAGGCGGTGAGGTAGCCAAATCGCTCATGAAAGGCAAAATTCAACTGGCGGCTGAGTTGCGATTCGAGTTGATCCAGCGACTGCAGCGCCTCGCGCAAGCGCAATCCGGCGCGCAGGCACTGGATGCGCATGTGGTCTTCTTCATTGACCAAAATGGATAGACCCGGTGTGGAGAGGTAATACAGCACTCGCGCCTCGCCGGCGCGTTCCATTTCGGCGCTGATCAGATGGCTTTCCTTGAGATATTGCCGCTCCAATTCCTCCAGTTCCGAGATGAGAATGGGGAAAAATCGAATGTTGCCCTGCTGCAGGGCACGCTCAATTTCATTGGCAACGGCATTAAGTTGGGGTGATTTGGCTCGCGGGGAAAATGGATATTGACTCAGGTTGCGCGCATAGCGGGTGCGCGTGGAGATGATCACGTCTGCATGCGGGGCATCTTCATTGAGCCATTCGTCAGCGGTTTCGAGGTTAAAAGGTGGCACGCGTGGTTGTTGCTCCTGTAATGCTCAGGCCGAGCGTTTTTTCTCAAAACTGCGGATCTGGTCGCGCAATGCCGCGGCCCGGGCGAAATCCTCGCGCTCCACAGCTTCCTTCAATTGTTCGCGCAATTCTTCAATGCCAGGCGCCGCATCTTCCACCTCTTCTTTTTCCATTGCCTCTTCAGGTTCTTCCTGTGGCTCCGGTATCGGCTTAACTGCCGCTGAAGCAGAAGGCTTTGCGGGTTCGAGAGCAGAAGCGGAGGGACTTCCCTCCGGGTGACGTCCCATGTGTTGCACATCGCCATGGAACTTGCGCAATTCCGTGATCATGAATTCTTCAAAGGCGCGGTAACAATCAGGGCATCCCAGCAGCAGCGTTCGCTTATATTCCTCGAAACTGAGTCCGCATGTGGGGCAGTTGATTTTGGGAAAAGCAATGGCCGCGCTTTCGCCCATGGATTCAAAAACGTTTTTTAGGGTTTCGTTAATTTTAAGCGCCTGATTGATGCTTTCCTGCGTTTTTTGGACATAGCTGCTGGATTCCGCGGCATGATCCTCGCAGAAGAAACGGTCAAAGGGTTTGCCGTTGATGAACTTCGTGGATTTATAGACTGCAGGCTTGCCGCACTTTTCACATTTCTTAAACACTGCCAAAGCCTTCCTCCCATGTCCGGGCCCAGTGCTGAGGAGCATCGGCGCATGTCAAGTCTGGCCGAAAGAGGACATGGCCATCGCCCTCTTTTCTGCATACCTCTCTAATTACTCATCATAGCACATAAAAGCAAGGCAAAGGCACATTCCGGCGGGGTTTTTTCACCACAGAGCCACAGAGGAGACAAAGAAACGCAAAAATGGCCATAAAGTCACAGAGGACACGGAATTTACTCGGTGTTCCCAGTGTCTCTGTGGTGAATAAGATCTAGTCGATCTTTACGCCATCCACGGCGGTAATGGCGCGATAGCGCTCGATCAATTTCCAGGTAATGGCGCCGGGTTTGCCATCGCCAATCACGCGGCCATCGACTTTGACCACGGGGATGGCCTCGGCGGCCGTGCCGGTGAGGAAGCACTCATCAGCCTCATACACATCAAAACGCGTAAACGGTTGCTCCACGACCTCAATGCCTTCTTTTCGAGCCAGTTCGATGATGGAATCGCGCGTAATGCCCTTCAGCGCGCCCAAATATGTCGGCGGAGTGAGCATCACGCCCTGGCGAAGCAGGAAGATGTTGTCGCCCGTGCATTCCGCCACGAAACCGCTGGCATCGAGCATGAGCGCTTCTTCGACGCCCGCGTTCTTGGCCTCGATTTTGGCCAGGATATTATTGAGGTAGTTCAATGTCTTGGCGCGGGCATTGAGTGCCTCGTTGCGGTTTCGCGTGGTGGGCACGGTGACAATCTCCATGCCCTTCTCGTAAAACTCAGCCGGGTAAAGCTTGATTGTGCTGGCAATGATAAACACGGTCGCCTTCGGGCATTTCCATGGCGCCAGGCCCAGATCGCCCTTGCCACGGGTGACGACGAGGCGAATATAGCCGTCGCGCAGATTGTTGCGCCGCACGGTTTCCACCGTGGCTTGAATCAATTCATCCTTGCTCATTGGAATGTCGAGCATGATGTACTTGGCCGAAGAGAACAGCCGGTCCAAGTGCTGCTCCAGCCGGAAGATGCAGCCGCTATAAACGCGGATGCCTTCAAAAACGCCGTCGCCGTAGAGCAGGCCATGGTCAAAGACGCTGACCTTGGCGTCCTTTTCCTCGAGGTATTGTCCGTCCAGATAAATAATGAGTCCCATGGCTTATGCCCTCCTTCGGTAATTGGTTTAGGAAAAATGGCGACTGGCTCGGCGGCCGTGAAGCTGCAATCTTTTCATACGCCTGCTCCGCCGCCTTGCCTGTTGCCTTTTTTCCGTTCTTCTATGTATGCATTTCATTGGTAACATCGTGCAACACGCCCGATTCCAATCGCAGGATGCGATCGGCGCGGCGGGCAATCGTCGGCTCATGCGTGACGATCACCAGCGCCTTGCCCTTCGCCTTGGTTCCTTGCCAGAGGAGATCGACGGCTTCGCGCGCGCTGCCGGCGTCCAGACTGCCGGTAGGTTCGTCGGCCAGCACCAGATGAGGATTATTCATCAGCGCGCGGGCCAGTGCAACGCGTTGTTGCTCGCCGCCGGAAAGTTTTGCCGGCCGATGATGCAATCGCCCGCCCAACCCGACCTCTTCCAAACTCTTGATGGCCAGTTGTTTTGTCTCGGGCAATGGGCGGCGGGCAATCATGCCTGGCAGCATGACGTTTTCGAGCGCGCTGAATTCGGGCATGAGGTGATGAAATTGATAAATAATGCCGATGACGCGCGAACGCCGCCGCGCCATGCTTAGTTCATCCAAGCCCGTATAAGGTTCGCCTTCCAGTTTGACAATTCCCTTGCTCGGCTGGTCAAGCCCTGCCAGCAAATGCAGCAGCGTGGACTTGCCCGATCCCGATACGCCAACAATGGCCAGCGCCTCGCCAGGCATGACTTGCAGGTCAACGCCCTTGAGGATCGTCAATTCGCGCTCGGCATCCTTGAATGAGCGCCAGAGGCCAATGGCTTCCACGACAGGCTGGTTGTTTCTTTCCACAATCGATTCCATAGTCATTGCGCGCCACGCACCTACTCGTAGCGCAGCGCCTCCACCGGGTCGAGTTTTGATGCCCGCCAGGCGGGGAATACGGAGGCCAGCATGCAGATCAGCATGGAGCAAACCACAATGACCATCACAGTGACGCCGCTCACGCGCACGGGCAAACGGCTGATGCCATAAACAGCCTTGGGTAATTGCAGCAGGTCAGTGTGTGCGATGAAGTAGCAGATGCCCAAGCCGCCAGCCAATCCCACGGCCGTCCCCACCAGGCCGATCATCATGCCAAAGCCCCAGAAAATGCGGCGAACAGAGCGGCGTGGAGCGCCCATGGACATCAGGATTCCCACCTCGCGTGTCTTTTGCAAAACGACCAGGATTTGCGTGCCGATGATATTGAAGGCCGCCACAAGGATGACAAGGAGCAGGATGATAAACAACGCGAGCTTTTCTAATTGCAGCGCCTTGAAAAATTCACTGTTCTGGTCCACCCAGGTCTTGATCCACGTGTGCTCGAAGGTGTCGGCCGGCAGCAGCGGTTCAACAGCGCGGATAATATCGCGCCGCACGTTGATGTTTTCGTTGCGCGGGCGGAACACGCCCTCCACGCCATTCTTCACGTCAAACCAAAGACGAGGCAGAAATGAGGCGGGGCGTTCGCGTTCAAATAAATCCATGGGATTGGTCACGCGCACGCGAATCTCATTAGCGATATCATGAGGCTCATTCAGGATGAACATATCCTGCGCCTGTTGCAGGTTCACGTACGCCGCGGCCTTGTCGAAGTCATAATATCCAGAATACAAACGTCCAGCCATATAGACCGTGGTCTGCTTGGGCCGCAGGGTGCCGGCAATGCTGTCGATCTGGGTCAATAATCGCAACGGTTCGCCGGTGTTAATGCCGAGGTAATCCTCGGCTAGTGCGCTGCCCAAGACGATTTCACCCTTCTTGATGGCGCCGAGATTTGGCGGATCAGTATGGCGATTGATTCCTGTCACGCGCTTTTCGCGTTCAGGGTCAATGCCTTCGATAAGAATTCCCTGCGTGATCATCGCATCGGTGATGGGATTGCGACGCAAGGCGATCGCCTGCTCCTCAATCGCGGGCGAAGCAGCGGTCACCCCCGGCACTTTTTCAATCGCTTCGCAGAGCTGATTGTAATTCGTGAAGCCCTGCCCGGGTGGGGCAACGAGGCGCACGTGGGCGTTGATGTCAATGATCTTGCCGAACAGGTCCACATCGGCGCCGTCCATAACGGAAATGACAACCAGCAACGCGCAAACACCAATGGCCACGCCCAGCACGGAGATCAGCGTAATGATGGCCACCAGCGCGCCGCGTTCACGAGAGAACAGATAGCGCCGTGCAATAAAGGCTTCGTATAGCATAAGCATCCTTAACCACGAATTCACACGAATGGACACGAATAACTGCCAAGCTTATTCTTTGACTTCCTACCTGTGCAAAAGTTTCCATTCCTTCCCATCAGATTAATTTTTCTGCCGGCATGCCTCTGCCTTATATGGTTTAGAATGTTTTCGTTTTCTATATTCGTGTTTATTCGTGTGCATTCGTGGTCCTTAAAGAACTAATCTTTCCCATTCTAATTTTGCATGTTTGAAGTTCAAAATCACACCAACTCTCATTCCTGTTATGCGCAAATAATTCAGAACCTGCCCACGTTAATGATCTGTAATTTGATCAATAGTCTTTACCTCAACAATTACCCTGTCGAATGCAATTAGGTCGGGAATAAACTCTCCGACCAGAGAATCTTTATAGAAAACGGGAAATTTTGGCTGCTTCCTTACAGGAATATCTCTCAATCCGAACTCCACCACGAGCCCATTCTCATATATCTTCTCATGCAATCCATGTTTAATATAATTGGAAACTTCCATTGCCGCACCCACGACTTGAAAGACTTCGTCCTTGAGCAGCAATTCTGGCATAGTAACTCCTTTATCTTTGACCACGAATGCACACCAATTAACACGAATGATCCTTATAACAGCAGAACCTCAATGTCATGTTCATTGTTTCAACTAAAAGTTTCCTTTTCTATCTTCTCATCATTTGTTAAATGCAAAATAACCATTTGACTATCTATTCTCCTGGCTGTTCATTCGTGTCCATTCGTGTGGATTCGTGGTCAACTTCCGGACGCATTTGCGGAAATAAAATCACATCGCGAATGGACGAGGAATTCGTCAGCATCATGACAATGCGGTCAATGCCAATGCCCAGGCCGCTGGCCGGCGGCATGCCGTATTCCAACGCGCGCACGTAATCCGCATCCACGCCCGTGGCTTCCTCATCGCCGGCATTGCGCTGGCGTTCCTGGTCGCGAAAGCGCTCCAACTGATCGTAGGGATCATTCAATTCGCTGTAGGCATTGCCCATTTCCATGCCGCCGATGAAGATCTCAAAACGCTCAGCCGTGGCCTGATCATCCGGCTTGCTCTTGGCGAGCGGACACAAACTGCGCGGAAATTCCATCACAAAGGTGGGCTGCCATAACGTCGGTTCGGCGGCTGCCTCAAACAATTCAAACAGAATCTTGTCGTTCGATTTCTTCGCTCCGCCATCTGAGCCCAGGATCGCGCCTTTGTGCTCATCGGGAATGATGGACAGAATGAACTCACGCGATTCTGCATCAGTGGTTCCCCACCGCAATGTGCGCTCCGAGTTCACGCCCAACGTATCGCGAATCAAATCCAAAATCGTGCGCCGCGCCCATGGACGCGCCAGACTCAGCGGCTTACCGAGGAACTCCATCTCCAGCGTGCCGCAGACTTCCTGCGCCACATCCGTGATCAGTTCCTCGCTCAGGTTCATCGTGTCGGTGTAATCCCACCAGGCGGTATAGAGCTCGACCATAGTGAATTCGGGATTATGGCGGATCGATAAGCCTTCGTTGCGAAAATTGCGATTGACCTCATAGACCTTGTCAAAGCCGCCCACCAGCAGGCGCTTCAAATACAGCTCCGGCGCAATGCGCAGATAAAGATCCATATCCAGCGCATTGTGGTGCGTGATGAATGGCTTGGCCGCCCCTCCCCCATACATCGGCTGCATCATCGGGGTTTCGACTTCCATGTAGCCGCGCAAATCCAAGTTGCGACGGAAAGCGGCGATGATGCGACTGCGTAATTCAAAGACTTTTTTCACCTCGGGATTGACAATCAAATCCACATAGCGCTGGCGATAACGCAGTTCCTGATCCTTCAACCCATGATATTTTTCGGGCAGGGCGCGCATGGATTTGGACAGCAGATAAATACGATGCGCATGCACCGTCAATTCGCCCGTTTTCGTGCGCGTCATCGTTCCCTCAACGCCCACGATGTCACCGGTATCAAGCGTCTTCTTGAACAACTCCATATCGCCTTCGGGCACGCCTTTTTTATGCACGGCGACCTGAATGCGCCCGGTGGCGTCCTGTAGATGAAAGAAAGATAAACTGCCGAAGGATTTGACGGTCAGCATGCGTCCGGCCACGCGCACGGGCGTTTCCTCGGCGGCATGACGGTCGCCATCGGCCTGCAGTTCAGCGGCTTGATGCGTTGGCATAAAACGATTGACGAACGGATTGCCGCCGTTGGCGCGGTAATCGGCCGCTTTGTCGTAACGCACGCGAATCAGCGGATGGTCTTCGAGCAATTCCCCTTCAAAACTCATGACGGCGAACCTTGTAATGACAATAGGATGCGGAAAAGAAAAACTGTAGAAGCCTGCTTGGCGGGTGTCAAACGTCTATGACATTTTGCGGTCAAGTACAGGCACAAAATGGCGGGTATCAGTGTTCGATTCCTACGGAGCCAGGGGTTTTGCGAGCGGCGATTCTACCGATATGCGCCTCCTCCGGAGGCATTGCCAATCGTAAATGGGATATGTTTGGCGACGAGAAAGAAATGCAAGCAGGCGCTTGCCTCACTACGAGGCGATAGCCTGCACCACAATAAAGACGAATATCCAGAAATGTCTCCGTTCTCTCTGTTTTCTCCTGTAAGAAAATCTATTATTTTAGGTCGCTGGCATACACATCAAAATAGCCAACCAACCGCAGATATTGCAGGTGATTGGCCGTATCGAAACCGAGCGTGGCCGTGTAATCGCCGGTGCCTTTTACGCCATTCCGAAAGCCTTGAATCTGGTGTGTCCATTCCAGCAACGGCTGACCTTCATCCTTTTTCTCCATGGCGGATTCCCGTAATGCCCTCGGCAATGTCGCCAGGCACTGCTCCGGCGTGGCGGCGCGCTGCAATGCGCCCCATGGACCAAGGTTCTGGCTTTGCAGTTCGCGGCAATCCTCCAATCGCCCTTTCCATTCGGAGAACACAAGCGTATCGAGGATATACTGTTCGCCGCTGTCCATATCAAAACCATCAGCGAATAAGCTCAGGCCATTGCTGGTGAAATCCCATTTGCGTCCGCTATTGGAATGGCCGCCCTTAGCAATTTTTCCCGCGCCGATCTTCAGTTCCAGCTTATCTTGCGTATCGAATCCAAGATCCAACCCCAGCATCCGCGCATAATCGGGAATTAGCCTGCGCGTTTCCTCCTCATTGGCGGGCGCAACGGGCAAGGCAATCTGCGTGTTTCTTGCGCAGGCGGCAAACAAACAGCAGGCGAGAACAATGGAGAATACGCGCATTGCAGAGCCTCACATTTTTAACTTTATCTCTTATGCTTCCTTATTGATTCCCATGCCGGCGCGGAAATCCTCGGCGTATTCATCCAGGCCGCGCGCCTGCAAAAACTTCAAGTATGACTCGGCGGTATAGTAATCAAATGGCCCGCGGGGAATTACTTCCTCCAGCGCATCAGGGCCATTGCCCTTGAGCAACTGCTCGCGCCGCCATTGCGCCATTAAGCCCAGCAACTCATTCACCATTTCTGGCCGCTCAGCAGCCAAGTTATGCCGCTGATACGGGTCGTTATTCATGTCATAGAGCATCAGCGGCTCGGTGTAGGGATAGAGCCCGCGATGCAGGACATTCATCAGCAGATAATCGCGCGTGCGCACCGAACGCGTGAGCGTATATATGCCATGATCCCACACCTGATAAGGCCAGCCCTCGAAGCGCTCGCCCCGAATGGCTGGTGCAAAGGATTTTCCATCCCACCCGGCAGGAGTGGGCATGCCCAGCATGTCGCAAAGCGTGGGGCCTAAATCCAAACCGTAGATGAACTCACCGCAGCAGCCCGGCGCTATGCCCGGCCAATGGACAATCATCGGAATATGATGCACCGCTTCATTGGCAATGCCGTGATCCTCGTATTGTCCATGTTCGCCAAAGGAGTCGCCATGATCACTGCTGATGATCACGGCGGTCTCCTCTTCAATTCCCAATTCTCGCAAGGCGCCGAACACTTCACCCAGGTGCTTATCCACGTATGCAATGGCGCCATCATAGCCGTCATACACGCGCTTCATGTCCGCCGGAGTGGCGATTCGCGCGGGCATATTGCGGCCGCTGGCCAGATACGGATCGCGCGCCGTGCGCGGTCCATAGCAGCGCAAGTTTTCCTGCAGCGCCTGTTCATCGGGCCAGTCCGGCGGCGGTTCATCGGCGAACTTTTGAAAGTAGCTTTCATCCGGCATGCGATATAAACTGTGCAGGTCCCAATAATGCAGGTGAATGAACCAATTGTCCTCTCGCCCATGTTGGCGCAACCAGGGCAGGAAGGCGGCATTGGTTTCATTGGCGGTTTCATTGCCGCGTTTGCGCGTATAGTTATGCAGTTCCTCCCAGCCCGAGGCAAACCACCACGCGGCGTGCCGATCGAGAAAGGAACTGAAACTGACCGTCTTCATGCCTTTTTGCCATAGCACATAAGGCAGCATCGGCTTGTCGCCGAATTGCATTTTTCCGCGGAACAGCGGGTGCAGCCGATCTCCGGCTTGATGGTTCGTCACGACGCCATTATTGATTCCAAAGCGACCGGAGAAAACCGATGCGCGAGAAGGCACACATGGCGAGTTCGAGCAATAGCAATGCGTAAAGATGGTGCTCTTTGCGGCCATAGCATCGATGTTGGGGCTGGTGTTGCGATGATAGCCATAGGCGCCCAGGTGATCCGGGCGGCAGCAGTCCAGGTCAATATACAAAACGCGCATCGGTCTTATCTCTGTTCAAGGTGTTGCTTTATAGCGGATGATTGCCGCTGATGACCATATAATCGCCGCTGATCTGCCGCGCCGCATCCGAAGCAAAGAACAACACGCCTTCGGCGATCTCTTCGGGCATTTGCAGTTTTGATAAATCCTGCTGCGCAGGATCCTTGCCTTGATCGCGCCAGACCTTTTCAGTGAGCGGCGTATAGACAAAACCCGGGCAGACGCAGTTCACGCGAATGTTGCTGGGCTTGTAATCGGCCGCCAGTTGCTTGGTCAGCATCAGCACCGCGCCCTTGGCCGCGGTATAGGCCGCCAGATTGGCGTAGCCATGCAGCGAACACATCGAGCCGGTGTTAACGATGGCGCCGCCGCCATTGCGCTGCATGATCGGGATGACGTACTTGCAGCACAGGAAGATGGATTTTACATCGACGGCCATCACGTGATCCCAATCTTCTTCAGGCATATCCACGACCGTCCCGCGCGGGGCAATACCGGCATTGTTGAACAAGATATCAATATGGCCGCCAAAGGCTGCCACGGTTTGATCGACCATCCGCTGGACATCGGGCGATTTGGACACATCGCCAGCGACGGCGATGGCCTGTTCGCCCTGTTCCTTAATCATCCGCGCGGTTTCCTGCGCGCCTTCGGCATTCCAATCCGCCACCGCCACTTTGGCGCCCTCGCGGGCAAACATTACGCAACTGGCGCGACCGATGCCCGAGCCGCCGCCGGTTACCAGCGCCACTTTTCCCTCAAACCGTCCCATGTTAATCCGCCTCCAGTTCGCCCAGGATGTTTTTCAAGTAAGAAATTGAATTTTGCAGCCGA
>Ga0116193_1003463_pt1 | contig 11388 bp, 9 predicted proteins | sample AD_UKC115_MetaG_FD_89892 | JGI IMG/M metagenome (GOLD analysis project Ga0116193, IMG submission 89892) | Active sludge microbial communities of municipal wastewater-treating anaerobic digesters from Hong Kong - AD_UKC115_MetaG | ecosystem: Engineered > Bioreactor > Anaerobic > Digestate | place...
AGAGCAGGATGCTTTCATGCAGCCGAAGAAACCGGCCGAGGAACTGTACGATCTGCGGAAAGATCCCTTTGAACTGCACAATGTGGCCACAGATCCTGAGTATGCATCTGCGCTGAAGAAAATGCGCGCCCAACTCACGCAGTGGCGAACGCAAGTCGGAGATCCGGGAGTGAGTGAGGAATTCCGTGCTGGCGGCTGGCCATCAAAGTATCCCACGCGCTCGCTGCAGGAATGGCAAGATATTCTGGCGCAATGGGAAGAGCATGTTTTGCGCAATGGCCCAACTCCCAAAGTATCTGGCACGAATGTCTGGGCAAGGCAGGAGAATCAAAAAGAGATTATGAATAACAGCCTCAGCCCAAAACGGCCATAGTCAAAATACTATCGCAGCATCGTCCATCGCTTAACGGCTGTATTGAGAACTTTCTTGCCAATCGTCAAAGTGGCAGAGGATTGGGCGGCCACGGGAATTTCCGCTTGCACAATGGTTGTTCCATTGAGCGAATTATAAGAATCGATAATGCGACCGAAGCCGCCTGCCACTCTATATTCCCCCGGAGCCATCACAAATCGCGCGCGACAATACTCCAACGGCTCCAGGCTATTGTTCTGAATCGTTGCCTGATTGGAGGTGGCTGTGCCGTTATTCGGACTGCTGAAAGTGCGGGTGACGTTCGCCACATTGCTTGTATCGCTGATGTACAAAGGAAATGAAGGATAGGTGTTTTCGCCGGCTCCCGGCACAAAAGTCCGGTTGGGATAAGCAAAGCCGCGCAAGCTCCATTGACCCGAGTCATTGCAGTCAAAACGAGCGATACGACAAAGGCGGCTACCGATGGTTGCCTTTGTGGTGACGGCGATGGTGCCGTTGATCAGATTGGCGGTATCGGCATGATTATGTCCGGCCAGAAGGATGGTAGCGGGCTTTCCTGCCGGTGGCACGAACTGCTGGAAACTGTTGGGGGTATGTTCAAGGACAATGCGCACTTTATCGTTGGGATTGGCATAGGCACTGCTCCACTCGGCATCGGCCCATTTGCTGGTCAATGTTGTGACGTTATGCACCATCACGTAAACTGGGCCTGAGCGAAACGAGAACTCGGATTGCGCAAAGAGGTTGTCCCAAGTGTTCTGCTGGAAGGCATCATAGTTGGTTGTGACGTCGTGATTGCCCGTGGTGATAACACTCGGCGCCTTCGCCTCGCTTCGCATAATGCGGTGAAATTCTTCAAACACCTGCGGCTGGCCGGGCAGTTGAACGGTATCGCCTGTAACGGCGATAAACCGCGGCGCAATAATATCCAGAACGGCGAGACCTTTCTGCAAGTTCGCGGCTCCGCCGGCGACGTGGACATCTGTAAATTGCGCCGTGTAAAAGCTGGTTGCGGCATCTTCAATCACTGAAACGGCGTGAGGCTCGAGGCGCGTACCCGTGTTGCAGGCCAATTCAAGATCAAACAATTCACAAGGCGCCCCCGTATTCTCTAGTGTAATGCCGCTGCCGGGAATCGAGCAGGTAATCACCCATCCGTCGCGCGTCTTATTATAAATGCCCTTGGTGGTGTAAGCCGCTGAGACGATCGGCAGATCGACAGTAATATCAGGATGTTTGAGTTTGGCGGTCCAATTCGTGGAGGCGGCATCGGCATCGACTTCGAGTGTGAATGTGCCGCCGCGCTCGACAATGGCGGGAAGGCCCACGCGCGGGCGCAGGATGTCTATATTCCCCGCTGCAGTAAAGTTCTTCACCAGCACGCCATCGTTGTCTGTGGGTATCGCAACGGTTTCGGAAAAATTGGCGCGCCGGTCATCCGCGGCAATCGTGTATTGGCTGCCGCGCGCGAGGCCTGAAATGCGGAACTTGCCGTCGCCGTTGCTGTAGAACACTGTCTTGCCATTGCTGAGGATCGGGCCAATGCTGGTATCAATCAGCATGCGCAGCATGGGGATTGGATTGCCAGCGCGATCACGAACCACTCCTTCGACGGTGCCAAAATCGAAATCGCCCGTGCGGAAGCAATCGAGGATCACCTGGCGTCCCAATCCGCGATCCGTTCGCCCGCTGTAGGCAATCGGCCCATTAACTGTGCCCGTGTTCACAATGCGTATGGTATGCGCGCCAGCGGACAAGCCGGTGGTCAGCACTTCTTCCATCAACTGCCCGCAGACTCCTTCAGTAGCGCCAGAGGGAGTGCCGCCCGTGCTGAAAGTATTGACACTGCGCACCTTCGAGCCATCCACATAGATGTCCGCTATCTGGCCATCGCGGTAATTGAGAAAGAATGCGCTAACGGATTGAACATTGGCCGCCGTTGTAAACTCCAGGTATTCGCTGGCTCCCTGGTCGCCGCCATCGGCGCCATAACCAAAACCGCTGGTGGTGAAATCATTACCATTATAAAGATTAGGACGTGCCTGAAATGCGGGCGCAGCCACATTGCAGTCTGCTTCAGTGTAATCATTGCTTCCGCTGGGCGGACGCGGCGTGTAGCGAGTCGTCCAACCGGCGCTGATTTGCACGCCGGAGTTGTTCTTGGCTGCTTCGTCAGGTTCGACAAGCACAGGCGCCGCGGATCGCGCCGTCTCCAGGGAAAATAACGAGATAAGGCAGGAAAGAAGAACAAGCATTCCTTTTGTCCGTGAACAGCTCAAGAATCTCATCTGCTCGCTCCATGATAAACAAGTGATAAGGCAACAATGCTCGAGGCCGCGTCCAGATTCGCGCTCAATCCCTTAATGTTAGAATCATCCCCGAGTGGGCAGGAATGGTAGCGGGAAATTTAATGACTTCAAATTCCTCCGCCTTGCCATGCACAATGCTGCCCGTTGGCTGAGATGCACTTTTCTTATATATGCCCCAATTAACATAAATTTTATTCTTTGTTCCGGGAATGCTTACATCCGCAGCTTGCTTATCCGAAGGATTTACAATGGTCAATCCATTCTTGTAATGCCGGAAATAAATGCCGCTTTGGCTCTTTTGCATCTCCTCCACAGCAATTCCCAGAGGCGCATCGTATTCTGGAAAATACTCCGCGCCATTTTTGTCATTCTTGCGCGTGTCGAACATGAAGTAACTATCAGGGCCTGCAGATAATAAATAAGATGCCAATGCGAACCGGCGCCATTGCGGAACCAGCTCTTTTGCATTTGGCTCATCATTGGAGGTATTGCCGTCGCCCCAGGTTTTGGCATACCAGTAGCCCATGATTCCACGCTTTTGCACGTCCTGTATCATGCGCAGATCAGCCATCCAGTCTTTCTCATTGGGCCATTCCGTAAGCTTTTGGCGGGCACTCCGGAATGTGCTTTCAGACAATGCGCCATCATAATACTTCAATAAGGCCCTTGGACTGGCGGCTTCGGGTTCGGCCCAATAGCGCGATCCTGGCCCTAATCCATTCATAATGAGAATCTTATCTTTGGGGAACTTCTCCCGGATAGCTTCGGCCATTTTCGATTCCGCTGCCAGCCACTCTTGCGGGGTGTATTCTTTGCCAGTTTGGGGATTGATGGGCCGGGAATAAAGGTACACACCCAAAGGCGCCGTGCCCATGCTGTCGGTGTAAATGCCGTCGAATCCTTTATCAAAGAACTTGGTGGACATGCCCACCACATATTCAATCCATTGCGGGCTGTCCGGCTGCACCAGCCAGTTTTCCCATTCGCGCGCCTTTGTCACTTTGCCGTCCTTATCGTGGGCCATGGCTTCGGGCGGCAGTTTTTCCATTTCCGATTTACCGACATACGGGCCAAGGAAGTATTTGAAAACTTTGCAGTCGGGATTGCCTTCATGCAGCGCCTTCGGATCCGGCGTTGCATTGCAAATGACCATGGGGAAATCTTTAGCCAACTCTTGCGGCGTGCGATCACCAATCCCGCGAAATGCCGTAGTCACCAGCCGAAGGCGAGTCTCAGTATGCATCCAGGGTTTGGCCGGCGATGATGCCGGAGCCGAGATGGCTGCCGAGGCAGCTCCAATGGAAAATATAAGGCTAAGTAAAGATGAACAGAGAATGGCGATTGAATCTACCATGAGTAATCACCCTTAATAGTGATAGATTGGAAGAAGTGCCAACTTTGCAATGTGGAAATAATAATGAAATAATCGAAAGCATTCGATGTGAATGCTTTCGATTTATGCCTGCCGCCAAAGCTGCAACAGCGGATTTATCGCTGGAAATCAGACCGGGTGATATTTATTTCCTGAGAATTTCAATTTCCCTGAGGTCACTGCATCATCCAGGAAATTGTTGAACCGTTCTTCCGAAATAGGATTCCTGGTGGTATAAGTCTTAACCGCTTTCGATTTCATCAACTCGGCGAAAGATAATGGTCCATTCTCTTTCAGCGCGCGATTAACCGGTGTGAGCAAGCGCGGTTTTCCTGCATTGCGTCGCGGGCGTCCAGGTCCGGATTTTCGGCCTGCGCCTTCAATCTGCGCCCGCAGATTGTCCGCCGCAAGGCTAATCAGGTCGATTGCTTCCCTGATTTGCGCCTCGATATTCAAATCCTGCAAGGCCTCCAAAAGTCGGCGAACCTCCTGAACTTTTGAATAATTCTCGCGCCGCTGCTGAAGTTCCGCAATTTGCGCATCCAATTCCTCGAGCGACATTTCCTTCTCTGCATCAGGCATGTTTTACACCTTTCTGATTGTTTCATAGCAAGCCGCGCATGGGGCGACTGAACCGACGCACAGGTTATCTGCGCCTCATGCTTGAATCAACTACGGAATGAATGCACTGCAATTATGCCCTGCCTGCCCTATTTAGATGCAGTGAGAATCAGCCCAGTATGCGCATTAACCGACGATGGCAATTGCAATGTCTCGAATTCGTCCGCTTGTCCTCGCACCATATTACTTGCCGGCATGCTGGCGCCTTTCTTATATACACCCCATGAAACAAACGTTTTGCCTGCGGTTTCGGGAATACTTACTTTATCGACATCTTTGTCCGTTGGATTTACCACGACCAACCCATTTTCAAACAGGCGGTAATAAACGCCTGTTTCAGCGACCTGCGTCATTTCGCCTGTGGCGGCGCCAAGCGGCGCGTCATATTCCGAATAATATTCCGCCGCATTGCTCGGCTTATCATTTTTCATGGTGTCGAAATTGTAATAACTGTCCGGACCGGCGGCCAAAAGATAACTTCCCAATGTAAACCGCCGCCATTGCGGCACGAGCACATTCGCATTCGGCTCGTTATTTGATGTATTCCCATCCGTCCAGCACTTTGTCCACCAATAGCCCATCAATCCGCGCTTCTGGACATCCTGAATCATGCGGATTTCACTCATCCACTCCTCGATGCTGGGCCAGTCGGTTAACTTCGCCCTCGGCTCACGCCAGATTTGTTCCGACATGGCGCCATCATAATTCTCCAGCAGAATGCGCGGGCTGGCTTCAATGGGCTCTGTCCAGTAGCGCGTTCCGCGAGCCAATCCATTCATAGTCAAAATTTTATCTTTGGGAATGGCCTTGCGAATTTCGGCTGCCATTTTTGATTCGGCCGCCAGCCACTCGGATTTGGTGTATTCTTTTCCTGTATTTGGATTAATTGCCTTGGTCAACACATAGTTGCTTTCAATGGGCGCGGTTCCCATGCTGTCAGTGAAGACCCCGTCATAGCCCAGATCAAATGCCTTCTTACAGATTCCTGTCACATGCTTGATCCATGCCTCACTATCCGGAACAACAAGCCAGTTCTGCCAATCCTTTGCCTTAACGACATTGCCATCCTTGTCCTTGGCCATGGCGCCGGTGTCCTTCAGCGCCTCCATTTCCTTTTGTGCTGTATAAGGGCCAAGAAAGTATTTCATTGAAATGCACTTTGGGTTTCCGGCATGAAGATCGGCTGGCTTGATGACATCATTATGCACAATCGCCGTAAACTTTTTCGCCGCTTCCTGCGGAGTCAAAGAGCCGATGTTGCGCCAGGCCGGCGCGCATAAACGCAGCCGAACATCCGAATTCATCCACGGCTTCTTTTCTGTTGCCTGGGTCGTTGATGGCTGGGAATCCGCCGCATTGGCAATAAGCGAAAATGAAAATGCCACTCCAATCAGTGTCTTGCATAATCCGCGCATGTTCCTTCTCCTTAGATGATTGTGGACGAAATGTCAGGCGTCCTGTTTTGTTCTAACTGTTGCTATTATGGGAACAGCAATAAGCGCAAATATGGAGCCAATCGCAAAGGAAGGCATAACCTGGCCATTGAACCAACGATGTTGCCACAGCATCCCGGCGAGAATGCTTCCAAATAACTGCCCAATGCCCGAACCGGTGTAGAACATGCCAATGGCGCCGGCGCGTTGTGCTTTCGGCACCACATCGCTGACCATCGCTTTCGTGACGCCCTCGGCAAATGCTTGATATAATCCATAGGCGGCAAACAGTATCCATGGCGCCAGAGGCGAACGGAAATAAGAAAATCCGGCATAGACAAGGGCATAGGTAATCCAGCCGCTGATAACCACTTTTTTCCGGCCGATAATATCGGATAATTTCCCCAGCGGCGTGGATCCTGCTGCATAAACCGCATTATACAAGGCATAAACGATTATAATAAATCCGAAGGCCAGCCCGATTTCGCCGGAACGAAGTATTAGAAAAGAGTCGCTGCTGTTGCCAAGTGAGAAAATAAAGTTCGCCAGCATTAAATGCCAGAATGGCTTCGGAAAAACCTGCCAGATGGCCGGCGGTTTTCCATTGCCACCGGCGGCCCCGGCAATCTCGCGTATGCTCGTCAATGTGAGAAAGGCACTAATTAAACCGGGAACCAATGCGGCAACGAACAGCCATTTCATTGGGATGTTTTGAATGGCGGGCAAATGCTCGGCAATGGAGGCTTTTTCGCTCAACCATTTGGCGCTGAAGGCCATGTGGGGCCCCACCATCCACACCACCAACCCCAGCGTCAGCAGTGGCCCAAGAATGGCCCCCGTTGTGTCCATCGCGCGGTGAAAGCCAAAGGCCACCCCGCGATAAGCCGGATCGGTCGAGTCGGCAATCAGCGCATCTCGCGCCGCTGTGCGGATCGATTTGCCCAGACGATCGCTGGCGCGCCCAAGCAGAAACAAGGGCCAGCCAATCATAAATCCGGCCAAACCCATGATTGGCTTGCTGATGGCCGACAATCCATAGCCTGCGAAAATAAAAGGTTTGCGACGCTGAAAGCGATCGGATAAGGCGCCGCCAATCCAGCGCAATCCGCTGCTGATGCCCTCGGCAATACCATCAATTAATCCCAGCAGTTGTGCTGAACCATTGGGCAAACTGACCAGAAACAACGGCATAATCGGATATAACATTTCAGAGGCAAGATCAGTAAAAAAACTAACCCACCCCAGCACCACGACATTTTTTGTGATACCTTTAATCTTCACTTCATTCCCCTTCAATCAATCTGGTTCCGCAAGATTTCCAAATAAGTTAACCAGCCTTTGTTTTGCTTCCAAAGGCAACGGATTGCCTTCAATCGCCCGCGCATTTTCCTCCAGGTGCTCGATGCTCGACGCGCCAGTGATCACAGTGGATATCGCCGGATGATCCGCGCCAAACTTATATCCCGCAGCCACGATGGATTCGACTTCAGGAGAGATCAGCCAGCCAAGTGGATCATCATCTTCAATACTGCCTGCCGCAATAAGTCCCCGTTGCTTCCAATTCGCAATCGTCGCGCGCAATTGCTGCGGATTGCTAAGTTTCTCGCGCACGGTGGACATATTCAATACGCCCACATTGTATTTCTCACACAATGGGAGGGATTGCTTCGCTGCGTATTGATTCAGAATGCCATACTTGATCATCATTGTGTCCCATAGTTGCGTATCCGATTGCAGGGCCAGAAGCGAAGTTTCATGCGCGGGGTCGGGAAAGATGTCTTCCGTCAATCCGATAAAACGAATTTTTCCCTGTGATTGGAATCTCAGCAAGGCCGGATAATATCGTTTTACATCTTCCGCATAGTGGGGGGCAAGAACGGCATGCATCTGAAATATATCGATGCAGTCCACACGCAGTCGTTCTAAGCTTCGATGAAGAGATTCTTCCAGATCGGATATTTCTTTATATCCGCCTTCATTCGTATTTGGCTTCCACTTCGTTGCGATAATATAATTCTCGCGCGGAACTTCGCTTAGAATACGCCCCAGGATGCTTTCGCTTTCGCTATACACCGGCGCGGTATCGAACAGATTTACGCCGAGATCAAGGCATCGAAAGATCAATGCCCGTTGGTCTGCAAAACTCTTGCCAGTCATCTGGCCCAGGCGGCTGGGACCGCCGCTGCCGTAACTAAGCAAAGATACTTTCAATCCCGTGCGGCCCAAGGTACGATAAATCATAAAGCGATCGCTAGATGGTGAAGAAATTATAAAGATACAGGCCGGAAGCAATTCCGGCCTGCCTAATCATTCTGCGCTGGTTGACTTATTGCTTTCTGTGCTGTTCTTCTTTGAACTGCTGCTTTTGCCTTTAGCGCTCTTCTTTTCCGATGAAGAAGAGGATTTTTCATCCGAACTGCTTGATTGCTCGTCAGTTTTTTTCTCAGCAGTTGAAGTTGCCTTTTCCGTGCTCTCCGCAGGCTCGCTGGCGGTGGATTCCGTTTCAACTGGGGAAGACGCAGCGGCGGGCTTGGAAGCCGGCGGCATGTCATCCGGCGCAATTGGCTTGGCGCCCCAAACAGAACTTGCCTTGATCCATCCCGAATTGCCGTCCTTGTATTTGACTTCCAGCCAATCGCCCTGCTGGTTCTTCACCTGAAGATAAACGCCCTTGGCGGCATGGAATGCGACATCGAAAGTATCGCCAGCGCCGACGCGCACATCGGCCTTTTCCACGCTGACAATGCAATAGTTCTGCGTGGTCAGAACAGAGGCGCTCAGCCAACCCTTGTCCTTTTCAAAATCCTGGATTTGCACATAATCGCCCTGCCGGTCCAGCACCCGCACGGGATAATATTCCTCAGGCGTCATCTCATATTCAATTGGCGCATCCTTCGATGGCGCCTTGCGCCAGTTCACCTTGCCGGGCTTGGCGCTGGCATACCCATAACTGCCCACGTATTTTTCATGCGCATAGCCAGTCTTTCCATCTCGGGTACGAACCTTCCAATACTCGCCTTCCTTTTCGCCCATCCGCTCGACGGGGGCAAATTTCTGCAACTGCACGACCAGCGAACTGCCCGCATCCGGCTTTGAGCGGATATTGCACACATCCCCAGTAATAATCACCCAGCCCGGCTCGGCTGAAAAACTAACGGCGGCAACAGCAAGAGCAGCCAGAGCAAGAAAACTCCGCCTAATGTTCATGTCCCACACTCCTTGTCAAACTGAGCGGACCCAAACAGGCCCGTTTCAAGCACTATAGACCTACAACAATGGCCTTTCTGTCAAAGCAAAACCATACATCTTTATCTCTGCGTTTGCAGCAGCGTTTCATCTGCGGCAATATGGATTCGCCATGCCCATGTCTGCTCACCATCCCATTATCGTTATCGGCGCCGGTGCCGCCGGAATGTTTGCCGCCGCAACGGCCGCGGAATCAGGCGCGCGCGTGCTGCTGCTGGAGAAAATGGAGCGTCCAGGACGCAAACTCCTGCTCACGGGAAAAGGACGCTGCAATTTGACGAATACAGCGCCAATGGAGGAATTTCTCCAGCATTTTGGCCGCAATGGCCGTTTTTTGCGCCCCGCTTTTCATCAATTCTTCTCTGGCGAACTCATCGAGTTATTCGCCAGCAAGGGATTGCCCTGCGTCACGGAACGCGGAGGGCGGGTTTTTCCCGCCGACGACAGCGCCGCCCATGTTGTTCAAGTCATGCTCGACTGGCTCGATTCGCTCAACGTCGAAATTCTTGTGCATGCCCCCGTCAGCCAAATCATGCAGGAAAATGGCCAGATTACGGGAGTGGCCGTAGGCAAGCACTTTTATCCAGCCTCAGCTGTCATATTAGCTGTTGGTGGCGCATCTTACCCCGGCACCGGTTCAACAGGCGATGGATATGCCCTGGCCAAGTCACTGGGGCATACCATTGTGCCAGTTCGCCCGGCGCTTGTCCCACTGATCACCGAAGGCGCAGTGGCCGCATCCTTGCAGGGCTTGAGCCTGCGCAATGTCGCCGCCTCGCTATACATTGACAACCGCAAGGTTGCCTCGGAATTTGGCGAAATGCTCTTCACTCACTTCGGCTTATCCGGCCCAATCATACTCAGCCTTTCGCGCCAGGCAGTGGATGCCCTGCGCGAAAAACGCTTGGTCGAAGTCTCCATCGATCTAAAACCTGCGCTGGATGAAACCAAATTGCAGGCCCGGCTCCTGCGTGATTTCGACATGCACGGCAAGCGCCAGTTCCAAACAATTCTCGAGGATTTGCTTCCGCGCAGCCTGATTCCCATTTGTATCGAGCAAGTCGGCATCCCGCCGGATGAACCAGGCAACCAGATCTCCGCCGCTCAACGTAAACGCCTGCAATTGTGGCTGAAGGATTTCCGGTTCAGGATTTCCGGCCACCGGCGTTTTGGCGAGGCGATCATTACGGCTGGCGGCGTGGATGTGCGCGAGGTGAACCCCAAAACCATGCAGTCGCGGCTTGCGGAAGGCCTTTTCTTCGCAGGTGAGATTCTCGATCTGGATGCTGATACTGGTGGCTACAACTTGCAGGCGGCATTCTCGACAGGCGTTTTGGCCGGACGCTCTGCCGCCGAATTCCTCCAGCGGGGCACCCATTCGCTCCAGCCATAAGCCATTAATAGATAAAAAAATGGCGCGACGGGATATAAATGCCTGCCATGCATGCGGAAGGTGCCGGGCTTGAGCACATTTCCCAGCACGACAATGATGCCTGGCAGGAGCGCTGCGCCTATAATTGCCAGCGCGTTATAGCGGTTTTCTTTATGTTTTAATCCTAATACCGCGCCAAGAAATCCGCCAGCATACAAAACCAGTGCTATAATGTAGAGCACGGGATTAACTGGACTTAAATTAAGCAGCGGGTCCAGGTAGTTGCTCTTGCGGTCGGCCAGCCAATGCCAGATTCCCTCGGCATAGAGCATTTGCCAGTAATCTAGGGCCACTTTGTTGTATTCCGTGGCGAGTGCGCGAAGAAAACTACTGTGCTCAAGTGCCGGCGTTTGCCGCAACTGACCCAGAAATGGGCGTCCCCACAGCAGCGCCACGATGAAGAATGCGCCTATAAATGCCGCAGAAACTATAAGGAAAATGCGACGATTCATTCGGCCAGCCAGCCAGACCAGCAGCGCCACGCCGGGAAACACCACCAGCACCGGGTAATTGCAGAGGAAGGCGAATGCGGCCGAGCAGCCCATTAAGGCGGCACCGGTCCGCCAACGCTGCTTCTGTGCGGCCCATACACCGCTGAATGC
>Ga0116193_1003464_pt1 | contig 11384 bp, 9 predicted proteins | sample AD_UKC115_MetaG_FD_89892 | JGI IMG/M metagenome (GOLD analysis project Ga0116193, IMG submission 89892) | Active sludge microbial communities of municipal wastewater-treating anaerobic digesters from Hong Kong - AD_UKC115_MetaG | ecosystem: Engineered > Bioreactor > Anaerobic > Digestate | place...
CCATTGAGAAGCTTTTTCCTCAGATAGACGACGATGAAAAACAGCGTTGAGACCAGAACGATGGAAGCGCCCGAGCTGATATCGGCAAAGTAGCTGAGATACAATCCGAAAAATCCGGACAGAGCGCCAAAAACAGCGGCAGTCAGCATGGTCTGCCAGAGTTTTTTGGTCAGCATCAACGCTGTCGCAGCCGGCGTGATCAACATCGCCGTGACCAGACTGGCTCCCACGGTGTTGATCGAGATGGTAATCGTACAGGCGATCAAAACCAGCAGCATGGATCGAATCAAACGAACATTCCATTTCAGGGTTTTTGCCATGACCGGATCAAACGTAACCACCAGGAAAAAGCGGTAAAAGAGGAAAACAGCCAGCAGCACCAGCAATCCGACTCCGACGATAAACTGTAAATCCTCAACCGTCACGCCCAGCACATTGCCGAACAGGATATGCGTGAGATCAATCGCATACGTTTGAATCGTACTGATTAAAGCCACACCCAGCGCCAGCGCAGCAGTGAAAAAAATACCGATCGCCGTGTCTTCTTTAATTTCTTCCTCATCGCTCAGGAAGGAGATTCCAAGCGCCACAACCACCGCAGCGACCAAAGCTCCGAAGGTCAAGGATCCACCGGTCAGATAGGCAATTGCAACGCCGGGAAGCACGGCATGAGAGAGCGCATCCCCTAAAAATGCCATCGACTGAACCACAATGTAGCAGCCCACAATGGAACACACGATACCCACCATGATCGCAGCGGCGAAACTGCGCAGCAGGAAATCATATTGGAATGGTTCAAAAAGCAGGTTCATTTCGGCTCCTCATACATAAACAGCCTTTTTGCCGAAAGCTTCCTGAAGATTTTCGGGAGTCATCACTTCTTTTGTCAGACCATAAGCGACAATGCGATGATTTAGAATGAGCGTCCGCTCAAAATTTTCATAGACAAGTCCCAGATCGTGCGTGGCGACCAGTGTCGTCACTTTGAATTCCCGAAGCTGGCGCAGGTTTTCCAGAATCACCTGTTCGGTGGCGACATCTACCGCGCTGAACGGTTCATCCATCAATAGAATATGCGGGTGTTGAGCCAGCGATCTTGCCAAAAAAACGCGCTGCTGCTGACCGCCGGAACAATCCCGAATTTTACGGTCTGCCAGGTCAGCAACGCCCATGCGCTGAATCGCAGAATTGACAATCTCGATATCTTTTTTTCCGGGTTTTTGATAGAAAGAGAGTTTTCCGAATCGTCCCATCATCACAACTTCTCGTACGGTAATCGGATAATTCCAATCAATGGCTTCTTTTTGCGGGATATAGGAGACACAATCTTTATGATTGCCGCCCCTGCCGCCATGCACAGTGACTTCCCCCTGCATCAGCGGGATCAAACCCACAATCGTTTTAAACAAAGTGGATTTTCCTGCGCCATTCGGGCCGATGACAGCCACTTCGTCCCCAGGAAAGAAATCAATTGTAATATTCTTTAGGACAAGCTCCCGATCATTGCGGTACCCCAGACAGGCGTTTTTGAGATGGATCATCGGAGTAGATTGAAGGTCATTGTTCATATGCTGTATTGTAATTGATTTTCTTTGGACGTGCACGTTTCGCCGCAACGATTCTGAACATCGACTTGCTATTCGAATCAATCGGGAAATACTTTTCGTTGTGATGATTTTTGCCCTTTGCACAGAAATCATCACAACGAAAAAAATCCTCCCCATATTTCGAATCGCTGGTTCCAGCGTACGAAGGATGACAGCTATAGTATAATGTGGCCATGGATTTTATTACAGAAGTTGATTTATATTTACGCTCAAAAGCAACGTTGATTCTGATACTGTCTCCGGAAGAAGAACGTATCATCGACACATTGAAAATGTTGTGTCAGAACACCGGACGATCTTGTATTGCCTGGGATATCGCTGATGGATTTCAGCCGATCATCGGAAATGCAGCTCCAAAAGGGGGCCGCGACGCCCTGACTGTTCTGGAACAAATCGAAAAAGCGGATCCGCAGGAGCCCTGCCTTTTCATCCTCAAAGACTATCATGAATTCTGGAATAATTCCAGCATCAAACGAAAACTGCGCACGCTGGCCGAGACATTAAAATTTTCAAAAAAGTCAATGATTATCACTGCCGCCGGTGCAGAGATTCCTTCTGAATTGATCAATGAAAGCGTGATTCTGGATTACCCGCTACCAAATATCACGCAGCTTGAAGAGGTTCTGGATAAACTCCAATTGACTCCGGGTGTCGAAATTCGGCTCAGCCCTTCCGGAAAAGAAAAATTGCTGCAGGCAGCATTGGGATTAACTGCATCGCAGGCTCAGCGCGTGTTTGCAAAATCAATTGTCAGCCGAGGATTTTTGAGTGAGGCGGATATTGATTTTGTAAGCCAGGAAAAGAAACAAATTATTCGGGAGGTTGAAGCGCTCGAATACACGGATACTGACGAGACGCCTGCTGATGTCGGAGGACTGGGAGCGTTGAAACAGTGGCTCAACTTGCGCGAACAGGCATTCGGGCATGAGGCAGCTGCATATGGTCTGCCAGCGCCAAAAGGCGTTGCACTGATCGGAATTCCAGGCACTGGAAAAAGTCTGACGGCAAAGATGATCAGCCGGCTGTGGCATCTGCCGCTCCTGCGGTTGGATGTTGGCGCATTGTTCGGCAGTCTGGTCGGAGAATCCGAAGAGCGGGTTCGCAGGGCACTTTCGATTGTTGAAATCATCGCGCCCTGCATTCTGTGGATTGATGAATTAGAAAAGGCGCTTTCACACGGCGGATTAGATGCCGGAACAAGCACCCGCGTTTTTGGATCCTTGTTAACCTGGATGCAGGAAAAAACAGCGCCGGTTTTCGTTGTCGCCACAGCCAATGATATCACTGCGCTGCCGCCGGAATTGCTGCGGCGCGGACGTTTTGATGAGGTTTTTTTCCTTGACCTTCCTACAGAATCGGAACGCAAAGAAATCTTTGAAGTTCATATTTTAAAACGCAAACGGCTTCCGGATGCTTATGACCTGCAGCGGCTGGCACAGGCATCCCGCGGATATGTCGGATCAGAAATCGAACAGGCAGTAATTGATGCGATGTATATCGGTTTTAATGACCATCGCAGAGAATTTACCACAGAGGACATACTGGCGGCGCTTCAAAAACAGGTTCCGATCTCCATTTCTCAACGCGAAAATGTGGAAAAGCTGCGGGATTGGCTGCGGGAAGGACGAGCTCAATCCGCATCGTTCCGAGACTCATCAGTGGCGCAAAGCCAGTTTGTTCCCATTCAAATTGAAATAAAAACCTTACCCGAGTAAGCGAGCATGTCTCATATTTCGATCGTTCAAACCAGACTTATGGATCGCGATATTTTACTGGAAGCGCTGCAGCAACTCGGTTATGTCGTGAATCAAGCAGAAAATTTGGAAATCCGGAGCATGGACCGAACAGTGAAAGTGGATTTTCTGGTAGAGATTCCCTATTCAGCTCCGATTGGTTTCCGAAAAAGTAAAACCGGGTATAAGATTGCAGCGGACTGGTTCCAAATTCAGCTCGATCCGAAAAAATTCAAAAATCAGGTTCTGCAACAATATGCGTATCTCTCTGTGCTAAAAACACTTTCTGAACAGGGATTTCAAATTGCGCAGGAAGAAAAAGATGAAAAAAATCAGATTCATCTGGTATTGAGAAGAATGAATGAGTCATGACGCAAAATCCGGATCTAAAACTCTTACTCGCACTATTAACCACCCCTGTGATCCCGCAAAATATCCCTTTGGATTTGCTGTACCAGACTGCCAGTATCGGCGCAATTGCGATGCTTTCAGAAGCGGTTGAAAAATCCCCACAGGAAAATAAACAGGAGATCATTCAAATCTTAAGAACTGCGGTAAAAAGTGCCGTTTCAGAAGAATTGCAAAAGAGAGCGTTTGCAGTACTGATATTTTTCGGCAAAAAGAATGATGCAGACGCCATTCAGGCAGTTTTCGATCTGGCGATTCAGGATCGGAATGAATTGGCGCTGGAAGCAATGCGACAATACGATTTCCAACTTCCCGATCCCGAACAAAACAGCGCGAAATACTGGATCCTGAACAATAGAGAGGGATTAAAGAAAATCGATCCGGAGCTGCGTTTTCTGACCAAATACTTTCTGCAGTCATCTATCGGGATCCAAAACAGGCTGCTACATACAGAAAAAGCCATTCAGCCCAATTGGATGATCATCGCAGCTTATTTTCAATCGATATCAAGCGGTCAGCCAGACACGCAACGAATCACTAAAAATTATGGATCTTTCTCAGATCAAGAAAAACTGCTGTTTGTTGAAACAATGTCTGAATCATTCATAGCCCAGAGATCCATCATTGCAGATTTTTTTCTACAATATGGTGATCCGATCAGTTATCAAGCCTGCATGAAATATCAGCTTCGCCCACAGGATCCAGACCAGCATGCGGTCTTTTTTTTCCTGACAGAACAATGGGATTTATACAATCAGTCGGATTTTGAATATCGAAAGATTCGCAAAACGTTTATTGCGGCCGATGATGTTTTTAAACGCAGACTGATTTTAATCAGCCGCAAAACCGGCCATGTCGCATGGCTCAGAGATCTTGATGCTTCAGTGCAATTTCAAACAGAGCGTAAAACGCTTTCCCTTTCCCAATGGTTCGAATTGATTCAATCGCTGCAGGATAGCGGGAAGATGCAAAAACTTTGGGAACTGCTTCCGATTGTTCCTTTCTGTTTCACACCGATGCTTTATCAGATACTGGAATCAACATCTTTTTTCCCGCAAAATTCTGAGGAGATAAACTTTTTTACCCGGATCGGGAATATGATGAATACACTGCCACAAACCATTCCTGTCCCGTTGGTACACCGCTATTTTTCACAAAAAAAGAACCCAATTCAGCTCTGCATTAGCCCTGATTCTGAGCATCTGGCTGCATCATTTCTGAACGATGAGATCCAGATCTGGAATATCCGTGATCGTCGTATTCCTCCCATCTCTCTAAACAGTTGCAGCAGCTTCCGAGCCATGAGCTTTTCCATGGATGGATCTCATTTGCTTACTGCCACCCGCGATAATCGTATTCAGATCTTTCAAATTCCATCCGGAAGAATGATTAAATCCATTCCATCGCAAAAAATGCCGCTGATCGGATTATTTGTCGACCGGGACAATAAACGGTTTTATACGGTCGATCAAGCCGGTTTTGGCGCGATTTGGGGATTTCCGCACGGTACTTTAATCCGGGAGTTCAATTGTCAGACATCCGATCTCCTGCGAGTTTCTTTCGATTCAGAGAACAGCCGCATCATTATATTAAGTCAAAATGGAAAACTGACCTGCTTTGATCCCAACAAAAGTCAAACCGTATCATCGTTTATGACAGCGCCGGACAACTTTATCCTCGGACAGAATCATCAGAGAGGGCTGGTAACCTGCGGATCAAGCAGCAATCGTATATCGTGCTGGAACCTGATGAGTCAAAAGGCGATCATCGAAGATACATCTCCGGAAATTGATGACCGGATTCTCTCGATTCTGGATATTCTGCCAGGGGAAATCTGCGCCCTGGGAACACAATCCGGTACATGCTCTGTTTTCAATCTTTGTTCTGGTAGCAAAATGGCAGAGATATACAACCAGGAAAATGTCGGAGCGATTACTGCGATGCAAATCAGCAGCGACTGTTCCACTTTCTTTCTTGCAAGAATGAACAGTGAAATTACGGAATGGGATCTGACACTGTTCCACTGGTTTACAAAAACGTATTCCATCCTCGAAATACCATCCGCAAAAGAGCTCGATGATTTTCTCAATCGCAGTTCGCTGCCTGCGGTTAAAAATTCGGTATTATTAATGAAGGCAATTGCAGACTGGCGCCGCAGGTTTGATATCGAGATAGAATTTTCAGAATAGTGAATCCTCTGCAACAAGCACCTTCAGCATAGCTGAAGTTTTAAATTGTGCAAACGGACAGCAATTCGAAATTTCGACATACTTTCCAAATAGAGAGAAAATATTTATTGTTGTGTTATTTTTCCCCGAAGTACAAAATAACACAACAATGAATATTTCTTCCTACATTTCGAATTTTTGGATAATTGGAGGAATAATGACTGGAAAACTTGATTATAAAAAAGATGAAAAAATGTATTACCTTCCGGCAGAACATCCGGTTTTAATCACCATTCCTGAAATGAAATTTTTTATGATTTCGGGTAAGGGAGATCCGAACACCAGCGAATCCTTTTCGGATGCGGTTCAGGCTCTTTATTCTCTTTCCTATTCCATAAAAATGTCACCCAAATCCGGAAACGCACCAGAGCAGTATCAGGAATACACGATTTATCCGCTAGAAGGTGTCTGGGATTTGGAACAGGCCGATGAGAGCAGTGACTTTTCGAGATTAGATAAAAATCGATTTATTTATACTTTAATGATTCGGCAGCCGGATTTTGTCAGCGAGTCCTTTGCTGAGGATATTCTCGGAATCGTCAAGAAGAAAAAACCAAATCCAAAACTGGATGAAGCAAGATTTGAAACCTTCCAGGAAGGTTTGTGCGTCCAAATGATGCACATCGGTTCATTTGACAGCGAATCCAGAAGTTTCCAAAAGATTGAACAATTTCTTATTGAACAAGGATTGGAAAGGATTTCCCACACACATCGCGAAATCTACCTTTCTGATCCGCGTAAAACCGCACCGGAGAAACTGCGCACCGTATTACGCTGTCAAATTCATTAAGGATCCGAATATCAGCCCGTTTCTTATCTGGAATTCGACATTTGGGAAAGCCTTATGAAGTATGAAAGAAATTACATATCCGATAATGAAAATTGAATTCTATTTTCACAGGAATCGCAATAAGGAGCCTGTCATTGCGTGGCAATCTCCCCGCCACATGTAGGGCAAAGCACCATCCGGAAAGAGATTGCTTCTCTTTGATCGCAATGACAGATCAATAAATATTTCAAAACAGAGTGAAGTTTATTTTTTATTGACACACTGATACAAAATTGAAAATTGAGGTCTTTTTGAACAAACGGAACAGCTTTTCAGAACTTTCCATTACTGCTCAGATGAAATATCTGCAGAAAACATTTCAGAATTCTGCACAAAAACCGGTTTTTACCAAATCCGATGACGAACAAATATGGAGCCTGATGGAGTCAGCAAAAATGAACATCGGAATATTAGCTGCCAAAGGGATTGTTGAAACCAGCCGCAGCTATGCGATTTATAACCGTTGGATAAATTTTCTGTATTGGGAAAAACAATACCGCCTGCATATATTCTTTCTGCAGAAATTTCTTAAATCGTTGAGTGAAAACCGTAAAACTTTTCAGCCTTTGATCAATATACAGATTTACCCATTTTCCGTTTTTTTATCGTATCAGGAAACAAGAGATGTGATTTCAATCCAAATGCAGGAGGCAGTCATCGGACTGGCAGATTCTCAGATCAAAGATCTCGCTCATGCAATTTCCTCCCGCAAAAAAGAACATTTGAATCAGATCTTCAAAGCCATTCAACAAGAACCGCAAATTGGAAAGATCAGGGATTTTTTTCAAGAAAATCTACCTGTCAGAAAAGAGATGATAAAAACCAATGGGAGATACTTCAATTTGGTAGAAGTCTTCTCGAAAGTTAACAAGACTTTTTTCAACAATACGATGAAGCAACCAATCATTAAGTGGTCAGCCCAGCCTAATAAATGCAGAATGGGGACTTACAATTATCAAACCGACACCATTATGATCAATAAAGCGCTGGATCAAAAACAGACACCCGACTATGTAATCGAATTTGTCATGTATCATGAGATGCTGCACAAAGCGCTGGGTTTTGACCAAAAAGGGAATCGCCGAATTGCTCATACAACAAAATTCCGAAAACTGGAAAAATCATTCCCCGATTATGAAAAGGCAGAAGCTTATATCAATCATCTGAGCATGCCGGCTGCTTGATTATTTGCTGTTTTACACTTTTTACCAGATTTGCGGCACCAATAACAGATACGCTTTCTGTATTCAGGGGACTGGCTAAAGTTACAAATTGCGGAAAATTCTGATAAAGTCCCGGCAATTCGAGATATGGGGAGGATTCTTTTGTAGTTGTATTGTTTTTTAGCGAAGCTAAAAAACAATACAACTACAAGGAATTCTTTCCCTATTTGGATTTGCTGTTTCATATTTCGAATTACTGCGAAATATGAAAGAAATTGATTTTTTGTGGTAAAGTTGAGCCGTTGAGGTCTCTATATGTTTCATTTTTTGTTTTCTGATAAAGAGTATTACCGAAAAATCTGGAATCTTGCAATTCCATTGATTCTCCAAAACGCCATTAATTCCTCCATAAATCTGATTGACAGTCTGATGATCGGATCCTTGGGAGATGTTGCGCTTGGATCGGTCAACATCTGCAATCAATTCTATTTTTATCTGTTCAACACGATTATTTTTGGTTTGGTTGGAGGTGGCGCCATTCTCAATGCCCAATACTGGGGTGCAAGAGACACACAGAACATCCATCGCATCATGGGAATCCAACTGATCGGTTGTGCCAGTGTAGGAATTACCTTTTTTACTTTAACTGCGATCCTGCCGAACCAGATCCTTTCCCTTTATTCCAAAGATCCGGCAGTAATCCAAACCGGTGCAATGTATCTCTCAACCTTATCCATCAGTTACCTTCTGTTCCCAATCACCAATATGTATGCCAGCGCGCATCGCTGTACGGGCAATACCAGAGTGCCGATGTTCACCACAGGTATTTCCCTGATAACCAAGGTAATTATCAGTTGGATTTTGATTTTTGGTCATTTCGGTTTTCCGGTTATGGGAGTTAAAGGAGCTGCTATTGGAACGTTAATCGCCCGATCCGGCGAATTTATTCTGCTTTTGTCGCTCACCTACTTAAAAAAATATCCTGTAGCAGCGACATTCAAGAATATGTTTGATTTCCAAAAAAGGATAACAACTGCCGCAATAAGAAATATTCTCCCCGTAATGATCAACGAAGGTATATGGGGGCTGGGTACGAATGTTTACTCTTCTATCTATGCGAATATCTCTACTGCCTCCATTGCTGCCGTCGGCGCAGTCAGTCCGATTGACAATCTTATGTTTACCATTTTTCTGGGAGTCGGAGATGCCTGCGGCATTATGACAGGCAATTTGCTGGGATCCAATGAGAAGGAAAAAGCTTATGATTACAGTAAACGGTCAATTTCATTGTCCTTTATGCTTGCAATTACGATCGGTTTCAGCGTTTTCCTAGCCCGAAAGAAGATCCTCAGCATCTATTCGCTGTCACCGGAAGCTACCGATTATGCATCTCATATTCTGGCAATCATGGCAGCCTGTCTGTGGGCACGAACAACATCCTACACATTGATTATCGGCGTTTTGCGTGCCGGAGGGGATGTCCGATTCTGTCTGATTGTGGATTCCGGTTGCTCCTGGTTTATCGGAATTCCAATTGCTTTTATATTGGCGAGAATTTTTCATCAGCCAATTTCGATCGTTTATTTTGGCGTTATGATGGAAGAAATCTTAAAAAGTGTGATCGTCTTTTCGAGGTTCGTCTCCAGAAAGTGGATGAATAACCTCGTCATGGATGATATTGTCTATCAATAAATTTGTTGAAATTTCTGAATTTCTTTGAACAGCATATCTCTCCCGGAAAAATGATCGTTGGCAGCCCATTCTTTAAATAAGCGTTGATAACTTTTCGTTGTGCTTGTATTCCAGTCCAGGCCAAGTTTGCCCGCATGGTCGTGGATCGTTTTCTCATCCGGCCCTTCGATTTCCAGATAATCTCCAATCGGAGTATGATCCACCATCAGCAGAACATCATCAAATCGGAAAACGCTGCGAAATTTTTCATATGCAAAATATACCTCGAAACCAAGCCTTTCGAGAATCTTTTGCATCTGTTTTTCATCGGAAACATGCGTCTCAATTTCTTCACGGTAAGCAATCCCATCTTGTGCCTTTTCCGCAAATTTAAAAGTCAATGTCACTGCGCCGTTTTCTGTTCGCAGGCGCAGCACCTGATGAGCTGCAGACAATTTTCGGTCAGCCGTGTCAAAGCGGTAGTTCATCTCATGACACTTTCTTTGTTCACAAACAAGATCCATTGCTTCCAGCCTGGCAATCCATTCACCGGCATCTTGAATCGGAAATTTTGCCTCAATTTCCCGATCTGTAAGATAATTTTCAATAGTATTCGTCATATCTCTTATTGTAGCATCTTCGCCAGTCGGTATAATGCTTCAGTAATTTGAAATATGAAAAAAATTCATTATTGTTCGTATTCAGGAAGCATGTCTATATTTCGAATCGCTGCGATTTTGTCACATATCTTGCTTTTTTTTTGAAAGAATGATATAAATATATCTGTGGTTAAGGAGATTGTGTAGCAGAACCGCTTTCCTCAATTATCAGGGAAGGTGGTTTTTTTATAAATAATTTCTTCTTCATCAGTTCGAAACGATATGGCTGCGAAGCCAAATCGAAATTTTTTGTAAGCTCGGTAATCCCGAGGGAAAGTTTTTAGGAGAGTTTCATAATGAGTGACACAGTAAAAGGTACAGTTAAGTGGTTCAATGAATCAAAAGGTTATGGTTTTCTTTCTCAGCCGGAAGGTGAAGATATTTTCGTTCATTATACCGCCATTCAGGGCAACGGTTTCCGCACTTTGAAAGAGGGCGCAGAAGTTGAATTTGTGATTGAACACGGTCCCAAAGGTCTTCAGGCCAGCAACGTCGTTCTTCTATAATTCAGAGAAAAAACCTTAGGGAAATGAAGTTATCAATTTCAAATCTGTACCAAGGTATCTAATAAAAAAAACGAAAGCGGTTGAATTATTCAACCGCTTTTTATTTTCCTTAAAATGAGCTTAGCAAGCAAATTCCTGTAAAAGCGAATTCCATTCCTCAATTGACAGCGTTTCCGCTCTGCGCATCGGATCAATTCCGGATTTTTGCAATTTTTCAGTCACATCCGCAATTCCAAGCGGAAAATTTGCGGAGATTGAATTGCGCAGCGTTTTTCTTTTTTGTCCATATCCTGCTTTTGCCAACCTGAAAAACATAGGAATAAGTTCCGGCGCAATTCGCGGTTCTTCATAAAGGCGGATCCGTACCACAGCGGAATCAACATTGGGTTCAGGGTAAAACGATGCAGCAGGGATTAAAAGCGGCATATCGGTCTCCCCATAAATCTGAACGCTTAAAGCCAACAAACTGAGTTTCCCAGGCTTCGCACAAATTCTTTCAGCAACTTCTTTCTGTACAGTCAGAATCATTTTTTCCGGTTTCACTGTGGATTCCAACAGATGACGAATTACAGCGGAAGTA
>Ga0116193_1003465_pt1 | contig 11384 bp, 13 predicted proteins | sample AD_UKC115_MetaG_FD_89892 | JGI IMG/M metagenome (GOLD analysis project Ga0116193, IMG submission 89892) | Active sludge microbial communities of municipal wastewater-treating anaerobic digesters from Hong Kong - AD_UKC115_MetaG | ecosystem: Engineered > Bioreactor > Anaerobic > Digestate...
TTAGATTATAAACCCGAAGCATGGACTAACTTAAAAACTGCATTGTTTTTAAAGTTTATGAGTTTCGATTTATCGGGGCAAGGTGATGCAGATTTAGGAATGACGAATACTAAAAACTTTTTTGGATGGGATACTTATAAAAAACTATTTCCTGCTGTTGCAGATTCGTTAGACCCTATCATTCCTAAAGGAACTGTTTTTGAAAAAGCGGGCACTACTGTTTCTACTCCAAAAAATATTGATTCTTTATATTTAAATAATACAAACGATGTTATTGCAGCTATTCCTCCCATTATTCCCGATAAAGATAATGGTAGCAATAACTGGGCAGTTGCAGGCAGTAAAACAAAAAGCGGAAAACCTATTTTGTGCAACGATCCTCATTTGGGTTTAAACCTTCCTTCACTTTGGTTTGAAATGCAAATAACCACACCAACTTACAGTGTATATGGTGCATCTTTTCCCGGCACACCGGCAATACCAATTGGTTTTAATGATAGCTGTGCATGGGGAGAAACTAATGCAGGCAGAGATGTAAAAGATTTCTACGAAATAAAATTTAAAGACAGCACCATGCAAGAATATTGGTTTAACAATGCATGGATTAAAACACAATTTAGAAGAGAAGTAATAAAAGTAAAAGGAAAACCTGATGATGTTGAAATGTTAGCCATGACGATTTTTGGACCAGTGATGTATGATAAAAAATTTCAAAGCAATAATAAAGATGGAAAATATTATGCAGTAAGATGGACAGCACACGATGCAAGTAACGAACTGCTAACTTTTTATAAACTTAATAGAAGCAAAAATTATTTAGATTATGTTGAAGCTATTTCAACATTTGAATGTCCTGGTCAAAATTTTGTATTTGCATGTAACAATGGAGATATTGCCATTCGCCAACAAGGAAAATTCCCTGCAAAATGGAAAAGACAAGGAGATTTTGTAATGCCCGGAACAGATAGCAGTTATATGTGGCAAGGGTTTATAGATATTAAAGAAAATCCGCAAATGAGTAACCCTGCCAGAGGCTTTGTAAGCAGTGCCAACCAAATGCCTGTAGATTCTACCTATCCATATTATTTAGGAAGAAACGGAAACTTTCCGTTGTATAGAGGAATTGAAATTAACAAGCGTTTATCTTCTATGAATAATATTACACCTACCGATATGGAAGAACTGCAAACAGATAACTACAATGTATTTGCAGCAACAGCAAAACCCGTTCTTTTAAAATATATTGATGAAAACAAATTAAACGATAAAGAAAAAAAATATTTAAACATTTTTAAATCTTGGAATTTAAGAGCAGATATTAATGAACAAGGCTCAACCATATTTAAAATATTGTGGGATAGTGTATATGCGGAAGTTTATGCAGATGATTACAGCAAAGCCAAACAACCTATGTATTGGCCTGAGCACTCAACTTTATTAGAAGCCTTGTTAAGAGATAGCAATTATGTATTTGCAGATAATATTTTAACAACAGATAAAGTTGAAACAATGCACGATGTTGTTTTAACTGCATTACAAAAAGCAACCAAAACATTTGCAGATCTTGAAAAAAATAACAAATTAGCATGGGGAAAATATAAAGACACAAGAGTAAATCACTTATTAAAATTACCTGCATTAAGCAGATTACATTTGCCTATTGGTGGTGGAGAAAATATAATAAATGCAACCAAATCTGAACACGGTCCAAGTTGGCGAATGGTTGTGCAATTAACCGATAAGGTTGAGGCTTATGCTGTTTACCCTGGTGGGCAAAGTGGTAACCCCGGCAGTAAATATTACGATACGTTTGTAGATACATGGGCTGCAGGAAAATATTATGCTTTGTTGTTTTTAAAAAAGCAGGAAGCCCGCCATAACAATCGTATTAAATGGCATATAACTTTTATTAACGGATAAATTTTATTACAAAGTATAAAGCAATTTAAATCTTATAAAACATTAAAATAATTTTAAATGAAATTTTTTACTGCTATATTATTAACTGCATTATTAAGTTTTGCTTTTGGATTGTTTAGCATTATTCCTTGGTGGAGTTGTGCTTTATGCTCTTTATTAGTTGCATTAAGTGTACACCAAAAACCAAGTAAAGCATTTTTAAGTGGCTTTTTAGCTTTGTTTTTATTGTGGGGAATAATGGCTTTAATAATTGATTTTAGAAATGAACATATACTTGCCACAAAAATTGCAGGAGTGTTGCCATTAGGAGGTTCTGCTTATGTTGTAATATTGGTTACTGCTATTGTTGGCGGTTTAGTTGCAGGACTTGCAGCTTTAACAGGAAGTTATTTAAGAAAGAAATAGTTTATAATTATTTGATATTGAAAATGCGAGTACAGTTTTTAATAACTCACTTGCTTTTTTATTAAATTTTTTTTACTTATCCATCGTACAACCACAACTCCTATTATAATAAACGGAATAACTGCAAAACTTTCAAATAATAACATTGCTTTACTGTTAAAAGCATCGTGTATTTTTCCGTCAAGAGCCGTCATATAAACAACAGGTATATTTCCGAATGATGATAACAATGCATATTTTGTAGAAGCAGATTTTTTACCAATGGCAAATAATAACGTTGCAGAAAATGCTGCATAACATTGCCCCAATACAAACGCATAAGCCAATACACCAATAATAAACACAGTAGGAGAATTACCGCATAATGCCATTACAATTGTTACCAATGCACATAATGTTCCTGTAAAAAAATATCCGGTAAACACACTCCATTTATCGCAAATCCATCCACCAATTACACTTCCAACAGCACTAACAACACCACTAAGAACACCTGTAATTAAAGCAATAGTATCGGCACTTACATGCCAATCGTTTCCAATAGCACTCCATAAATAAGAAGCTCCACCAGCACCAATTGGTGCAAAAACAAGAAGCAATACAAAAAGCGAAATAGGAATTTTTATCATATCAATTATATCAATTCCTACTTGTTTTAGCTGCTTTAATAATTTATTACTTTTATCAATATGTATATCTTTAATTTTATACAATGGCCAACAACAAAAAAGCATTATTATACTAACTGCAACGGCTGCAACAGTTATATTATAATGTGTAGCTAACCATAAACCAATTCCGCCACCAATACCAGTTCCGCCTAAATTTCCTGCCTGAAACCAACCACTTGCTTTGCCTTTTTCTTCTTCTTGAATTCTGTGTGCCATTATGCCGCCAATTGGTAACATAATTAGTGTTGATGCTATTTGCGATAAAAGCACTAATGCAAATAACAGTGTAGTTTGTTTTACATTATATGGTATTAAACAAAGTGCAATAAGTGTAATAATGGTTGATGCCAACCCAATTACATACCATTTTTTTAAACTTAATGTAGTATCTGCTACGGGCCCCCATACAAAACGCCAAATATTTGCCGTTAAACCAAAAGCAATAATACTTGCTGATAACTCTACCGAAAAACCTTTTTGCGTAAATAAATAGGGCAAGGTAATACTTACAAAACCCTGACTAATGCCTGTTGGAATTAATAAGAAAAAAATATAATAAGGTTTACTGTATGCGTTGATAATTGAAAATTTATTTGGTGAAGATTTTTTATTTATGAAATATAATTAAAATAAAGTTTGCACACCATGTTGTATGCGAAACTCATGTTGCAACAACCATTTTTTACGCCATAAACCACCTGAATAACCCGTTAAACTTTTATCGCTGCCAATTACACGATGGCAAGGAACAATAATAGCAATATTATTTTTGCCGTTGGTAGAAGCCGCAGCCCGTATAACTTTTGGGTCGCCAAGTTTTTTTGCTAAATCTAAATAACTAATTGTTTTTCCAAACGGAATATCTAATAATTCATTCCAAACTTTTTTCTGAAAATCTGTTCCTTCTTGGTGCACAGGTACGTTAAATACTTTTCTTCTTCCCTGAAAAAATTCTATTAATTGTTCGGTGCATTGATGGATAACATCACTAACACCCGGCTCGCCATGTATTACTTGTTCTTTGTTATCAACAAAACTTAGTTCGGCAATATAATGTTCTGTGCCGCCTATTTTTAAAAGCCCAACAGGGCTTTCGTAATATGTATAATACAATTCACTCATTAACCAATGGGTTGCCCGTTAGTAATTGGTTTATCGGGCTGCAATAAAATTACGTGGTTATTTTCATCGTACACACCTAATACCAAACATTCACTAAAAAAATTTGCAATTTGCTTTACAGGAAAATTTACAACAGCCACAATTTGTTTTCCTATTAATTCTTGTTTATTGTAATGATGTGTTATTCGTGCCGATGATTTTTTTATTCCTAATTTCCCAAAATCTATAGTTAATTGATAAGCCGTTTTTTTGGCATTAATAAAATCTTTTGCTTCAATAATTGTTCCTACACGTATTTCTATTTTTGAAAAATCATCCCATGTTATCTGCATAATAGTAGAATTTGTATTGATACAACTGCAATGTATACAAAAAATATTTTATATTGCTGAATATTAATTATACAAAAAACTGCTGCCATGAAAAATGTTTATTTACTTGTAATGCTGCAATTGCTTTTAATTGCTGCTTTTGGACAAAATTTTAAAGTTGGAGATAAAGTTGAAGCCTACAATTCGGGTACATGGTATAAAGGCACTGTTTCGCAAGTTGGTGCAAATAATTATACCGGTTATTATTATGTGCAATGGAAAAAATATTCGCAAGGGCAATGGGTAAAAGAAACAAATATTAGATTGCAAAAAAATGTAACTGCAAATAATGTTGTACCACGAAATGGAACTTATATAATTCTTTCTTACGGAAGCCCAACAAATCCAATTCGCATAGGCTATTTTGATTTAACAAACGGACAGTACAATTATTACAATGCTGCTAAAAAATTGATAGGCAAAGGCTCTTTTACCTATAACGCAAATAGTAAAATAGTACAATGGACAAGCGGACCTTTTAAAGATGCAAAATGGAGTGGTGGTTTTGAAATTGATAGAGAAGGTAAAACGCACAAAATACGCTTAAACAATGTTACTATTGGAACTAATAGTACTGATTATAACTGATAATTATTTATTGAAGAAATGTTTAACAACAAATCGCTGTATGATTGTGCAATTATATTTTCTTCATTCAACTCAAAGAAATTGAAATAATAATTGCATTGGTTTTTTAAATCATCAATAGAAAATTTGTTGGCATCATCAATAGCTTCTACTTCAATAAAAGTTCCTAAGTTTTTTACTTCATCAAAATGAAATTTTATATTATTGATGAAATAAATTTTTCTAAATTTATCTACTTCAACAAAAACACCTAACTCTTTGGTTAAAATATCTTTCAAAGCATTATCTGCCTTGTGTTTAAAGAGAATAATATCAGATTCTTTTGAACCTTTAATGTTTTTTCTGTTGTATTGAATTAAAGCATTTTCAATATTGCCTTGCCTTAGTTTTAATCTTCCGTTTTGTGCATTAAAGTATGTATCAATTTGGCGATCTGTTCCTATATAGTTTGGGTTTAGTGTAAGTAGTTTGTTTTCATATTTTTCAATACTATTAACCCTTGCTTTAAACTCAAAATTTTTTATGTGCATGTAAAAGTGTTTATAAAAAAGCCACACTTTTTTAGTGTGGCTCTGTTTTTTGTTAAAGAGAATTTATAAAGATTTTAAAAGTTCTTTAGCAGCACGTACATAATCATCATTCTTAGCGGCAGTTGCTAATTCAATAACTTTTTCTGCATCGGCTTTTGCACTTACTTTATCTCCTAATGCTTTTTCAATCCTTCCTTTTAAAAGAAAAATCCAATAAGAAGTTGGGCTTGCTTCGGTGGCTTTGGCAGCGTTGGGTAATGCTTTATTGTAATCTTTCTCCCACTCATAATAAAAATTAGCAGCTTGGTAATATGTTGTTCCTGACACTTTATCGGCGGCTAAAGCTTTTTCAATATTTGCTTTAATTCTATCTTTAATATTTGTTGTAATAGGAATACGCACTGCAACATTGCTCCACATAATATGTAACTCGCAGCTTTCGGGTTTAATATCGGTAAACTGCATGGTTAATGTTTCCATGCTTTCTTTCATGTTATCTGCAGCAACTGTAAAGCGAAATAAATCGTCCGATTCAACATAAACTGTTCCCCAATTTTTAGAGTCTTTATTAATAATAATTGTCCATTCTTTTTTTCCGGGAATTGTCCATAATGCATAACTACCTGTATCAACATTATGACCTGCAATAATAACAGGGTCTGTAAATTTTATTTTGGTAGAAGCATTAGCACCTGTTCTCCAAACTTTTCCAAAAGGTGCTAACTCACTATTTTCTTTAAAAATTGTTCTGCCTTTAATATTGGGGCGAGAGTAGGTAAGTTCAATTCTTCCTAAACCAAAATCTTGTGTAATGCTTTGTGTGGTACTTGGTGCAGGCATGCGTACTTGTGCATTACAAACAGTTGCATACAATGCAGCAAACAATAGTATTTTTTTCATGTTGGTTGTTTTGCACAAACCTACTGTATTATTAATAATTGGAAGAAGAATTTATATTAACGGATTAGAAGCTTATTATAAAGTAAAAGACACTGCCTTTTTTTCTTTCTTATCTTTTGAAGGAGAACTGTCTAACCAATTACCGCCTTCTTTAACGGCTTTAATAATTGTATTATTTATTTTTTGATTGGGAGATTGATTAACAGTTACTTCTTCAACTTTACCTGAATTATTTATAAGTATTGCTAACTCAATAGTGCCTTTAAATTCATCTGTTTTAAAATTTTCCGATAATATTTTGCGTAAATAATTTTTATAATTATCCCAACCATCTTCAGGCATTAGTTCATATCTTTTTTGAGAAGAATAAGATTTTGCACTTGCATTTTTCATCATAGAAGCCACAACAGTTTCAGAAAGCGTTTGTGGTGCTGAAACATTTTCTTTGCTTGCAGTTGTTGGTTGTAATGAATCTGCTTTTAACATTGCAACACTTTCTTTCTTTTCAGAAAGTTTATTATCTTTTAATACACTTGGTTTTGTGTTTTCTGCACTTGCTATAACAGGTTCTTTTTTTGCTTCTATATTTTTAGAAGAAGGTTTATGGGCAGCAACATTTTTTTGTTCTTCTTCTTTATTAATTGCAGGTGGTTGTGTTATAGTAGCCTGATTGTTATTATTAATTTGTGGTTTATTTATTTCTGTTTTAGCAATAGAATTTTCTGTAGATTTTTTATTTAATAGTTGAAAAGTAATTCCACCAATACCAATTAAAACAATTACCGATGCTGCTACACGCCAATAATGTTTTTTTGTTGCAGTAGGCATGCTTACCACTTTTGTTTTTTCTTGATTACTTAAAATAGCTGTTTCAATTTGTTGTAATCTGTTGGCGGCTTCGGTAGCATTTATTTCTCTATAACCATCAACGGCTTCTGCTAAAAACGAATCGGATAATGCAGCTTTTTCAAATGCATGCATTTCACTTGCATTCATTTTACCGTGCAAATATTTTTCAATATCGGTGTAAGAGTAGTTAATATGTTTTTGTGTGTTAGCCATTTTTTTCCATACATATTTTTAAGTTACGTTTTCCGTTTTGTACAAGGCTTCTTACTTTGTTCCAATCTTCTCCTGTTATATCAACAATTTCGTTATAGCATTTTTCTTCTAAATAAAATAGTTTAATAATTTTTTTCTGTTCATTATTTAAGCCATCAATACATGCTGTAAGTTTTTCTAATTCTTTTTCTTTTTCAAGAATATTATCCAGATGCGAAAAGTCTTCCGATTGCATAAAAGTTGGTTGAAATTCTACCGTAATTGTTTTTTTATCTTTTCGCAATTGCATTAAACAGTGGTTTTTTGTTACTACAAAAAGCCAACTTTTAAAATTTTCTACAGCATGTGTTTTTAGTTTAACCACTAATTCCTGATAAATATTCATTACCGCATCTTGTGCTGTTTCAGGGTTTTTAAAATATTTCATACAAGTACCAAAAACAAGATCGCTGTAACGCAAATAAAGTACGGCAAGTGTTTGCTGGTTGTGCAAACGTTGGTATTCTTTCAGCAAATCATCATCTGATGTATTATTTTCTATATGCTTTAATAACGCCATTGGCGTGAAGATAAAATTTTTTGTAATTGTATGTTATGTAATTTTTTTAAATGCTTCATCAATAGTTAAAATAATTTTATGAAACAACAAACACTTATACGCGTTGCAGAGCCTTGCCACGAAAATTGGAATAATATGAATGAAGTTGAAAAAGGAAGATTTTGTTTAAGCTGTCAAAAAAAAGTTATTGATTTTAGTAATATGACAGATGCAGCAATACTAAATTTTTTGAATAATAATAAAGGTAGAATATGCGGTAGGTTTGAAGTTAGCCAAACTATGCGACCATTGGTTGGAACTAAAATAAATGAAAAGAAAAATTGGAAATGGGCATTAGCAGCTATAACTGCAATGATATTTTCTATTAATAAAAATAATGCTCAAGCAAATACTAAACTATCTGAAACTACAATGCAATTTCCGGTTAATAATAGTAATGAATTGGTGCAAAAAAATGAAACCAGAAACAATAACCAACCTGTAAAAGATACTACGCTGCCTGCATTAAAAAACAATATAAAAGATTTTGACCCAACGGCTAAACCTGCTATTATGGGATTAATTATTCCTGAAAAAACAAGTGATAAAAAAACTACTTCATGGGTTAGTGCTTTTATTTTAGCTGCTCAAAAATTTTTTTATAATGAAGCAACAAAAGTGAAGCCTGATTTTATAAATGAAAATAATAGTACATTATAGAATAGCTGTGTTTAGTAAATTCTATATTATGTTATTTACTATTTGTTTTTTTAAATGCAGGATGAAATTCTTGGAGTGTACTTCGTAAATAATCTCTATCAAGATGCGTGTAAATCTCAGTGGTGGTAATACTTTCGTGCCCCAACATTTCTTGCACTGCACGCAAGTCTGCACCGCCTTCTACTAAATGCGTAGCAAATGAATGACGGAAAGTATGCGGAGATATTTTTTTACGAATACCTGCTTTAGCTGCCAATTCTTTTATAATATAAAAAATCATTATACGAGATAAATTTTTTCCGAATTTGTTTAAAAATAAAATATCATCAAATCCTTTTTGAATGTGTTGGTGTGTTCTTACTGTTTCTTTATAAATAGTAATATATTTTACAGCAGCACTACCAATGGGCACTAATCTTTCTTTATCACCTTTCCCTATAACACGTATAAAACCAACATCTAAATACAAACTACTTAGTTTTAAATTTATTACTTCACTAACACGTAAACCGCAACTATACATAGTTTCTAAAATAGCTTTGTTGCGTGTACCATCGGGTTTGCTTAAATCTAATTGTGTTATAATATTTTCTATTTCTTCAAAGCTTAAAAAATCGGGTAAAGTTCTTTTTGTTTTTGGTGCTTCTAATAAAGCTGTGGGGTCTGTTGTTACAATTTGTTCTATTAAACAATATTTATAAAAACTTCTTATGCCCGATATAATTCTTGCTTGTGAGGTTGATGTCATGCCTAATTCATGTATCCATTGTATAAATTGTTGTAAATCTTTTAAACTCAATTCCTGCGGGCTTTTCAGCGTATTGTTATTTACTAAGTGCTGTGTTAGTTTTTCAATATCGTGCAAGTATGCTTCAACCGAGTTTTCACTCAATAATTTTTCTAATTGCAACCAATGTTTATATCCTTTTTTATATGCTTCCCACATTAAAATAATAAATTATAAATAATGAATGTTGAATTGAGTTGCTTAAACTGTTATTTTAGCAGCTATCAAAAATAAAAATTTATTGCAGTAAGTTCTGCGTACAATTTTAAATTATTCATTCATTCATAATTGTTTAGCATGCAGTCGGTTAATCTTCGTTCGTTTAAACAAAAAGTACATCATAATAAAAAAGCATTTAAACGTTTTTTAGGAAAGTTAGAAAAGAATCCACCAAAAAATTTAGATGCTGTTGCCGAAATAATTGATAAAGAAGTTTGGAAAGAAGTAGATTGTTTAACATGTGCCAATTGTTGTAAAACAATGACGCCCACTTTTACTGCACAAGATATTAAACGAATTGCTACACATTTTAGAATAAAGCCTAAAGAGTTTAAAGAAAAATGGTTAGCGTTTGATAAGAAAGCAGGCGATTGGATGAACATAAAACAACCTTGCCAATTTTTAGATTTAAAAACAAATATGTGTAGCATTTATGAAGTAAGACCCGCAGACTGTGCAGGTTTCCCGCATTTAGCCAAAAAGAAAATGAAAGATTATTTGCATGTGCATCAACAAAATGTTGAATACTGCCCAGCTACTTTTAAAATGGTTGAAAGAATGATGCAGAGTGAATATGTTTGGTAATAGAAAATAGGATTTAACAAAGATTTCTTTTAAAAAAATACATCTTCAATTACAAAAATTTCTTCAACATTATTTTTATTAATAGTTATTGCAATAACATCAAACTGAATTTGTTTCCATTCTGTTTGTTGCAATAAAAATGCTTCGGCTGCTTTTTTTAATGCATTCATTTTATATTGATTTACACTTTGTTCAGGCAAACCAAACTTATTGCTGCTTCTTGTTTTTACTTCAATAAAATGTAAAATATTATTTTGAGTAGCTATAATATCTATCTCTCTTTGCTTGTGTCGCCAGTTGCGGTGTAGAATTGTATAACCTTTTTTTAATAAATATTCAGATGCTATATTTTCTCCTCTGTTGCCCTTATCTTTATTTTTATTCATTATAAAACTAATTGCAATTGTTATGGTGCTGAAAGATAAAATATTTAAACTAAAAGGTAAAGTGCAAAACTATGCATGGGGTGGTTACGAGTATATTCCTAAATTGTTAGGTTTTAAAAATGAAGAACATAAACCTTGTGCCGAATATTGGATGGGAGCTCATCCTTCTGCATCATCAGAAATAATTACTTCCGAAAAAAATTATTCTCTCAATCAATTAATTAAAGAATATCCTAATGAATTAGTAACCGAAAAAGTTTATAATGAATTTGGTGAGCTGCCATACTTGTTTAAAATTTTAGATGTAAAAGATATGTTATCTATTCAAGTACATCCAACTAAAGAAGAGGCTGCCAAAGGTTTTGACGCAGAAGAAGCTGTGGGTATTCCTATAAATGTACCGCACAGAAATTATAAAGATAGAAATCATAAACCTGAAGTAATGGTAGCATTAAGCGAGTTTTGGTTATTGCATGGTTTTAAACAATATGCAGATTTAGAAACAGTTTTAGAAGATGTGCAAGAGTTTAATTTGCTATTGCCTTTATTTAAAAGAGATGGAATAAAAGGTTTGTATCAA
>Ga0116193_1003467_pt1 | contig 11379 bp, 11 predicted proteins | sample AD_UKC115_MetaG_FD_89892 | JGI IMG/M metagenome (GOLD analysis project Ga0116193, IMG submission 89892) | Active sludge microbial communities of municipal wastewater-treating anaerobic digesters from Hong Kong - AD_UKC115_MetaG | ecosystem: Engineered > Bioreactor > Anaerobic > Digestate...
GACGGGGTTTCATATTTTGCAAGAATCCAAGGGAGATGAGAGAAATTCCTGCAAATTAATATACTCAAAGAAACCCGCTTTGTCTTGTATTTATGCGGCTTTTCGCATTATTCAGGGGCGACTTCCCTAGGCTCATTCCGGTTTCAAATTTGCGAAGTATTGATAAATAAACACTTGCGCATCGGTATATTTTCGTTGACAGTATAAGGGTTTGGAACGTTATTAACACAAGAAGATTATATTTGCCTGTTGCTTCTTGCATAAGTTTGGTGATAATCTCCACAGAAGCGCATGGGAAGATCTCCCGCTTCCTGTAATTACTTTTAGGTCTAGGAAAATGGCTCTTTTTCGCAAGAAAACCAGCTCGATTCAGGATAAGATCGATTCGCTAAAGAAAAAGCAGGTCCGCAGCGCCTCGGATGAGGATTCGCTAGATATTCCAGCGCTGCCCGAAATATCGTCCGAAGAGCAGGAGTATCTTGATACCCTTGAGCGCTCGCTGCAAAATGGCTCCAGTATCTTGAGCACTCCCGCGCCCAAACGAAAGTCGTTAAACACGCCCTCCACTCGACCAGCCGTAAAGTTGGAAGAAGAGCCGTATGGTTCAGATCCGCAAACCGAAAATGTTGGCACAGCAGCGGAACGCGAGATTGAATCGCTGATCAGCAAAGCTCAGCGCGAGATGCAGCAGCGTTTGCAAAATCAGACACCCGTTGCAGTGCCCAGCCCCAATCTGACACCTGTGCCCGAACTGGATAATGATACAGCTGAACAGCGCAAAGCCGAGGTGGAATCCTCCTACGACCATCAAGGAAATTTGCCATACCCGCCCGGCACACTTGTGCGCTTAAACGACGATAGCCTGGGAATCATTAAAGAGGAAATCCCGAATCGCGAATATGATTTAGTCTATATCCTGACGCTGGATGGCAAGGTGGAGCCGCGCGGCGTTTGCCTGTATGCCTGCGGCATTGAACGCCTGGGCCGCCTGCCTCGCCCTGAATTGCAGAAGATGGAAAAAGCAATGACCTGGAGCCGCGATCATCTCATCTACTACCTGGATGACGTGTCCATGGCGAACAAGATTCCCCAGCCTTTGAAAGGCGGAGCCAAACCCGCCGAGAACGGCCATAAGCGCTTTGACGATGGCAAGTCCCTGCAGCGCGGACGAAGCATCACCGTCATGTTTGGCAGTAAGAAATGGGAGGCTGTCTATTGGGGCGAAGACAGCACCGGCGAAATTGTGGCGCATTATCAGCAGGGCCAGTGGGAACTGCTTCACATGGATCTGAAGCGTTTCGGTTCCTCAGTCAAACCCGGCAAGCTTCTCCAAGGCGAAGAACTGCGCGGTATTGAGCAAAGCGTCATCGCCAGGCATGCGGGATGAAATACGGCAGACGATAATCTCGGCGGTTTTGGCCCTGGCAATGGCCACGAATCGCGTTTGTGGCAAAGCCTTAAGCACATCAATTCCTACCGTGCCAAGCATTTGCCTTGACCGCTGTTTGCCGCCTTTCGAAAATCACCTTGGCAGCAATTCTAAACGAAGAGACTCCGATTGATGTTTTCGCCTAAGGGCACTTCATTTGTGCCAGAGCAAGATAGTTTGTCTTCAGAAGCCCCAAACGCACCAACGCTGGATTCATCACGCTCTTTCCTCGTCTTGTTCTTATTTTCAATGACGTCCATCCTGCTGTGGCTGGTGACATACGATGTTTATAACGTCGATCACCTGACGCAGGTGCCCATGCTGATGAAGAAACTGTCGCCCAATCTCTTCCCCACCGACTGGTTTTTTCAAGGCAATGGGCAATATATGGTTCGCAAGAACTACATGGATCTTCAATTGCTCCTTCTTCGTTTCATCCCGCAGATCAACCTCATTCTTTTTCTTCAATACGTTTGTCTGCGGGCGCTGACCGTGGTTGCGCTGTGGTGGACATGCCGGCGGCTGAACCGCACTTTGTGGCACGCCGCCGCGTGGATTTTCATCCTGGGGACCATGAATGAATACGCCCCGTTCGCCAGCGCCACGCTCTTTGACCGCCTGATGGTACCGCGCATTTACGCCTACACAGCCTGCCTGTTGGCCGTGCCAATGATTCTGCGGGGCTGGTATGCCGCAGCGGGACTGATCATGGGCCTGGCAGGACTTCTTCAAGCCGCCCCATCGTTTCAATTCCTGCCCGTAGCCATAATCTGGATCATATCCATGCTGGGCTGGCGCAAAGGCGGCATGAAGTCGCTGGCCGTGGTATTGGCATTCTTTGCGGGCTACTGGCCGCAAATCGCCCTGGGCAAGCAATTGCTCGATTCGAGCATCTATCCCCCTGCCCAATCCATTCACTGGCTCGCCTTTATTCGCCATCCACATCACATGCTGCCGCTGCACTTCGATCCGCAGGAATACTATGAATTATTCGCGCCGCTGCTGCTGGTTTGGGTGCGCATGCGCAAGGGCATGATTAATGATTCAAGCCGCCAGATGCTGCGGTTGGTTGCCGCCACCATCGCGTTCCTGCTCGTTTCCGTCGTCTTTATTTACGCCATTCCCTTATCCGGTTGGATTGCCTTCCAACCGATGCGCATGGGAACCATGCTGCGCTTTTACTTGTTCTTTTTCCTGATGGAGCATTGGATCTGGCTGGCGCGCACCCGCCCGCCATACGCTATCCTGCGCGCGGTGTTGCTGTTTATTGCAATTGCCGTAACTCCATGGCACACCCCGCCGGTATTTACGGCCATGGTGCTGGAGAGCATCTTTCTCGTGCTGGAGCCGAAACTTTCCCCCGCGCTATACCGGAAAGTCATTGCCATAAGTTTATGGCTCAGCATGCTGGTGTATCTCGTTGCAGATGAACTTCGCGCCGTCGTCATGCTTGTGCTCTGCACGGCATTCCTTCTTCCGCGCCTGCAACTCGAGCGGCGCGCATTGGGCTGGATGCAGTGGCGCCCATCACGCCCGCTGGTCTATTCCACCTTGATTATTCTGAATGCCTGCTTCTGGGGATGCCTGCTTCTTTGGAAATTCGATGCGCCGCTGGATCAAAGCCCGCGAAAATACACGGCGTGGCAGCGGGCCAAATACGAGTTTTGCAGAAAATACACCGTCTATCCTTTCCCCCAGGCGGCACTTGAATTGGCTGGCGTTTGGGCAAAGGAGCATACCCCTCAAGACGCCTTGTTCATGATCCCGCCCGGGCGCGACAAGGAATCCTTCCAGATCTGGTCGCATCGCTCGATTGTCTTTAATGTAAAGATGTTCCCCTTCACCCAGGGCGAGTGGCCGCAGTGGATTGAGCGCTATTACGCGATGGGAGGAGTGAGCGATCCGCAGCGGCAAGCCGCCGATGCCCAGTTGCTCTACGATTCACCAGGCGGCGAATTTGTCGATGACATGTATGCCGTCCTGTCCGCCGATCAGTTGATCAATATCGCGCATCGCTATCATGCCGGCTATGTCGTTTCCAGTTGCGAAGCGCTCACGCATTCGCCGAAATTAAAAATTGCCGCCGGGCCATTTTACAGTTTGCGCGATCGGCGCAACAAACGAGGGCCAAGGCATCCACTATGGATTTTCAGCGTGCCCCAACCGCAATGATTCCCAAGGCCCATCCCCGCCTGATCACTGTAGCGCGCGTGATCGACCACATGGGCATGGGCGGCATTCAACGCAGCATCCATAGCTATTTGCACCATCATAATAGCACCAAGTTTCGCGTCCTTCTCATACGTTTGCAGGAAAAGCCGACATGGGAAGCCTGGCGCGACGATCCATTGATCCAGCAAAGCGTGCTGCTGCCCGTGAGGCACGCGCGCGATACAAAGGGCATTCGTCGTTTGGCGGCATTCCTACGCGAACAATCGGTGGATGTGCTGCATTCGCATGGCCCCTTTCCCAATACCATTGCGCGACAGGCCGCCATGCTGGCGGGAACGCCAGTCGTCTTGCCGCAATATCACAGCACATACGAGAATCGATTTGATGCCGAGAAGTTGGCATGGGAGCGGGTGCTTTGGCCATATTCCAGCCGCGCGCTAATGGTCTCCACCGCTGCGCTCGATGCATGGCGCGCGCACACCGGAATCCGGGATGATCGGCAGAGCGTGGTTTGGGTGCCGATAAATTTGGATGCCGTGGAGGAGTCAAGCCACAGGCCGACTGAGCGCTTGCTGGAGCAAATCAACTCCTTTCATCCCGAATGGCCGCTGCTGTGTTCGGCCAGCCGTCTATATGAGCACAAGCGCATTGACGAGATGATTCGGTCCATTGGTCTGCTTCGCGACCGACGGCGCGGTGTCCGTTTGTTTATTGCCGGCGATGGGCCGGAGGAGAACCATTTGCGCGCATTGGTTAAGGAAGTTGGCGTTCAGGATCGCGTTCTTATGCTTGGAACAATTCCCGATGTACCGGCGCTGTTGGCGCGCAGCCAGGCCTCTCTGTTGGCCTCCGATGAAGAGGGATTTTCGCAACTCAATATCGAGGCAATGCACTGCGGGGTTCCTGTAATCAGCACGCCGGTGGGCGTGGTGGCCTCCATCGATCCGCGAGGGGAGTATGTATATGTTATTCCGAATTCCGCCGCGCATCATCTTGCTGAAGCCATTGAGCGCGTGCTGGATCATGCGCCCGACCGGCAACAGCGAATCGCGCAGGGCAAGCAGATGGCGCAGCAGTTCGATGCCGCACAATGGTCGCGCAACATCGAGTCACTCTATGAGCAGGAACTAGAGCGAGGATTTTTGAAACAAAATCGTCCGTGGGGCTATGGGAACAAGCTTTCCGCCATGCGGTTCCTGCGCGACCGCATACAATGGCGGCTATTGCGGCGCAAGTAGCTCGGCTCTCCCGAATACACAGGCCACCTCCGCGCGAACCATTGCAATGGGAGATTCCTCTTGCCATAGGCGCATCGAGAATGTCCTCATTATTTGGGAAACATGCTGATCCTGTGCTTTTAGGAAAAAAAAATGATTATTTTCGACATTATTGGCGGGGGATGGCGCGCGGAGTTTTATCTGCGCATCGCGCAAGCGTGCCCAGAGATTTTTGGCATTGCTGGTATGGTGGTGAGGGATGCTGAAAAGGGCGCAAAGATCGAGAAACGCTGGGGCGTGCCGACCTTTCGCAATACCGATGACCTGCTCTCCTCAACCGATCCGCATTTTGTGGTGACTTCGGTCCCAGCCAAAATCAATCCCGATGTGGTCAAGGATCTGGTAGGGCGCGGATTGCCAGTCCTATCGGAAACCGCGCCAGGCCCGACGCTGGAGGCAATGATCGACCTGTATCAATTCGTGCAAGAACATCGCGGCATTGTGCAGGTGGCCGAGCAATACCATCTTCAGCCGATGCATTATGCGCGAATCGCACTGGCACAAAGCGGCCGCCTTGGCGCCATTTCACAGGCGCAGGTTTCCTATGCTCACGGCTATCACGGATTGAGTTTGATCCGTCGGCTGCTTGGCATTGGATATGAAGATGCAACCATTCGGGCCATGCACGCGAAAGGCTCCATCGTCAAAGGGCCGGATCGCAAGGGGCCGCCACAAGCAGAAGAAGTGGTTAATTCTAAACCACAGACAATTGCCTGGCTTGATTTTGACGGGCGACTGGGCGTGCTGGATTTCACGCCTGATCAATACATGAGTTATGTTCGGGGCAAGCGTTTGCTCGTGCGCGGCGAACGCGGCGAGATGAATGAGGAACGTGCCACAGTGCTGCGAGATTATCGCACCCCGCTAGTTCTGCCGATTGTGCGGCATGCCGCCGGCGCCGATGGAAATCTCGAAGGCAACTATTTGAAGGCCGTGCAATTTGGCGAGGAGATTCTGTATCGCAATCCCTATGTCCCGGCCAGTTTGACCGATGATGAACTAGCGATTGCCGCTTGCTTAAGCGCCATGGAAGAAACGGTTCGCAGCGGGAAAGATTTCTACTCGCTGGCCGAGGCAAGCCAGGATCAATATCTAAACCTGCTTGTGGAACAAGCGGCCCGCACAGGCGAGACAATTCGCACGCAGCGGCAAATTTGGGCAAGTTAAAGTTAGAAGTTGCGGATGTTGTGATCATCCGCATGCGAGGCTGTGCCATTTGCCTGGATTGAGCACGTAACCGCTTGCCCGATTTGATTCAGACTGTAACTTCCACCGGCAGGGCATTGCAGCGGCTGTTTTAACCCCATGTGGCGAAGCACTTCAGACCAGGATACGGTGCCGCTGGCGCGATTGGCTTGCTCGGCAACCGCTCGCTTGGCCGATTCAAGCAGTTTCAAGTTCTGGCAGCAGATTTTGGCGTTGGCAATGTCTTTTTCTGGAACATATAAAGGAGAGAGAGCCTGGCGTTCCATGGCCTTGGCATTTGCGCGCGCCATTCTTCCGGCCGTGCTGAGATCGCGTGTATTGATAACACCGAAAAGCAATAAAAGTCCCACAACCACAATTGCGATAAAGGCAATGGCGGATAGGCGCATCTCCCCGGCCCTCCTGCGAAAACGACTGTGACCCAGGCTATACCCGATCAAGAATGGTATAGCGTTGCGGGCAAATTGGCAACTTGAAGTAGGTCCTCCCGGCCCGGAAGGACTTTGTCGCCTCGAAGAGTCAACCTGCCTCAAAGCCTGCCGTTTTGCAGTTCGATCAAATCCATCTCAGGGCTGAGTTCCGCCGCAAACCAGGTGGGGGTGGCGCCCAGATTCTCGGCAATGGCGTTGATCTCGTGATGCTCCTGGCCAAGATGAAATCCCTGTCCCAACAGCAGCGAGTCGATGCCGGCATTGCTGGCGCCCAGCACGTCGGTTTCCAGCGAGTCGCCCACCATCAGCACGCGCGAGCGTTCGCCGGAGAAATCCGCCAGTTCAAGGGCATAGTCGAAGATGAAGGGATATGGCTTGCCTATGGGAGACACTTCCACCGAAGGAACGGCGGCCTGAATGACCGAGACGACCATTCCCGGCGGAAGCGAGACGGTGTTGTCCTTGGCAATGACGATACGGTCGGGGTTGGGCAGGACAATGCGCAATTTGCCGATGCGCACGCAACTGGCGATCTCTTGCAAGCTCCGCCATGTCAGGTCGCCTTCACCGCCGATGACCAGCGTGTCGGATTGGCGATTGGCGGCTAATTCCGGGGCCGAATGAGGCAACTCAATGTCCATAATTCCAGCGCGCCGCACATTTTCATGCACCGCCGAAGAGCCAAAAACATAGACGGAACTCCCCTGGGCGATCCCGTTTTGTTGGAACCAGCGTTTCATCGCCTGTCCGGAGGTGCTCAGCCATGATTCCTCTGCTTCAGGCAGCCCAGCGCCGTGCAAACGGCCCAATAATTGCGGGGCCGTGTATTCGGCGCAATTGGAGACAAAGGCGATGCGCTTGCCGACTTCCAGCAGGCGGCGGCAGAAGGAGAAAGCGGGAGGGAAATGAACCTTGCTATCCCACAGCACTCCCCATAAATCGAATAAATACAAATCATAACGTTCAAGCAATCGGTTCATGGGCATTGGCGTATTTTTTCAATTCGCGGATTGTTGCCTTGGATATAAAATGGGCCGGCCTGCAAAACAAGCGGCTTCTTGGGAGGAAAAAGGATGGATGTCGGCCAATTCGGGAAATGGGTTTTCTACTTCGGCCTTTTTATTGCTGTGATTGGAGCGCTGATCTACTTCGGCTCGCGCATGGGGTTGCCGTTGGGGCGCTTGCCGGGGGACATCAGCATTCGCCGGCCTGGATTTTCGTTCCACTTTCCGCTGGCGACTTCCATCATTTTGAGCATCGTCCTGACGGTGCTGCTGAATGTGATCCTGAGGCTGTTTCACCGATAGCGGGGACTTGTGGTGGAGATGCTTGCGACAATTGATAAATCCTTCCGCGGAACCAGTGCCGAGGCGCAGATGGTTCTTGCCTGCTGCTCGGTTGCCGAAGAGGAGATTCGTCGCGAGGAAATCAATGAACTTCTGTCGTCCACATTGGATTGGGAGTATCTGGTCAATGCCGCGGGCCATAGCGCCTGCATTCCGCAACTCTATTGCCGGTTAAAGGAAGCAAACGATCCGCGCATCCCGCGCGAGGTGATGCACTCGCTTCAAGGCTTTTACCAGCACAACAGCGTGAAGAACCTGATGCTCGTGCAGGAGATGCTGCGCGTGTTGCGCCTGCTGCGCGACGAGGGCATTGAAGCGATCGCATATAAAGGCCCTATTTTGGCGCAGGAGTATTACGGCGCGTTGTCGCTGCGGATGTTTTGGGATTTGGATCTCCTGTTGCGGCGCGATGATATATTTCGCGCGGCGGCGTTGCTGCGGCGCGAGAATTATACTCCGGAACAAGAGATTGCCACCGAAGCGGAAGCGGAGTTTCTCCAAACCGATTGCGAATACAATTTCGATCGAGCCGATGGCAAGGTGCACATCGAATTGCACTGGGATATCCTGCCGCGCCATTCCATGTTCAATTTCAATAGCAACAACTTATGGGCGAATGCCCGACAGGTTTTCATTGGCGGAGAGCAGGTGCTGACGCTTGCGCCGGAAGACCTTCTGCTGGTGCTGTGCATGCATGCCGGGGACAAGCATCAATGGACGGCGCTGCGCATGGTGCAGGACCTCGCGCAAATCCTAGCCAATTCCCCCGGCCTGAACTGGAATCTCCTGCTCAGGCAAATGGAGCAACTGGAGCGCAAGCGCACGGTATTGCTGGGATTATTCCTGGCCAATGCCCTTCTGCGCGCACCAGTGCCGCAAGAAATCCTTCTGGAGGCCCAACAGGATCCTAGCATCATGGATAGTGCTGCGCTGGTCATGGGGCGGCTGTTTCGGCAGGGGCATGGGTTGCCGGGATTTTCCGAATGGCGGCACTACCGGCAAGTGATCTCGGGCAGCGAACGGGCCCGGCTGTCCTCATGGCAAAATCTCTCGCATTATGCGCGCAGCGTCATGGAACCGGAGTTTCATGATCGGGAGGAACTGCCGCGGTTATCTGCGCCATTGGCATTTTTGCATTATTTCGCGCGCGTGAAGCGGCTGTTTTTCAAGCAACGAACCGAACTGCTGAGGCGATTGAAATGAGCGCAGCGGTTCAGTTTACTCAAGTCTCCAAGTACTACTCGCGGCAAATCCCCTTTCCGTTCTTGCGCCGGGTGAGCAACGAGAAAATTGTCGGCGTGGAGGACGTGACCCTTGAGGTTTTCTCGGGCGAGATTTTTGGCCTGGTCGGGCGCAATGGACAAGGCAAGACGACGCTGATGAAGTGCCTTTCCGGCTTGATCGAGCCTTCGAGCGGCCATATTGAGATTTTTGGCAAGCCTGCTTCCATCGATAATGTCGCCACGCGCCGGCTCATTGGGCTTGTTTCTTCCGACGAGCGAAGTTTCTACTGGCGGCTGACGGGCTGGCAAAACCTCCTTTTTTTCTCACGCCTGCATGGAATGAACGATGCCGAGGCGCGCCGCCGCATTGAGCCGCTGCTGGAGCGCTTTCAATTGAAGGAATTGGCGCAACGCCGGTTCGATGGATATTCCGCGGGGAACAAGCAGCGCCTCGCCATCATCCGCGCTTTGCTGAATAATCCCGTGCTGCTCATTCTCGACGAGCCAACGCGAAGTTTGGATCCGATTGCGGCGGATTCGCTTCGGCGATTGATTCTGGATTGGAAGATGGACGATCCGCAACGCACGGCCATCATCACTTCGCATAATTTGGCAGAAATCGAATCGCTGTGCCAGCGCATTGGCATTCTCAGCCATAACCGTCTGCGTGAATGCGCGACAATGGAGGAGTTGCGCCTGCGCTATCCCTCGCACGACCAGGTTCGAATGCTGGTGCGCGATGAAGGCGATCAGGCGGCCTTTGCCGAAGCGCGGCAAAGGGTGCCATCGCTGCGGCGGCGCGCCATTGATGATGCCATGGCGGAATATTCGTTTGCGCATCGCGACGGGGAACTGAATGCCGTGCTGTCGTGTTTCGTGCGCAAAGGGCAGGAGATCACGGCCTGTCAAACGGTGCGCGTGGGATTGCGTGAGATTCTGGAACAAGTGGATGGGCAGGATTGATGATTGCTGCTGAGACGCGCCGCATTTATGCCTTTTTCGCCCGCGACATGCAAATGGCGGTGAGCTATCCGCTTGACTTCGCGCAGCGAATCGTCCTCGTGTTATTTCAAATCGTGCTGCTGTATTTCTTTTCCCTGCTCATTGGCACGAATCCCACTCTGAGTCGATTCGGCGGTTACTTGCCCTTTGCGGCCATAGGCATGGCGATTCTGGCTTATTTCCAAACGGGATTTACAACTTTTTCACAGGCCATTCGGCGCGAACAAACCACTGGCACACTGGAGGCGGTGTTGATGACGCCCACTAGCATTGCCAGCTTCCTGCTTGGCTCCTCAATTTGGAGTTATGCCTGGTCCACCCTGACGGCAATCATCTTTCTGTTTGGCGCCTCATGGTTGTATCACATAGATATCAAGGGCAGCTATTTGCTGGCGCTGGCGCTGCTCATCCTGATGACGCTCTTTTTCGCCAGTCTAGGCATTGTTTCGGCGGCTTTTGTGCTGGTGTTCAAGCGCGGCGATCCGTTGGGATTTTTCGTCGGCACTTTCTCAGCCCTGCTCGGCGGCGCGTTTTTTCCCATCGGCGTGTTTCCTGAATGGCTGCAAAAGGTGAGCTATCTTATCCCGCTGCGATATGGATTGGATGGCTTGCGTGCGATTTTACTGGAGGGGCGCACGTTTGCCGAAACATGGCCTGAATTTGCGGCGGTTACAGTATTTGATTTGGTGCTCGTTCCGGCGAGTTTTTATTTGTTCTATCGGGCGTTGCGTCGGGCAAAGCGCGAAGGTACATTATTGCAGTATTGACGGTAAAGTCGGGAATAATCCTGTATTTGCACTATATTTTTCTAGTAGGGCATTGAAAGAGTCCCACTTCAGGCGCTATACATGGGCGTATGCGTCTGCTCATCCTGAACCATAACCTGCGTGAACATGGCACATATTTCCGCGCCTGGCCCATTGCCAAGGGATTGGCCGCGCATGGACATGATGTTACATTCCTCACCGTTTCGCCAAGGCGGCTGTATCGCAGCACCGTATCGATACAGGACAGTGTGCGCTTCATTGAAACGCCAAAGTGGACCTGGCCGGGATTAGAGGCGGACGATGGCTGGGGGCCTCTCAACCTGCTCGTGCGCACATGGCTCACGCTGCGCGAGCGATTTGATTGGGTCTATTCCTTTGCGCATCCGCCAATCAACTCAGTTCCAGCCATGATCGCCCGCTGGCGGGGAGCGAAACTGGCCGTGGACTGGTGCGATGATTATGGCGAGGGCATCTTTCCGCAACGCGAGCTGCTGCGCCGGCAATCGCCTGTTCAACGACCGGCAAA
>Ga0116193_1003470_pt1 | contig 11366 bp, 9 predicted proteins | sample AD_UKC115_MetaG_FD_89892 | JGI IMG/M metagenome (GOLD analysis project Ga0116193, IMG submission 89892) | Active sludge microbial communities of municipal wastewater-treating anaerobic digesters from Hong Kong - AD_UKC115_MetaG | ecosystem: Engineered > Bioreactor > Anaerobic > Digestate | place...
TTCTCGAGCGAATATAAACAAAGATTCGAAGAAATCCTTAACAGTGTAGTAAAGCAGCCGGCGATTTTAATTAAGCCTGAATTTGCAAATACCGCGAACGAAAATATGAACGGCAATTTTAAGACAATTACGAAAAAATCAGACTTATGGAAACGTGATAAAATTTTGCAGGTTTTAGAAGAGTGCGATTACAATAAAACTATAGCCGCCGAGAAGCTGAAAATAAGTCGTATGGCGCTATGGCGCCGGATGAAAAAATACGATTTGCTTTAATCGGACGATTATACTTTAACATCTAAAAGTGCCCCGGATATAGACTGTTCTATTAATGAAACCATACTTTCTATTTGTGAAACATTATTAGCTCCGTTGTTTCTTTTACTATCATCTAAAAAATTGGTTTTGCTGTTATCATCCTGCGGAAAGATATTCGTCGAAGCCGAGTTTTTATTATCCTGAACTAATGTTACCGAATTATTGCCATTATCCGGCGAAGCGATCTTTCCTTTAACAGCAGTGCCGGCCATATCAAAAGCTATCCCGAAATTAGCCTGAGCGACTGCTTTTATAAGCTTTTTAAACGTTTCTCCGGTTTTAGCCATATTTATCGTGTTAATCATATTTTCTATTTTAGCTAATTGTTTTTTTAAATTTTCAAGTTTCAAATTTTTGACGCCGGAACTCAATTTTATAGTTTCAGTGCCTTTTTTCTCAGAGCCATCAGCTTCGTTAACGGCTATATCATTAACCACGGGCTGATTAAATTCGGCGCCGGCAGCCGGCACCGATAAATTTTCAGAGTTAATTTTCTCTAGCCTTCGAATTTCGCTTTCAAGCTTGATTTTATATTGCTGCATTTGAAAAGCTGCTTCATCGAGTTTTTGACGTTCGGATTTCGTAACTTCAGGCCCTGACGTTAAATTATTCAAATTACTCGTTTTATAATCGGAATTTGAAGGCTGATTATTTTTAGCTAAATTTTCAGAATTATATTTTTGATATTTATTTAATAATTTATCTGCATTTTTCCTGGTTACAGTCGTAGCGAGGCCGCCGGTAGCTATAAGCCGGCCGTCGACATATTGAAGATTTAAATCAATATTTTGCGAAACGATCTCATCGCCGGTCATGACTGAATCCAGCCGCGCCTCATTCAAATGCCCGAGCTCATGTGTCATAACTCCGGCAATTGTTAAGTTGGCAGGATGTTTTTCAATCATACCGTGTCCGGTATAACTTATCATCGTATCATAGCCGCTATAGTCTAATCTGTTGATGCCAGACATAACAGCCTCCATTTTTAATAGCTACAATAAACCTTATAATATATTATACAGTTACATGATAAAAAAAGTCAAGTATATTTTTCCGGCTAATAAATATTGACACAATTAATTCTTTTTGATAAAATGCCAAATAATATATAAACGCTTATATATTATTATTTTTAAAGATATACGCATAACTTAAGGGGATGGTATTTTTATGTCAAATGATATTATTTATGATGTAATAATCGTCGGCGCCGGCGTATTCGGCATGTCAACGGCGTATTATTTAAAACAAACCGACAGAGCTTTAAATGTTTTAGTGGTTGACCGCGAAGGCGGATGCGGCGAAGGCAATACCTGTAAATCAGCGGCAGGATTTCGCGACACTTTCTCGTCGCCGGAAAACGTTGTTTTAACAAGCACATCTATCGATAAATTTCTTGACGTCGAAAAACGTGAAAATTATAATTTGAACATCAAAATGTACGGCTACCTCTGGCTTATGACCGATGAAAAATATAAAAAATCACAGGAAGCCATTAATTTGATGAAAAAAAATAACGTCGATTTTTCAGTATTGTTCGCCGAACAATTAAGGGCGATTCCCGAAATAAATATAGATAAATACGATTCAGAAGAGTGTCAGATGCTCGGTCTGAACCGCATAAAGTGCGGATTATTCGGCAAAAAATGCGGCTCGCTCGACCCGGGTGCTATAGTTTCTTACTACGAAGCCGAATTTAAAAAACTTGGCGGAGTGACTAAATATAACACTAAAGTTGAATCGCTGATGCTCGAACCAAAAGAAAAGCTCGATATTCCAGGCGAGCCGTTAATATGGCAGGAACCTAAAATCTCGGGTATAAGGACAAATAACGGCGAATTCCGCGCTAAAACAACTATAATAGCAGCCGGCGTATGGTCAAACGAGCTTCTCGACCCTATCGGCATCGATGCGCATGTTAAACCCAAAAAACGACAATTATACCAGATAAAAGGCAGCTCGCTCGAACCTCTCATGAAATGTTCATTTTTTAATGATATGAATATCCTGCCTTTCACAATAATCCAAAAGGCCGGTATTTATATAAAAGCCGAACCACGCGAGAATTGCATGTATGTCGGCTGTGCCGACGATATCGGCCGGGCTTTCAATTATGATGTAGAACCTGAAAGGGAATATTACGAAAATAGTATTTTACCGGTTCTGGTAGAGGTATTCCCGCAGTTTAAGACTGCGCGCCTTGAAAGCATGGTGGCAGGCGCTTATTCTTATAACACGATAGATAAAAACCCGTACATTTTCAGACCGATGGATGATTTAATCGTGGTATCCGGCGATTCTGGCTCTGGAATTATGAAATGTGATTCTGTCGGCCGTATCGCCACCGCACTTTATTGGAAAGATGAATACGCTATGCTTTATCCTAACGTTCCGTTTAAAGTGTCAAAACTTGGAATTACAACAAGAGACGTTACATTTGAAAAATTTATAATATAATTCAATAAATTAATAAAAGTTCTTAATACAATTTTTAATTTCTAAAATTAAGTTATATCTTAAACTTTATTTTAATTTTTGAAATTAATGCCGAAATAATACTTATAATGTTAAAGTAGGGCACAGTCTGAATCTGTGCCCTGCTTTATGAATAAGCAACTGAAAATTATAACAACATTAATAATCTATGCTAAAAGAGGTAATGCTAATGTTTGATGTCATTAAATTTTTTTTCGATCACCTTTATAATCTTGACGAATTAATACGCTGGGGCGGCCTGACGGTCTTAACCGCCATTGTTTTCAGCGAAACCGGCCTGTTGATAGGTTTTTTTCTGCCGGGCGACTCGCTTTTAGTTACTGCCGGAGTTCTGGCCTCGAAAGGGATTTTAGATATCAATCATTTAATTTTACTTCTTTGCGCGGCTGCTATTATAGGCGATTCAGTAGGTTATTCAATCGGCTATAAAGCCGGTCCGAAATTATTTACACGCGAAGATTCGCTGCTATTTAAAAAAAGTCATTTAATTAAAACAAAGAAATTTTATGAAAAATACGGCGGCAAAACTATTATACTGGCCCGTTTTGTGCCGCTCATAAGAACCTTTGCCCCGGTTATCGCCGGCGTCGCCGAAATGCATTACACGAAATTTCTTATATATAACGTAATAGGCGGCATTGGCTGGGTTTGCAGTATGTGCCTTATCGGATATTTCATAGGCACCCGCTTCCCTTTAAACGTCGTAGTGCCAATAGTCATATTCATATCGCTCTTACCTATAGTGTTTGAATATGTAAAAGCGCATTTTGAAAAAAAAAATAATAATACGGAGCCTGGTCAATAATGATAAATAAAAAAAATTCACCAAAAGACAAATCCGGCAAAAAATCAAACAAATCAGCAGCCGGACAAAATGAAACAAGCCTCGATGGATTACTTGCAGAAAAAAAATATAAAGATTCCAAAACAACCATCGACGACCTTAAAAAAATAATGAAAAGTTTTGTAGCGGAACGCGATTGGCAGCAATACCACGATCCCAAAAACCTTTCCATGTCAATAGCGATTGAAGCCGCTGAATTAATGGAACTTTTCCAATGGCTGACTAATGAACAGGTAAGAAAAATAAAAAAAGATTCACCCAACTATACCGATATATGCGACGAACTTTCGGACATTATGCTTTATTGCATGTCGCTTGCTAACGTCCTTGGTATCGACTTATCTCAAGCTATTACCGAGAAAGTCGTTAAAAACGTCAAAAAATACCCCAAAGAAAAATGCCGCGGGCGCTATGAAAAACCAAAAAAAGTTATCATAGACAACAACTGATTCATATTTTCAAAATAATATTTAAAATAATAAAATAAAAAACACGGAGAATCATTGTCATTCTCCGTGTTTTTTTGTATAATGTAACACAAAAAATAAAAATAGCGGAGGTTTAAATTATGAATATAACCAGGCGTAATTTTATAAAACTTGGAGTCGGAGCCGGCTTGACTCTTGCCATGGGCGGCTTTTCAAATTTACTTTTCGCTGACGAAAAAAAAGCTTCCGAACCTGACATGGTCGCACTGCGAAACGGTACGCCGGCACAAATGTTTGAAAAAGGCATCGCAGAAATCGGCGGCATGTCAAGATTCGTAAAAAAAGGCCAGATTGTCCTTGTAAAGCCGAACATCGGCTGGGCGCGCACGCCGGCGGAAGGCGCTAACACGCAGCCCGATCTTGTCGCCAAAATAGTCGAATTAGCGCTAAAAGAAGGCGCAAAAAAAGTATATGTTTTTGACAACACATGCAATAACTGGAAGGATTGCTACAATTTAAGCGGCATAGAAAAAGCCGTAATCGGCGCCGGCGGCACCATAGTTTCCGGAAACAAAAAAGAAAGCTATCGTAAAAAAGAAATAAACAATTCTAAAATTTTAAAAAATGCTATGATCCATGAGCTTTACCTTGATTCAGACGTCATAATAAACGTCCCTGTCTTAAAACACCACGGCAGTTCACAAATGACGTCTTCTTTAAAAAATCTTATGGGCGTGGTATGGAACAGGGACTTTTACCATAACAAAGGATTGCACCAGTGCATCGCTGATTTCCCTTTAATCAGAAAACCGGATTTAACTGTAATTGACGCTTTTAATGTAATGTTTAAAAACGGCCCGCGCGGCATATCAAAAGCCGATATAGCCTCTAAAAGAATGCAAATAATCGCAACCGACATGGTCGCAGCCGACACCGCGGCTGCTAAAATCCTTGAATTCGACCCGGCCGGAATCAATTACCTGAAATTTGCCCAGGATCTTGGCATAGGCACCATGGCAATCGATAAACTAAAAATAAATAAAGTCACTCTTTAAAAACTTTATACATTATTGCACTTCGGGCAGAATCAGGCATTTACGCTTGTTACAGGCACTTTTACAGGCGCACTGCGAATATGGCCAATTAAATCTATTACCCAAGATAGCCCGAACGCAATCTGAATATATTATTAACAGCAATAGTATTCGGTGAAAAATTTTCATTTATTAAACAGGTAATAATTACTTGTCAATTTAAGCATAGAAAGTGAAATATATGAAAAAATCCAAATTATGGTTTTTTAGAAAATTAACACAGTCTATTTTTTTTATTTTCGCTGTTTTAATTTTTTTGAGATTTATAACGTCTTCATCCTGTCTGCTTTTCTGGGGTGCGCTGCATATATTTCCGGTAACTGCCGGAATTAATTCTTATGTTTATACAAAGTTTATAATAGTGACGATTTTACTTATAATTTTAACTTTTAGCGCCGGCCGCCTATACTGCAGTTATTTATGCCCGGTCGGATTTATCCAGGACCTTGCGGCAGCGATAGGCACAAAATTAAAAATAAAAAAAGCGGCCCCGGCATTTTATAAATACTTCAGGCTGCTTCTTTTCATCACATGCCTAGCCTCAGCCGCATTTGGAATTTTTATATGGGGCTGGCTCGATCATTCAAGTAATTTCGGCCGTATTTTAACCGATTTTATCCAGCCGATTTTCATAAAATTATTATCGCCGTTTTCGGAGTATTTGAATAAAACATCCAATTTCCAGATAAGCGAATTAAAATCCACCTCCTTTGAGTTTTTATACGCCTCGCTTTTTCTTTTGATGTTAGTGGTCGCGGCAGCGCTCAGGCCACGTTGGTATTGCAATACTTTGTGTCCATCCGGCGCCATTTACGGCATGATCGCCCAAAATTCATTTATTAATATAAAAGTCAACGAAAATTGCGTAAATTGCGGGCAATGCGCGAAAATATGCCCGGCTTACTGCATAAATAACGGAATCATAGATAAAAACCTCTGTGTTTCATGTTACGAATGTGTCGGCAAGTGTACATTTGGCGCTTTAAATATAAGCCGCGGTTCTTCAGCCGCCCAAAACACGCCGAGCCAAACTATCTGCCGTAACTCGGATTATAATGACATTGACAATATAAACACCGTTCAAGAACCATCTCAAAAATCCGAAATCAATAACGAAACCGAAAAAAACGTCAATCACAAAGTTTCCGAGTCAAGGCGAAAATTTCTGACAACATCTTTCACAGTAATAGCAGGAACGCTCATTCCATATTCACTGAAAGCAATTGCTCAGCCCGAGACATTGGAAATAAAAACTATAATGCCGCCCGGCGCCGGGACTCCGCAGGAATTTTTTAATAACTGTTCAGCCTGTCATTTATGCATATCGGTCTGTCCGTCAAAAGTGCTTGTACCGTCAGGATTTGAAAACGGCATTATTGGCCTGTCAAAACCTAAACTGGACTATAATAAATCGTACTGCGAATTTGAATGCAATATGTGTTCATCGATATGCCCCAATCAGGCGATCAAATACCACGATATCGAACAAAAAAAGCTCATAAAAATAGGAATTGTCGAACTTAATACCGGCACAAACACAGAATGTGTCGCATATAAAAATCATCAGGACTGCGGTGCATGCGCCGAACATTGCCCGACCGGCGCAGTTTACATGGAAAAACTCGGCGACATTTTCGTTCCTAAAATCAGAAAACCATACTGCATCGGCTGCGGCATCTGCCAGCATGCCTGCCCTGTTCACGGCGAACATAAGCCTATAAAAGTTATGCCGTTAAAAAAACAGGGTAAAGCTAAAGACCCGCGCGAAATTAACGCCGATAAACAGCTGAAAAATAATACAAACGATTTCCCTTTCTAATATAGAACAAAATGCTGTAATAAACCACATTTCTAATATAAATAACTTAATTTTTTATAAAATATATATTCTGGTTAAAAATAAATAATTACACAAAAGAAAAAGGCCGTTCAGAAATTTAAAATTTCCAGACAGCCTTTTTCTTTTTACATTTAAAATTATAATTATAACTTAAGCGCCATAGGTGTATTTTTTGATTATATCGACGATTTCTTTAACGCTGATATTAGGACGCGCAACTTTTTGAATATAACTGAAGTTTTCAGAAGTAAAGACTATACCGTCATCGACATTTCCGACGACAGCCGCCTCTTCCAGCCTGAAATAAATACACATAGGGTGACGGTATTCTTTGGAATACTTAAGGCAAAAATTATTCGCCATACATTCGACATTGCAACGATCAATAAAATCGGATTTTATATTGGTGCCGTGCACGGCATTTTGCTTGGCAGTAGCCTTAAATCGATAAATGCCTTCGTCATCGAGCTCAAAATATTTTTCGATAAATTTATTTTTAATAGCGGAGCCTATCATACCTTTTACAGGGCTTTCGAAAAAAATGCGATTTTTAGTTTCAAACTGCATTTTTTTCCAATTATCGTGCGCGTTAGATTCTTTTGAAATAGTATAAATCAAGCAGCTTCCAAGGTAGCTTGCGCCGTTATCGATTACCTGTTGAAAATTCGATTCATTGATACCGCCGGCAGCTATCAATTCAGGGACATGATATTTTTTACGATACTCTTCCCTGTTATCTGAAAGCTCTTTTAAGAAAGCATCAAGCTCTGATTGAGGAACATTTTTTCCCAGCGCATGTGCCGCAATATGGCTTTTGAATCTATCGGCCGTTAATTTTACAAGTTTTTCGACAGGTATAAAGTTTTTAATCGAGCTGTACCCTATGTGACCGCCGCAGCCCGAACCTTCGAGAATTATTCTTTTGACTATACCGGTTTGAAATACACGCAACGCAAGCGTCGGGTGCGCAACTTTAGGTATAAGTTCTATCTTTATGTCTTCGTAATCGCCGGTTGAGTTCAAAACATTCGAATCATAACCCGCGGCAAGGACAATAAAGTTAGCGCCGGCTTCTTGAGCGGCAATAGCGGCGTCATGAAATTCCTTGGCGACGTACATAAGATTAACGCCAATTTCACCGTCCGGAGAAATTTCACGGGCAATCTGCATTTCGCGTTTTAATTGCTCCGGCGTCATTCCGGCGCCGCCGATGGTTGCGACAACGCCATTTTTAGCCACATTTCCAGCTAATTCGCCGTTCGTTATTTTTACAGCCGCGCCATTTTGCCATAATTTAATTTTTGAATTTTTATTGTTTATTGTTTCACTATTATTTGATATCATTTTTTTGAAATTCGCACCTTACTTTGAAGAAAGTTTTTTCTGAATAAGTTCGCTGGCCCATTGAATATCTTCTTTTTTATTGTCAGGTAAATTCGGAGCCAGGATCACTATAATCGGAAATTTATCGTGAATAAAGAAATTTTCACCTTTAAAATATACCAGCATCGAGTTTTTTATATTTGTCTTGATGGTATCAAAATCTTTTTTAGCTGTTTCTGACAATTCCAGCGAAACAAGTCCATAATCAAGGTCTTTATCATCTTTTTTCGAAGTCAATAAGGTTATAGCAATCGAATTCAAACTGCTTCCAAGGTTTTTTAAATTATCATCCGGGAAAAGCCTCTTGGCGATTTCTTGAAGTTTATCTTTTTCCGTAGTATCGTAAACCGCGGGATTATCCTTGAACGGAATCTTTTTTATTCCTTTTTGAACGAGACTGACGCCGTAAGCAAGTTCTTCCTGCTTCAATACAAAGTCTTTAGCGCTTAACCCGCTGCCGGAAACAGCAGTTTCTGCAGTTTTTGCCGGTTCGATCGGTTTTACTGCGTTATCTTTCACTTCGCCGGTTGTATTTTCAGAAGACGTCTGAACAGGCGGCACTGTAACTTCTGCTGTCTTTTCTGTAGCATCCGGCTGATTAACGCTCTTATCAGCCGATACCTTTGTTTCTGACGTCGAAGCGGCAGGCTTATCAGCTGAAATTTCTGAAGTTGCAGGAACAACAGCAGCTTCTGCAGTCGTTTTCACTTCAACGGGAGCAGTTTGCTGAGCTAAAACCATACTTGACCCGCTTAACAAAAACACAGATATCAAAAACGCAAATGCACGTTTATTTAAAACCATTAATCATACCTCCATTATTATAAAACCTTAAATTTTACTGTGTGATTATATATTTAAAAAAAGAAATTGTCAAGTAAAATTAAGTACAATATATCGATATTATGCTTAAAACCGTGATTATATATATTTTTTTTTAAAAACTTCTCAAAAGAAAAAAAAATATATAATATTTCCTTTCAAAATATAATAAAATCGGGAATTTATTATAACAATCAAAATTACCTTAATTCCTTAATTATTATAATTCCATAGTTAAAACATAAAACCATGGTCTCATTTTGATATCGCAAGTGTCAATTTGAGATTTTTTAACTGCATTTTTTTAGTTAGTTTATGATTAAAAAAATAAGGCGTTATAAGGTTTTTTTATTCAGCGCCTGATTTTTTTTTAAAAAATTACAAGATCAAGTCTCAAATCGATACTGCCGGTTTTATAATTAAACCTTTTTTCAATGGTTTTTAAATGGCACGCTTTTTGTCATTACAATAATAAACTTAACGGAGGAACAATATCATGAAAGAAACAAAAAGTAAAAACAACCGTTTAATGTCATTATTTTTAATCGGAGTCTTATTATTCGGAATATTCGCAAACGTATTTTTTGAAAATAAGGTATGGGCGGGCGACGGTCCATACAACTCAAAAAATATCGCCGTAATTGAATTTCCATTGAGCCTGAACGATGCTACAGCCGAAGAAATGTCATTAATCCCGGGAATCGGGAGCGGCCTGGCCGAAAGAATAATAAAATACCGTGAAGAAGCCGGCGAATTCCGGACAAAATGCGAATTAAGGAAAATCAGCGGAATAGGTCCAAGAATGTATGAAAAAATCAAGGATAAAATTTATGTTTCTGGCGATTTAACGCCTGATCTTTCAAATCCTGACGAATTAAACAATTCCGGTGAATCTGAAAATCCGCGCATCGACATAAATTTGGCTGACATCAATCAGTTTAAAAAAATCAAAGGCCTCGGCGAAAAGATTGGTATTAAGATAATCGAATACAGGCAAAAAAACGGAAATAGAATCCAGAAAATCGACGAACTCACATCCATTGGCGGAATTGGCACCAAAAGAATCCAGACATTAAAAAAATATTTTATTGCTTATTAAAATGGATATCATAAAAAAGCAATTAAAGGAAACCATTTCACTTATTATTGATTTTTTTATATAGCAATTCTCAAAACTATAAAATCTAAATTTAGGGGAGGTTTTAAATGGAAAACGAAAAAGTGAAAACCAGGAAAAACGAAAAAAATAACATTACAGAACGGCCGACAGCTTTCGAGGATTCGCCTAAAGCTTTAAACTCAGAAAGCCTGAACGGCTTAAAGCAGCAAATGATAAAGAAATTCGGTGCTGGCACAATATTCAGCGACGATTGCGATAACGCGGCATCCGAAAATATCGATGCGATTTCCACCGGATTATTATCGTTAGACGCGGCATTAGGAATCGGCGGAATACCGTGCGGCAGGATAATAGAAATATACGGCCCTGAATCTTCCGGCAAAACGACTTTAACGCTTAACATTATCGCAAATTATCAGATGAACGGCGGCGTGGCGGCATTTATCGACGCAGAACATGCGCTCGATATAAAATTAGCCAAGAAAATCGGCATCCAGACTCAAAACCTTTTAATATCGCAGCCCGGAAGCGGCGAAGAAAGCTTTGAAATCTGTTCCGCCCTTATAAAAAGCGGAATAATTAAATTAATCGTAATCGATTCGGTCGCTGCGCTAGTTCCCAGAGCTGAAATCGAGGCCACAATGAATGAAATGCAAATAGGGCTTCAAGCGAGATTAATGGCTTCCGGATTGAGGCGCATAACCTCCCTGGCAGCTAATAATAACTGCACTGTAATATTCATAAATCAGCTCAGAGATAAAATCGGAGTAATGTTCGGAAATTCAGAAACTACGCCGGGCGGACGCGCATTAAAATTTTTTTCATCCATAAGGCTTGAAGTAAGAAAAATCGAGGTAATAAAAAACGCAGAAACGCCGGCCGGCATAAAAGTCCGGGTCAAAGTCACAAAAAATAAATGCGCAATGCCTTTCAAATCAGCCGAGTTGGATCTTATGTTCAATGAAGGGTTTTCAGCTGAAGCCGACATGATAGAACTCGCGTTGGCCCAGGGGGTAATCGAAAA
>Ga0116193_1003471_pt1 | contig 11365 bp, 8 predicted proteins | sample AD_UKC115_MetaG_FD_89892 | JGI IMG/M metagenome (GOLD analysis project Ga0116193, IMG submission 89892) | Active sludge microbial communities of municipal wastewater-treating anaerobic digesters from Hong Kong - AD_UKC115_MetaG | ecosystem: Engineered > Bioreactor > Anaerobic > Digestate | place...
GCAGAAGCGACCGACCGGCTGGTGTTGGACTGGTCGGCCAAGTTGCGGCACCAGACGTTCTACAAGGCCGTCTTCCGGCCAGCGGTGTTGCGGGCCAATCGCCTGGCGGGTGAGGCGGTCATCCCTACAAAATTCACGTTCCACAGCTTGCGCCACACGTACGCCAGTCTGTGCGCGGCGGCGGGTCTGCCGGTCGAAAAGGTCAGCCAGTATTTGGGGCACTCGAAAATCTCGACCACGCTGGATATCTACGTGCACCTGTTCCGTACTGATGACGCTAGCGACGACATGGCCGCGCTGGACTCAATGGATACGCCAGAAGCTCCGAACGTCGTGCCGATGCGTCGGCGGGTTTAGCGGGCTAATAGGGCGGCGCGTCAAACCGATATCCACGGGCTATCGCTTCATTTGTGAACCTCACGAGACGTTCTGGTGCCCGTACCCAAGCTGTCAATTGTAGTGAATTATCAATATCCTCGACATAGCCCGCAACGATCTTGCCAGTTTTAGGCATTTCGCTAGGAACGATAGTGGTACGTGTTTCCTTCCATCTATTGCGGCCGTATCCTCCGTTGACCCTCTCAACTTTGGCCGACTTTGTTGCTAAATAACCTGCTTCAAGAACACCGAGATCCGGAATGTACCATTTGACCCTTTCGCCATGAAAAGGATTGTCGGTCGGCCATCCATACCCGATGACGAAGTACTCATTCAGTTGTTTCCGTCTTTCCGCAATTAGTGGTCTCGCCTGCCTGCTGCGGGTGATATTGCAGCCGAAAATCGGAACTGAGTTAATGTTGTTCCGTTCTAGCACGCTCACGAACTCATCAAGCAACTTCCTGCCTCGTGCAACCTCACCTAGAACGGATGCGTCTTGCGAAACCAGGTCTGCTCGTTGTTTAGCCATGCGCTGCTCGAATTCGTTCACGGATCCCCCTAGGAGCAGTTAGATACGTCGGCGGCGTTAATCGGTTACAGATTCCCCATCATCGCAATAATCGCGACGATATTAATGACTGTGAAGGATGCTCCAATGATGATCCCGGCCAATGCCAATCCGTTGCCCTGTTGACCGTTCTTAGCTATCTGGGATCGGGCGATAAACCCGAGGATCAGACCAACTGGTGCGAGTACGAATGCAAGCACCAACGAGGCAATGGCCAATCCGTTTGTGCCTTGAGTTTGGGTTTGCACCCCGATAGCTCGATCCGCTGTCACCGGGGACCCATCGGAGGTGTAGCCGACTACCGGATAAATTGGTTGGCCGTCAGTCGTCCTGCCAATTGGACCGCTATTTGCCGCAGCGCGTTGCGCGGCTCGAATTGGTTTATTTGCGATGGAACGACGAATTGCGATAACGCTCCCCACTACGACGACGACGAATGCCACCCAGCCGAGAACGACACCAACTGGATTTGCGCCGTCCAATAGAGTCCGAGCGACCAGCCCAAGGACGGATGCGACTGGAATTGCGAGGACCGCCATCAGGACGAAAGGCCACACCGGTTTGACCGATAAATTAGTGGTGGACGCCGATGCGGGGGTGTTCGCCCCGCTGTAGCCGCTTCCGTATTCGTTCAAAACACGCCCCTGTCGCCTTTGATGTACTTGCCGTGAATCCTCGCATGGTGTCGGTCGAAGGGGTGGGTTTCGTTACAGCAGGCCGGGGCACCGTTGTCAGCTAATCGAACGCATGTTCTCGACGGGCAAGATACGGGCAAGACTCAAGTTCAAGTTGAGATTTTTGGAGGCCGAAAACGCTGTGAACAGCGGATTTGGTGGAGCCGATGACGGGAATCGAACCCGCGTATTCAGCTTGGGAAGCTGATGTTCTGCCATTGAACTACATCGGCACTGCTGAGGAAGGATAGCAACCCGCGGTACACCCGCTGCAACGCGCGGGTCCGGGCGGGGGAGCGCCAGACGTGAAGCTATCCGGCCAACCGCAGCTCATGCTCGACCACTTCGGCCGCCGCCCGCTCACCGGAGCGCACCGCGCCGTCGATGAACCCGTACATGACGGGCGAGGATTCCGTTCCGGCCCAATGGATTCGGCCGCACGGCTGCCGCAGCGCCGGCCCGAACTCGGTGAGCACGCCGGGCGGTGCGTGGGCGATCATCCCACCGCCCGAGTAGCGCTCCACCGTCCAGTTGTGTTCGACGTAGTCGATCGGCGACATCGCCTTCTGGCCGAAGCGCTCCGCGACCGCCGCCAGGACCGCCCGGCGGCGTTCGGCGTCGGACAGGGTGCACAGGTGCCGCGCTTCGGGGCCCTCGGTGATGACGGTGAGAACCCCCGGACGGCCGACGTCGGTGCAGGAATCGATGGTCAGGTTGGCCGGCGAGCCCGGCGAGAACGACTGGCCCGAGAGCCCGTCGGCCCGCCAGAACGGCTCGTCGTAGACCAGGGCGATCTTGAAGACCGCACCGCTGGGCATCCGCTGATGCAGGAAGGACCGATCCACCGACAGCATCGGTTCGTACCGGATCTGCGCGGCGATGGAGACGGGCACGGCGACGATGACGCGGCGTGCGCGTACCTCCATCCTCTCGGAGCGCACGGTGGCACCGGCGGCGTCCTGGCTGATCGTGTGCACCGGCTGCGACAGGTGGACGGTGTCACCGAGCACGGCGGCCATCTTGCGGTGGATCGCACCCATGCCGCCCACCGGCCGCGCGTCCTCGGCGGCGTCCTTGACGCCCAGCACGAAGCTGGGGCCGCCGGCCGACGCCATCTGGTGCAGAACGAAGAGCAACGACACTTCCGAGGCCGCCGAGGTGTACAGGCCGGACACGGCCGACTCCAGCAATTGCCGCGCAGGCGTCGATAATGTGTTGCCGTCCAACCACTTCGACCATGTCAGCTGATCCCACTTGCGGGCCTTGGGCGCCTCCCACGGCGCGTCGAGCGGGATCGATCTGCACATCTGCGTGAGTTCCAGGAAGACCGCACCGATGTTGGCGACGGCGAACGGACTCATGGACAACGGGATGGTGCCCTTGTAGCGGTAGGACTTGCCGTCGACGTACATCATCGCCTTGCCGTCGACGTACTGCTTGTAGCTGGGCACCCCGAACTCGTTCATCAGCGCGTAGATGCGGTCCTGGCCGGGCCCGATCCACGCGCCGCCGCGGTCGATCCACGTCCCGTCGTCACGCGTCACCGTGAAGGTGCGACCGCCCACCCGGTCGCGGGCTTCCAGGAGCGCCACCGTGTGGCCGCCCTGCTGAAGTCTCAGTGCGGCGGTCAGACCGGCGAAGCCGGCGCCCACCACGCAATAGTCCACGTCATCCATGACGTCCCCCGAATCGACGCTGTGTACGTATTGTCCGCGGCCACGCGGGCCCTGGTGGCCGAATCCGGATGTTCGAGTGGGCAGCCGATACGCTCACCGGGTGCTGCTCTCCGATCGCGACATCCGCGCCGAACTGGCCGCCGGGCGCCTGGGCATCGACCCGTTCGACGACAGTCTGATCCAGCCGTCGAGCGTCGACGTCCGCCTGGACAACCTGTTCCGGGTGTTCAACAACACCCGCTACACCCACATCGACCCCGCGCAGCGGCAGGACGACCTGACGACGCTGGTCGAACCCAAGGAGGGCGAACCGTTCGTCCTGCATCCGGGGGAGTTCGTGCTCGGGGCGACGCTGGAGCGCTGCACCCTGCCCGACGATCTCGCCGGCCGGCTGGAGGGCAAGTCGTCGCTGGGGCGTCTGGGGCTCCTCACCCATTCGACGGCCGGGTTCATCGACCCCGGCTTCTCCGGGCACATCACGCTCGAACTGTCGAACGTCGCGAACCTGCCGATCACGCTGTGGCCCGGGATGAAGATCGGCCAACTGTGCCTGCTGCGGTTGACCAGTTCGGCCGAACATCCCTACGGCAGTGCGAAAGTCGGCTCCAAATACCAGAACCAGCGTGGCCCGACGCCGTCGAAGTCCTACCAGAACTTCATCAAGCTGGATCAGTGAGTTTGGTCAGGTCGATCACTTCGCCACGATTGATGCTGACCCAGTCCCGGCCGTCGATGTAGGGCTTCAGGCTGCGCCCGATCAGCGCGGCATCGGCGGCCGTCTTGGGCCGCTGCAACTCGTAGACGTGCGGCAGCTCGGCCATCCCGGAGACGACCTCCCACAGTCGCAGGGCTGCCGGTCCGGTCGGCGGATCCACCAGGACGGGACCGAACAGGCACTGATCGCCGAAGAACAGCGTGGGCACGCCGAACCCGCCGGCGTCGATCACGCGCTGATGGTCGGCCCGCACCTCATCGTGGGTGGTCGGATCGGCCAGGGCCGCGTCGAAGACGTCGTCGGCAGCGCCGATCTCCGCGAGGAGCCGCCGCGCGACCTCGGGATCGTGCGGTTTACCGCCCAGCGTGTGCAGCTCGTGGCCGATCGCCGCGTACCACCGGTCCAGCAGCTCCGGATCGATCCGCCGCAACAGCGCGCCGATCCGCATCAGTGACCAGCCGTACGACCAATCACGCTCCCACGGGTGCTTCTTGCCCTCGACCCGGTTGACCTCTTCGAGGCTGAAGAATCGCCAGTCGACCGCGATGCCCAGCTGAGCCCGGACATCGCGGATCCACAACGAGGTCTGGTACGCGAACGGGCACATGGGATCGAAATGGAAATCCACCCGTCCAGCATTGCACGGGTACGGTTGTAGCTACCGGACTTCGGGGGTCCCGGTGGACGCGGGAAACATAGCGGATTCATAGCCGATGCTGCTGTAACGCTGCAGGTGGCGGCGTCGATATAGGTTCAAGGGGCCGTGTGCCCGCAACGTCCGAAGCAGATCATGCAGCAAACACGGATGGAGGGACAGTGGACATCGCACTCGGTGTGTCGATGACGCCCACGACGGTCCGCATAGCGCTGGTTGAAGGGGAAAACGCCGACGGCGTGACGGTTGATCATGATGTCTTCGACATCAACGCCGAGGGGTCGTCGGCAACCGCTCCTGAGCAAGTTGTCGCCGCCATCCAGGGCACCCGCGAGAGCGCCGCGGAGGGCGGGCATCGGCTGGCCGCCACCGGCGTTGCGTGGCGTGATCACGACGACGCGGCCCGGCTTCGCGAGGCCCTGGCCGCCCAGCACATCGACGACGTCCTGCTGGTCTCCGAACTCCATGCCGCCGGTGCGCTGGCCGAGGTCGCGGGTCGCGCCGTCGGCTACCAGCGCACCGCGCTGATGCTCCTGGACGGTGACACCGCCACCGTCGCAGTGGTGGATACCGCCGACGGCTCGATCACCCGGGTCGAGCGGCAGGACCTGCACACCGAGAACGCGGTGGCACGGCTGACATCGATGGTCAGTGCGCTGGAGAACCTCGATCAACCGCCGGAGGGCGTGTTCGTCGTCGGATCCGGGCTCAGCGTCAGCGCGCTGAAGCTGCAGCTGGAATCCGCCACATCCCTGCCGGTCAGTGCCCCCGATGAAGCCGGGGTGGCATTGGCCCGCGGTGCCGCTCTGGCCAGCGCGCGAGCGCCCAAGTTCGAGGCCGCGACCATCGCCGCCGGACATTCACCCGACGACGACGGCACCACCGCCGGCGCGGTGGCACTGGCCTACAGCGATATGGGTCCCGACCCGGATGATCTCGCGCTGGCCGACGAGCCGATTGCCGTCGAACCCATGGCCCTGGAGACGCTCGCTCCGCCGGTACGCAAACCGTTCCTGCTGGTGGGCAGCGCGATGACGGCCCTGTTCGTGGTGGGCGTCGCGGCGTTGGTGATCTCGCTGGCCGTGAGCATCCGCCCGACGGTGGACCAGCGGCCCAACCCGGCCGAGTCCGCCGTCGTCGCACCGCACATCCCGGCGCCCGTCGCCGCGGTGCCGGCCGCGCCCGTCGCGCCGTCGGTGCCCCCCGAGACCATCCCGGCGCCCGTGCCCGTCGTGCAGGAGGCACCCGAACCGCAGGCGCCGCCACGCACGGTGTTCGTCGAAGCACCTGTGCAGGCCGCACCCGCGCCCGCCGCGCCAGCTCCCGCACCCGCTCCCGAAGCGCCCGCCCCGGCGCCCGCCGCAGTTCCGGCTCCAGCCCCGGCCGCGCCCGCCCCGGTGATCGCGCCCGTGCCGGTCATCGCTCCCGTCATCCCGGCGCCGGTGTACATGCCCCGATTGCCGAGCTTCCGGTGGCCGTGGGAACAGCAGCAGACCACGCCGCCGAAACAGCAGTGGCCGGGACAGCAGAGCCCGCCGTCGCAGCAATGGCCCGGACAGCAGACCCCGCCGTCGCAGCAGTGGCCGGGGCAGCAGGGGCCGGGTCAGCAGAGTCCGCCGTCGCAGGAATGGCCGGGTCAACAAGGCTCGTCGCCGTCGCAGGAATGGCCGGGTCAGCAAGGCTCGTCGCCGTCGCAGCAGTGGCCTGTGCAGCAGAGCACGCCGAAGCAGACTGCGCCGCAATGGGATCCGCCCCAACAGCAATCGCCCAGCCAACAGTGGCCAGGCTCCAGCTCAGGTAGCCACGGTTCCGGCGGCGGAAGCGGGCCCAAGGGTGGAGGTTCGGGCAGCGACAGCCCGTTGTGGCCCTGGAACTGGGGACGCTAACCGGCTGGTCACCTGGCGTTAGCCTGGTGATCAGTGTCCCGACGCGATCAGCTCACCCGGCGCGCCTATACAGGAGCCATGCGTTGCACCGTCTTCGGTACGGGCTACCTGGGGGCCACCCATGCAGCCGGGATGGCCGAACTCGGTCATGATGTGCTCGGTGTCGACATCGACGCCGGCAAGGTCGCCAAGCTGGCCAGCGGTGAAGTGCCGTTCTTCGAACCGGGTCTGCGAAAGTTACTGGGCGACAACATCGCTGCCGGCCGGCTGCGCTTCACCACCGACTACGACCTGGCTGCCGAGCATGCCGACTTGCACTTCCTGGGCGTCGGGACGCCGCAGAAGAAGGGCGAATACGGCGCCGACCTGCGCCATGTGAACGCCGTGATCGACGAACTGGTGCCGCGGCTCACCCGGTCGTCGGTGATCGTGGGGAAGTCGACGGTGCCGGTGGGCACCGCGTCCGACCTGGCTCAGCGGGCGCGGGCACTGGCCGCCCACGGCGTGGACGTGGAAGTTGCGTGGAACCCGGAGTTCCTGCGCGAAGGGTACGCCGTTCAGGACACCTTGCACCCGGACCGGATTGTGCTTGGTGTGCAACGGGATTCGATCCGGTCGGAAGCGGCGGTGCGCGAACTGTACGCCACCATCCTGGCCGACGGTGTGCCGTTCCTGCGAACCGACCTGCAGACCGCCGAACTGGTCAAAGTGTCCGCCAACGCCTTCCTGGCGACCAAGATCTCGTTCATCAATGCGATCTCCGAAGTGTGTGAGATCGCCGACGCAGACGTGACACTGCTGGCCGATGCGCTGGGTTTCGATCCGCGCATCGGCCGGCGTTTTCTCAACGCAGGACTGGGTTTTGGGGGCGGCTGCCTACCCAAGGACATCCGCGCCTTCATGGCGCGCGCCGGTGAACTCGGGGCTGGCAACGCGCTGGCGTTCCTACGCGAGGTCGACAGCATCAACATGCGCCGGCGCACCCGGATGGTCGAGCTGACCGCGGCTGCCTGCGGCGGTTCGGTGCTGGGCGCTAACATCGCGGTGCTGGGGGCGGCATTCAAGCCCGAGTCCGACGATGTGCGCGACTCGCCGGCACTCAATGTGGCAGGCATGCTGCAACTCAACGGCGCCGCCGTCAACGTGTATGACCCTCAGGCGCTGGAGAATTCACGACGGGTGTTCCCCACACTGAACTACTCCACGTCGGTGGCCGAGGCCTGCGATCGGGCCGATGCCGTGCTGGTCCTGACCGAATGGCGCGAGTTCGTCGACCTGGACCCCACCGAACTCGCCGACGTGGTGTCGGCCCGGGTGATCGTCGACGGACGGAACTGTCTGGACGTGGCGCGCTGGCAGTCGGCCGGCTGGCAGGTGCATTGTCTGGGTCGGCGGCTGGAAAGCGTCTAGCCTCTACAGAGTGGACTTCGCAGCCGAGTTCCTCGACCAGAACCGATTGTTCAGTGAACTGATTGCCGCCGGCGATCCGGCCACCCCGGTGCCGACGTGCCCGGGCTGGACACTCAAACAGCTGTTCCGCCACGTCGGCGGGGGTAACCGCTGGGCCGGGCAGATTGTCAGTGATCGGATGCAGGAGGCGCTGGCGTTCGACGCTGTGCGTGATGCCCGCGCGCCGGCCGACCCCAGGGCGGCCATCGACTGGCTGGACGCGGGTGCACGCATCCTGGTCGCCGCCGCCGCGGCAGATCCAGACATCCAGGTGTGGACGTTCACAGGCCCACAGCCGGCCCGCTGGTGGGTCCGGCGCCGACTGCACGAGGTGGTGGTGCACTGCGCGGATGCGGCCATCGCCATCGGTGCGCCCTTCGATCCGTATCCGGCGCTGGCGGCCGATGCGCTCAGCGAATGGCTGGACCTGGTGATCACGCGGATGCCCGACCTCGGTGGGAAGTCGATCCACCTGCACGCCAACGACGACGGCCTGGGGCAGGCAGGCGAATGGACCATCGCGAACGGGGCGCTGACCCAGCAGCACGGCAAGGCCGACGTGGCCCTGCGCGGCCCGGCCACCGACCTGCTGCTGGTGACCACGCGGCGCCGCCAGGTCGACGACACGAGGGTCGAGGTGTTCGGCGATGCCGCCCTGCTACACAGCTGGCTGGCCGGGATGGCATTCTGACCAGTCATGAGCACATCCGAGATGGCCACCGTGCTGGCGTGGAACGACGCATTGAGCGAGAAGAACCTGGGCACGCTGGTCGATCTGTCCAGCGACGATATCGAGATCGGCGACTCGGGCGGCGCGGCCCAGGGGCTGGATGCGCTGCAGGAGTGGGCGCGGACGTTTCCCTCGACCATCACGGTGGGCCGGGTGTTCGTGCACGACGGCACCGTGGTGGCCGAGCAGACTCTGGGTGACGGCAGCACCGTCGCATCGGCTTTCCGGGTGGTGCACGACCAGGTGACGGCGGTATTCCGGCACGACGATCTCGAGGCGGCGCTGGCTGCTACCGATCTGACCGAGGACGACCAGGAGTAGCCAGGGCGGCGGCGATGGCCGTGGTCAGCGGTACCGACAGCGCCAGGGCGATCCCGCCGACCGCCGAGCGGGCGATCTCGATGGCCACACTCTCGCTGGTCAGCACATCACCCAGGGACCGGTTCGCGACGCTGAACAGCAGCAGCAGTGGCAGGGAACTGCCGGCGTAGGCCAGCACCAGGGTGTACACCGTGCTGGCAATGTGGTCGCGCCCCACGCGCATGGCGCCCGTGAATACCGTTCGGCGCGAGACATTCTCACCCATCGCGGCGAGTTCGAACACCGCCGAGGCCTGCGTCACGGTGACGTCGTTGAGGACACCCAGCGAGCCGATGATGAAGCCCGCCAGCAGTAGCCCGGTGATGGAGACGTGGCCGAGATAGGCGGCCACCTCGTTGTTCTGATCCTCCGACAGGCCCGTCAGGTGTGCTAGTTCGATTGCACCCCAGGATAATCCGGCTGCCAGCAGCAGAGCGGTCAGCGTGCCCAACAGCGCCGCACTGGTGCGCAGACTGACCCCGTGTGCCAGATAGATGACCGCGTAGAGGATGGCGGCCGAGGCCACCAGCGCCACCGGCACGGCCGGGGCGCCGTCCCGGAGGGCGGGTAGCAGGAAAACCACCAGGACACCGAAGGCGACGATAATGCCGACCATCGCCCGCAGACCGCGCCAACGTGCCACCGCGACGATGACGATGGCGAAGGTCAGCGCCAACCCGATCAGCGGCCAGGTGCGCTCGTAGTCGTAGAACCCGTAGCTGGTGGTCCCTTGGCTGTCGACCTGGCGGATGATCCGGATATTTTCACCGGCAAGGAGATTCGGCTGGCCCGGCCCCGGGGTGAATTCGAGTTGGGTGGTGGCCCCGCTGTTGGGGCCGGAGTCGATACCGATCTGGTTGAGCACGCACTGACCACTGCCGGGGATGCCGGGTGCGGGCGCGGCGGTGAGCACCTGCCCGGTCGACGGACTGCCGCAGTCGCCGAGCGCGCTGGAGACGACGTGCCCCGCTTCGGTGGTGACTGCGCCGCCCGATGCGTTCTGGAACGGCAGCGGGATGTCGACCTTCTGCTGACTGGGCCACAGCAGCACGGCGCCGACGACCACCAGCAGCCCGATGGCGGCCAGCAGCCCGACCACTACCTTCGCGGCCAACGGCCCCAAGGGAATTGGGCCGTCATGGGAGTGCGAATGGGAGTGCGCCACGCTACTGGCGGTAGGACGCCAGGAAGTTGCCCAGCCGCTCGATGGCGTTGGCCAGGTCGCGTGACCACGGCAGTGTGACGACGCGCAGGTGATCCGGATTGGGCCAGTTGAAGCCCGTGCCCTGGACCACCAGGATCTTCTCCTGCAGCAGCAGATCCAGGACCAGCTGCTCATCGTCGTGGATGTCGTGCACCTCGGGGTCCAACCGCGGGAACGCATACAGCGCGCCCTCGGGCTTGACGCAGGACACGCCGGGGATCTCGTTGAGCTTGGTCCATGCGACATCGCGCTGCTCGAGCAGCCGCCCGCCAGGCAGCACCAAGTCGTCGATGCTCTGGTGGCCGCCCAGCGCCACCTGAATGGCATGCTGCGCAGGCACATTCGGGCACAGCCGCATGTTCGACAGCAGGTTGATGCCCTCGATGAAACTGCTGGCGTGCTCCTTGGGGCCGGTGATGACCAACCAGCCGGACCGGTACCCGGCCACCCGGTAGGCCTTCGACAGGCCGTTGAACGTCAGGGTCAGCAGGTCCGGGGCGACCGACGCCATACATACGTGTTTCGCGTCGTCGTAGAGGATCTTGTCGTAGATCTCGTCGGCCAGGATCAGCAGCTGATGCTTGCGGGCCAGCTCCGCGATCTGCTCGAGGACCTCGCGGCTGTACACCGCGCCGGTCGGGTTGTTCGGGTTGATCACCACCAACGCCTTGGTGCGTTCGGTGATCTTGGATTCCATATCGGCGATATCCGGCTGCCAGCCCTGGGTCTCGTCGCACAGATAGTGCACCGGCGTGCCGCCGGCCAACGACGTCGAGGCCGTCCACAGTGGATAGTCGGGCGCGGGAATGAGAACCTGATCGCCGTTGTCGAGCAGGGCCTGCAGCGTCATGGTGATGAGTTCGGAGACGCCGTTGCCGAGGTAGACGTCATCGATGTCGAAGCGCGGGAAGCCCTCGACCAATTCGTACCGGGTGAACACGGCGCGCCGGGCGCTGACGATGCCCTGGGAATCGGAGTAACCCTGCGCATTGGGCAGGGCCTGGATCATGTCGCGCATGATCACGTCGGGCGCCTCGAAGCCGAACGGGGCGGGGTTGCCGATGTTGAGC